>Ga0315288_10008193_pt1 | contig 13195 bp, 9 predicted proteins | sample YL17G11_20_MG_FD_203454 | JGI IMG/M metagenome (GOLD analysis project Ga0315288, IMG submission 203454) | Sediment microbial communities from Yellowstone Lake, YNP, Wyoming, USA - YL17G11_20 | ecosystem: Environmental > Aquatic > Freshwater > Lake > Sediment | place: USA: Wyoming | collected...
CTTCTCCCTCGAAGGCTGGGCCGAGTACGCGCGCAAGATGGGGGAGGCCGGCGCGCGGGCCATCGAGCTGAACACGTCGTGCCCCCATGGCTCGATCACCTTCTCGGGCCAGGAGGTGGAGCAGACCATCCTCGACTCGGTGCGCGCCGCGCGCGAGGTCACGACGGTACCCCTCATCGCGAAGCTCAGCCCAATGGTCACGAACCCCGGCTACATCGCCAAGGAGCTGGAGGGCATCGGCGTCCAGGCAGTGACGATCTTCAACCGGATGACCGCTCTCGAGATCGACGTCGAGACCGAGCTGCCGATCATGCATCAAGGCTACGCCGGCCACGGCGGCCCCTGGGCCATGCACTACCCGCTGCGCTGGATCAGCCAGCTCTCGCCCCAGCTCTCCATCGACATCGCCGGGACCAGCGGGGTGTCCAGCGGGGAGGATGTGGCGAAGTACCTGCTCTGCGGCGCCACGGTCGTTCAGGTCTGCACCGCCGTGGTCATGCAGGGCTACTCGGTGCTCCGGCGCATCCGCGACGAGCTGGAGGCCTGGATGGGCCGCCGCGGCTACGAGGGAGTCGACGAGTTCCGAGGCAGCGTGTGTCGCAAGATACTGGGCACGGAGGAGATCCCTCGCGAGAAGATCGCGCGCGCCGCGGTCGAGGAGCGCCCGGCGCCGCCGTGCCAGGAGGCGTGCCCGATCGGCACCTCGGCCCAGGGCTACATCAACCTCATCGCGGAGGGGCGGTACGCGGAGGCCTATGCCCTCGCTGCCGAACGGAACCCGTTCTCCGCCGTCTGTGGGCGGGTCTGCCACCATCCGTGCGAGCCGGCCTGCACACGGACCGATGTGGATGACCCGCTGGCGATCGCCGAGCTGAAGCGGTTCGCCGCCGATCGTGCTGCCCGGGCGGACCGGCAGCCCGTTCCCCCACCGATCACCCGCTCGGAGAAGGTGGCGATCGTCGGAGGCGGGCCGGCAGGCCTCACGGCCGCGATGGACCTGCGCCTGCAGGGCTATCCCGTAACGATCATCGACTCGGCCCCCGTTCTGGGCGGGATGATGGTCATCGGCATTCCCCGGTTCCGGCTGCCCACGGATGTGATCCAGCAGGAGATCGGCGCGATCGTCGGCCTCGGGATCGACGTGCGGACTCGGCAGAAGCTGGGGCGCGACTTCACGGTCGAGGACCTGCGGGATGAGGGCTTTGACGCCGTGTTGATCGCCGTCGGCGCGCACAGGCCCCTGCCGCTGGACGTGCCGGGGGAGGGTCTCGACCATGTCCTGTACGGTCTCGACCTGCTGCGAGAGGCGAACGTCGGACAGCCGCCGCGCCTCGAGGGCCATGTGTCGGTCGTGGGCAGTGGCGACGCGGCGTTCGACTCGGCCAGAACTGCCGTCCGACTGGGCGCGCAGAGCGTGACGGTTCTCTACCGCCGGTCCGAGCAGGAGATGCCCGCCGGCCTGCAGGAGCGTCTGGACGCGGTGGACGAGGGCATCGAGATCCGGTGCCTCACCTCGCCGGTCGAGGTCCAGCGAGGCGTGATCCGCTGTGTCCGCAACCGCCTGGGTGCCCCCGATTCCTCCGGGCGCCGGCGTCCCGAGTCGGTGGAGGGGTCTGAGTTCGAGCTGCCGGCAGACCACGTCATCGTCGCTATCGGGCAACAGGTGGACGTACACGCGAAGCCGGAGATCGCTGATGTTCTGGACCGGCTGCAACGGGGCATGGGGGCGCCGGAATGGCTGTTCGCAGCCGGTGACGCGCTGACCGGGTCGGAGTCGCTCATCGACGCCATGGCGGGCGGGCACACGGCGGCCGCGGCGATCCATGCTTTCCTCTCCGGGGGGAGCATCTCGTTCATCGGGATCCCACCCGGGCGTGTGGACAAGTCCACGCTCTATGACGACGAGACGGTCCTCACCCGCCGACAGCGTCGGCGAATGCGGCCGGTACGCGAGCGCATCGGCGATTTCGGCGAGGTCTCCCTGGGCTACTCGGAGGCCCAAGCCCGCGCGGAGGCGCGCCGGTGCCTGGCGTGTGCTCGCTGTGCCGCATGTGGCTGGTGCGGTACCATCTGCATCTACGACGCCGTGGAGGTGACCAACGGCCAGCCGGTGTTCACCGAGAGATGTGACGGGTGCGGCCTGTGCGCGCATCTGTGTGCGAATGGCGCCATCGCCATGGTGCCGCGCTAGGAGGCGGCCGTCCAGAATGCGGCGTTCTCTGCGTGTTGGTATTCCGGTATAGTTAGTCTAGCCAATTGACATGCGGTACGGTAGAGGTGCTCGTACGGGGGCGTCGAAGCCTTGGTGGGCGAGGGTGGGACCCCTGGCCGCCGTTACGGCGACACCGATCCATGAGGGGAGAGTGGTGCCGCTGGAGTCGGGTGCCCTACCGAACATACTCGTGATCCACACGGACCAACTGCGGGCGGATTGCCTGGGTTGTACGGGCAACCGCGACGTTCGAACACCGTACATCGACGGGCTTGCCGCCCAGGGCGTCGTCTTCGAGAACTGCTTCTGCTCGTCGCCCGCCTGCGCGCCCTCCCGCTACTCGCTGCTCTCCGGGAGGTATGTGCACAAGCACGGTTGGTGGTCGAACCGTTGCACCTTGCCGCCGGGTACGCCCACGTTCGCTTCGGTCCTCCGCGACGCCGGCTACCACACGGCGGCCGTGGGCAAGATGCACTTCACGCCTACGTACCTGGATGTGGGCTTCGACCGCATGGTTCTGTGTGAGCAGGAGGGCCCCGGGCGGTGGGACGACGACTACCATCGCGGGCTGCGCAACTCCGGGCTCGTCGATCTGGCCGACTTGCGCGACCAGCGGCGCGAGTTCCGTAAGCGGGCGACCGCCGAATACTGGGAGACGTTCGGCGCCATCGTCTCGAACCTTCCCGAGGAGCACCATTCGACCACGTGGATCACGGACCGTGCCGTCGAGGTTGTGGAGGGCTGGGACCCCCGTGGTAGTAACCTACTGATGGTGGGCTACGTCAAGCCGCACCACCCCTTCGATCCGCCGTCCCCCTGGCATCGCATGTATGACCCGCACTCCCTCAGCGTGCTGGCCGGCTGGCTCGATGTGTGCCTGGAGCGCGACACACGGGGCGGCCCAGGCTACTTCTCCTCCCGTAGGCTGACCATTCCGGCCCTCAGGCAGGTGATGGCGTACTACTACGCCATGATCTCCCAGATCGACCAAGGGATCGGGCGAGTTTTCGAAGCGCTTCGGCTCAAGGGCATGGAGGACGATACGCTGATCGTCTTCACGTCCGACCACGGGGACTACATGGGGTTCCACCACCTTCTGCTCAAGGGCGGGCTGTCGTACGACCCATTGATGCGGGTACCCCTTGTCATGCGATTCCCGCACAGCCGGCGGGTGCGAAGGGAACCCGGCCTGGTCAGCAACATCGACGTCGCGCCGACGATCCTGCGCGCCGTGGGGATCGAGCCACCCGAGACGATGACGGGACTGAACCTTCGAAGGACGGGCGTCGGACGCGACATCGTCTTCGCGGCCCACGGCCTAACCGGCCAGACCATGGCCCGCACTCGAGACTTCAAGTGCATCCGCTTCCCCATGGGCCCGACGCTCCTGCTGAACCTGCGCGACGACCCCATGGAGGTCGCGAACGCTGCCGAAGGTCAGCCGGCCGAAGCAGAGGAGATGGTGTGCGCCATTCGCGAGTGGCGCGACGACGATGCGCGGATGCACGCCTACGTGGATGAGTGTGCGCCCACCATCGTGGGCCCCAATGTGCCTCCGGCGGACCGCAGCCATCGGCGCGAGATGGTGCGATACTTCGGCGCCCGGGAGGAGGAGGCGCAGCTTGGCCCGCCGGTACCTGGTTTCCGTCCGCCCAGCCCCCCGTTCTTCCGTCGTCGGCCGGACGCTCATGTCGGAGGGTCGCCGTGCCCCAGCCGTGAGCCGTCATTCCCCTGACGGCGTCATGGTCGGCCGTTACGGGGCACCATGCTGGCCGCTTGCCCCTCGCCCCGGAGTGCGTGATCCAGGACGTCCGTGAGCACCGCGGCCGGGTCGGCCCGCAGCAGATGAAGTGTGTCGGTCCAGGTGCGCAGCCGCTGTGCCACCGGCTCACCCGCCCTCTGACGTTGGGTCAGGTCGTCAACCTGGGCGAGGGCGTAGTCCGTGGCTGCATGGGCCAGGCGGTCCTTGATGGTGTCGATCAGCTCTGGAAGCCCCTCTCCCTTGCCGTCGAGAATGCAGAGCCGATTGACCGTCTCATTGTCGAAGACGGCCGCCTGCCGGTCCTCGCGTACCCGCTGAGCCAACCCCTGCGCCCAGTCATCCATGAGGCGCCGGCGGCCCGCCGGTAGGGCGCCGAGCTGCTCCTGGGCGCTCTGGAGCGAGCGGGCGAGCGCGGCCACCCGCCGTCGAGCCAGGAGTAGGGGCGAGTCGGTCATCTGGCCATCTCCCGCGGTGCTTCCGGCCTGTACGCCGGGCCGGGCGTCTCGGTGATCGCGCCGGCCGCTGTCGGCGCCGGGAGCGCCCGCTCGGGCCGAGGTGTGACCCACGGCTCGGGGGGCGCGACGATCCACCGAAGCAGGGCGGTCCAGATCACACACGCGGTGATGATGGCGGCGAGAACCATGGCGGCCGCGCGCTCGCGCGGTCCGAGGCGGCAGACGATGTCCCTGTCGGCGATCCGCAGGTCTCTCGGCCCCCTAGGCGCCGGTCTGGAGGCGCCGAGTCAGGTAGACCATCAGCAGGCAGAATGCTACCAGGAACACGGACGCCACGGCGAGGGCTGTCTTCTCCTCGCGGGTGTAGTGGAAGTGGCGCCGGTTCACCACGAGCACCCCAACGGCCAGGAAAGGGAGCGCCGGCATGGGGCTTCCGCTGACGAGCGCGATCAGCATCCCGAGGGAGCCCAGCACCAGCGTCGTGCCGAGGGTCCGTCGGTAGTCCAGCGCGAAGCGGCCGACGCAGGCGAAGAAGAAAGCGGTGAACAGCAAGTCCCCGATGCCGGCTGTGCCGACGTACTGTACCTCCGGCATCCCGCCGGGCTCCGAGGGCCGCGTCTTCGAGCCGGCCTCGGGGATACGCTGGGAGAACTTGGCGACGAGGTCCGGGTTGCTCTGCATCGCCTGGCTCACCGGTCCGCCATAGAGGACCCCGACGACATCCACGACGGCCACGGTAACGATCAGGGCCGGCAGAAGCTTGGCCTCGCGGACGACTCGCGAGAGCACCACACCCGCGCTCACCGCAGCGACAAGCTGCACGAGATCAGCGACGGCCACAACAGCCCAGTGACCGCGGGTCACGGGTACCAGGATGAGCGCGAACGCGACGAACACGCCCACGCTCAGCGCACAGGCGATCGCCTCAGTGGCGAACGAGTGCCGCTCGGCGTAGGCGATCCGGGCGGAGACGTAGAGCGCCAGCACGACGAAACCCACCGTAAGGGCCACATCCGTCGGCCTGGTGGGTTCGATGGGAACATACGGCGCCACGATGCGGGCCGCGGCATAGGCGATGAAAGCTCCGACAGCGGCGCCATCCACGGACCGGAGGGGGTCCCGAAGGCCGTCACTCATAGCGTTGCCTCACTGGCCAGGGACGACCTGGCTCTCCTCCTCAGTCTTCGTTGTCTCGAATCGCCGGGACATCTCCTCGAGTCGCTGAGCGTCCTCCGGCGGGGGAAGCGGGGCGACGGCGCCGATGCCCGCGTCCAGCGTGAGGAGTCCGGCGATCTTGCGGGCGCGCTCTTGCCAGCCGTTGTATAGCTCGGCCTTCTTCTGCTCGGTGGCGACCGCTAGCACCCGGTCACGCGCTTGCTCGAAGGTCTGCGGGGCGTCCACTTTGCGGTCCTCGACCACCGCAATGACCCACCCATCGGGCGTTCGAATGGGCGGGCTCAAGCGGCCCAGGCGAGCGGTCCCCACGAGAGCGCGCAGCTCCGGCACATCCGGCAGCTCCTCGGGGCGCACCCACCCCCAGTCTCCTCCCGCCTCGCGGTGGGCCTCATCGGCGGAAAACTGCCGCGCGAGATCGGGCAGCGTGCCCGCTGTGAGGCCGGGGAGGAGCCCCTGGACGTCCTTCTCCGTGCGGAACAGGATCATCCGGACATGGGCTCGGGAGATGGCGAATGTGTCCGGCTGGAGCTCGAAAAGCTCCCGAAGCTCGTTCTCAGTGACCACTGCGGCCTTGGAGAGCACGCGGTCCAACAGCAGCTCGTACCGGACGTCGATGAGTAGCAGGTCAGCGTCGACACCCTCGTCCTTGCACGCCGCCACTAGCTCCTCGCGTGTCGTGAGCGTTCGCTCGGGCGAGGAGAGGCGCTCACAGGCGGCGCGGAGCACTTCGTCATCGCTCACCAAGACTCCGCGTCGCGTCGCTTCCTCGTCAACGGTCCACTCAATGACCATCTCCTGCAGGGCGCCCTGCCCGAAACGGGAGGTCAGCTCGTGCATGAGCTCTCCCGCAGTGACCGACTCACCGTTCGCCGTGCCCACGGTTGTGTCGGCGGGGACGCCCTCCAGCCGCTGCGACCGCGCGGGGGAAGCGGTACAGATTGCCACTGCCACCGGCAGCCACAGCACCCAAGCGGCCGCGAGCCGCTTGCCGGCCAAACCCATCGCGAGCGCCTCCTACAAGTCCAGCGCCGTATCGTACACTCTGGACTTGGGCACTTCAAGCACGGCCGCCACAGCGGCGATGGCCGCGGGTTTCCCCACACCGGCTCTCAGCGCCCGGATCAGGGCCCCCCGGATCACGTCGTTGGGCACATCCGCGTCGGAGGGCGGGGCGCCCTCGATGACCAGTGTCACCTCGCCAAGCACCTGCCCCTGGGCCGACAGGGCTGAGTGCACCTCCAGGGCGGTGCCGCACAGCGTCTGCTCGAACCTTTTCGTCAGCTCGCGGAGCAGCACCACCCGTCGGTCGGGCACGAGCTGCGCCATGATCTCCAGCGTATCCAGGACTCGGCTCGGGGCCTCGAACAGGACGACGGTGCTGCCATCGTCCGCCAGATAGCCGATCTCCCGTCGGCGCTCCGACTTGCGCTTCGGGAGGAACCCGAGCACGCGGACGCGTCGAGTATCGAACCCACAGACCGACAGCCCCGCCGTGAGGGCGCTGGCCCCCGGCACGGGTACCACCGGGACGCCCCCTTCGCGAGCCGCACGGACTAGCTCACACCCCGGGTCCGAGACGCCGGGCGTACCGGCATCGGTCACCACGGCGATGGACTGCCCCTGTGCCAGCCGCGCCATGAGCGCGGGTGTGGCCCGTTCGCGGTTGGCTTCGTGGTAGGGGGTTACCTCGGTGTGGATCTCGTAGCGAGCCAGTAGCTTTCGCGTGCGACGCGTATCCTCGGCCGCGATCAGGTTCACTTCGCCCAGGAGGCGCAGCGCGCGCAGGGAGATGTCCTCCAGGTTGCCGATGGGCGTGGCAACGACGTAGAGAACACCTGCGCTCCCCGCGACCAACACGATCCCCGCTTCCACATGCGGACGTTGCGCGCCGCGGCTCGGCCACGGCACGAGCCGTCACTGGCCCAGGTTGAGGGGCATGCCGCCCATACCACCCAGGCCGCCCATCCCGCCGGCGGAGTTGAACTCGTCGATCTGCTTCTGCTCGGCAGCGGCCAAGTCCGCCCTGCCCATCTCTTCGAAGAGCCCTTTGAGCTGGTAGTGGACCATCTGGTCGGAGTAGGCCATCTTGCTCGCGGCCTGAAGCTCGACCACCGCATCATCCACGCGGCTCTGGTCCTTCAGGAACTTCGCGAACTCGATCCGTAGGCTGGGATCATCCATCGCCCGGATGGCCTTCTTGAAGCTCGACTCGGCCTCCTCGGCGCGCCCGAGGAGCTGGTTCATGCGGGCGATCTCATACCAGGTCTCGGCGGGGACAGCGCTCTCCTCTTCAGCGGCCTCCCCCTCGTCGCCGCCCTTCGCCTGGGCCCTCTCGGCTTCGCGAGCTTCCGCCGCGTTGGCCTCTTCCTCCGCCACGACCTCATTCAGGAGAGTCAGTGCCTCCTCGTACTTGCCGTCGTCGTCGAGCTTGTAGGCGTTGAGCTCCTTGTCTTCGACGGTGACCTGTGCGGCGTCCCTGAGCTGCTCGCAGTAGCTGCGGTAGTAGTCGTCCTTGGCCTGCTTGAGCTTCTGCTCTCGCAGCTCGTCCTTCTTCGTGTCGAAGTCTTTGGGCTTTGTGTCCTCGGCCTTGATGAGCTTGAGGATATGGAACCCGTCCTTGGCCCGGATCGGCTCGCTGATGTCGCCGGGTTTGAGGCCGTAAGCGGCGTCGAAGAACCCCTCGCCGAGTTGCTCAGCGTGCCAGTCGCCGCGCGTGAGTGCCATCTGGCCGCCCTGCGCAGCGGCGAACTTGTCCTCGGAGTACCCCTTGGCGAGCTTCTCGTAGTCTTCGCCCGCCTTGGCCCTCTCGTAGACCTTGTCGATCAGCCCCTTGGCCTCGGCCTCGGGATGTCCCTTGGACTCCTTGTCCTTCTCATCCCCGCTCTTCGCCTTCGATGCAGCCGTCTCTTCCGGCTTGTCCGCCGAAGCCTCCGGCGCTTCCGCACCTTGCTTGTCCACCGCCGAAGATGGAGCTTTCTCGTCGACCTTGATGAGGATGTCGCGCAGGTCGAGCTTCGTGAACATCTGAGCGAACTGCTCGTCGGAGAGGGTCACATCCGCAGTGACGGTTTCCTTGTGCTTGTCGCGGATCACCTTGTCCTTGAGGTCCTCGCGCATCGCGGCGGCTTCGCTCTCGACGCTCTGCGCGAACTCCGCCTCCGTCTTGTTCATCTCCGTGAGCGCCTTGGCCCGGGCCGCGCCGGTTCCGATACTGGACACCCGGTCCTGGATCCATTCTTCCTTCGCCTGCCGGATATCGTCGCCGGAGGCGGTGATGCCCAGCTTCTCGGCATCCTGCATCGTGGCGATGCTCTGGGTCATCTGGTCCATCACGGAGAGCTTGACCTCGCGCACAGCCGTCGGGCCTGTGCCCCCGGCCCCGAACATCTGCATCTGTTCCTGCTGGCGCTTGACCATATAGAGGAACTGCTGCGTGTTGATCGCCCGGCCGTTCACGATGAAGGCCGTCTGCTGCTCTCTCTGCCGGGGTCCGCGGCTGCCGGGGCCGCCGAAGCTGAAGAACGCGCCTACGATGAAGATCGCCGCGATGACGCCCATGACGATCTGCACGCCGCGCCGCGCCCCCGCGCTCTGGTGGAATCGCACGAATGAGAAACGCGCCATCGACTGCCTCCATGTACACGCCGACCGGCCATCGCCGACGGGAAAGCGCCTGCCGTCCGGGTGGGATGACCGAGGGGTGACGACTCTGCACACGGCCTCTGGATGTCCCGAGGCACCGAGAACGCGCGGAAGTATACCACATCGCCCTGCGCTCGGCCATCGGCGGACCTGGGCCGGACACATAGAATGACGTGTTTGGGAGGATCGACGACTCGTCGATCACAGCGCGAAGCGATGCCGTCCCTCGCCCCAAGGCTCCCCGAGGCGACCCCGCCACCGCAGGAGCGCGTCGGCCTTGGGCCGACCGGTGGACGAGTCGTCCACCCTCCCACACACACTGAGGTCTGCGCCGCCACCTGGGCCCCGGTGGTGGCCACCATCCCAGGAGACCGTGACGTGGGTGGCGAAAGGTGCTGGGCTATCCACCGGGCTCGTCCCGGAGCGTGGAGGTGCTGACCGTGCAAGCAGCCGCGATGTGCTATGGCGTCGTGCTACTCCTGCTTCCCGTGTGTGTCTGGTCGCAGGATGCTGTCATCATCCACGTGAGCCCAACGGGGAGCGATGACGGTGACGGCTCCGCCCGGGCGCCCTTCGCGACACTCGTGCGGGCCCGCGATGCGTTGCGGGCTCAGCGCCCCGCCAGTGGAGCCGCTATCGAGATCGCCGGCGGGATCTACGAGATGGCGGCTCCCCTGCAGCTCTCCGCCGACGATTCGGGCACGCCGGACGGTCCCATCGTCTACGCGGCAGCCGACGGCGAGGAGGTGCGCCTGGTGGGCGGGCGCGTGGTGACGGGCTTTGCGCCGGTGGCCGACCCGCCGATCCTGGCGCGCCTGGCGCCCGAAGCGCGCGACTCCGTGGTCTGCGTCGACCTGCGTGCGCTTGGCGTCACCGACTACGGCTCGGCCGGCGGCAACGGCCTCGGCGTGTTCTTCAACGGGCGTCCGCTCACCCTCGCCCGCTGGCCGAACGAGGGCTTCACGAAGATCGTCGGCCTCGTCGGCGGCGACCCGGTGGATGTCCGTGGCACCAAGGGCGACAAGATCGGCAAGTTCATGTACGAGGGGGACCGTCCGAACCGCTGGAAGGACGAGAATGACCTGTGGGTCCACGGTTACTGGTTCTGGGACTGGTCCGATGAGCGGCACCGCGTCGAGTCGGTGGACACCGAGAGGAGGATCATCTCTGTGGTGCCGCCCTACCACGGGTACGGGTATCGGGTCGGACAGTGGTTCTACGCCTTCAACGCCCTGGCCGAGCTCGACCAGCCCGGCGAGTGGTATCTCGACCGGCGGACGGGCATCCTCTACCTCTGGCCCCCGTCGCCCATCGATGAGGCGACGGTGGTGGTCTCCACCACGCCTCAGCTTGTCACCATGCGGGACGCAGCCTACGTCACCATGCGCGGCCTTACGTTGGAGGTCACGCGCGACACTGCCGTGAGCGTCGAGGGTGGGCAGGGGTGTCGCATCGAGGACTGCACGCTCCGAGACCTGGGCGGACATGGCGTGGTCGTCAGCGGGGGTTCCGGACACATCGTGGTGGGCTGCGACATCTACGACGTGGACCGCGGCGGGGTCATGCTCTCGGGGGGCGACCGGCGGACCCTTACTCCCGGCAACCATGTCGCCGACAACAACCACATCCACAGCTATGGTCGCTGGTGGCGCATGTACCAGTCGGCGATCCAACTGGACGGCGTCGGGCTCCGCGCTTCCCACAACCTGATCCACGACGCGCCCCACATGGCCATTGGCTTCGGTGGCAACGATCACGTCATCGAGTTCAACGAGATCCACCACGTCTGCCTCGAGTCGAACGATGCGGGGGCCATGTATGCCGGCCGCGACTGGACTATGCGCGGGACGGTGATCCGCTACAACTACCTCCACCAGATCAACGGCTTGGAGGCCCGGGGGTGCGTCGGCGTCTATCTCGATGACATGTTCTGCGGCACCCGCATCTACGGGAACGTGTTCCACGAGGTGACGAGCGCGGCGTTCATTGGGGGCGGCCGGGATAACGCCATCGAGAACAACGTCTTCGTCGACTGCGTCCCCGCCGTGCACATTGACGACCGCGCGATGAACTGGGCGGGTTACCATGTGGGGACGACGATGAAGGAGCGGCTCGATGCCATGCCCTTCCGCGAGGCGCCTTGGAAGGACCGTTACCCGGAGCTGCTGACCCTGTGGGACGATGAGCCGGCGGCGCCGAAGGGGAATGTCGTCGCGCGGAACGTCTCGATCGGCGGTCGCTTCGATGGGATCTACGACGGTGCGCGGCCTTACGTGACCGTAGGCCAGAACCTGGTGAATGTCGATCCGCTCTTTGTGGATCGAGATGGCCGGGACTTCCGACTCCGGGATGGGTCGCCCGCTTTCGCCATGGGCTTCGAGCGGATCCCCTTCGAGCAGATCGGCCTCTACGGCGACGGCGCAAGCAGGAGAACAGGCGATCAACGGCAGTAGCGATCGAAGAACCGAACTGGGTGAGGCCCCCGTCGGGCCCCTTCTGGCCCGGTACTCCGCCCCGGCCATCATGGGCATGACGGTGAATTCGGTCTATATGCTCGCCGATGCGGCGTTCGTTGGCCGATGGGCCGGGACCATGGCGCTCGCGGGGCTGACGATCACCTTCCCCATCGTCATGTGCGCCTTGGGGTTGTCCCAGTTGGCGGGTGTCGGCGCCGCGTCGATCGTCTCCCGATGCCTGGGCGCCGGCGACCAGAGGAAGGCGGAGCGGGCTGCCGGCACATCGGTGACTCTCTCGCTGATCCTCGGCGTGGCATTTGGGGCTTTGGGGTCGCTGTTCCTCCACCCTGTACTGCGCGGGTTCGGCGCCATGGATGACGTCCTGCCCTACGCCGCAGACTACATGCGCATCGTGTTCCCCGGCTCCGTGCTGTTCATCGCGACGCTGTCCGCCATGAACGTGGTGCGCGCCGAGGGCGCCATCCGGCGCGCCGTCATCGCGACTCTGATCAGTTGCCTGTTGAACCTGGGTCTCGACCCGTTGCTCATCGGCCCGTTCGGCATGGGCATCAAGGGCGCGGCCTACGCCTGGCTCATCGGCCAGGTCGCCGGCGCCATCTACATGACCCACTTCTGCCTGTCGAAGGCCAGCATCCTCCATGTCCGGCTCGGCGACCTGAAGCCGGATCGAGAGTGCCTCGCGGAGGCCCTGCACATTGGGAGTTCCTCGTTCACCCGCGTCGCCGCCGGCAGCCTCGGGTTCATCGTCCTCAACCATTCCATCGCAGCCTATGGGGACGAGGCGCACCTAGCCATCATGGGCATTGCGAACCGGCTGGTCACCTTTGCGCTCCTGCCTATCATCGGCCTGTCCCATGGCCTCCAGCCCATTCTCGGGTTCAACTTCGGCGCGGGCGACATGCGCAGAGTTCGGGCTGCGTTACGTGTCGCGACCACTGCGGGATCGGCCATGTCGGCGAGCGGCTGCGTGCTGATGATCGTCTTTGCGCCGGTGCTCGTCAGTCTGTTCAGCTCGGACCCTGAGGTCCAGGCCGTCGGCCCTTCGATCCTTCGCACGCTGGTGACCATGTTCTGGCTGGTGGGGTTCCAGACGGTGGCTGTGTGCCTGTTTCAGTCTCTCGGCAAGGCGGTTCCGGCGCTGGTGCTCTCGCTCTTTCGGCAGGTGTTCGCTCTCGTGCCGTTGATGCTGCTGCTTCCTCTGTGGCTCGGCCTGCGGGGTGTCTGGCTCTCCTACCCGGCTGCCGATGCCATCGCGGCGACCCTCACTGTGGGGCTCCTATTCCGAGAGATACGCCAACTGGGACGGCCCGTGATCACCGCCCGCCCCGATGCAGGCCCGTGGACGGGGAGCGACGCGCCGGCGTGAAGCCATGCCCCGAGTGGGCCGCCCGCGCATAGGGGTGGAGGAGGCGGGACTCCCGTCCCGCCCCCCTCCCACTGCCGGCCCGGCTACTCGCCCGCCGCAGTCTTG
>Ga0315288_10008195_pt1 | contig 13194 bp, 6 predicted proteins | sample YL17G11_20_MG_FD_203454 | JGI IMG/M metagenome (GOLD analysis project Ga0315288, IMG submission 203454) | Sediment microbial communities from Yellowstone Lake, YNP, Wyoming, USA - YL17G11_20 | ecosystem: Environmental > Aquatic > Freshwater > Lake > Sediment | place: USA: Wyoming | collected...
TTTTTTTGTGAATTTTGGGTATGAGAACATTCTTCCGTTTGTTTGTATTATTAGGTTGAATCCTTTTTCTTTTATGTGTTTGCATATTTGGTAGAAGTCTTTTCTTATTGTGGGTTCTCCACCAGTCAATGTTATGGTATCATGCTGTTTTTTGTCAATACCCTTTATAATATTTTTTATTTCATTAGTACTCATTTCGTTAATTTTGTTATTTGCTGTACAGAATATGCAGTTGTTATTACATCTTGATCCCAATTTTATTTCTGCATGTTTCATTTTATTGCTTTTATTATATTTCCTCCGTAATGCAGATAATATTCTTTATTAATTCCTTCACATAAGGAGTTGATAGAGCATTTTTCACATTCTTTGTTTTTGGTCATTCTTTCTTCCATTCTTTTATTTTTTGTGTCTATTATAATCTGGTTATCAACAATTCCAACCCCATTAGGGGTGTAACTGATGTTTATGTTTTTATCATAAAAAAGGCACTTTGGAACACCCATAATAAAAACTTGTGTTTTTTTATTATCTACTAATCTATGAAATTCTTTTATTTTTTGAATGCCCTCCTCATATTTTGGAACGATAACTTCAATATTTTGCTTTGCTTTACCCTGCGGTCTTACCCAACTAAGTTGAACTTGGTTAACATTTAATGTATTAATTAGTCTTGCAATTTCATCTAGATATATTATATTTTTTTTATTTATCACACAGTTGATTATCACAAATTGTTTTAATTCTACCAAATTTTTTATCCCTTTTATTGTTTGATTGAAAGAATTTTTTGATCTAGTTATTATACTATTCAATTCTTCATTGTGGCTGTGTAGTGATACGCATATTTTTGTTATTCCTAGTTTTGTTATTTTTTTTGTGAATTTTGGGTATGAGAACATTCTTCCGTTTGTTTGTATTATTAGGTTGAATCCTTTTTCTTTTATGTGTTTGCATATTTGGTAGAAGTCTTTTCTTATTGTGGGTTCTCCGCCAGTTAGTTGTATTTCGTCAACATCATGTTCTTCTATTTTTTGAATTTGTCGAAAAATAGATTCTTTATTTTTTTCCAAATCTTTATTTTTGTTTAGGCAAAATATGCAGTTGTTATTGCACTTTGTTCCTAATTTTATTTCGCAATACATTTCACACCCATTATTTTTTCAACAGCTTCAATCACATTCGCTACGTTTATTTGTTTAATACACTCTCCACAATGGGAACCATAGTTTAAACTCTCTCCTTTATTTTTACATTTTGGGTTTCTATTAGAATCTATAACTATGCTATTATTGTTTATTGGTCCAAATTTACTTGGTAGTGTTGGCCCAAATAATGCAATTAATTTTTTGTTTAACATGTCTGCTATGTGCATTAATCCACTATCATTACTTATCACTAAATCACTTTCTTTTATTATATTTATGCATTCGTTGATTGTGGTCTTATTCAATAAATTAAGGATTTTTTTGTTGCTTCGCTCTATCTTTTCAACATTCTCATCTTTTCTATCTCCTAAGAAGATTATGCTATAATTATAATGGGTTATTAATTGTTCTGCCAATATTATGAAGTTTTCTATTCCCCATTCTTTTTGGGATTTGGTTGTTTGTATGCACAAAACCACTTTTGGGTTTTTGTCTTCAAGAAAAAATTTTCCGGTTGTTACACGCTCTTTTTCATATTGATCAAAAAGTTTAAAATAATTTTTCCTGAGAAAATAGTTTGAAACATCTATTCCTATAACATCTAGGAATGTTAGGACATATAATCCTTGGTTTTGTTCTTTTTCAAATGGTACAATAAAATCAAGTTGTTTGTATATTGTTGTTTTAAACCCAATTTTTGTTTTTCCTCTAAGTTTATTGAAAAAAATTGAATAAAGTTCATCTCCCCCATCATTCAAATCAAATATTATATCATATTCATCTTTAACTTTTTTAATTATATTTTCATAGAATTCCCAATCATTTTTCCCCCATTTAAATCCCGGTATGCTAATAATGTTGGTATTATCCGTTATTTTAAACAGTCCTTCCAAGCCACATTCTTTTTTGACTAAAATAGTTATTTTGGGATTATCAAACGCTTCTTTTAATATATCAACAAGATACATACTTTTTATTACATCGCCAATACCATTAAAATTAATAATTAATAAATTTTTTGCGTTTTTAATTGCCAGATCTCTGTTTATTTTAGTATCTTTTCTAGAGACATATTTTTTTTCATATTCTTCAGGTTTTAGTGTAGATACCTCAAAAGCATCTTTTATGGGTTTAAACTCATCAGAGCCATATTTTTTTGGGTATTCTTCCCAAACTCCTTCACATAAGGAGTTGTATCTGCATTCAATACATTGTGGAAACTTTTTCTTGATTTCTAATCTTCTTTTTTGCCAATCAACAACTTCTTCTCCTACTGGTTTAACTCCTACTTTACCTTTTTCTTTATAATGTATTTCTGAAATATTTTTTTCATTTCCAATCATGAAACAGAATGGTATGGCTTCAAAATCAATCCAGGTTTTTACATTTTTTTCTTTAGAATATTCTTCTCCGTAATTTATGGTTTCTCGGATAAATGGTTCAATCTCTGTATATGTGGGTACAACATCATGAAAGTTTTTCCATGCACTGCCTTGTGGGTGAGGGAATGCAAAGTTTATGTCATAAATACCCAGATCTAAAAACAGTTTTGCAATATTTTTTAGGTTTTTATAATTTTTTTTTGATATTACTACTTTTCCCCATATTTTTTGTTTTAGATCAATCAGGTTTTTTATTCCATTAACTGTTTGTTTAAAGCTACCGTTAACTCGGCTGATGTTATCATGTGTTTCTTCAGTATCTCCATGTAATGCGATTGTGTAACTGATTTGGTATTTTGCTAATTTTTTAGCAAATTCTTTGTAATAAAACATTCTTCCGTTTGTCTGTAAGGTTATTTTATATCCTAAAGATTTTGCATAGTCTACTATTATTAAGAAATCTTTTCTTATTGTGGGTTCTCCACCAGTAAGTACTATCATGTCATATCCTTGTGATTTTGAGTCTAATAACTCTTTTTTGCATTCTTGGGTATCTCTATCATTTTTTTTATTTTTTTTAGCCAAGTATTCTCTATTAGAAGATATAACACAGTGTATGCAATTATTATTGCAGGTGTATCCTAATTTTATGTCTATGCAGCTCATTTTATTAGTTTGTTTTCTTTTAGTTGTTGGATTACTATATTGAATACATAATCAGGAGGTATTTTGTTTATGTCAAGGGTGTGTTTTATCCAAGGCCAGGAGGATTGTCCTTTAAGTTTATATCCTTCTTTTGTGTCTATTTCTATTATTATGCTGTTGTTGCTGTATGGTCCGCTGGTTCTAGGATTACTTATCCCAAACAATGCAACTATTGGTTTTTTTAGCGCAGCTGATAAGTGCATTAAGCCAGTGTCGTTACTTATTACAAGGTCGCACTCATTTATTATTGAAGCGCTATTTTTTATTCCAATATCAAAAAGATTAATCACTTTTTCTTTGTACTTATCAAATGTTGTTTTCTCAAATGGATTGTTTTTACCAATTAATATTATTTTTATATTTTTTATTTCATTAACTAATCTTTCAATTAGTTTTTCAAAGTTTTCGTGAGACCAAATTTTGTGTTTCCCACTAGAATCTGTAATCAAGCATACTTTAATTTCATCATTTTTAAGCCCTTTTTTAGTCATTAATATTCTCGCGTTTTTCTTATCTTCTTGGCTGAGTGGGAATGTATAATCTATTTTTATGTTTTCAATGCCTATCAATTTTAAAAAATCAAGATAAACAAACATGTTAGATTTTTTATTTTTGTAGGTTGGATAAAAGTCATATTCATCACAATACTCATCTTTTATTCCAACACTTATTTTTGGTTTTATCTCTTTTACAAATTTGTATATTGGGGAGTATGGGGGGTTTAGATTAAATACTAAATCATATTTCTCATGCAGTTCTTTTTTAAATTCTTTAAATAATTCTTCTTGTGTGGGGGTTATTATTTTTTCATTATTTTCTTGGTTTATTTCAAATTGCCATGTCCAATTCTTGTAAGGTATAATTTTGTTTATTTTGGCACTTCTAAATATTTCTTCATATTCTTGTCTTGTGAACACATCAATCTCTGCTTCGGGGTAATTTTCTCTTAGTAAGTTTATAAAAGGGAGGGATTGTACAGTATCTCCAACGCCATCAAAATGTAGAATCAATATTTTTTTACTTTTTTTAGGATCTTTTTCTTTCTGTTTATTTTTTATAGTCTGATTTATGATTAATGGTTCATTGGTTGGGCAGTTTTTTATTGTTCTGATTATTAGTTCATCAGGATCTTCTTTTTTTATTATTTTATGTTCATGGTCATTGTTGTGTTCATCATCATTATTAAACCATCTGAGAAATATTTTTTTGATTTCTTCATCAAAAAGTATTTTTTCGAAGATGTAATCAAATTGTGCTTTGTGTATTTTACATTTACTATTTTTCCCAATGTTGCTTATTATATTATTATCTTCAGCGTAGCTTACTACTGGGCAAAGTCCGCAATATGGTTTATAGACGCATGAATCACATAAGTATCCATCATTTATTGATGATTTTATTAAGGATACTGCTTTTTCTGAACTTATTATTTCAGCTAAATTGTTTTCTTTTACGTTTCCTAATTTGAATAACTCAAAATTTCTTCCTTCGTCACAGGTATAGATATCTCCATTGTAATTGTATGCGATTTGTCCTATTATCATCCCGCATGGGCTTCTAAAATCTAAAAATGATGGGTCTGTGTCACTGAGTATTTTTATTAATATTAGCCAGGCGTATCTTTCTTTTATATTTACTCCGTTCTTATTAAGTTCAATAATGTAATCCATTGATTTTTTCCAGAAATCTATGAACTCTTCAGCGCTGTATCCTTCATTTTCCCATCCTTTTTTAGCATATCCTAATTTGTTCATGTATTTTATCTGTATTTCTTTGTAACCTAAGGATAGATATTCATCAATTATTTCTTTCCAGTATCTCAGGCTGTTTTTTGTTGTGACCATCAATGATCCAATACTAGCTTCACTTTTTATTTTATTTATAGAATTTATGACATCATCATAAGTTCCGTTTCCATTTTCATATTTTCTGTTTTTGTCATGTATTTCTTTTGGTCCATCTATCGAGGTGCATAAGTTAATTTTTTCTTTTTTTACGAATTCAAGTATTTCGTTATTCATTAATGTTAAGTTGGTGATTAGAGCAAAAATAAGATTTTTTTTGAATGTTTCATTCATTTTTTTTGCTTCTAGAACGATATATCTTAATAAGTTTAGGTTTAGTGTTGGTTCTCCTCCTTGGAATTCTATAGTTATATCTTTAGATGAGCTTTGAAAGATGAATTCCAATGTTTTTTTTGCTGTTTGCTCATCCATATCATGATTACTTTCGTTATTTTTTACAGAACTGCTGTGGCAATAAAAACATTTTTGGTTGCATCTTAGTGTTGGTATGATTATGTGTAAAGAAGGGCCTTTGAAAAGATAGTGATATCTTTGTTTGTATTGTTTTAATATTAAGTTAAGATTATTTTTTGTTATTATGACTCCTTTCTGTTCTAATATTTTAAATAGATCATCACTCAATTCGTTATTTACTAACTGTTTTTTTTCTTTTTTATCTAATACTACCCACGCGCCATGGTCAGTTGTTAACAAATACTTATCTTGTATTCTTTTACATCTAAAATTATTCTCAGTGTATTTTTTTCCTTTTGCAAATGTTTCATTAAAAAGACTATACGCCATTTTGTTTCATTATTGAGAGGCAGTAATTCGAGAATTCGTAGCCCAAGTATCGCAGATCATATTCTTCTTTTGTTTTTATTTTAATTTCAAATTTTTCTTGATCAAATTCAAAAAAACACAAATCGTTAAAGGCGTTAATTGTGGTTAAAATAGAGTTCTTACTGTAAAATTTTGGGTTTAGTTTGAACGTGCAAATTTGTTCAGTTGACATCATTTTCTTTTTTCTCCAATTCTTTTTTTGATTCTTCAGGATATGTTTCTTCCCATATTTTCATTATTCCTTCTGGGTCTTCTATTTCTTCTTCACATTCACAATCTTCTTTTTCTGCGTTGTTAAAATAAGATGGCGCATTTGTTAATAGTACTCGTTGTAAAATTATTTCTCTGATGTCTCTATTTTTTTCGCTTTGTATCTGGTATACTGCATAGTTTAGTAGTTCTTCGTTGAATTCTGTTACTAAATCTCGTATGTTTTGTTCTGGTTTTTTCTTTCGTATTTCTACTAATATTTTTTGTTGTGGGTCTCCATCCAAAATTATGAATGCTTTGTCTATCATTATGTAGCTTGCGCTGTAGACTAATTCTAGGGGGTATATTTGTGGGTTTATTGCAAATAGTGCATATTCTTCTTTTTGGTTGTATTCTATATTTCCTAGTGCGTTTAGTTTTTCCAAGTCTTTCTACCCCCGAGCTGAGTATTTTTTTCTTGGTTTATAAGCTTTGTTGGTTTTGTGAATACATTTTAGAATATTGTTCTTATGAAGATAATTAGATTTCCTTGTGATACTATTGTTATTATTGTTCCTATTATCATGTATGTTGCGAAGGGTATTGTCTGTTGAGTTAGTATGTGATTGAAGTGTAGTTTTCCTGTTCTATGCAAATTTTGTATTTTTTTAATATCTTCTTTTGTTAGTCCTCCAGGTTTTGTTTGATAAATCATATTTGGGTTGTTCGTGTTTAGCATTATTCTTTCATACTCTTGTTTTTTTTGGGTTATTCCTTGTGTTGGAATCATTCCTTCTTTTAGGTGGTTTATGTCTGTTGATGTTATAAATAAGCTTCCTAAGTTGTTTATTATTGTGATTATGAGCATGTACATCATTGTCATTATTAAGAATCCTATCCAGAATTGGGGCAGTATCATTTGGTCTTTGTTTACAAATATTCGTAGTATTGCTATTAGTGCTAGTAAATAGTTTAGTTCGTATGGGTATATTTTCTTAAGTAACGTTGAAATTAGAGTTATTATTAATATGGATAGTAAGAAGTCGTTAATTCCATAATGTCCTAACATTAGTGAGGTTATCCATCCTATGCTGAATATTGTTAGTAAGTATTGTGTTATTTGTTTTGGGTTTAGTATTGTTTTTATTATTGTCATTTTTTGTTTTGTTGTTGTTTTTATTATTATTTGGATTAATAAGAATACTGCAATGGGTATAAATGAATTTATTAGTATTTCTAAAGGCCAAAAAATTGTTGTTATGTGTTGATAAATTGTTAATGGTAATAAGCTTGTGTATGCTGTGAATAGTTTTGCATCTCCTGGGCTCCACATTTGTAGTAGGTATAGTGTGAATCCTATTATTAAGCTGAATGTTGTGAATAATAACATTTTTCCTATATAGTTTATGTTTATTATTTGTTGTGTGTAAAGAATAAAGTGTATTATTATACTTGCACTTATCGCAATGATTATCCATTTGTTTCTTATTTTTCCTGTTTTTGTGTCTTCATAACTCGTTATTATTCCTAGGGCAAGTATTATTGGTAAAAATATCAATATTAAGTTCATTATTTTTTGACCCCGTCATCTTATTTCTTGTTTTGTTTATAAGTTTTTTGTGTTGGTGTTTGTCGTGTGGTCATAATCGTAAGTTTTATAAATGGCAAATGCATTTTTTGTTTTTAAGTGTTTATTATGTGTGAAAAAGAGGGTTTTTTAGGGTTAGTTAGCGATTTCTTTATTCTTTAGCCTATTTTTTAGGTTTTAGAGTAAAGTTCATTATCTCTCTTTTTAAGAGGTTGTGGATGGCAGTGCGTTGTAAAAGTGGTGTGTCTGGATTTTGTAGGCTTGTTTTGTTGGGCGTGGTGTTATTTTCTTTGCTGGTTTCTTGTGTTTTGTCTGTTGATTTGATTCCTGAAGGTGTTACTCCTAGTAGTGGGGAGCTTTTAGTTTCTGGTGTTTCACTTGTACCGATTCCTGCTAATGGTCCTCGTCCTACTAATGATGCTTCTATTTCTGGTTCTACCCCATATATATCTATAAAAGTGGGTATTGCATATTTGAGTCCTCAATTGAATTCTTGGATTTTGAGTGAGCCGTCTATTTCAGGTATTGATAGGGATAAGATTGTTTGGAAAATGGGCATTTTTGCTTATCCTACTATTGGTGGTTCTTTGGCTAGTGTTATTAAATCTGATAATTTTATTTCAGGTGATTCTGCAGGTACAAAAATTAATTCTTCTTCTTGTTCTACTAATTGTAAAGTGTCTTTGGATATGTCTACGTTTGAAGGTATTAAATATAATCAGTCTGCTATGGGTTTAAGTAAGGGTATGGATCCTGGTTTGATTGTTGCTGTTGCAGGTTCTGATGATTATTTACATAGTCCTACTGCATACGCAGGTCAGTGGGGTGCTGCAGGTGCGTTCACTTGGGCAAAACTTGGTAAGACTTGGAATTTGACAATTCTTGACAAGATTTTTTATGATAGTGAGGAAAATGATTGCGTTGGTCTTAGTGGTGGTGTTGCAAAATCTTTTAGTAAAAGGGCTGCGTCTGCCTCTGAGCAAACAAATTGGGTTTCTGACTGTTCTTCTCTTTTTAGTGGGGGAGATTATTGTATTTCTTGGTGTCAAGGACAGGGTTTTTCGTATGGTCATAGGTATTATTGTTCGGATTATGGTTCTTCGTCTGATCTTATAAGTGTTAATAGGGGTTATCAAAATAGGAAGGGGGTGGATTATACTTGTTTTTGTTATTCTGGTAGTAAGCGTTTTGATAGTTGGAGTTTGTATGGTAATGCTGGTGATGGTAAGTGTTGTGGTGATGATGATAATGAGTTTTTAGTTCCTGTCTCCGGTAATGTTGTGTTTAATAAGGTTATGAAGACTGAATACTGGTGTGCGAGTAGTACGGATGCATTTCATGGTGCAAAAAGTTTTTTTAATAATAGTTTTTGTTTGAATAGGGGGTTTGATGGGATTCAAAATTATTCATGTACTGATTCGGGTGGAAGTTATGATAAAGGAGTTTATAATTTTAGTTGTGTAGTTAATCGTGATCCTTTTTCTTTATCTTCTAATAATCTTTGTTGTGATACTATTTCTGATTGTGCTTTTGGTACTACTTGTTATAATAAGTGGTCTGGTTCTACTGCTGCAACTTCTGATATGATGTTTGATGTTGGTGGTGATGCTACTCTTGATGTTTGTGGTGGTGGTAATAAGTTTGTTAGTGCTGAGACTAATGGTTCTGTTTGTGAGGCTGCTCTTGATCAGGGTTTTAAGTTTGATATTGGTTGGAATAGTGTTGATGGTTGTTGTGGTAATGATGGTAATGGGGATAATGGTTTGTTAGGTAATACTAATAAGAAGTTATGTATTGATTGTACTTTGAGTAGTTGTTCTTCAATTACTACTGATGTAGCTTCTGCTCCGAATCATTTGTGGAAGTTTTTTGATGAATCAAATAGTTTCAAGATTGTTGTAGTTAATCAGAGTAATACTTTGTATGATGTTGTTTCTAATGGTGAGAAATGGGTTTATTGCGGTGGTCCTTCTGGTGTTGCTTCTACTGTTTCTTCTAATTCTTTGTTGACTGCTGCTTCTGGGACTCATGTTGAGGATTCTGGTGCTGGTTTGAGTAGTCCTCCTGGTGTTGCTGCTCCTAATGATGGTGTTGATGGTACTTCTGGTTTTGGTACTGTTGGAGTTTCTTTTTTAGATACGCTTAGTGTTAATGCTCAAAGGCCTGCTGTTGGTGATCCGTCTCTTTCTCAGTTTAAGAATCCGGATGGTTCTACAATAAGTACTCCTCCTCGACCTCCTCCTATTTATGGTTCGGGTAGTGGTATTAATGATTTTAAAGATTCTTATCAAAGGTTTTATTGTTTTAATGATGGTGATAGGAATAAGTTTTTTGAGTGTTGTGGTGGTGATAAAGATAATTGTTATCTTAAGGGTTTGCCGGGTAGGACTTTTAGGCTTGGTGAGCGTATTGGTACTATTCAAGAGTTTCCTTGTCCTACTGGGGGTAATACTAATGATACTAACTGTGTTGGTTTGAAGGCGATTGGTGTTGGTGATAATGGTTTTAGTTTAGAGCCTTCAAATTCAGGTAATACCAATATGAGGATTACTGATTGGACTTCGTATTCTTATCTTGATTTTTTTGTTGCTTTCACTAATTCGTTGGATGTTAAGTTAGAAATTAGTGATGCAAATAATATAATTAATACTTCTTATGTTGCTGATTATGTTGTTGGTGGTAGGAATAATGCTGTTTTGTTTGCTTGGAATCATATTATTATTCCTTTACCTGTTGCTCTTAAAAAGTCGGGTATTGTCAAAATGACTTTTAGTTTGAGTTCTCCTGCTGCTGGTGTTACAAGAGTTACGTATGGTGCTATTAAGTATTCTTCTTTGTTTGGTGTTGATAGGGTTAGTTTGATGACTGGTACTAAAGATTTAGATAGGGTTTGTGGTGATGATGGTGGTTGGAAAAAGTTTGCTCCTAATACTGCTGGTGCTAATTATGATTCTCAGTTAATGATTGCGTGTGAGGAAACTCCAAGTTTTAGTTGGACTGCTGATTATTGTTGTGGTGATGATGGCGCTGAGACTTATGCTGATGATGGTTCTGGTTGTTGGAGAGGTAGGAAGATTAATTCTGATATGAGAGTTAATGATTTATTGAAAGATAATATTAGTTCTTCTAGTCCTAGGTATCCAAATGTGTTGTTTTTTGATTCTGCTGTTGATGATAATTCTAATGGTACTTTTGAGGTTTGTAATCTTGCTGCTACTGTTCCTTCTTTCTTAACTACTTTGAATGGTAGGAGTAATTCTGAGTGTCAGGTTAGGGGTAGTTATTTTTGTTCTTATGATTCTAATAAGGATTGGCGTAATGCTACTAGGAATGATAATGGTGATGTTATTGGTGCTAGGGATAATACTAAGGCTAGTTTTAATTTGGTTAAGGGTAGTGGTTTTGAGATTAATAGTTTGTGGGTTGATAATACTGGTTCAAGTTTTAATAATGAGGAGATAGTTTCTGGTTCTAATTGTTTTAGTGGTAAGTGTGTTCATATCAAGTCTGCTAGTTCTGGTGATGATTGGGCTGGTTATTACCAGATTATTCCTGTTGTTGATGGCGAGTCTTATCTTGTTTCTGGTATGTTGAAGGGTTCTGTTCATGTTGATGCTCATATTTTGAATAAGGACATGCTGGCGATTGGTAATGTTAGGATTCTTTCTAATCCTTCTCCTGCTGATACTTCTAGATGGAATAGGGTTGAGAATTCTAATTTTGTTCCTGCAAAAGATGATTTTTGGATTTCAGGTGTTTACAAAGCTCCTACTCCTCCTCCTACTGATAGGTCTGCTGCTTTTATCAGGTTTTATGTTATGAGGAGTCCTGCCGGTAATGGTGCTGAGTCTGGTGAGGGTTGGGCTGATGATGTTTCTATTGTTAGAAAGAATAGTGTTGTGGATGGTGGTTTCGAGTTGAATCCTTCATCTTATGGTTGGAGTCTTGGTAATGGTGCATACTGGCATGATGGTTTGGCGTATCCTACTAATGTTTTTTCTGGTACTAAGGCTTTACATATCTATAATTGTAATGGTAATTGTAACGTTGCTCTTGCGAATAATATTGATGTTACTCAATGGGTTAAGGTTTCTCCTGGTTCAAGTTATGAGTTGACTGTTTATTACCGTGTTGATGAGGATGTTAATAGTTTTGGTGCTAATATTCATGCTGTTGAGTATTTTGATCAGTCTAGTGTTTGCGCGAATAGTCAACAGATAAGTAGTGTGGGTTGGTTGAGTGGTGCGCATGATTGTGGTTATGCTTATAGTGATGTGGGTAGTCCTGCTCTTCATAGTCGGGGTGGTGAACGTAATAGTTATGCTAAGTGGAATAGAACGTTTACTACTGGTGTGAATACTCATTATATTCTTCTTTATTTGAGGGCTTGGAATGGTTCTAGTGTTTTGTTTGATGATGTTTCTTTGGTTCCTTCTATTGGTGGTGTTTCTTCTGTTGTTGGTAATATTAATTTTGGTGATGGTGCTGTTTCTTGTTGTCCTACCAGTTATTGTTTTAATGGTGATAAGTGTATTGTTGGTGGTAGAGGTAAGGATAATAATGGCAGGAGTTTTGTTCCTGGTTCTGATGAGTTTTTTGGTGAGGGTGCTCAGCCTGTTGATCAATATATTTGTACTGATAATGATGAGGATTTTAGTAGTTTTAATGCGCAGTGGGTTCGTTTCTTTGTGAAGAGGCATTACAATAATTTTTCAAATTATGGTTTTTGTAAAAATAATGGTCAGTGTTGGGATGGTGTTAGTAAGAGTTGTTTCAGCAGTGGTAATTTTTCTGGTGATCATCTTTGTTATTTAGGTAATTGGACTTCTAGGTCTAGGTTGGCTGCTAGTGCTTTGTTTGGTTTGGCTTCTGATAATTTTGAGGTTCATTGTGATGATTATTCTAATCTGGAGTTTTCTGGTAATTTGAATTCTGGTGTTGGTAATTTCTTGGATGGTGCGTGTGTTTGGAAGAATCTTTCTGATGGTAATACCGTTTCTGCTTTTGTTTTGAAGAACGATCAGTCTCCTGTTTCGGTTTTGCCTTCTGTTTCTGTTGTCCCTCCATGTTCTCCTTCTGCTTCTGCTGTTGATTTTGTTTTTGAGAAGTGTGATAATCTTGGGGTGAATAAGTCTTTTTATAATTCTAATCAGAATATTGTTTTGTTTAGTACTAATCAAATTCCTAATTTAGGTTCTATTAATGGTTTTGGTGATTTTAGTGGTAGGTTTATTCGTTCTTCTGTTTCTATTGATAGACCTAGTGATCTTCCTTATCCTGTTTTAACTATTTATACTAAGGATTATAATAAGATTTTTTACAAGAAGGAGGGGAGTAATGTTTTGTGGGGTATTAAGGAGGATATTGGTGCAGTTCCTGGTGATTCTTTGTCTGTGTTTAATCCTTATGTTTTAATTAATAATTCGGGTTATTCTTATATTGATTTTCCAGGTATTAAGCTGGCGACTGGTGTTTCTGGTAATCTCATTTCTAGTTATCCTAATTATATCACTTCTCAGGATGTCTCGCAAAATAGTGTTGATAAGGTTTGGAAT
>Ga0315288_10008197_pt1 | contig 13193 bp, 7 predicted proteins | sample YL17G11_20_MG_FD_203454 | JGI IMG/M metagenome (GOLD analysis project Ga0315288, IMG submission 203454) | Sediment microbial communities from Yellowstone Lake, YNP, Wyoming, USA - YL17G11_20 | ecosystem: Environmental > Aquatic > Freshwater > Lake > Sediment | place: USA: Wyoming | collected...
TAAACCACCCGTCAATCGGATGTAGTCAACGTTCATATTGTTTCCATATTGGGAAAGGGCTAATAACCCTACATATATCGTGCCCGAAAATGTGCCAAGATAGACCGAATGCTCGGTCCAGGCCGCCGACGCTTCGTATCGTCTAAATGCCGCTACCCGAGTAAAGTTTGTGCCATCCGTAGAATACTCCACTTTAACGCTGTCCGGACCTAAATCAGTTGGACCAGGATAGCCTGGGTCGTGATACATAAAGAACTTCAAAGAACAAAGCGTTGCGCTTGTCCCTAATGCGATGGGCGGTGTGATTAATCGCGCCATACTACCCGCGGTCGCTGAATAACATTGATAACTCGTCATTGCCGCGCCTTCATAAGGTGTACAGGTCGGACTGGTATTTGATGTCTTTCTTTCCCAGTTATAAGTCCCTTGAACCGCTACTCGCTGCCATCCTGCGGGCGGGAATGTTACATCATTGAATCCTTCGGCTAAAAACATCAGACTTATCGAGGTCGCCCGTATCATCAAATCATTACCAGGAACCTGGTCATCAGTAAGTCGGGTGCGTATTTTAACTGTGCACAACTCGGCAATGGTCGGGGTCCAAGGTGCAAAATTGACTCGGGTTGTCTCGCCGGTTGCCAAAGACGCTACGGTCTGAGTATTAGTATATCTTAACGCGCCACCACCAAAGATTGAGCAGATGACCGGGAAAATAGTCTGGTTCATTACTCCAAAGTTTTTCACTCGTACAATCGGCTGCATCTCGGTATTTACCCGATGCATTGCGGTTGGTGCAATTATTGCATCAATACCAACATCGTTATTCGGGGGTGGTATTACCGCAAAACCAATACCGGTAACATCATCAATATACCAGCCAGCATAGACGACTGACCCGTCACTTCCAAAATGCCATCTGAGTAAGAATCGTTGTCCAGAAACAACTGGTAAACTAAAAGTTGCTTCAAGCCAGCCATTGCTTGAGCCACCATAAACGGGTTGTCCACCAACACCAGGTGTACTTGAATAACCAGTTCCCGTATAACCGCCAACTGGAGTAACAACCGTCCAGGTACCGCCGTTGTTTGTCGATATTTTCACATTACCACAATCATACAGAGTTGTGGTACCTTCAAAATTATACCAGTGCCAGAATTTAAGTTGCGGATTATCGCCGCTTACAGTCAGTTCCGGAGTAGTTAAAGTCCAGTTAGCACTATTAGCATAATTACCACCAAGCACAGTTGCCCAGAGTTTTGTGCCAGAATGTGCTGCATTTGGTCCAGATGTCGGCACACCCCATTCCCAACCACTCGTTGCTGGTTCAGGAACATAATTAAAATTATTATCTTCGAAATTTGCCAAATAAATTTCTATTGGTAAGCTGAACTGGAATGTATCCTGATAAACACCTGATGATACCGCAACTCGGAATTGCACCATTGTACCAGGTATAATCGTACTGTCCGCATGGATTGTAAACGGGTCAGCCGAATTATTAGCACTATTGCTCGGAGCAATTGAACCAAAACTACCATTACCATCAATAATTGTAATTCCTGGTGAATTGGTCAGTAAAACTGCTGTGACATTATCTGCTGTTGCACCACCGATATTTTTAGTTGTTACAATCAAATTAACTGTTTCCCCGCGGTTAATAATTCCATTACTATTACCGCCTGGTGGTATATCATTAACTAATACACTAATATATTCCAGAACGCACTGAGCAACCGGAATAGAAAGATTAGAACGCCAGGTTGAATCTTGAGCATCTTTAATTGCTAACGTAAAATTAAGGTTATAACCATTAGTACAACTTGGCGAAACAGAAAAATTAAAGCCATCCGCAGTAAAACCAGAATCGCCTGCGGCAATGTTACCAAAATTCTTAAACGAATCAGTAATCGTAATATTAGGGTCAGTAGTTCTAAGCCACGCCCTGACATTATTCGCTGTGCTATTACCAAAATTCTTAAGCCAGACCTGCATTTCTACTGCTTCACTGGGATTGACAATACCATTTCCATTACCACCCGGTGCCGGGTCTAAAATCGTATGTCGCAAATACATTACATAAGCACCCGCTGATGGTATTGCTTGAACTGCACCAAGGTGAGGTGCTAAATTGTGACCAGTCACTGTAATATAGATACTATCCGGAGCAGTTGTCGTAATTTGTAGTTGTACTTGTCCACTGGTATTAGTATAACCTGCTGTCCAAATCGAGGTATCGCTTTTTGCCATTGCACAGACTAAAGCGTTACGAACTGGCTGACTATTTTTCGTAACTGTAATTGGAATCTGATAGGTACCAAGTGGAATTACCGGTGGATAAGTTACTTGAATAGTCGCAGGAACATCCCAATAAACATCAATCGCACCATCGCCCATCATATTGTACATTTCAAAATACATCCGCGTTTGTGAGGTATTTCCCCATTGTAAGAAATACCAAAGTTTTCCTTTGTTTAACATCCCCATCGCCCAATAAAAGTTGGAATCAAGTGCCGCATCAAAGACCCGTCGCTGTAAAGTATCGTCGTTGGGCCAATAAGAACTAACGGATGACGCATAATTTGCGATTGCTCCACGATAACCACTCCTAATCCAAGATTCTGAGAAACATTCTGAAGAATAGGCAAAATTCCCGGAAAGACAACAGTATGAACCCACCAATGGAACTTTATCAATATTGGTTAACCCATGAACAGTCGAAGTTGGATAGCTAATTCCAGGGTCAGCCCAACCCGTTTCACTTCCATGTCCAGAAAAAGTTAACCATGCCCGACCAGTATTATTCAGTATCGAAGTCACCATTGCTGCCGCACCAGAAGTATAATAAGTAAATATCGAATCACAAATAACATTATAACCCGCTCGTCTCATCCGTGCCATACAATAACGATGCGTACCTTCGGCAACACCATGACTACCGCCATCAGCCGAGGCAATAAATAATGCTTTCTTAGTCCAGTCGGTTCCGTTTATCCATTGGTTCTTTTCGTATTTAATCGTCTTTTGAACAAGACTGTCAAGTTGTGCGGTATTGGCAATTGATGCACGGCTCACATCAAGGTCTGGTAAATAATCTGGTGTTGTCATCATTGAGTAGTTTAAATCGGTCGGTGGGGTCGCCTGTCCTTGACCCACAAAATAACCAATCTTATCAACATCACCAACTAAGAGAACAAATGTTGGTCTAATTGGCCAAGTATTATATGCATTTAAGATATAATTCCGAACCGTGCTATTAGTACCACCACCAACTTGAGAAAGTGTTCGGACGAAAACTTTAAAACCTTTGCGCATACGCCATTGTGCTAAAGGTTGAATATTGTTAATCCACTCATCTGGTACAATTATTAAATATCCAATCGGTAAATCGGGCGGCGGAGTAAAAACAAATGCATCATAATTCTTGACCAAATCTCTTAACATCATATCATAAGGCTTGGAATAATAATTGTTCCGCATCTGTTCGGTTAAAAGTAGATTTGCTCCGGTCAAAGTTAAATTTACCTTAATTTCTGAAGCATATTCAACCACATTCGCTTTTGGATTATACGCAACCGGATAAATTTCTACTAATGCAACCCGATGACCTCGAATCTCACCAATCATCTCAACCCGAGCGCGCACCGATGATTTATTTTCAGATTGAATAAAGGTTATAAATTGGTCCTGATTATATACTTCTTGGTTCAGCACAAAATCAGGTTTTGGTCCGGATTTAGGTATCGAATATTGTAATGGCAGAACTTTATACTGCGGATAAACAAATTCGCTTTTGATAACTTCGGAATAAATTTCGATTTCAGCACCAAACGGAATCTCGATAAATTCACGAATGACCGGCAATTGCGGTGCACCAATCTCGGTAGAGATACAGGCTTCAGGAAAGGCTAACTCTGAAAACATTCTACCTTCGAGCTCTTGAGATGTTACCGTAAGTGTTGGTAACGAAACCGACAATGAAACCTTATCCAAAGTCGATTGTGTAACTGTTACACCGCTGTTTGCTAAAACTAATGCACAAGGTATAACTACTAATAATAGAAGTTTTTTCATAAACTTCCTCCTATAAAAATATATTCATTTAATTTGATGTAATATTTTATCAAATTCTATTTAACAAGTCAAGCTATTTCACCAAGGAATAAGCCACAGATATACACAGATAAAAGAAAGAAAATAACCCTGAATTCAGTTCAGGGCATCTGTGCTCATCTGTGGCATATTTATCTTTCAGGTATCGACATCAATATATTCAATTACCATATCCTGACCAGAAACAATCTCAACTCCCTTTTTGCAATTACATGATATTTTAAAATCGTCTAATGTATCATTTTCTGAGATGTAAGTATTAAGAGAGTTTTGCGATATTACTGAAGGCAAACTAATCTCTTTTTTGCATTTAGGACAACATAGTTTTATTGGTATAACTTCTATTTCTAAAACACTGCTTTTTGCGATAGTATTGGTTTTAATGGTATCAAAATAGAACTGAACGCATTCCGGAGTAATTGCAGTTCCTCGACCAATTTGGAGTTTGATTTTTTTTATCTTTTTAGCTTTATGGTTCTTTGCTTCGGCTAACGCCTGATTAAGAATACTCTGCGTGATTGATAATTCATGCATTGAAAATTGTTTTTAGTTCTTTGTCTTTGTTTTTAGAATCTTTTCCCTAATAACAAACAACTAATCGCTAACAACTCTATTACTTTTTTGGCTGTTCCAGGCTTTGCAGCATCTGTTTAGCGTTTGCGTCATTTGGATTGCGTTGCAGCCATTCGTTAAGTATCGATTTAGCTTTTATCGTATCATGCATATATTCAGTATAAAGACTAATCAAGCTCTGAATCGGTTCGGGTCGAGTCGGAGCTTGAATACGAGCTTGTTGATAAATTTGCTCGGCCGCACTATAATTTCCCTGCGATTGATAAATCCAGCCGCGTCGAACCATTAAATCCGGGTCCTTATACCCCATCTTTTCTACTGAGTCTAAATATACCAAGGCGTTCGTGAAATCTTGTTTTAATAATGAATACATTGAAAGATTATAGTATATCGGGACTTTACGCTGTGGGTCAATATCAAATGCTAAAGTCTGTGCTAAAGTTGAAATTGCTAAATCTACTTGTCCTGCTTTTTGATATTCTTGAGATAAAGCCGCATAACTCGCAATATAATTCATGAATAATCCTTTGGTGTTATCATCTTTACGAACTTTGGGGTCACGCATACTCTGCATCGTATATTTATCCACTAAATACTGGGTTCGGGCAACATCAACCTGACCCAATGATTTTACATTGGTTACACGATTGACCAAACCTTCTAACCGAAGGTATGGTTCAACATCTTTGAGATTTTCCGAGCGGTCAACGGTCGTGGCAAAATAGATTGGCATTACATCCTCTTTGTAATTATCCATTACTTTGGTCGTAAATTCCTGGTCAGTTGATGCATAGTCTTCGGGCCACTTCAGTTTGATACCGGCATTGGTCGCAATAATATCCCGAATCATAACATCTTTTAACAGAAAGGTGCGGCGATTTTTGCCCACAAAACCTTGTGGTAACTGGTCAATTTCATTTTCGCTGAACGAAATTGGTGCTCCCCACTTCTTCAATTGTTTAACATACCAGTTTGTATTTAACAAGGAAAGGTTCGCCACTGCGATATTTTTACCAAAATTCGGGTCATAATTTGCAGGACGATTTGGTACTGACTGGACAAACCAGAGCGGGAACGTATCATTATCCCCATTGGTAAATAAAATTGATTTGTCACCCTGACAGGATAGCAACATATTATAACCATACTCGGCTGGAATCCAATTACCTCTCCGTGTTACCGAGCCATAATTTAATGCCATAGGAACCAGCATTAAAATAATACACAATGTCGATACCCCCATAACATATAGCTTACGAAATTTTAACCGTGGTATTAACCATACAATAAAAGCATAAACACCGAGTCCAACAAAAATTGTAAAGAAAACAAATGAAAAGGCGAAGAAGTAATCACGCTCACGGACCTCTCGAAAACCTAAATGAGAACGCGGGTCTGATGGTGAATACTTTAAATTAAGATAAGTTAAGAGCCCTAATGAGGCAATTAGGTAACACAAGAAAACTAACCACCAGGATTTTCGTTCGTGCTTGAAATGGTCATACATACCGTAAAAACCCAAAATTACTGGTAGAATACCAATCAAAGCCTGCCAGCGAATACGTAAGAAGATGTCAAAATTGTTTTCATTACCCCATTGCCATAAGAAATATCGAAGATAGAATTTGATCTGTTCAAAATAACCGACAACTAGACTATACGCCGGATAACTATTCGGATAGTTACGATAATCCGCTTCGGTTAAAAATTGTGTTTTACGGGGATAAAGTTTCATTGGGTCATATTGTTCACGCATCAGAACACTAACAAAATCATTCCATTTCTGAGGATTAACTTCATTAATTGCCGGTCCTAATTTAGCACGCACTATCATATAGAACTGCACGGTTCCAGCAAGAAGGATTAAAACTAATCCCCAAAACACATAACTACCGTCAAATTTTCGTTTTGTATTAAGGTAATAAAGATATCCAGTAAAGATAATAATAAATAGAATAAATAAAAATGCATGAGTACGGAAAATATGTATGAATGCCACCATCGGTGACGCTAAAAACAATACAAAATGTCCAATCAGTTCTAATCCGGCAATCGTCGTAATTGTTAAGAAAAGGATAATGAGTTCAATAATATGCAGTTGTAAGATTGACTTACGGTCAACAATAAAAGCAAATACTAATAGCGGGAAAAGAATTATCAATGGTGTAAAATGGATGCCGGCGGACAAAAATAAAAGATAGATAGCAAACAAAACAATACGGTTATCTCCAACTCCATGTTCTACTTTATCACGCCAGATTAAAGCTAAATAAATAACTAATAACGCACCAACCACAACTGGCGTATAGACTTCAGTCTCAACACAATTATCCCAAAATGAATAAGCAAAGGCTAAAGCAAATGCACCGGCAATACCAGCAATGTGCGGAATAAAAGGAAATCGCTGCTTAATATTTTGAAATGACCGTTGTAGTGAAATAAGTTTGAAAACAATAAGATAAATAAAAGCACAGGCAATCGCCCCAAAAAAGGCAGTAAGAAAATTGGTGCGAAATGCAACTTCTTTAACAAATGGAATCAAAGTGAATATTCGACCGAGCATAACAAATAAAGGTGAGCCGGGTGGGTGAGGCACACCTAAAATATAGGAACAGGCAATAATTTCACCGCAATCCCAAAATGACGCAGTTGGTGCTGCCGTATAAAGATATACCGCTAAAACTACTACAATAATTACTAATCCAATAATTAGTTTAATATATCGTTCTTTCATAATTTTTTCTCCTTAATAAATGTGCCACGGATATACACTGATTTGACTTCCCTATTATTTCTCTTTTCTCTATCCGTGTTCATCAGTGGCTTAATCTATTTCTTCAAAATTGCTTTAGATAAATTATACTTAAGTTCGGCAGATGTCAAGCCTGTCAATATACTTCCCTTTTCCGCATAAGAGACTCGACCGCTCATCTCGGAAATAATTACCGATACCGCATCTGAGATTGCCGTAACTCCAATCCCGGCACGATGCCTCATCCCTAAAAAACTTCCATCTTCACTCAAATCACTTAAAGGCAGGGTGCAGGCAGCAGCGACAATCTGGTCACCATAAATTATACATGCGCCATCGTGTAACGGTGAACCAGGTGTAAAAATCGAAATCAGTAATGATGATGAGACCCGTGCCTCTATCTTTATTCCAGTCTCGATAATGTCCCTTAAACCAATTTGTCGTTCGATAACAATCAGTCCGCCAATATGTCGTTCTTTTAATACCGAACAGGTTTCAATAATCTCATCAATTATTGCTTCTTCTATTCCCGGTTGCAACAGAAATCGAAAAGTGCGGGTCCGACCAAATCTTGCCAAAGCATTTCTAATTTCGGGTTGAAACAAAATCACAAAAACAACAATCCAGACGGTCTTTAATGAATTAACAATCAGACTCAATCCCTTAAAATCAAGCCAGGACGCAATAAATGACCCGATAAAGATAAGTAATAATGCATAAAGCATCCGCAGCGCTCTTGTACCTTTCAGAAATCTTAAAAAATAAAAGACGATGACGGCTACGATAAAAATATCGATTAAATCACGTGTGGTTGGCTTAAGAAATTCCAGCATTTTAGTTTCTTACCGCGAATCTAATATCACCACGGAGACACGAAGTCACAGAGGGCACAGAGGTATTTCTCGGGTTTTTCTCTGTGTCTCTGTGCCTCTGTGGTATATTCTTTTTGTGTTTTCGTGGTAATCTTTTCATCTTTTAATGATTTGAACTTCGATACCAGATTCGCTCAACATTTTCTGGCTCAGTTTATCTGGGTACATTTTTCTTATAACAATCCGTTTAATTCCGGCATTGATTAGCATTTTCGCACAAGTAATGCATGGAAAATGAGTTGAATAGAGTGTTGCACTCGAAACCGGTAGTCCAAAGAATGCGGCTTGAACCAGAGCATTCTGTTCTGAATGAATACCACGACAGATTTCAATTCGTTCTGCTGGTTTTATTTTGAATGCTAATCTCAAACATCCGATTTCCGAACAATGAGCTAAATTTTTGGGTGCACCATTATAACCAGTAGATAAGATTCTTTTATCGATAACTAAAATTGCACCTACTTTGCGACGTAAGCAAGTTGAACGTTCTGCTACGGTATCGGCGATTTTTAAAAAATATTCATCCCAAGAAATTCGTTTCATTTTATTACCACTGAAGGCACTGAAAACACAGAAAATAAAATTCAGCGTCTTCTGTGTTCTCTGTGGTTATTTTCACTTATTCTGCTGCGATTGGTGCGACATCGACGACGACATCGTCTTCTTTTGTTGCAATGACTTTAACGCCGGTCGTTGCTCTCCCCTGCTGACGCACTTCCGATATCTTAAGACGCAGAACTGTTCCGTTCTTGGTAATAACAATTGCTTCATCTTTTTCCGATATTGCTTTGGCGCAAATTAACTCACCCGATTTACCACTAATTTTCCCGGCAATAACACCTTTACCACCGCGGTGACGTAATGGGAACAACTTATAGTCGCATCGCTTACCAAAACCAAATGCCGATACGATTAATAAAGATTGACCTTCTTTAACTGTGCCACCATCAATCACAACATCCTTTTTGCTTAATCTAATTCCTCGAACACCACCGGCACTTCGTCCCATTGACCGAACATCTTTTTCTTTGAATTTCAAACTCTGCCCTTTTTTAGTTACCAGTATTATCTCATCTTTACCTGATGTAAGGAAGGTGTCAATGAGCTGGTCATCTTCATCAATTGAAATTGCAATGATACCCTTTTTACGAGGATTGGAAAACTCGTCAAGCGAAGTCTTTTTAACCGTGCCTTTGGCGGTTACCATAAAGACAAACTGATTTTTAGCAAATTCGCGGATCGAAAGGTAAGAAGTAACCTTTTCGTCTTTTTCTAATTCCAAAAGATTAACAATCGGTCGTCCTTTTGCCTGATGTGTCCCTTCCGGAATTTCATATACTTTAAGCCAGTATAAACGTCCTTTATTCGTAAAGAACAAAATATAATCCAAAGTTGTTGCGGTAATTAACCCTTCGACAAAATCCTCTTCCGACACTTCAACACCTGAACGACCAACACCACCTCGTGTTTGCCGACGGTATGCTGAAGTCGGCATCCGCTTAATATAACCTTTATGGGTGATTGTAACACAAACATCTTCTTCCGCAATTAAATCTTCAAGATTAAGTTCTTCTACCTTACCTTTTGTAATGTCGGTCTTCCGTCCATCGCCGAACTTTTGTCTTAAAGCCAGGAGTTCATCTTTAATCAATTTCATCATTGCTTTCTTAGACGCTAAAAGACCTTTGAACCGGGCAATTATTTTAATCAATTCAAGATATTCATCATCAATCTTCTTTTGCTCTAAATTAGTCAACCGCACCAGACGCATGTCTAAAATCGACTGGGCTTGAATTTCCGAAAGCCTAAATTTCTTCATCAACCCTTCTTTAGCAACCTGCGGGTCTTTTGAAGATTTAATCAGTGCGATAATTTTATCGATATTTTTTAAAGCAATCTTTAACCCTTCAAGAATATGGGCTCGGTCTTCAGCTTGCTTCAATTCATATTTAGTTCTTCGATTAACAACCTCATAGCGAAAATCGATAAATGCCTGACAAATTTCATGTAAATTTAATATTTTTGGAACATTATCGACTAAGACTAATAAAATTATACCAAATGTTTCTTGTAATGGAGTATATTTATAAAGTTGGTTTATTACGACTTCAGGATTAGCATCTCTTTTTAACTCTAAAACAATTCTCATACCGTCCCGGTCTGACTCGTCACGTAAATCTGAAATATCATTTATTTTTTTCTCTCTTACCAGCAGGGCAATCTTTTCGATCAATGATGTTTTATTTACCTGGTATGGAATTTCGGTGATAATAATCTTATCTTTCCCGCCCTTGCCCTCTTCGTGGCGGATTTTACCACGAACAACAACTTTACCGCGTCCTGTCTTATATGCCTCAACAATACCAGCTTTACCAACAATTGCCCCACCGGTTGGAAAATCCGGTCCCTGTACATATTTCATTAATTTTTCGCTGTCCAGTTCCGGGTTATCAATCAGCGCAATCAAACCATCAACAATTTCATTGAAATTATGGGGCGGAATATTTGTTGCCATGCCCACGGCAATCCCAGTTGCGCCGTTGATTAAAAGATTAGGAAAACCCGCTGGTAAAACTTTTGGTTCTTTTAACCGACCATCAAAATTAGGAGTAAAATCACTTGTATCTTTTTCTAAATCCCTTAGCAGCTCGCCGGCTAATTCGCTAAGTCTTGCTTCGGTATAACGATATGCGGCTGCTGCATCTCCATCAACCGAACCAAAATTTCCCTGTCCATCAATCAACGGATAGCGCAGTGAAAAATCCTGTGCCATGCGCACCATCGTATCATAGACCGCTACATCACCATGCGGATGGTACTTACCTAAAACATCACCGACAACGGTTGCTGACTTTTTATATGGTTTATTATGAGCAAGACCCAATTCACTCATTGAAAATAGAATTCTACGCTGGGCTGGTTTAAGACCATCTCGGACATCGGGCAATGCCCGTCCAATAATAACCGACATCGCATAGTCTAAATAAGACCGTTTTACTTCATCATCAATATATACCTTAACAATATCTTCGCGTTCTTTTTCCTGCTCTTTTTCTTTCTCTTTCATAACTTATAAGGATACTCAAATATTTACATCTGTCAACCCCGCCCTTCATATCCGCCTTAGGCGGACTATACTTATGATTGTTGGTAATTGACTATTTGCAATAAAGAAGGGCGGGGTCAAGGATGCTCAAAGAGACTTTAAAAAATCTCTGAGACATTTTAACGCAGAGAAGAAAATTCCTCAGCGACCTCTGTGTTCTCTGCGTTGAAAATCCCAATGCGAGCCCATAGCACATTATGCGAAGCGAGACGCAGTCTTTTATACAAATAACAAAATGTCATTCTGAATTTAATTCAGAATCTACAATCAATATCTATAAATTTCTATTGAGTATCTATAAGTTTCTAAATTCAATCTTGACAAACAAGGTTTTGAGAGTAAATTATTGTGGATAAGGCAAAAAGGAAAGGAGTAGAAAATGATATTAGAAAAATTTTTAGTAAGAAGGAATCTTGGATTATACGGTGAAATGAAGTTTGCTGAGATATTAAAGAAAAGAGGTTTTGAGCCATTTTTCCCATACAGGGATCGAGGTATCGATATTATAGCCATTATGTTTTATAAAAATCATAGAACATTTTTTACATATCAGGTCAAAAGCAGAAACATAAATAAAAATAAAAGTTTTGGCGACTATTGGTTTCGTCTTAAAGAAAAAGACCTTAAGAAGAATCAGGCACAATATTGGGTATTTGCAATTTTTAAAGAGAACAACCGGTTTGATTTTCTAAGAATTCCATTCAAGACAATCGATAAATGGGTTAAGCAAAGTTGTCAAAATAAAGAAAAAAATATTTTAAGCCCAGAACCCGATGGTTGGAGTTTTAAAGTAAAACGTGTAGAAAATAGTTATATTAGCATTCCGATGAAAGGTTCTGTAAAACTAGACAAATACATATTCAAATAGACATATGAAAACCAAATTTGCTGATGACTTTAATAGTAAAGACCCGTGGCACCGCTACCAAAATTTACCTGGTAGAATTTTTTTAGATTCCAATGTATTGCAATATTTACAAGACTTCAGCGAATATGTCTTTGATAATTATCGAGAAGATAAGGATTATTTTATCAGCCCAAAGAGGAAGATTATAAAAAAGGGCACTCGTCTTTACGAACAAATAATAGCATTGCATGATATATTTATTAACATAGAACGTGCCAACTTTGAATTTGTGGTTTCTAACGCTGTTTATGATGAAGTAATAAAGAAAAAAATTAACGGACATCATGATGAAAATTTTATAAAATGGTTCTACGATGTATGGGATCATTGGCAGGCTGTAAGAATAAGTTATAAAAACTCAATTTCAAAAGAAGCATTTATTAGATATGAAAAAGCAAAAAAAGACAAATCATTGTTAGGAAGTCTCTCAAGAAGGGACCGAAACATTATTTTAGATGCTATTGAACGCGATTGTGATGCAGTATTAACTGTAGATAAATTTGCAGATACAAATAAACAATATTTTGTATATAAAAAATACAAATTGATGATACTAAAACCAACAGATTTTCTTATAATACTAAAACCATTTCAAGCATTATATATGTAGCATACAGAAAATTGAAATATCTATCAGTATAATAATATTTTAGACCATAATTCTATACACATAGTACATAATTAAGACATACCCCCCCTGCAATTTTAGGCAACTTCTTGAAGATTAAAGCGTAAGGATTGAGTTTTATTGAAAAGTTTTCTTATATTGGGGCATGCCCCTGGCATTGTAAGTGTTCAGTATTTCGGTAACATTTTTTAAGGTATAATATAAATAAAAAGGACATTATTATGTTACCAACAATAAAAAACGGG
>Ga0315288_10008198_pt1 | contig 13193 bp, 9 predicted proteins | sample YL17G11_20_MG_FD_203454 | JGI IMG/M metagenome (GOLD analysis project Ga0315288, IMG submission 203454) | Sediment microbial communities from Yellowstone Lake, YNP, Wyoming, USA - YL17G11_20 | ecosystem: Environmental > Aquatic > Freshwater > Lake > Sediment | place: USA: Wyoming | collected...
CCGATGCCGAAGCCACGTTCGCGTATTCCGGGCTGGGCGACCTCCTCGAGACGGCCTTCGAGGACGCCCTGGAACCCCTGCCTTCGCCCCAGCGGAAGGCCCTGCGGGTAGCGCTCCTGCGCGAGGCGCCCGAGGGGCCGCAGGCCGACCCGGGCGCGGTCGCGGTCGCATTCCTCAACGCGCTGCGGGGCCTGGCCCGGGAGGGACCGATCCTCGTCGCGGTCGACGACATCCAGTGGCTCGACTCGCCCTCGGCGCTCGCCCTCGGCTTCGCGCTCCGGCGGCTTCGCCACGAGCCGATCGGGGTCCTGCTCGCGCGTCGGATCGAGGCCCGCGTCCACCTGCCCCTGGGGCTTGATCGCCCGCTCCTCGGCGAGCCGCTGGAAAGGATCGCCGTCGGACCCCTTGGTCTCGGCCCGCTCGCGGAGATCATTCATGCGCGGCTCGACCTGCCGTTCCCTCGCGGGACGATCCAGCGGATCCATGCCGCCTCGGGCGGCAACCCCCTCTTCGCGCTCGAGCTCGGGCGCGCCCTCGGAAACGAGCCGGCCAGGCTCGAGGCCGGGGTGGATCTGACGCTGCCCGAGGAGCTGGTCGCCCTGCTTGGCGAGCAGGTGGCGGGCCTGCCTGCCGAGACGCAGGATGCCCTCGCCATCGTGGCGGCCCTCGCCCATCCGACGGTCGAGCTGCTCGCGCAGGTGGTCGACGGTCCGGTGGATCGCTGGCTGCAGCCGGCACTCGACGCCCACGTCCTCGAAGTCGACGGCGGGCGAATCCGATTCACCCATCCGCTTCGGGGGGCCGCGGCCCTCTCGCGCGCGTCGCCGGCCCGTCGACGCGAGATCCATGCACGACTGGCCTCGATCGTGGCCGATCCGGAAGAGCGGGCCCGGCACCTCGCCCTCGCCGCCCACGCGCCGGACGAGGCCACCGCGGAAGCCCTCGAGGAGGCGGCTCGGCGGGTCGCCGCCCGGGGAGCCCCCGATGCGGCGAGCGAGCTGGCGGCGCTGGCAGGTCGGCTCACGCCACCGGATCGTACGGACGACATCCGCCGGCGGGGCCTGGCCGAGGCCGAATATGCGAGATCCGCCGGCGACCCGCTGCGGGCGCGACAGATCGTCGATAGCCTCCTCGTCACCTGGCCCCCCGGACCCGATCGCGTGGAGGCGCTCATTCTTCTTGCGTTTGTTCACCTCGGGCTCGACCTGCGGGTCGCGCTTGCCATCGCCCGGGAGGCACTCGCGGAGTCCGGCAACGACGATCGGCTGCGGATGCGCTGCCACGGCATGCTGACCGGTGCCCTGGACGTGCTGGGGGAGGACACGCCCGCAGCCCTCGCCCACGGCTTCGGCGAGCTCGAGCTGGCCGAACGCCTCGGCGACGAGGTTTCTGTTGCGACGGCGCTCCGGGGCATTGCCAGGAACCAGCAGCGGCTCACGGGGCGGATGCCGGTCGAGCTGATCGAGCGCTCGCTGGCGATGGAGCCGCTCGTCCGGCTCTCGAGGACTGTCTCGAGCTGGCCGAGTGTCTGCCACGCCGAGATGCTCGCGTGGTCCGACGATCTCGCGGCCGGTGTGAGCCTGTGGCATTGGCTATGCCAGGAGGCCGCAAACCGCGGGGAGGAGCACTCGCTCGGCTGGATCCTGGCCGACATGATCCCCTACGAGTGCATCGCCGGCGCATGGCAGCAGGCGCTCGCTCACGCCGCTGAGTGCTTCGACCTGGGCCTCGCAGCGGGCCAGGTCTCGCTCCACGCCGTCGCCCTCGCCGATCGAGCGCTCGTCGAGGCATACCTCGGCCACGAGGCCGCCGCTCGGCGCGACGCGGACGAGGCGCGCCGGCTCGGGGCACCGTTGAGCGCGCTCAAGGCCGAACGTGCGGCCGCCTGGGCCCTGGGCCTCCTCGAGCTTTCGCTCGGCGACCCCGCCAGGGCCCACGACCAGCTGGGGCCCCTCGTCCAGGGCCGCCGGGCAGCCGGAATCGGCGAGCCCGGCGACATGCGCTGCGTCACCGACGAGATCGAGGCGTTGATCGGGATGGGGCGGCTCGCGGAGGCCGAGGCCCTCCTCGTCTGGTACGACGGGCTCGCGCAGGCAAGCGGGCGCGTGTTCGCCCTCGCCGCCTGTGACCGCTCGCGGGGCCTGCTGCTGGCGGGGCGAGGCGAGCTCGATGAGGCGCTCGCCGCGCTCGACGGGTCGCGAACGCGCTACGCGACGATCGCCGACCCGTTCGGCCTGGGCCGGACGCTGCTGGTGCTCGGCTCCATCCAGCGCCGCGCGCTCCACCGGCATGCGGCTCGAGAGTCGCTGGGGGCGTCCCTCGGGGTCTTCGAGGGCCTTGGGGCGAAGCTGTGGGCGGAGAGAGCCACCGCCGAGCTCGCCCGGATCGGCGGTCGCCAGGCGGCGGGCGACGAGCTGACGCCCAGCGAGCGGAAGGTGGCGGCCCTCGTGGCGGAGGGGCACACGAACCGTGAGGTGGCCGCCGCGCTCGTCCTCACCGAGCGGACGATCGAGGGTCACCTCTCACGCATCTACGCGAAGCTCGGGGTCCGCTCCCGCGCGGAGCTCGCCCACCGGTTCACCTCGAAGCCTGAACCTCGCCCATAGTCCGGAGTGAACCCGGGCAAAGACGCGGGGTTTCCACGTTTCGGCGACGGTCCCACCTCCATAGGGTGCGCTCATGCCGTTCCTGGCACAGGCAGCACTCGAAGGGAGATCGACATGTCGGCAGGACAGATCGCAGCGCCGCACTGGCGCCTTGGGACTCCGATCGTGGTCGGACTGGTCGTGGGCGCCTTCGCCTTCGGTGGGTTGGCGGGCTTCAGCCTGCCGCGCGCCGCGGGCAGCAGTCACGTTGACGCAGCGGCCGGCTCCGCCGCCGGGGCCGTCATCCCGGGCGTGGCGGTCAACAACATGAGCGACGCCGCGGACCGGGCCTTCGCCGGCCTGTCCGCCCATGCGCGCACGATCCCGGGCGTGGCGGTCAACAACATGAGCGACGCCGCCGACCGGGCCTTCGCCGGCCTGGCCGCCACCGACCACGAGCGAGCCGAGAACACGTTCACCAAGTGGATCACCACGCCCCCGGCCATGGCGGGCGTCGTCGGCGGCGACGTCGGCGCCGGCAGCTATGCCGGCGAGATCCTCAAGTACACCCCCGCCGCCACCACCGTGATCGAGGCCCTCTACCACTTCAACGGCTCCAAGCACTCCTTCACCGCGCTCGTCCACGTCGAGCAGACGGGCCTGAAGGCCGTGATCATCGGAGTGGTCACCGAAGGGTGGCTGAAGGGCAACATGGTGCAAGGCGAATACACGCAGATCACGTGTGTTCAGGCCCCCAGCAGCACCAGCGGTACCTGCTTCCAGGGCACGCTCGACATCATGCGCGGGTCCAAGTCCAAGGACTGAAGGCCCGCCCGCGGAGGCAACCAGAGGCCACGGCGAAGTCATCGCAAGCCCCGTAGAAGGGGTCGTCTATCACGATCCATCTGCAGGGGGACGGCAGGGGCGGACGGCCAACGTCCGCCCCTGCGCTTGCTCGAGAACGATGCCCTGGCCACCCACCCGGCCGTGCTCGAGGTGACGGCCCTCGTGGTCGAGCTTCTCGACGCCGACTGATCGTGGACCGGTCCGCCCCGTGCCGACCGGTCGTCAGCCTCCAGGGGCCATGGTTCGCAGGCCTGCAAGTCGGGCGGCAGCGGCCTGGCGCTCGTCGTAGCTCACGAAGCCGTCGAGGGGCGAGAGGTCGACAGCGGCGGCGACGTGGATCGCGTCCAACGCACAGAGGGCGGGCTCGGCGAGCGCTCCAGCCGCCAGGAGGAGGGCACGTTCGAGGGGCAGAAGTGCGACCGCGTCGACGATCTCGCCGGCGCGGTCCATCAGGACCTCGAGGGCCAGTCGCGGGTCGCGGGCTGCGGCACGCCGGATGGCCCGCGGCACCTCGGTCAGCACGAGCTCGCTCGAGACGAGGTCGGCTTCGGCCAGGAATGCCCGCAGCGCATCGCTCTCGGGTTCGTCCCTCACCAGCTTGACGAGCGCCGACGCGTCCGCGTAGAAGAGCGCCACGGCTCAGCGCTCGCCGCGGATCTCGTCGAGAGCGCGGCTCAGCGCGTAGGGGTCCGCTTCCATCCTCAGCGGCGGCGGCAGCCCGCGTCGGGCCGGTCTCTCGACACGCCCTTCCGCGATCAGCCGGTCGAGCGCAGCGCCAGTGCTCGGAGCAGGCCCGAGTTCCGCGACTGGTCTGTTTCGGTCCGTCACGAGCAGCCGCTCACCGTTCTCGACGCGACGCAGGTAGCGACTCAGGTTCTGGCGCAGCTCGGCGATCCCGACGGTCCCGTCCATGTACATGAATGTAGCACATTGCAGGCGAGGCATACGCACGCGGTGCAAGGCCGATGGTTCGAGGGTCGTCAGCATCTCCTCGAGGCTGGAGCGCCCCATCGAGCCCGGTCGGCCCCCACAAGGCGGCTTCATTCACGGGCGCTCACCGTCATCGCCACGGCGTTGGGCGCATGGACAGACGGGGCCGCCTTTGGGGACGACGCCGCCCGATCGGGCAGCCGCGGTTGCCCGGATGGGCCCGACCCGACGAGGAGCCGGGTACGACCTCTGCCCGATCGGCCGACCGAACGCCTGTCCCTCGCCAACCTCGGCGGTCTAGGCTTGGGGTCAGCACGTCCAGGATGATGCCGTTGCACGAACAAGCCGATCAGAGCGTCGAAGAGCCGACCCGGGCGGAGCGTACGGCTTCGCCCGGAGCCGACGTCGGCCTGGCTCTGCCGTCCATTCGCGGGCTGGATGCCAGCCTGACTCCGCGGCTCATGGTCTCGCTCCAGCGAACGGCCGGCAACGCTGCCGTCAGTCGACTGGTCGCCGGCAGATCGAGCGCGCCGATCCTGAACCTCCAGCGCGACAACGAAGCTGAGGAGGCCGCCTCGGCCGGGGCCGCTGAAGTGCGGGAGGGGCAGGCGAAAGCCCCGTCGCTCGTGCTCCGGGTGGGCAACGAGCGCGACATCTCGGTCGCCGAGGGCTTCCTGGAAGCGCTCAAGAAGAACCAGCCGAACCTCGAGGCCGGGGCGGCCGGGGGGTCGTCAAGCCAGGACTCAAGCCGGATACCTGGCGAGGCCTGGGGCGGTGAGGAGCACACGATCCAGTCGCAGATCACGCCGGCGAAGCTCGGGGCCAACCTCGCCGTCATGACCGACCTGGAGCTCTACCTCGCCCAGGCCCAACGCCTGAGCACGGGGACGTCCCAGTTCAAGGACCACTACAGCGTGCTCCTGACCGACTTCGGTCGCCTTGAGGGCATCGCGAAGAACTACGCCGGGATGAGCCTGCACGAGGTGACCAATGTGGCGGCAGCCGACACGATGGTCGATTTCGCGGTCGGGTCCCACGGCGAGGCGACGTCGGATCTGAGCGCCACGTTCAACGAGATGCTCAAGAACGATCCGGGCGTCAGCCGGGCTCAGGACAGGCTCCTGACCGAGACGCAGCGATTCGAGGAGATGCCGAGCAGCCTCTCGACCACCATGACCGCCGCCAACAGCACGATCGCATTGTTCGACACCGCCACGGTCTCCCTGAACGTCGCGACCGGAGGCGTCAAGTCGCTCCAGCTGAAGAACGGGTTCGCCGCCGCGAAGAAGAAGCTGGACGACGCGAAGAAGCTGTCCGGGAAGGTCAAGGGCATCCTCCTGGACGGCGGCAAGGAGGGCGCGAAGGAGGGCTTCAAGGCGGCCGCCGTCGCACTGGCCGCCGGGGAGGGGCTCGCGGCCCTGGGGACTGCCGCCGCCAAGGGTGGGCCGGCGGCCGGAGCCGCCATCGCGAAGAAGGCGGTCGACACGTTCCTCATCGATCCGCTCATGACGGCCGTCAATAGTGCCCTCGCGGACGCGGACGCCGCCGTCGGCGTGATCGACCCCGCCGTGGCGGAGCATCTCAAACAAGAGGCCGAGCAGGTCAAACAGGACAGCGCCACCGTGGAGTCGTACAAGACGGCGAAGGCCACCCTCGCCGAGGCGTCGAAGAAGATGCGGACCGACGTCGAGACGTACGCCAGGACGGCCATCGAGTTCGAGCGGCGGCGCCTGGCCACTGACCAGGCGTTCAAGGGGCTCGGCACAGCGATCGAGAAGGCGGCAAAGACCCGTGGCAAGGCCGGCCAGGGCAAGGCCCTGACGGAGATGCTGTCGTTCCTCAAGGCCGCCGAGGAGTTCATCGTGCAGGCGAACGCCGTCACCGATATCGGCACCAAGGAGCTCACGTCGGCCCCGCCGCCGCCCGGATCTGACGAAGGACCGTCGGGCCCGCAAGCTGCGGCCGAGCTCATGAGGAAGTGGGACGGCAAGACCGTCTGGTGGGCCAACCCCTGGGAACTCAAGACGGCCGAAGGCAAGCTCGAGACGCACTACACTGCCCAGGAGGGCACGATCAGCGTCTCCTCGTTCAACGTGGACAAGAGCGAGGAGGAGCGGAAGGGTCTTGGCTCGGCGGAGGGGGGAGAGATGTCCGCGAGCGCCGCGATCCCCGTCGCCATGCGGAACGTCGACGACATGAAGACCAGGGTCCTGGCGATCCGCACGGCGATCGCCACCCGGGTCTTCGGGTCCGGCGGCGGCTGACCCAGCCGGCGCACCCGGTGACCTCCAGGCGAGCGGCCCCTTTCTGCGCGCACCCCGACCGGAACGTCGGCCGGTTCAAGAACGACACCGCGAAGGCGTCGCCGGGCCGGGGCGAACCTTGTCGTGGGACCGCACGACGCGGACAGAGCCGTCGAACTCATCGAAGATTGCCCACACGATCCGCTCCGTCGGGGCCTATACGAGGACCCATGGACACTGACCAGCGCGCTGCCATCGCGAACCAGGTCCGCGAGATCGTCGGGGCTGGCGCCGTGTCGAGCTCCGAGGACGACCTCACGGCCCACAGTTACGACGCGTGGCCCATGGCTGCGAAGTGGCGCATGCAGCACCTGCAGCCGTTCCGGCCCGATCTCGTCGTCCGGCCCACAACCGTCGACCAGTCCGCCCGATCAACTCGGAGGCGACGAGCCTCGGGGCGGCCTACATGGCCGGTCTCGCCGTCGGCTACTGGGCCTCGCCGGCCGACTGCTTCGTCGGCCAGCAGGTCGATCGCGTCTTCGCGCCGCAGATGAGCGCGGACCAGCGTGACCGCCTGTATGCCGAGTGGACAGAGGCGGTCCGCCGGTCCATGGGCTGGGCGAAGAAGTAGAGGGACGACCACCATGCACAGGTTCGGGCTGGGCGATGTCGCGGGGCGGACCTTCGACATCGCAATCGTGGGCGGGGGCGTCACGGGCGCGTCGACGGCCCGCGAGGCGGCGCTGCGGGGCCTGTCCACGGTGCTGGTCGAGAAGGGCGACTTCGCGTCCGGAACGAGCAGCCGTTCGACGAAGCTGCTCCACGGCGGCGTGCGCTACCTCGAGAGCTACGAGTTCAAGCTGGTCCGGGAGTCGTGTCGCGAGCGCGAGCTGATGCTCAGGCTCGCCCCCCACCTCACCACCGTCCGACCCTTCATCTACGTGCTCTATCGGGGCTACCCGGAGAGCATGCTCCTTCTGAACGCCGGGCTCACCGTGTACGACATCTTCTCGGGCAGCCCCATCAAGCGGCACCACCGCATGCTTCGGGCGGCCGCCCTGCTCCGCGAGGAGCCACATCTCAACCCCGCCGGTCTGCAGGGCGGCGGTTGGTACTACGACGTCCTCACCGATGATGCCCGCTTCACGATCGAGTCCCTCAAGGGGGCCGCGGAGGCGGGGGCGCTGGCTGCCAACTACATGGAGGTGACGGCCCTCGTGATGGAGCGGGGCCGGGTCGGCGGTGTCGAGGTCGCCGACTGCCTGACCGGCGAACGCGGGGCGATCCGCGCCCGCCAGGTGATCAATACCTCGGGCCCGTGGACGGACCAGGTCCGGTTCCTCGAGCCTGGGGTCCGGGACCGCCTCCTCCGTCCGACGAAGGGCATCCACATCGTCGTCCGCAAGCAGGACTTCCCGCTCAATCACGCCGTGTTCCTGCGCTCGCCGCGGGACAACCGGGTGGTCTGGCCGATCCCCGCGCTCGACCAGGATCTCGTCTACATCGGCACCACCGACACCGAATACGACGGCCCGCTCGACCACGTCACGGCGACGACCGAGGACGTCGGCTACCTCCTGGAGGCGGCCAACTTCGCGCTCCCGGAGGCCCGGCTCGGCCTCGGCCACGTCGTCGCGACCTGGGCCGGCCTGCGACCCCTCATCAAGCCCGATGGCGATCTCGCCGCGAGCGCCGTCTCACGCGACCACCAGATCAAGATGAGCCCAGCCGGGCTGCTGACGATCACGGGCGGCAAGATGACCACGGCCCGGTTGATGGGCGAGCAGGTCGTCGACGCGGCCGTGACGGCGCTCGGCACGAACTTCGGCCTCCACGGCGTCCCGCGCTCGAGGAGCGCCACCGTTCCGCTCAGCGGAGGGGATGCGAGCGCCCGGTTCGCAGCGCGCCGTCGCGCCAGCGAGCTCTCGTCCGTCGATCCGGCGATCCGGGGGCGCTGGCTCGCCACGTATGGAGGAAACGCGTCCGCGCTGGTCGACCGAGTCGTCGCCGACCCGGAGGCCGGGCGCGACCTCGGTACCCGGCATCTCAGCCTCGCCGAGGTGCGCTACGCCGTCGAGGAGGAGATGGCCCGCACGGTGGCCGACTTCCTGGCCAGGCGTGCGTCGATCTTCTTCTGGACGGAGGACGGCGGGCTGGGCGCGGCCGACGCGGTCGCAGCCGAGATGGCCGCGCTCCTGGGCTGGAACGCGGACGAGCGGGCGGCGCAGATCGCGGCGTACCGCGATCTCGTCGCGGCGAACCGGTTCACACCCCGGCCTGCCTGAGCCCGGCGGCGCGCCCCGGGGGGCCGTCACAGCACGCGGAACACCTCGCGCTGCGAGAACCGGCTGACGGCGTTGTAGGGCGTCCGGTCGGCGACGGCGCGGACGTACCAGAGACCGCGCGCCCCGAACCCGAACGTGGTGCGCGCGACGCCGAAGGCATCCGTGGCCACGTGGCGCTCGTAGCGCAGCACCCAGCCGCCGTCGACGCTCCGGTAGAAGCGGAAGGTCACGCGCGACGGCTGGAGGTCCGGGCGCAGCGGCCGGACGGTGGAACGGAACGTGATCGAGCGCCCCCTCGGGATCGTCAGCACGCCCGCATGGCTCGGGTTGAGGGTCACGGTCTGGCGGACGCCGACCAGGACCACGTTGCTGTTCGCAGCCGAGAGGTCCCCGGCCCCGGCGAACCTGGCCCGGTAGTAGCCGGTCTGGGTCGGCACGTACGAGAAGGTCGCGAAGCCGAGCGTGTTCGTGGTCGCCGTCGCGACCGTGGTCCACGGGGAGCCGGTGTACGCGTGCTCGAGGGAGAACGTCCGGTTGCCGCCATTGGCGCCGAACTGGACCGCGAAGCCCGCGAACTGGCCGTACGTGACCATCCCGGTCGACCGCACGAGCGAGATGACGGCGGGCGAGATGACGGTGATCGCGGCGCTGGTGTTCGCGGTCTTGGTGGCGTCGGTGACGTCCGTCGCGGTGACGGTCCGGCTGCCGGCGGTGTTGAGGCTGACGCCGAAGGTCCGGGCGCCGGCCACGAGGGCGGCGTTGGCGGGCAGGGTTGCCGCCGCGTCACTCGAGGTGATCCCGACGGTGTGGGTCGAGCTCACGACGTTCCAGTTCGCGTCGACCGCGTTGACGGTGACGGCGAACGCGGCGCCGGCCGCCTGGGTAGACGGGGTGCCCGTCTTGCCGGAGGCCGTTCCCGGAGCAGCGGCCTCACCGGGGACGAGTACCTGGAGCTTGGCGAACGGGCCGGCGTTGACCGTGATCGCGGCGCTGGTGTTCGCGGTCTTGGTGGCGTCGGTGACGTCGGTCGCGCTCACGGTCCGAGCGCCGGCGGTCTTGAGGGTGACGCTGAACGTCTTCGTGCCGGCCACGAGGGCGGCGTTGGCGGGCAGGGTCGCGTTGGCGTCGCTCGAGGCGATCCCGACGGTGTGGGTCGAGCTAACCACGTTCCAGTTCGCGTCGACCGCGTTGACGGTGACGGTGAACGGGGTGCCGGCCGTCTGGGCGGTCGGGGTGCCCGTCTTGCCGGAGACTGTGCGCGGAGCGGCAGTCTCGCCCGGGACCAGCACCTGGAGCTTGGTGAACGTCCCGGCGACGACGGTGAAGGCGGCGCTGTTGCCCGACGCCAGCGGCGACATGCCGCTCGTGCGGGCGGCGGTCAGGATGACCCCGGTCTCGGCCCTGGAGTAGGTGACCCCGGAGATCGTGACCGAGCTCGCGCCGTTCGCGATCGAGCCGGTCAGGGTGCCGCCGAGCGTCCCGGTACCGTGGTTGAGGCTCAGGGAGACGCCCGTGGTCGAGGTGACACCGGCCGGGTTGCCGGCTGGGTCCTGGGACTGGACGACGACGCTGAAGGCGATGCCGGCGGTCGGGCTCGTCGGGCTGATCGAGGTGATCGCGAGCTTCGTCGCGGTCCCGGCGCCGGCGGTGATGGTGAGCATGCCCGTCCCGACGAAGCTGAAGCCGGCACAGCGGCCGCTGCCGCTGACCGCCACGTCCCGCAGCCCGACAGGGGCGTCGGCGGCGACGGTCACGTTCGCCGTCATCACGGTCCTGCTGCTCCGCGCAACACGCGTTGCGCTGACTCCCGTGCCGGAGAAGGTGACGCTGTAGGTGGAGCACCTCCTCTCGAAGTCCGAGCCGGTGATCGTGACCGGCTGGCTCGTCGCGCCCTGGGCGAGCGCGCTTGGGGCAACCGAATCGACGGCCGCCAGCGCCGCGATCGGCGCGCCCAGGGCGACAAGGAGAACAAGGGCCTGCGCGAAGGCCAGGGTGCGCAGACGGAACATGGATCGGGTCATGATCGTTGGCATCGGGTCGCTCGCCTCCTGTGCAGGGCCACCGGCGTGGCCCCCGTGGCTGTCGCTGCCGCGATTGTGCGCGTCACGCGAGCTTTCAGCCTCGCGCGAACCTTCGGTTCCATCCGGTTCCATCGCTCGAAGGGATCTGGGGGTGGCCAGGGCGCGGTCGGCCCCCTATTCATGCAGGAATGCTCCTCATCGGCGAGGTCGCGTTCGCCAGGCCGGTCGTCAGGTCGGCCGGCCGCCGCGATCGGCCCGTCGGGACCGGCGCGGCAACCTCGTCGCACGGGTCGCCGGGCGCGACCTTTCAGCGCGAGCGCACGAGGAGATGCCAGTAGGCCCAGCCCCGCCCGGGCTCGGTGTCCTGCTCGACGACCTCCAGGCCCTCGGCCTCGAGCCAGCGCCGGACGTGCGCACGGCCGGGGTAGTAGTGGTAGCCGGCCACATCGCCCTCGATGATCTCACCCCGGACGGCGGGCACGCCCCGCGCCACGAGTGCGGCAAACGCCTCGTCGATGACCGTTTCGCCGACCTCCTCGACGGTCAGGTAGAGGTGCCCCCCCGGCCGGAGGGCCCGGTGCAGGTTCGCGAGCACGCGCGGCCAGTCCTCCGGGAACACATGCTCCATCGCGTCGACCGTCATGACGGCGTCGAACTCGCCGCGGAACCCGAGCTCCTGGAGCCCGACCTGGTGCAGGGCGACGGCGATCCCCCTGGCGCGTGCCTGCTCGAGCATTCCTGCCGACTGATCGATCCCGACCACGCGACGGCCGGCGGCGGCCACGAGCGCGAAGTACTGGCCGGTGCCGCACGGCGCGTCGAGGACGAGCCCGTCCGGCGGGCAGGTCTCGAGCAGCCGGCCCACGAACCTCGGCTGCATCGCGACGGGGTACGGATGCTGGTCGTACGTCGAGGCCTCGGCATCGTAGGCCGCCTCGACCGCCGCCCGTCGCTCATCGAGCCAGACTCGTCGCTCCACGTCGGACCTCCCGCTATCACCGGAGGCGAGCATCGCACAGACGACGCGTGGGAGCTTCGCGGTGGCGGCCGGACCCGCTCCGAGCGTCCCGCCCGCCGCCGAACGCGACCCGGTACGTCTCGAGTTGGGCGTACCGCGGCTACATCATCGGGCTGAGGAGCTGGAAGTAGTTGTTGTCGGGATCGGAGAACGTGGCGATCCATGCGTCGGGCGCCTCACCGGGCTGGTAGGGCTCCCGGACCACCGTTGCGCCGGCAGCCTTGAGCCGTTCGAAGTCGCCCTTCACGTCGGTGCTCTCGACGTTCCAGATCAACCGTCCCGGCTGCGTGTTGCTGCCCGCGACCTGGTCATGCGGCCCGACGGTGACGAAGCCGGTGCCGATCTGCCAGCCGCTGAACCCGCCTTCGTTCCAGCCGGGCGTGCCGAAGAGCCTCGTGTAGTAGTCTTTCAGGCGCTGCGGATCCGCCGATCCGATCAAGATGCTGTTCAGGTTCACGGAGCCCCCTTGTTGATCCCCCCGACCGGCTGGGACGCCGACCTGGTGCGAGGACGGCGAGTATGCGCGCGGGCCAGCTTCCTGTCCGGGACGAGCTCAACCGGATTCGGACCGCGGCGGCCGGGCTCGAGCTGCCTTGAGGAGCTCCCGCGGCCGCGCCGCCCGCGCCCCGCGAGCGGCTGTGCTCGACGAGGGCGCGGTTCGGGGTCGGGCACCCTGGACCTCCCCGCCGTGCGCTCCGCACCTGCTCGGCAGAGGCCAACCGGAGAGCCGCGCGGTTGCCCCGCTGGTGGCGCGCGGCGGGCGGGGAGCCTCTCGTGCTCCGGCGCGGGGAAGCGGCGCCGGACCAGCGATTCGCGCCGGTCCGGCGCCGCCCGAGCGCGCGGCCAGGGCTCATGCCGCGAGGGCGACCGCATCCCCCTCGGCGATGGCCTCGACCTGGTGCGGCTCGACTGCCCGCAGGCCGGTAGCAAGCCCGGGCAGGGCCATGGCCAGCACGGCGGCGCCGGCCACGACGGCAGCTCCCGCTGCCACGGCGGGGATGATCCCGTCGACGTACGTCTGCGGTGAGACGTAGGAGCCATTGGCCGAGAAGATCGCAGCGAGGACCGCCACGCCGAAGACACCGCCCAGCTCGCGGATCGTGTTGTTGGCGCCCGACGCCTTGCCCTCGTCCTCCTTGGGCACGGCCGAGAGGACGACGTTGGCGATCGGGGCGAAGAACAGGCCCATGCCGATGCCGCTGACGATGAACGGCAGCAGGAGGCTGGTGTAGGCGACCGTCACGGAGGTCACGGCGGCCAGCCAG
>Ga0315288_10008199_pt1 | contig 13192 bp, 11 predicted proteins | sample YL17G11_20_MG_FD_203454 | JGI IMG/M metagenome (GOLD analysis project Ga0315288, IMG submission 203454) | Sediment microbial communities from Yellowstone Lake, YNP, Wyoming, USA - YL17G11_20 | ecosystem: Environmental > Aquatic > Freshwater > Lake > Sediment | place: USA: Wyoming | collected...
ATCCGCCACCCCGCCGCACGCTCCCCACGCGGCCCGGTCCCCACTGCCCGCCTCCGGTCGCCCTTGCATCCGTTGTCATGGTGTGGTGCAATTGACGGGCCGAACAGGATTGGTCAAGTCCCGAAAATCGACTCCAATTCTACCGTCCATCGGCGGGCAAGCCATAGCGGAATCAGGCCGAGGGCGCCGAAGGAGGCGTCGATCAGTCGCCAGTAAATCGGAATCCCCCGCGCTAGCCCAAATACCAGCGACCACGGCACCACCAGCACGCACGCGATCAGGCCGAACGTCAGGACCCAGCGGTTGCGAACAGGGTCGCGCAATGGACCGAGGAATAGAATCCCCAGGATGATGTGAGCGAACGCCAGCCAATCGAAGCCGTACGCGATGAAAGGATACCGTGCCCCCGTTTCGCAGACGCCCTCGCGCACTTTGGCAATCCAGTGTTCCATCCCCGAATAATTCTGCGGGTCGGCCCCCCGGGGCAGGCCCAGCGCGGCCGCCAGGACGTTCAATTCCCACTCGAGAGGGATGGCCGTCAGGCCGCTGGCTACCAATGCAATGGAGAAGAACACCAGAACAATGCGGATGCGCCAAAGAAGAACACCCCTTGGGTTAGCGGCAGCATAGGAGACCATGCGCGCCCTCCAGAAGACTTGCTTTGTCTCGTGCGAAATCTGGCGAAGTCGGGGGCACCCAGGGCCGGGCGGGTCAAGGGCATCCCGTATCCGGGACACTCCCCTCTTTTTCTGGGTCCGCCGGCCCCTGATCCGCCGACGGACACGGACTGGGGGGTCTGTACACATCCCTCATCCGGGGGAACTCCTCCGTTTTCGGGGGAATGTCGGTTGTCACCCTGTGCAACTTCTCCTCCGGCCAGAGCCAAAGAACTATGATTCCAAGTTTGGGTGTCCAAGAACACGTAGCACCACTGTTGAATACTGGCTCGGGGCGGGGGGGCTCAAATGGCATTCGCTTAGGTCTCTCACAAGGCCTCATGATGTCATGGAAATCCATATATGGTGTTCCATATTTCCATGACGGATTGGGCATGATTTCCCACGTGCCCTGATTCCTGTACTGCACTTTACCGTCACGGACCAGCGTTTGCTCAAACGTCCCATCGGGCCGAATGACCATCGTTTCCTTGCCATATACCCCGTAGTCCCCCTCATAAGTGCCCACGGCGTCCTTTGGTGACCAGGGGCTACATGCGATGGAGGCAAAACAGAGAGCGCCAGCCAATGGGAAAAGGCCCGCCATTCGGAGTTTTCCGGGCATGTCTTATCCCCTTCCTCGAGTTCGAGGGACACAAAACTCAATTCGGCGCGGATATTTTTGGTTTCGGGCCGGGGTTCTTCTTGCACAGTCGACGGCCGAGGCGCTTCTCGGACCGGAGGAAATGAGTCCGCGAGATTCGCCGGTCGGCCCATGACGGCCCCCGCTCCCGACTGAAGATGCCGACAGCATACCCCGGCGGACACGGCAAAACAATAATGATCAATGTCCAACGCCCAATGATCAATGACCAACCGAGAAGGCGGCCCGGCTTCCCCCGGCGCGCCGGGGGCGAAGGCGGGAGACCCGCCGCGCAAAACTCCTGTCGCAGCGCTCAGGCCGTCAGACCAAACAGTTTCCGCACGTAGTCGGCGTTGCGTTTGGCGTCGGCCACGCGGTCCCTGGTGGGGTTCGAGGTCTCCAGGACGATCCAGCCCCGGTAGCCGATCTCCCGGATGACCTCGGCCACAGGCTCGAACTTGACCTTGCCCGTCTCGAGGTAGTCGGGGCCGTTCTTGAAATGGAAGATCGAGATGCGGTCCTTGAGGAGCCGGATTTCGGCGAGCGTGTCGTAGCCCTCACCGGCGAGGTTGTACACATCGTAATAGATTCGGACGGAGTCGTGACCGATGCGCTGGAGAATTTCCAGGTTCTGCGCCGCCGAGAGGGTGTTCTCGATGCCGAGGATGGTCCCCGCCTCCTTGGCCTTGGGGGCGGCGGCCTTCAGGCGCTCGACGACCGCGTCGACGTCGGCCTTCTTCGCGCCCTGGCCGTCCTTCAGGCTTCCCTTACCGAAGAACGCGAGAAGGATGACGCCGGCCTTGAGGTCTCCGGCGGCCTCGATGCTCTGCTCGAGCCACGCCGGGCCGCGCGGGTCGCTCGCGAGAGGGTTCGAGTTCAAGAGGCCCATCATGAACGACGAAATCGCGAGGCCCGTCTCCTTCATTTCATCCTTGTACCGCCGGCGGACGGCGGGGTCCGCGATCTGGAGCGTGTCGGCGGGGCCTCCCACGCCGACCTCGACGCCGTCGAGACCGGCCCGTTTGGCGTCCGCGAGGCCGCCGACGGAGCAGGAACTCACACGGATCTTCGGCGCGGTCCTGCCCGGCTCTTCCGCCGCCAGCCGCCTCGCCGTTACGACCGCGCCGGCCAGCCCGGCGGCCGTGCTCTCCATGAACTTCCGTCGCGTTATCATCGCTTGCCTCCTCTTTGCGTGTCTGGGAAAGCCGATTCCCGGGGTCGCGCCCCGCAAGCGGACGGAAACCCGCCGCGCAATGACGCGGCGGCTCAGCGTTTCTCGATCGTCACGACGGCGGCCGAGAGCGGCGGCAGCGCGAAGGAGACCGTCTGGCCGTCCACCTTGGCCGCGCCGGCCTCCGGCCGCACGGCATCCGGCTTCTCCAGCGTGTTGCGGGCCTCCAGCGACCCCGGCGCCACGATGTGCATCTCGGCCTTGCCCACGGCAAAGCCGGCGCCCACCGCCAGTTCCAGCGCCACCGGCTGCCCTGTGGGGTTCACGACCTTGAAGTGCAGGGAGCGGCCGTCCTCGGACTTCGTGGCGATGGCGTTGAGCGTCTCCGGCACACCGCTCGCCGCCACGCGCAGCGGGGCGTAGTGGTCGCGCCACAACTTCATGACCACGTAGTTCGGCGCGGGGAACCACGTGCGGTGGTCGAAGTTGATGAAGGCGTTGTCCCAGCCCGAGGCCGAGACGTGCCGCAGGAACAGCGCCGGCCCCGCCATCCCGACGATGCCGGTGCACCGTTCAAAGACGTTGAGCGCCCCGCCGGCGTACAGGCCGGTGCGCCAGTCGGTGGACTGGGCGTTCCACTCCGACACGAAGAGCCTCATCCCGGGGTTCTTCGACGCGGCGATCTTCTCGCCCAGCGACCGCCAGAACGTCTCGGCCGCGGCCGGGCCGTCGGCGTACTTGGCCGGGCTCTCGTAATGGTGGACGCTAAGGTAATCGGAGAGTTCGGCGGCCTGGGTGATGACCGCGGTGTCGAGGCCGCCACAGTGGCGGCCCAGTTGCCAGCTGCCGCAGGCGATGATGGTGATCGAGGGGTCCACCTTCTTCATCGCCGGGACGAACTGCTTGATGACGCTCGCGTAGTCATCGGGCTTCAGGCTCCAGACCTCGTTGTCGATCTCCCAGAACTTGACGTTGTGCGGCTTAAGGTAGCCGTTCTCGGCCCGGACCTTGCCCCACTTCGACGTGGCCGGGCCGTTGCAGTACTCCACCCAGTCGGCGGCCTCCTGGCAGTACTCGGCGCGCTTCTCCAGGGGTTCGTGCATGCCGATGTTGATGACCACGTCGGGCTCGGTGCCGATTTTCCGACACATGGTGATAAACTCATCCGTGCCGAAGGAGTTGACGTCCTTGTCGTCCCACATGAAGCGCGGATACGGGCGCCGCTTGGACTGCGGGCCGATGCCGTCCTTCCACCGGTAGTGGGCCGAGAAGGACCCGCCCGGCCACCGGATTACCGGTGGCCGCAGGTCGGCGATGGCCTTCAGGAGGTCCGGCCGGTACCCGCCCGCGGCCCGCCACGATTCGGGCATGAGGCTGACCTGGTCGATCCAGACCTGTCCCTTGCCGCGCAGGCCGATCTGGAGCGTGGCGTTCTCGGCGTCCGCCCCGGGCTTGAACTCCATGCCCACCTCGCGCCACTCCTGGGACGGCACACCGGTCGCCGTCTCACCCAGTTTCCGGTCTCCGTCCAGCAGGCGCACCACGATGCCGTCCGGCGCGATGCCGCGCACCCACAGCGACCCGCGATACGTCTCGCCCTTGCGGATGCACAGGGGCGTCTGCCGGACGCCGGTCTCGCCGCCGTCGCCGGAAATCATCTGGCAGAAGTCGCCGTTGAGCGGGTCGGCCGAGGTCCGGTCGACCTGGCCGTCGCCGTACGACGTCCACCACTTGGCGGCCGTCGGCCTGCGCAGCGACGTGGGCAGACCCTCGTGAAGGACCTTGCCCCCCAGGTCGGTCACCTTGAGGCGGCGGTACTGGGCCTGGGTGCTCCAGGTGCCCAGGCCCACGCGACCCGCGAGGTGGGCCTTCGGGTCGTCGGTGAAGTCGATGATCCGCTCGTCGTCGAGCCAGACCTGGAAGCGGCGGCCCTCGCACCGGATACGGACGCGGCACCACTTGTCCGTTTCGATGGCCCCGTCGACGACCGGCCCCACGGTGCTCCGTTGGCCCTGGCCCTTGATGCCGCGCTCCAGGGTGTGCCGCTTGTTGCCCCATCCGCCGAGGTTGCACCAGTAGAAATCGTCGTCGCCGGCGACGCGGAAGAGGATGAGGAACCCCTCGTTGCCGGCGGTCTTTCGGGCCTCGAGGGTGAATTCGTAGTCGGTCCAAGCCGGGTCGCCGAAGAGGAGGCGGATGTCGGAGCCCATGTCCTTCTGCACGAGGCAGTCGCCTTCGACGGACCAGTTGCCGCCGCGGGGCCCCTCCTCGAAACTGCGGCCCCAGATGAGTTCGCCCCACAGGCCGCCGTTGCACGAGTGATAGATGTGCTCCAGAAAGTGGCTGTACACCTTCTCGTCGATGCGGCCGAGGACCTTGTCGGGGTCGATGGTGACAGTGGCGGGCTCTGCGGCAACGGCCTGGGCAAGCGGCGCAAGGCAGAGCAACATCAGGGCAATGGCCGGTGGTCTCATCGGCAGTTCCTTTCACGTTTTCTGTTTGGTCGCATCCCGAAAGCGGGTGGAAACCCGCCTTCCTGGCGAACCTGACGTTACTCTAAGCCGCCTCCAAGTACCTGTCAATCGCCGAGACGTCGGTGCTGTCGGCCGAGACCGTTCGTGACGCCTCGACGATTCGCAGCCGCAAGCCCTGTAGTGTCACACTACAGGGCAAGCCGTCATCCATCTCCAGCGCCGCGGGCCGCTCAGGCGGTGTAATGCCCCACGGCATGTGCTGCAGACCAGACGATCAGGCTCACGAGGATCAATAGGATGGCATACCGGCGCCAGTGGCGCATCGTGGCCGGTTTGCCGGTCGCGGTCTCTCCACGGAAAAAGCGGATGTCGAGGTACCGGATAACCACCGCAAAGATGACGGCGCCACAAAACACGGCGTCCACTGGCGAGAAAAATTTGCTGTGTTGCGCAACAATAATGGCCGCCGACAGAAGGAGAACGGCGTGAGCGACGAGGAACCACAGCATTCGAATGAGGCATCCCGAGCCGGTCAGCCCCGTGGGAGGGGTGGACGTGGGGTTAGAATTGGAACGGGTCGCCATGCCGGCCTCCTGCAAGTGATCTTGCGAGGAGGATGGCGGCCCGACCATCCCCAAAACCTGCGGCGGCCCCACGCCACCGCACCCTTGGCCGAGTGGACTTTCCAGCCGCACCCGGAAGCGTGCCGTGCGGACTGCTCAACCGCACAGTCCTCGCGACCGGCACGCCACAAGGTATTATAGGTTTGCCCCGAACCCTGTCAATTGCGTGTCTTGCGGAACACCCGTCTCCCTTTTCACCGGCTCCAATCCCGGCGCGCCGGGACCAAACATTCGACAAGCGGCGGTTTCACTTCCTCCCTCGCGACCGCGCGGCCCGGGTTCGGGGGACACGTCTATGAGCAAGTCTCTGTCAAAGCCTGCCCGCCTGTGGAGAGTCGGAAGCGGTTCGCAAGGGAGTTGTTTCGAGCGGGCTATTCGGGCGAGAGCAGCCGCAACCTGGGGAAATAGGTCCTATAGCGCGAGGCGTCCCGCGTCAGGAGCGCCATCTTCTCCACGGCCGCATGCGCGCCGATGAAGAAGTCCGGCAAAGTGGACTGCCTCAGTCCGCCGCGCTCGCGATACTTTAGAAAACACTTGCCCGCCAGGAACGCCGCCTCCAAGGGGATGGGCCGACGCTCGACTGTTCTTTCGGGCAGGGCCGCATCGAGGTCTTCGATGCGGTCGAACCCGATGGAGACCTCGGCGTAGATGATCGGGTTGATGACCAGGATATGGTCCTCGGCGCACTCCTGGAGCGATCGGCTGGACCACTCGAACCACGCGGGGTCCTCCGTCAGCACATCCAAGAGGACGTTGGCGTCCACCATCATCTCGGCCATCACTCGCCCCGCGTCAAGGCCATGATCTCGTTGGTGGACAGGCGTTTGGTCGCCCGACCGCGCATCGTGGCAATGAGTCTCGTGCCCCGCCGCCGCCCTTTGGCGGACTTTCTGAGGATGACGTTCTTGCCGCTGACGACGAATTCCACGTCCGTGTTGGGCAAGAGGCCGGCTTTCCGGCGGATGCCGATGGGGATGGTCACCTGGCCCTTGTCGGTCACTCGCATGTCTGGCTCCTCCTCGAGCGCTATTCGTACCCCAGAAAATCTTACTTCACGCGGTAGGAATGTCAAGGAGAAAAGCATCCTGCCCGGCGGGGGCGGCAAGGCGATGCGGGGATGGCGGACCCGCCTTCGCCAAGGCTTCGGCGAGGCAAGCAAGATGGCCAGTTCGGCGGTTGCCAACGCCGCGGCGGCGGATATAATCGTATCCGAAGATTCCAAGGGGCTCCAGGATGGCCAAACCGACGGGAACCAGCCGACGAAGCCAACGCGTCGCCAGCATGATCCGCCAGATCGTCTCCGAGACGCTCGTCGGGGAATTGAACGATCCCCGCATCGGCCTGGTGACGGTCACCGACGTCACCCTCTCCGCCGACCTGCGCCTCGCCGACGTCAACGTCTCCGTCCTCGGCGACCCGAAACAGGAAGAGACGTGCCTCGAGGCCGTCCAGCACGCGCGCGGGCGGCTCCAGCAGCGCGTGAGCGACGGCCTCAAAATGAAGTTCTGCCCCATGCTGCGGTTCCACCTGGACAGTTCCGTCAAACGGAGCGTTTCCCTGAGCCGGCTGATCGCCGAGGCCCGGGCCGAAGACGAGGCCGCCCGCGCCGACCGCATCCGGCGCGGCATCGAGCCGCCCGATCCCGCCGACCCCGCCGACGCCGACTCGGACCCATGAGGTGATGACATGACCACATTTGCCGAAAAGGCCCGACGCCTCGACAGGGCGCGCCTGCACCTGAAGCGCCGCTACGGCGACGCGCCGAAGTTGATGCTCACCCACCCGGTCGAGCACGTCCTCCGCGCGATCCTCTCCGAGGAAGCGACCGCTTCCCAGGTCGAACAGGCCATGCGCCGACTCCGCGAGCAGTTCGTGGATTGGAACGACCTGCGCGTCAGCCGCCCCCGGGAAATCCGCGAGTCGCTCGGCGCCGATTTTCCCCGCGCGGCGGAGAAAGCGCGCGTCGTCCCGAGGCTGCTGGACCAGGTCTTCAAACACCACAACAGCATGGTCTGGGACTTCATGGAGGCGCTGGGGAAAGTCGCGACGCGCGCGTTCTTCGCGTCGCTCGAAGAGGTCCGCCCCTTCCTGGCCGCCACCATCGCTCGCGACTGCGCGGGCGCCCACGCCTTCCCCGTCGATCGCGACATCGCGCGCACCCTGGGGCGCCTCGGCATCCTGCACCCCGAAACCGAGTCCGAAACCCAGATGCAGGCGTTCCTCGAGCGGGCCGTCAAAAGCCCCCGCGCTTATGAGATCCACTACCTCGTCAAGCGCCTCGCCGAGGACCTCTGCCTCCCCGAGACGCCGGTGTGCAGCCAATGTCCCCTGAGCAGGAAGTGCCCCTCGGCCGTATTGGAGCCGAGAAGGAGACGCGCCGGCCGGAAACGCCCGGCCCAGGCGAAGAAAAAGCGCGCCGCCCGCAAGCCCATCGCCTCGAGCCGGCGCCGGGAAAAATAGCGGCCTGCGAGCGGCCGACGCCGCCCTTCAAGCCGCGGAAAGGATTCCCATGACCACCACCGAAAACGTCCTGAAACTCGGCCTGCCCAAGGGCAGCCTCGAAAAAGCCACCCTCGACCTGATGGCCCGCGCGGGATTCGATGTCCGGGTCTCCGACCGATCCTACCTGCCGCAAATCGACGACCCCGAAATCCGGGTCGTCATGCTTCGCGCGCAGGAGATGAGCCGATACGTCGAACTCGGGGCACTGGACGCCGGACTCACGGGCCAGGACTGGATCGCGGAGAACGGCTCCGACGTCCACGTCGTGGCGGACCTGATCTACGCCAAGGCCAGCCTGTCGAGAGTCCGCTGGGTCCTGGCAGTGCCCGAGGAAAGTCCCGTCCGCAAGCCCGAAGACCTGGCTGGCGGCCGCATCGCCACCGAACTGGTGAAGGTGACGGAGCGGTATTTCAAGGAGCGCGGCGTCAAGGTGCAGGTTGAGTTCTCCTGGGGCACCACCGAACTCAAGCCGGCCCTGGAGCCCACGCTGGCCGACATGGTGGATCTCAGCCGGCTGGTGGATCAACGACACCTCGACGCCGACCAGGCCAAGGCTCGGGGTATCGACGCCATCGTGGACGTGACCGAGACGGGGTCGTCCCTGCGCGCCAACCGGCTGCGCATCGTGGACACCATCATGGAATCGAACACCCAATTGATCGCCAACAAGGCGGCCTGGCAGGACGGGTGGAAACGCGCCAAGATCGAGAACCTGGCGCTCTTACTCCAGGGGGCGATCAACGCCAGAGAACTGGTCGGACTCAAAATGAACGTCCCGAAGAAGGCCCTCGACCGCATCGTCCGCCTCCTGCCCGCCGAAAAGAGCCCCACCGTCTCTCAACTGGCCGACCCCGATTGGGTGGCCCTCGAGGTCATCCTCCCCGGCAGCGAGGAACGCCGGCTCCTCCCCGAGTTGAAAAGGGCCGGCGCCACGGGTATCATTGTGTACCCCCTCAGCAAGGTGATTCACTGACAGACAAGTGCCTGAGTGACTGAGTGCCTGAGGAACTGAGGCGGGTGAGGATCGGCGGGCGAGGGCGACGCGCCTGGTTCGCCGGCCCGCTTGCGGGCCGCCTGCTGGCGACTTGGGACTTTGGACCGCGGTTCTGAAGAGAAACGGATGCGGCGATCTTCAATCGTAGCGATGGGGTTGGGCGTGGTGCTAGCCGTGAGCGGCCCGAGCGGCGCAGGCGGGGCGGCGGCGGACGGGACCCCAGGACGCTCCTGCGCGCCCGAGCCCCTCGAGGTCGCCCCGAGCGCCGACCCCCTGGGCGACGCGCTCCGGTATTACGCCCGCGGCCGGACTCACATGGACGAGGGCGAGCACGCCCTGGCGGCCGGCGAACTGAAGAAGGCCTCGCTCCTGGCGCCGGACGTCCTGTGCATCCGCCAGTACCTCGGCGCCGCGATTTATGAAACCGGCAACCTCCGCGACGCCGACGACGCCCTCGACCAGGCCCTCCGCCTCGACCCCGGCAACGCCTTCACGCTCTACCTTCGCGGCCGGGTGGCCCGGAGCCTCAGCCGCTTCGACGAGGCCGCCGACTTCTTCGACCGATCCCTCCGCGCCGCCCCCCCCGCTTCGCCCCATCACATCCTCTCGCGCTACTACCTGGCGCGCACCCGCCAGGAAACCGGCGACCTCGACGCCGCCATCGAGCATTACACCGCCCTGCTCGCAGAAATCGAGGAGCCGCGGGCCATCTTCCGCCGCTACCCGGAAATCTATCTCCTCTACCAGGGACGCCCCCAACTCGAACAACTCACCGGCCGCCTTTACCTCCTGCGCGGGGACAACGACCGCGCCATCGCGGTGTTCGAGAAAGCCCTGGCCGACCGGCCTAACAACACGGAACTCCTCGGCCTCCTCTGCCGCGCTTCTCTCCAGAAACAGGACTTCGCCGGCGCCCGCGCGCTGGCCCGCCGACTCATCGAGGCCCATCCCGACGGCGCGGACGGGTACCAGCGGCTGATCGAGACCTACCGCGCCGAGGGCAAGATCGAGGCGGCCGTCGCCGAACTCGAAGCCTTTCGCCGCTCGAGCCCCGAGAACCGGACCCTCGCGTTCGAACTCGCCGCCGCCTACGAACAGGCCGGCCGAAAGGACCTGGCCGCCGCCCTCTACGGCGAATTGTCGGCCGGCCCCGACTCGGCCGACGGCGCCGCCGTCCCCGCCGCCTTGAAACTCGCCGACCTCCGCCTCGGCGAAGGCCGGCCCCTCGATGCCCTCCAGGCCCTCGCCTCCGCCATGACCGGACGACGAAACGAATCCGCTCTCCTCGTCCGCGGCGCCCAGATCATCGACTCCCTCGACGACCCCGACGCCGTCTATCAGGAAGCCAAGGGCTTTCTCCACGGGGAAACGGAACCCTTCGGCACGTTCGTCCTCCTGGGCATGCTGGCCGAACGCCTCAAAAAAACCGACGACGCCGTCGGCCTCTACACCAACGCCATCGCCCGCGAACCCCGCGCCGCCATCGCCTACTCCCGAAAGGCCGACCTCCTCATCCAACAGAACCGCCTCGACGACGCCCTCGCCGTCTATCGCGACGCCCTCCAGGCCGGACTCGCCCTCCCCATCTTCTACCGCAAAATGGGCATGATCCTCGACACCCTCGGACGCCCCGAAGACGCCGTCGAACAGTACCGCCGCGCTCGCCAGGGCGACCCCGACGACAAACCCACGCGCTACTTCCTGGCCGCGGCGCTGGCGCGTCTCGGCCGGCTCGACGAGGCCGAAGCCGAGTTCCGCGCCCTCATCGAACGCTTCCCCACCGAGGTCCGCGCCCTTTGCCAATTGGCGGCCGTCGCCCTCGCCCAAGGCGACGCGGCCAAGGCCGAGACCGCCGTCAATCAGGCCCTCGCCCTCGACCCGAAAGGCCCGGCCCCGCGGACCCTCCTCGCCGAGGTCCGCTACCGCCAGAAACGCTTCGCCGACGCCGAACAAATCGCCCGCACCTTCCTGGCCGAGCAGCCCGACGCCCACGACGTTCGCCTCCTGCTGGCCCACGCGCTGGCCGCCCAGGGCCGCCTCCCCGACGCCGCCGCCGAGGTCCGCGCCGTGCTCGCCGCCGAGCCCGAAAACCTCAACTGGCGGTACCTCCTCGCCGGACTCTATTCCGAAATGGCCGACCACGACGCCGCCGAAAAAGAACTCGCCAAAATCCTCCAGGTCCGGCCGGACCATCCGCCCGCCAACAACGACCTCGGCTATATGTGGGCGAACCGCGGCATCAACCTCGACCGCGCCGAAAAAATGATCCGCCTCGCACTCCAAAGCGATCCGAAGAGCCCCGCCTACATGGACAGCCTCGGATGGGTGTTCTACAAGCGCGGCAGTTTCGAGGACGCCCTCAAGATACTCAAGGCCGCCGCCGACGCCGCCCCCGAACTCGACCCCGTCATCTGGGACCACCTCGGCGACGCCTATTGGCGCCTCAGCCGATCCGAGGACGCCGCCGACGCCTGGCAAAAGGCCGCCAAAATCCTCGAAGGACGCTCCGAACGCCCGAGGCCCGACGACCTCCAGCGCGTCCGAGAAAAAATGAATACCCTCCGCGCGGGCGCCGCCCCGCCCGTCGCACCCACCGCCGACGCCGACCAACTCGAAAACGACCACCCCGACCACGAACCCGCACCCACGGAGCCTTAGAGGCTCTAACAGAACGCCGTCGCGTAGGGGCAACGAGGGACAAAGGGACGAAGGGCGCGTCAATGACGAAGAACGAAATTCGAATGACGAATCAATTCCGAATGACGAAATCCGAATCACGCGCCTCCGTTTCGTCATTCGGGTTTCGGATTTGAATCGTCATTCGGACTTCGCCATTTGGATTTCGACTTTGTGTGAAAGCGGAGCCGAACCCTATGTCCCTCCGTCCCTGCGGTCGAGCCGCGGCAGCCGACAGGCCCCGGCGTGCCTGCCGAGCCAGGGGCTCGCCCTGCTAGGGGTGAAAGACGGCGGGAGAAGGTTTTTTAGGCACTCTTAAAGGAGCCCACCATGTCAGGCCATTCCCACTGGGCTCGCATCAAACGCAAAAAAGGCGCCACCGACGCCAAACGAGGACAACGGTTCTCCAAGTGCGCCCGCGCCATCACCGTCGCCGCACGCAACGGCGGAGCCGACCCCGCACTCAACCTCACCCTCCGATACGCCATCGACGAGGCACGCGCCGCCAACATGCCCAAGGACTCCATCGAACGTGCCATCAAAAAAGGCGCCGGCGAACTCGCCGACGAAAAACCCTTCGCCGCCGTCCTCTACGAAGGCTATGCGCCCGGCGGCGTCGCCGTACTCGTCGAGTGCCTCACCGACAACCGCACCCGCACCGTCGGCGAAATCGTCCGCATCTTCGAACACAGCGGCGGAACCCTCGGAAGGCCCGGATGCGTCGCCTGGATGTTCACCAAGAAAGGCGTCATCCTGACGGCCGCCGGCGTTGACGAGGAACAGGCGATGGACGTCGCCCTCGCCGCCGGCGCCGACGACATGACCGCGTCCGACGCCGCATTCGAAATCACCTGCGCACCGGAAAACCTCGGCCGCGTCAAAGAAGCCCTCGAAAAGGCCGCCATCCCCGTCGAAAACGCCGAGGTCCGGCAAGTGCCTCAGAACTACATCACCCTCGACGAAGCGAACGCCCCGAAGGTCCTCCGCCTCATGGAATCCCTCGAAGACCACGACGACGTCCAGAAAGTCCACGCCAACTTCGACATCGCCCCCGACCTCCTCGAAAAATTCCAAAACGCGTAAAAAAAATAGGGACAGTCACCTATTTTCTGAGCGAGGGCTTCGCTTCTTTCTCGGGCGGCCGATGGGCAGCGGCCTCAGGCGCCGGCCCAGCGCCCGCTCGAGTTTCGAAAGGAAGGTGTCGCTTACGAGGGGCCGTCCTCGGCGGGTGAAGCCGCGGACGCTCGCCAATGTCTCTGGATCCTCGCGGCGGCGGAGAACGGATTCCCAGTCCATCGCGTCCGCCAGACGCCGACACACCCTGGAATCCAAAAGACCGCTCGTGTCGCCCCGCCCTATGTGGGCCGCCGCACTCGACCACGGGTACGCCCACGCCCTCCGCTCCAGCCTCGCCCGGACCGGGTTCCGGTCGACATAGGCCAAGACCGCATAC
>Ga0315288_10008201_pt1 | contig 13192 bp, 10 predicted proteins | sample YL17G11_20_MG_FD_203454 | JGI IMG/M metagenome (GOLD analysis project Ga0315288, IMG submission 203454) | Sediment microbial communities from Yellowstone Lake, YNP, Wyoming, USA - YL17G11_20 | ecosystem: Environmental > Aquatic > Freshwater > Lake > Sediment | place: USA: Wyoming | collected...
AAGCAGGTAAAACTCTACAAGCAGATTTCGATTGAGATCGAGAAAGAGATTCAATTCCATCCCGACTATCCAGACCTCCACAATCAATTCGGTCTCCTCTTGATGGTGGAAGGGGATCCGGGAGGAGGAGAGAGCCATTTTTTGGAATCCCTCTCTCTTAACCCAAAGTATCGAGAGGCTACTCTTAATTTGGGTTTTCTCTATATTGAAATGAAACGCTGGAAAGAAGCCAAAGAGGTCTTTCTATCCGAAGCAAAGAAACATCCAAAGGATGGTTTTCTTCATCATGCCTTAGGGGTTCTGTATCTCCAGACAGAGAGGCGGAAAGAGGCATTGGGTCATATTCGTAAGGCTATCCAATGTCATCCTTACTATCGAGATTATTATCATAAGATAGGGATTTGGCACAGAGGAAAGGTTCACCTTGATCAAAAAGGAGAGAGGTTTTTTAAGAAGATTCATCTGAATTATCATTACGCCCAGTTCCATAACTTCATCGGCCTCTACCTTGCCAAGAAGGGCAAATCGACACAAGCCGTTCGAGAACTCCAAAAGGCTGCGAAACTGAAGCCTGATGAATTCTTATTTCATGCGAACCTCGGGACCGTCTATTATTATCAAGGGGCCTATCGAAAGGCCATTCAAGAATATAAAAAGTCTCTGGAGCTCGACCCTCTCTATGGGATGGGATATGCCAACCTCAGTTATACCTACGGTTTGATGAACCGGACCCGGGAGGCACTTCGATATATGGAAAGGGCAGTTCGCTTGAATCCTCGTTATGCCGATCTGCATTATAATTTGGCTCTCCTTTACAGTGATCGGAAAAGCTATGAGAAAGCCATTACGGAATTGAGAAAGGCCCTTCGCATCAATCCCAACTACCTCTTTGCAAGAATTAATTTGGGCGTCCTCTATGAGGATCAGAAAAAGTGGGGTGAGGCAAGGAGGGAATACCGAAAGATTCTCGAAATCACACCGGATGATGAAGATGTTCGAAGGCGTTTGGAAAGAATCTCTTGAACAAGAGAAAATGCGCCGATTTCCTTTCATGCCTTGGAAAAATCATCAGGTCCAATCGGTACTCGTGATTCACCAGGGTGCCTTGGGTGATTTCATTTTAACTTTGCCCGCACTCGAAACGCTTCGAAAGACCTTCCCCCAAGCCAAATTTATCATCATCGGTTATCCCAGAATTCTTGAATTAGTGGATCAGAGATTCTACGCCGAAGGAATCCTCTCCATCGACCAGAGAGGGATGGCCTCTTTCTTTGTGTGTGGAGGGCCTTTGGATCCTTCCCTTTCTCAACTCTTTAGCCAATTCGATCTCATTGTCGTTTTTGGAAGGGATGAAGAAGGAACGCTCATCGGAAATCTAAAACGGGTCTGTCATGGCCATATACTTCACATCAACCCTTTTCCATCATGGGGCGAGGAGATTCATTTGACCGACCATCTCCTCATACAATTTTCCCAATATGGCTTTCCCATCTCGTTGCTCAATCCCAAGCTCCATCTGAAGAAGTCGGATCAGGATTGGGGGAAAGAATTTTGGAGAAGTAAGGGGCTCACTGTGGAGGGAAGATCAAAGGTGTTCATCCTCCATCCGGGAAGTGGAAGTAAAAGGAAAGTTTGGCCATTGGAACGATTTTTAAGCCTTGGCAAAATTCTTCAAGATCGTTTCGGTTCAAAGATTCTTATCATACTTGGTCCAGCCGAGGGATCAGAAGTGGAGAGGGTCTTTGAAGGAATGGATCCTCACACGTTTATTCAAGTGAGAAGACTTTCTCTAATCCAGCTCGCCTCTGTGATGGAGGGGTGCAAACTCTTCATCGGCAATGATTCTGGCATCTCCCATCTGGCTTCTTCATTGGGAATTCCCACCATGGCACTTTTTGGACCGACAGATCCCAGGGTATGGTCTCCGAGGGGCGAAAAGGTCTGTGTGGTTCGGAGGGAGATCCCTTGCTCGCCCTGCACTCGAGAGAGGCTCTTTCAATGTATCGACGCGGAATGTCTGAAAGGAATTAAGATAGAGGATGTCCTCAAAGGATTGGAGAGGCTGGGGGTAACATTTAATTCTTAGGGAAGGAGGAAGAAAGATGGAAGAGAAAAAAATAGGTGAGGTCATCAAATATTTTGGGAAGATCGGTGTTGCAGCCATTCGGTTGTCAGAAGGATCATTAAAAGTAGGAGAGACCATCCACATTGTCGGTCATACATCCGATTTCACTCAATTCATCGATTCCATGCAGATTGAGAATAAAAATGTTCAAGAAGCAGGACCGGGTGCAGATATTGGGATCAAGGTGAAGGATCGGGTAAGGGAACACGACGTCGTGTATAAAGTCGTGGGGTAAACCCCGTTAGAAAGGGGAGGGCTTTAACTCCCGTTTTTCAATAAAGAACTAAAATGTTTTATTTTAGATCATCACTGACAATTATGGCGGGGCTTTCTAACGGGGTAAAGGGTGGGTTCAAAGAAATTTGAGGCACTGAAGGAGAAAGGATGCCATTCTTGTGGACAAGAGATAGCTGAACTTTCACAAACTTTACCCATCTGTTTAGATTGTCTCCGATCAGGGAAGGAGACGGTCAAGCCCTTCATTGAGAAAGCGCATCATCGTTCCCGAATATCCTTCCAGTTAGTGACCACTCCTCCACGAGATGCTTCTGGTACTCTTTGCAAGATTTTTGCCAATCAGTGTCAAATAGAAGAAGATGGATGGGGTTATTGTGGTCTGAGGACTCGAAAAACTGGAGTCCTTCGAGGGGTTTCAAAAAAAGGGGGATTGGCATTTAAGCTTTGACATTTGAATTTATGGTTTTCAGCCATGAGATTTATTGCTGATTTTCATCTTCACTCTAAGTTCAGTCGGGCCACAAGCAAGGATATGGAGGTCGAGACTCTTGCTCAGTGGGGGAAGAAAAAAGGGATTTCCCTTCTCGGAACAGGAGACTTCACTCATCCCACGTATTTTGCGGAGTTGAAATCGAAACTCATCCCATTGGGTAATGGCCTGTTTGAATTGAAGAAAAGGGAGAAAGGGGTGAAATTCATCTTAACCACGGAGGTGAGCAATATCTACACCCAGGGGGGGAAGGTGAGGCGGATTCATAATCTCATCTTCGCCCCAAGTTTTGAAGTAGCAGAGGCCCTCCGTTCCAAACTGGGAAACCTCGGGAAGCTCTCTTCGGACGGGAGGCCCATTTTTAGTTTTACTGCAAAAGAGTTGGTGAAAATGATCCTGGATATTTCTGCAGATTGTCTGATCATCCCTGCCCATGCTTGGACACCATGGTTTTCGATCTTCGGGGCTAATTCAGGATTCGATTCCTTCGAGGAATGTTTTGGGGAACTCTCTTCTCATATCTATGCGATTGAAACGGGTCTTTCCTCCGACCCTGAAATGAACTGGAAGCTCTCAGCCCTTGATCGAATAACCCTTCTCTCCAATTCAGATGCTCATTCACCCAACCGACTGGGAAGGGAAGCCAATGCCTTCGCTTGTGCTTTGGATTATAAAGAAATCATAGAGACCATTCGAAAGAAAGATAGGAAGAAATTTCTTTTCACCATCGAATTCTTCCCAGGGGAAGGAAAGTATCACTATGACGGTCATCGCCGATGTGGAGTGATCTTTTCGCCGTCTCAAACGAAGGCGAACAATTACCTCTGCCCGAACTGCAATAGGAAGCTAACCGTAGGGGTGATGCATCGCGTTGAAGAACTCTCTGATCGGCCTGAAGGCTTTATCCCGAAAAATGCCATTCCTTCCATCCACCTCATTCCGTTAGAGGAGATCATTGCAGAGGCGATGGGTTACCGGGTGGGGACAAAGGCAGGAGAAGCAGAGTATGAAAGGTTGATAGAAAGAGGGGGGTCCGAATTTCAGATTCTTCTCGATGCCACTCCGGAGGAGCTGGCATCCTTTGTTCCGGCAAAGACTCTGGAAGGGATCATTCGCATGAGGCAGGGGAAGGTTTCGATTATTCCAGGCCATGATGGTGTCTATGGAAAAATTAATCTTTTCCCTGAGGAAAAGGGAGGGGAAGAATCGAAAGAACAGCTGAAGTTATTCTAGGCTATTCTTTTAATTTTCAAAGTACCCTTTCGTCATTCCTGCCCCGTTCTGCAACGGGGTAAACTCCAGCAGGAATCCAGGGTTTCCTGAGAAAACAGGAATCCAGTTCTTAATTGTTCCCTGCTCCCTGTTTTCACAGGGACAAGCTTCGCAGAGCCTGCCCCGTACTTGATACGGGGGACGGAGTCTGGATTCCCGTTTCCACGGGAATGACAGAATAGAGGAGTGAACGCCCTAGGTGATTAAAGTCAGTTGTTGTGGTTTTCCCATCAAAAAAGGGAGGAAAAGATGGATAAGGATGTAGGAGAGATGATGATCAAGGTTTGTCAAAGTCTGATCAAGATGTTGGAGTTGTCCTTCCAGGGATTCCGTAAATATACAGAGGAATCGATCAGGGAGGTGGATAAAGTTAAAAATGAGGTTCGAAAATATTCCTCAGAATTGGCCCATTTTCTGATTTTAAAGAGTTCCCCCTATGAGAAAGGGAGAGAGTGGGCGAAACCTTACCTCTCGATGGCATCCAGTCTCGATCGAATCAGCTACAATATTGAAGGGATTGTGGATCGGTTGAAGAGCAAGGTTCAGAACCAACTCCTCTTTAGTGATCGAGGGGTTAAGGAAATCAATGATGTTTTCCAGGAGGTGATGAATCTTCTAAAGAAACTCCCGGATCTGATTCTCACCCCGAATAAACTCCTTGCCCAACACATTGGAGAACAGGTGAGGTCTGTGTTGAAAATAGCGAATGGGTATTCCGAAGAACATGAGGAGAGGTTGATGCAAGGGGTTTGTACACCCAAATCTTCTCCCACTTACCTGGGCATCCTCGAATCCCTTAAAGGGATCATAGCTCATATCCTGGAGGTGACTGGTAAGATTGTCTCCCTTTCATCTCAATCTAAATCCTGAAACAGGGATATTATAGAGAAAGAGAGAATTTGGATGTCTAAAAAAGTGGAACCCAATATAGAGGAGATCGAGAGACGAGGGAGGGTTTGATTAAATTTTACTTTGAGAAAAATTTTATGTTAAAAATGAACTTAGGTTCATATAATAATTGAACATTGAATGGAAAGGAGGAGGTAGATCGATGAGCATGAAATGGACTGTTGGATTCATCTTTTGTTTTTTACTCTTTTGTGGATCTGGATTGGCGCAAGATTCTAAGGCACTGCTGACCCTTGAAGAGAGTATTCAGATTGCCTTAGAACGAAATCTTAAGCTTCATTCTGCAACAGAGAGAATTGTGGGTTCTGAATTCAGGCAGGCAGGGGCAAAGGCCGATTTCCTCCCAAAATGGACGGGGGAGTATAGTTATACACGATATAATAGTCCAACTTCCATTGGGAATGCTGGAAAAGACCGGGACCTATCCAATTTTAATACTTCGATTAAACAGCCCCTCTTTTCTGGAGGATCCATTACCAGTAATTATCGTCTGGAGAAGTTAGGCGTGGATCTCTCAAAAACCAACGTAGAAGTGGTGAAGAGGGATATTGTCCTTCAGGTGAGAGAGGGCTACTTTAATATTTTAAGAGCCGAAAAATTCCTGGGTGTGGCACAACAAGCAGTCAAGCAGTTCGAGGCTCAATTAGAGGTGACAAAAGCCTTCTTCGAGGTAGGAATTGTTCCGAAGAATGACCTTCTCCAGGCGGAGGTAAAGCTGGCGAATGCCAAACAGGGACTGGTGAAGGCAGAGAATGATCTTGCCGTGGCCAAAGCTTCATTTAATACTTTGCTCAGAAGGGAGATCAATGCACCCTTGAGTGTCGTCGATATTCTTGAATACAAACCATTTCCGCTCCGATTTGAAGAATCTCTGGAGGAAGCATTCGAAAAGAGACCTGAGATTAAGACCGCTGGGTTAAATATCGACCAGGCAAAGGAGAACGTCAAGATAGCCAGAAGTGGATTTTTCCCGACGGTTAATCTTACAGGTAACTATGGCCGCAGTTCTGAAGAGATTGGGCTCATGGGGGATCTTCGAAGCGAAAAGTGGACCGTCCAGGCTTTAGCCACCTTGACCTTATGGGATTGGAAGAAAACAGCTTCCAAAGTGGGAGAGAACAAGGTGAAGGTCACTCAGGCTGAAGATTCAAAAGTTCAGTTGGTAGAGGGCGTGACCTTGGAAGTGAAGCAAGACTATCTGAATATGGTACAAGCAGAGAAGAGTATAGGAGTCGCAGAGAAAGCGATTGAACAAGCGGAAGAGAACTTAAGGATGAATGAGGAGCGGTATAAATATCAAGTGGCCACCGCCACCGATGTTCTTGATGCGGTAACATTACTGACTCAAGCAAGAGTGAATTACTTTAGTGCATTGAGCGATTTCAATGTTGCCAAGGCCAGATTGGAACGAGCGATGGGAAGGATGTACCCGTAAATCACATTTTTTGAGCCTTGAGCTTTGAACTTTGAGCCACCTCTTTTTCCCCGAGAGTCCCTTTGACCCACTCCAAGTTGACACGGGCTACAAGATAGTCCCGCTTTCCACGGGAGAGATTCACTTTAGCTTGCAAGAGGTTGAGTTGAGCATCTTCCACATCGAGCCTGGTTTTGACTCCATATTCATATCCCTTTTCTGCCATCTGAAGAAGACGCTCTGCCTGGGAAACGGTGCCCGAGAGGGCTTGAACGATCTCACCTGCTTCCCGTAAAGCATTGCACGCATTACGCACCTCCAGCGAGATGGAATCCAGTAACTTAGCCTCCTCGATTTTAATTGTAGCGACATTGCTCTTGGCTTGGGAAACCCGGCCCAGGGTACGCATTCCGTCAAAAATCGGGTAGGTAACGAACAGCCCCACAGACCACGCCCCGCCATCTCCCTGATCCCTCCCCAGGTCGATGTCTCGCCAGCCATATCCAGCCTTGAGATCCAACCGTGGCTTGTCTCCTGCTTGTGCGATCTTTACCAATTCTTCTGCAAACCCTATCCGGTGGTGGAGGTCGGATAACTCGGGCCGGTTTTTCTTTGCGATCTCCACAGCTCCCTCGTAGATCGGGTGGGGTAAAATTTCCATTTCCAGGCTTCCTATGATATCTACTTCCTGCCCATCCCGGCCAAGAAGAAATCGAAGTTTTTCTCGTGAAATACGAATGAGATTCTCTGCTCGGATGCTCTCTGGTTGCGCGTTCTCGATTGATACCTTGCTGACTAAAACATCGTAATCGGTAGCGACTCCGGCCGAGTACTTTTTGCGCGCCTCATCGTAGTGACGAATCTTTTGATCCAGGTTCTGGAGGGCTATGGTGTGAAGCGCCTTGGCAAGGAGAATGTCATAAAAGGAAGCAGAGACATCTCGAAGGGCGGCCTGGCGAAAGATTCGTAACTGATCATCAGCCGTTGCGATCCCTACCTTTGCCGCACGGACGGCCGCACCGATCTGTCCCCATGTAAATAGGGCTTGGGAGAGCCCCAGTTCAACAGAACGGGTATTCCTCCGTAAAGGAGATTCTATCCCGAAAGCTTTCTGGCTTTCGTCCCGCTGGTTGGAAGCATTGGCTGTGATGGTGAGCTGAGGCAGAGCAGCCGCGCGTTCCTCAACATAACGACCTTCTACCTGCTTCCTGAATTCAAGGGCCTTCTGGATATCCCTATTTTTTTCTGCTGTTATTTGAAGGGCTTCTTCCAAGGTCAGAATTTGGATTTCTTTTTCTTTTCCCATAGCCAGAGCGAAGGGTAGGGCACAGAGGAAGGCAGTCAAAAGAAAGGGAGCCATGAGAATGAGATACCTCCTCCAGCTTGCGATGGTCGTGATTTTCTTCATTCCTTAAACCTCCTTTTTTCCTTTCCAGCTTTTCTTGATCCAGTTGCCGAAATCATCGAGAATGGAGTACATGACCGGGACAACCAGTAAAGTGAGAAAGGTTGATGTGATCAAACCTCCGACAACCGCACGGGCCATGGGAGCCCGCATCTCCGCTCCTGCGCCGAGAGCTAAGGCGAGGGGAAGCATTCCGAAGATCATGGCCAGAGTGGTCATCATGATGGGACGAAGTCTCGTCCGACCCGCTGTGATGAGAGCTTCTGTCCGGGTCATCCCGCGTGAACGAAGAACTTTGGTAAAATCAACGAGCAGGATCGCATTCTTCGTCACGAGCCCCATCAGCATGATCAGACCGATCAAGGACATCATGTTGATCGTGTCGCCGGTGACCAGCAGCATGCCTGCCATTCCAATGAGTGAAAGAGGCAAGGATAGCATGATTGATAGTGGATCGATGAACGACTCGAATTGAGCCGCCAGGATAAGATAAACCAAGATAATGGCCAGGATGAGAGCCTCGGCCATGTATTCGAATGACTCTGCCATTTGCTCAGCTTCTCCAGAAAAAACCACTTTGTACCCCGGTGCCATATGGATTTGGGAGGTGACCTGGCCTACCTTTTCTAAGGCTGTACCGAGAGGCAGACGGTCGAGGTTTGCCGAAATCACCACCTGGCGAGTCAGGTCCTGTCGGTCGATCTCCGAGGGAGTCGACTTCATGGAATAGGAGACCAATTCACCCAGCGGAATGAGTGCAGGACTATTCCCCGATTTTTGGACGACCAATCTGAGCTTTTCAACCTGTGAGGGATCTTGTCTGAGAAAATCGGGGAGTCTGACGCGAACGTTCACCGCATCGCCGTCCTCGTCTTCATAGGTAGTAACGGCTTGCCCGCCCACCAGCGCTCCAACAGTCCGTACAATGTGGGCCGTCATGATTCCAACGTCAACAGCCCGCTCTCGGTCAACAGTCAAACGGTACTCCGGGATGTCCTGCTCCAGGGTGACGTCGATGTCGACGATTCCAGGAATCTGGTACATCTTCTCTTTTAATGCAGCAGCATATTTTTTGAGAAGGGAGATATCATCTCCTCTGACATTGATGAGTAAAGGCTTCCGAGCGTCAAGCCTTCCTGCCTCCGTAATGAAGGGCAGGATGCCAGGAATTTTCTGAAGGCGATCCCGGGCCTCCTCTTGAATCACCTTCTGGTGGCGTTTCCTTTCCTTTCGGTCTACCAGCTTGACATAGACCATCGCATCACGGACAGTCCCCTGATCGCCCGCGCCGATGGTCGCATAGGTGTGTTTCACCTCGGAGATACCTTTCAGCGAAGTCAAAACAGCACGGATTCTTCCCCGTGTCTCATCAATGGAGGCGGCCGGGGCAGTCGTGAAGTTTACCTGAAACTCTCCTGCATCGTACCCAGTGAAGAACTCGCTCTGAAGAAAGAACTTGAAGACCACCAGACCGCTCGCAAGAGAGAGAACCGCGACCAGAATGACTGTTTTGCGGTGCTGCAGAGTCCACCCAACGACGATGCGATAACGATCTGCGGTTCGGTCAAACCAGTGATTGAATCGGTCAAGAATCCGGGCCACCCGATGTCTCTTTCCCTTCCGTTCAATATCCGGGTCGACCCAGCGCGAAGAGAGCATGGGGTCGAGGGTAAAAGAGACAAAGAGGGAGATGAGAACCGCAAAGGCCACCGTAATCCCGAAATGGAAGAAAAACCGGCCAACGATCCCCTTCATAAACGCCACGGGAACGAAAACCGCTATAATAGAGAACGTGGTCGCGAGGACAGCTAACCCAATTTCACCTGTCCCTTCTCGAGCCGCCTCGAAGTGATCCTGTCCACGCTCGAGGTGACGAACAATGTTCTCCCGGACCACGATCGCATCATCAATGAGCAAGCCAATGGCGAGGGAGAGAGCCATCAGGGTCAGCATATTCAATGTCATCCCCAGGAAGTTCATAGCGATGAAAGATGAGATGACTGAGATTGGAAGTGTCAAGCCTGTAATCACCGTGGAACGCCAGGAATTGAGGAATAAGAAGACGATCAGGATGGTCAAGATTCCGCCGAGGATGAGTGTTTCTTGGACATCCCGGACAGAATCGCGGATCATGATCGATCCGTCGCGCACCATCTCGATTTTCGTTCCGGATGGGAGTTCGTTCTGAAGAATCGAAATCTCCTTCTTCACCCGTTCCACGACTCCCACGGTGTTGGCTCCAGACTGCTTGAGGATGTCCAGTGAAATGGCCTGCACCCCGTTCACAAAAGCCAGAGAACGCTGCTCCTCAATCCCGTCCTTAACCTCCGCCACTTCTGAAAGCATGACAGGACGGCCATTACGCTGGCCGATAACCATTGTTTTGAATCGATCCACCACTTCAGGCTTTCCTGAGATTCGGAGAGGATATTCTGAACTATTGCGATTAAGTCTGCCGAGAGGGGTGTTCACGTTTTCCGACTGAAGACCCGCGATCACCTCATCCACAGCCATGCCAAGAGCTTCCAGCCGTGTTGGATTAATATTGATGTTCACCTCGCGCTTCGATTGACCAACCAAGTCTACTTTTCCTACCCCAGGAAGGTTCTCAAACCTACGCTTGATCTTCTTCTCGACCAATGTCGTTAGGTCCTTGGGAGAGAGCACATCCGAACGGACGGCGAGAGAGACGATCGGTATCGCAGAGAAATCCAGCTTCTGAATGATCGGTTCCTCGATCCCCTGAGGCAGATCGCCACGGATGGCATTGACCTTTGCACGTGCCTCCTGGGAGGCCTCATTGATTTTGACCTCCAGATTGAATTCGACAACGACTGTGGAGACACTTTCGCGAGAACTGGAGATCACATGCTTGACACCGGAGATTGGATTGACGGCCTCCTCGATCCGCTTCGTTACCTCCCGTTCCACCGCCTCGGGCGAGGCACCAGGGTATTTTGTGACGATGGAAAGGATCGGGATCTCCACATCGGGAAACATGTCGATGGCTAAACGCCGATAGGAGAAGATTCCCAGGGTCACCAATGCCAGCATCATCACCGCGGCGAAAATGGGTCGCTTAATCGAGAGATCGGAAAGGAACATTCTCTTAGACTCCATGTTAACCCTATTGTTGCATAACGATTTAGTTGAATTAACAAGATACTATCATAAAAAGTCGGTTTCCAGCATTTTGATGATCTCTTCCCCTGTGGAATAAGAATCATATTCGATAGCATCACGTATTATCTGCTCCACTGTTGGAGTTTTATCTTTCCAGAGAAGATGTAAAACCTATTCCACAGGGTCGCCCTTTGATTAATCCAGTGGATGACATTGATTTAAGAGTCGTCCCTTGATAGCCAAAGATTTGATGAATCTAAGCGCCAAATTTAATGCAACAACAGGGTTAACCTCCATTGACCTGGGTGACACTCACCCGATCACCGTCTTTGAGGTTAAATCCACCACGGACGACGACAGGTTCACCTGGGGAAAGTCCTGAGGTCACTTGCACAAAATCTCCCATCACACTCCCGGTCTGGACGGTTCGCCGGTTTGCAGTTTCTCTCTCCACCACGAAGACGTCCCCCTTCTTTTCAGCTACATCCCAGGAGAGGAGGGCAGTCCGTGGAACCCTAAGAATGTCCGTTCGCTTTCCAGTGATCATCCGGCCTTTAATAAAAAGCCCGCCTTTTAATTGTTCGGACACATTTTCGACCTCAGCAATCACCTTGACGGATCGATCTGCTTCATTGACCACAGGATTGATAAACATCACCTTTCCCGTAAAATTTTTTCCACGAATGGCATCCGTTGAAAAGGTTAGGAATTGACCGATGTGAACCGCCTCCATCTCGGTTGACGGGACAGTTACGGTTAACTCAAGTTTCTGGGTGTCGATGATCCGAAACAACGGTTTTCCGCTGAGCTCGCCCACAAGATCCCCCACATTGACATTTCGCAGGGAGACGACCCCATCCATCGGTGAGGAGATGATCAACTTGGAGAGCCGCATTTGCGTGTGGTTGAGGTCTTCTTCCGCTACCCTCCGTAGGGCTCTGGCTGCTTCTATCCTCGCAGCGGAGGCCTCCTTTTCAGTCAAACCCTCGTCAAGGTTCTGCTGAGTAACCAGGCCGTACTCCTTAAGCTTAAGGAGTCGTTCATATTCTCGATTGGCTCGGTTGCCCGCCACCTCAGCCTGCAAGAGGTTTGCCTTGGCTGTTTCCACGGCTGCTCTCGACTTTTGGAGGATAATTTCCATTTCGCGGGCGTCGATCTTTGCCAGAGGAGTTCCCTTTTTCACCCTGACCCATTCTGTGACGTAGATTTCGGTTACGATTCCAACAAATTCTGACTTGACATCGGCTGAGAACTTGGGAGAAAGCGATCCTACCACATCGATGCCGTCGGTGAATTCCACCCTCTCCGCTTTGGCAACCTCTACAGCCACCGGTGGACGCCCTGCCGCTTTTTGGTCTGGGTTTTTGGCTTCCTCCTTACCGGAGCACCCTAAAAAACCAATCCAGAGAATGAGTAGGACTATCGCAAACGCATATCTCCTGATCATTTTCGTTTTTCCTCCTGTCGGGTTTTTTGTGTCGAAATTCCTCGCAAAATGAGTTTAAGAATTTGCGCTAATCTTTTCCGTTCCATACCCAATTCCGGATGGCAAAGCTGAACCTCCATGGCTACGTTGACCGCGCCGAGAATAGCCCACATCATATCGTCGGCATTTCCCTTATGGAATTCTCCCTGTTGCTTACCTTCGTTGACCAACTGTCGGATGGTATCCTGGAACTTGAGGTGATAGGTGTCAAAATCAAAAAATGGAGCCCCTTGATGGGGTCCGTAATAGATAGAATACATCAACCTCGCCATCTCTATATTTTTCATAAAAAGGGAAAATATCTGATCGGAAAGTCGTAACAACCTTTCGGACGCGCTTCCTTTCTCACTTCGGGACGTATCGAGAAGGGCATCGAATTTTGCATATGCACCTCGGATGAGCTCGAGGTAGATTCCCTCTTTGTTTCGGAAGTAATAGTAAAGAACGGGTTTGGTCACCTCGGAAGCAGCCACGATCTCACGTGTCGTGGTCGCAGAATACCCTTTCCTTGAAAATAGTTCGGTCGCTGCTGATAAAAGGCGATTGCGGACAGCCATGTCCAGTGATTTAGACCCTAACCTTGGCTTTACCATTTCCCCCTCCGTATTTACCCCGTTAGAAAGCCCCGCTGCTCGCAGCGGGGATAAAGGCTGTTCCTTTTTCAGCGAACACGGGGTTTAATGCCCCGTGTGAGCCTTCCCGTTAGAAAGTGGAAGACTTTCTAACGGGGT
>Ga0315288_10008205_pt1 | contig 13187 bp, 9 predicted proteins | sample YL17G11_20_MG_FD_203454 | JGI IMG/M metagenome (GOLD analysis project Ga0315288, IMG submission 203454) | Sediment microbial communities from Yellowstone Lake, YNP, Wyoming, USA - YL17G11_20 | ecosystem: Environmental > Aquatic > Freshwater > Lake > Sediment | place: USA: Wyoming | collected...
CCGAAAATAACTCCTCGAGATGCTTGATACTCGAGCAAAGACATTTCTGTGGCTTACGTTCGGCATTGGTGTTTTCATTACCCTTTCGTCTGTCTTCCTCGTCGCAAATACCATTCGGCTTGCCATTTACGCAAAACGGAAGATCATACAAACAATGAAGCTCATTGGAGCGACGAAATCTTTCGTCCGGGGACCGTTCATTCTCGAAGGTCTGGTCCAGGGCTTCATTGGAGGCGCGCTGGCGGCAGGAATCCTCTTTCTCGTTTTTGAATATCTTGCCCGCTGGATTTCCGTCGAACTGGTCGATTTCGTGCACGTGAAGCCGATCTACTACGGCATTGTCGCGGCAGCCGGCTGCTTGCTTGGTTTCATCGGCAGCGTGATCTCGATCCGCCGGTTCATCGGCGAAAGTGTTGCCCACGAATAGTCCTCAGGATTGCTTTTTCAAGAATTGTTTTCTACAATTTTGGCACGCCGTTCGATCCAATCCTGGTTCCGCAGTACCCTTTCAGAGACACCCTTGGTGCAGATGATTGTGCTGTTTTCGGGGATGATAGTCGTACCTGCTTGCTGCGGACTGATGTCTACCGAATGATCACATACACGAAGATCTATGAATGCCTTCATAACCTTCTATCGCTCTTCCGTTGGTAAGAAGATCATCATGAGCCTCAGCGGGCTCTTTCTCTGCACGTTTCTCATCGTGCACGCTTCGGTGAACCTCTTCCTTTTTGCCGGGAAGGAGGCCTACGACGCTGCGTCGCACTTTATGTCCTCGAACATCGTTATTCGGATCATCGAGGTAGTGCTCTTTGTGGGTATTGTGTTGCACATGATCAGCGGCGTGGTTGTTTGGGTGCAGAACCGCCTTTCCCGTCCGGTCGGTTACGAGATGTACCGCCTGAAGGACAACACAAAATTCTCTTCACGAACGCCGATGCTGACGGTGAGCGCGAGCCTCGTTGGCTTCTTCCTCGTGACGCATCTGATCACCTTCTGGATCCCGACACGGTTCGGCGCAGATCCAAAGGCGCCGTATGATATGGTCTCGGAGGTGTTTTCGCAGCCGACGTGGGGCATATTCTACATTCTTGCCGTGGCGTTTCTGGGATTTCACCTGAAGCATGGTTTCCAGTCCGGGTTCCAGACACTGGGTCTGGTCAACAGCCGCTACAAATGGCTGATCGATTCTGTGGCTGTGATCTTCTGGCTTGTCATCCCGCTGGCGTTTGCAGTCATGCCGGCGTACTTTCTCTGGTTCAAATAATCGATCTGCTCATCCCGTCTTGCTCGTACTTTGATCATCGCAATGGGAGCCAAATACCAATGAAGCTTGACTCGAAGATTCCTGCTGGTCCGATAGAGAAAAAGTGGGATAACCACCGTTTCGCCATGAAGCTCGTCAACCCGTCCAACAAGCGGAAGTACTCCGTGATCGTGGTCGGCACGGGGCTGGCGGGGGCTTCTGCGGCAGCAAGCCTCGGCGAACTTGGGTATAATGTCCTGGCATTCTCGTATCACGAGTCGCCGCGCCGGGCTCATAGCATCGCTGCCCAGGGAGGCATCAACGCACCGAAGAACTACGCGAACGACGGCGACAGTGTCTGGCGTCTGTTCTACGATACCGTCAAAGGTGGGGACTATCGCGCCCGTGAAGCAAACGTCTATCGACTTGCCCAGGTCAGTGGCAGCATCATTGACCAGTGCGTAGCGCAGGGCGTTCCGTTTGCGCGCGACTATGCCGGCTACCTCGACAACAGATCGTTCGGCGGCGCGCAGGTATCCAGAACCTTCTATGCCCGGGGTCAGACAGGGCAGCAACTCCTGCTCGGTGCATACTCTGCGTTGAGCCGGCAACAGAACGCCGGCACTGTCGAGTTTTTCCCCCGTCGTGAGATGCTCGACCTGGTGCTTGTCGAAGGACAGGCGCGCGGCATTGTCTGCCGGAACCTCGTGACCGGCAAAATTGAAACGTATGCTGCCAACGCGGTTGTGCTCGCAACCGGCGGCTATGCAAACGTGTTCTACCTTTCGACCATGGCGAAGGCCAGCAACGCAACAGCATTGTGGAGGGCGTACAAACGCGGCGCTGCATTCGGAAATCCCTGCTTTACGCAGATTCACCCCACGTGCATACCGCAGGGAGGCGACTATCAATCCAAGCTCACTCTCATGAGCGAGAGTCTCCGGAATGACGGCCGCATCTGGGTGCCGAAGAAGAAAGGCGATACGCGCCGGGCAGATCAAATTCCTGAGGACGAACGCGATTACTATCTCGAGCGGCTGTATCCATCGTTCGGTAACCTTGTTCCACGCGACGTTGCATCGCGGCGAGCAAAGGAAATGTGCGACAAAGGATTCGGCGTCGGACCGACCAGCCTTGCTGTGTATCTGGACTTCGCCGATCCGATCAAGAGACTGGGCCGGCACGTTATTGAGGAACGGTACGGCAATCTCTTCGACATGTATCATGAGATCTCCGCCGAAGATCCGTACAAGGGCCCGATGCGCATTTACCCGGCTGTCCACTACACGATGGGCGGCCTGTGGGTGGATTACAATCTCATGAGCACAATCCCGGGACTCTTCGTTCTCGGTGAGGCGAATTTCTCCGATCACGGAGCGAACAGGCTTGGCGCGAGCGCGTTGATGCAGGGGCTGGCCGACGGGTATTTCATTATTCCATACACCATTGGCGACTATCTGGCGACTGCGCCATTCAAGGCGGTGAAAACAGAGGATGCGTCGTTCAAGGAGGTTGTGGGGGAGATCGAGGGGATGGTGAAGAAATTGATGTCCGTCAACGGCAAGAAAACGGTCGAGGAATTTCATCGGGAGCTGGGAAAGATCATGTGGGAAAATGTGGGGATGGGGAGGAACAAAGCCGGCTTGCAGAAAGCGCTGAAGGAAATCCCGAAGGTGCGGGAGGAATTCTGGCAAAACGTGAAGGTCGTAGGGCAGTCGGATGACATGAACGCCGAGCTGGAACGTGCTGGACGTGTAGCCGATTTCCTCGAGCTGGGCGAGTTGCTGGCGCTGGATGCCCTGCACCGTGAAGAATCGTGCGGCGGCCACTTCCGTGTGGAGCATCAGACGGAGGAGGGTGAGGCCAAGCGAAATGACAAGAAGTTTGCCTACGTTGCTGCGTGGGAATATGCCGGTGCTGGCAAAGCCCCGATTCTGAACAAAGAGCCATTGGAGTTTGAGTACGTGAAACCTTCGCAAAGGAGCTACAAGTAATGGATGTGAAACTGAAAATCTGGCGCCAGAAGGGCCCGAACGAAGAAGGCCGGTTCGTCAACTACGCAGTTCAAAACGTGTCGCCCGACGCATCGTTCCTTGAAATGCTCGATATCTTGAACGTCGACCTTGTGAAAAAGGGCGAGGAGCCCGTGGCGTTCGATCACGATTGCCGCGAGGGAATCTGCGGAAGCTGCGGCATGGTCGTCAATGGCCGGCCGCACGGACCCAACCGGGGAATTGCGACGTGCGAATTGAGGATGCGCCTTTTCAAGGACGGCGATGAGATTGTTGCGGAGCCCTGGCGGGCGAAACCGTTCCCGATCATCAAGGATCTTATTGTTGACCGGACAGCCATGGACCGGATCATGATGGCAGGGGGGTACACCTCGGCGAAAACCGGGGCCGTTCCCGAGGCCAACTCGATCCCTGTGCCGAAGCCGGCCGCGGAGGAAGCCATGGATGCCGCGGCGTGTATCGGGTGCGGCGCCTGCGTGGCAGCGTGTCCGAACTCTTCAGCGATGCTCTTTGTCGCGGCAAAAGTCTCCCAACTGGCTCTCCTACCTCAGGGCAAGGTGGAACGCAAGGAGCGAGTGTTGAAGATGATCGAGCAGATGGACAAGGAGGGCTTTGGCAATTGCTCAAACAACTACGCTTGCGAATCGGAGTGTCCGAAGAAGATCACTGTGACGCACATTGCCCGCCTCAACAGGGAGTTCCTGCGCGCTGAGCTGACCTAGATCCATTGATCTCTGAAGAAATACGAAGGCGACCTTGGTGGTCGCCTTCTGGTTTTTAACACGAGTGATTCCTGTTGATCTTCCCCCACCCAACCCGGCACGCCGGTCTTGTCAGAAACCAATTCCCAGCCCCAGAGACACAGAGAAAGTCGAAAAATCGTTGTAGCGATCATTTGATTGATTTCGCGCAATCTCTGCATCCAACGATACGTCAATCCCCATTCCTCCGGAGAGTTCGAAGTAATGCGAGAAATAGAGTTCGACACTCGATCGTAAGTCTTTCCGGTTTGGCTCAATTTCGTTTCCTTCGAGGTCAAGTGCGGGAATACCGAATCCCTTGTACTGAAACTCGTATCCCAGGATTGACTGAATGTTCGCGAAGAGCGGCTGGGTTAACCGGATCTGCACTTCCGGACCTTTGTAGCTAAAGAAGTCGGCGTAGAGATCTTCCGTCAAGCTCGCCTCCGGAGTGAGCGGCACGAGGTAGCGCTCGGCATAGCGGGGAGTGACGCGGTAGAGAGCAACGGCGGAAAGTGAGGATTGAGCCGACCAGTTCTTCTGAAGGAAAACTGCCGCAGAAAGCTGAATCGTGCTGTTGATCTGCGGCTCGATGAGAATTTCCTGAGTTGTGGTCCCGTTCTGGTTCCCAACACCTTTCCCTTTGCCCGATGAATTGCCCGTGGTTGTCTGAAACCGCGTTGAATCGAAGATCGATGTCGTATAGTGTTTGACTCCGGCCGAGGCACTTACTCCATAGACAACACCCCCGTCGGTCCAGGCGCCAAGTTCTGCGCTCAGCACATCGTTGACATTGGAAAGTTCGGGGACAGTGCGATACGATCGGGACGCGAACGTGTTCAGGAGACGTCCATAGCTTCGGTCTCCGGTTGTGAATCTGTAGGCGATCGTCAGCTCGCCTCCCTGGTTATCGTAGTCCTGGCGGACGGCCTTGTCATGTCTGGCCGCGAGGCGTAGTCCCAGTGTGACGTACTTGCCGGTGGAATCGGCGTAGCTGGGCGGCTTGTCGCTCTCCTCTGCTTCATCCTCCTCCTCTTCCGATTCTTCCGCTTCCGGACTTTTCTCTGCAACGGCGCCGGTGAAGTGCAGCGTATACAACCCAGCAAGTCCGTGCTCGTAGTAGTTTCTGTCCTGGAGCTGGTTGAACGTCGTGAGTCCGCCGACATACCGGATCGCCAAAACGTTGTTGTCGCTTTCGTTTTGGTAGGAGAGCTCGAAGTACGCAAGTTTCAGCTGGTCGGAAAGTTTTGCGTAGTTATAGAGAGGATTCTGATGGTATCCGAAACTGACGGACGAATACCCTGAGAGCTGAGCCACAGCAGACGAGCTACAGAGGAAAACAATCGCGACAGACACCACGAATCGTGTGCTCAGACTGGCCCGCCCTTCCGGCTCCCGGGCTTCACGTCGAAGCGCACGGTCTTGTCCCATATCCGCTTTTCCTTCTTGATGTATTCCACATAGAATGCTTTCAGAATGACGTAAATCCAGAACTGACAGTACGTGAAATACATCACGACGATCAATCCGATTGATTGCAGCGAGTCCTCGGCGTCAAATGAGATGACAAGAAGGATCTCGAGGACAAAGAGAAAGAAGGCAAAAATCCAGACAAGCGTGTAAGGGCCGGGCAGGGCGATGCTGACAAGATTCAGTCCGCTGGCAATAAAGAGTGCGTCAGAAATCAGAATGGCGACAAAGAAAATGTAGTAGAGCGAGAGCGTGTAGAGGATGTCAAATGCGAGCCGCTTGCTCTTGAACTTTGGAATCTCCTTGAAGAACTTCGCAATTACATAGTTGTTGCCGCGCACCCAGCGCATGCGCTGCCGGATCCATACTTTCCACTCCTGCGGTTCCTGTTCGTACGTGATGGCATAAGGAATGTACTTGATCTTGTACCCCTTCTCATAGATCCGGATGCTGAGCTCCGAATCCTCTGTCAGCGCCTCCTCATCCCAGCCGTCGAGTGACCGTATCAGGTGCGTCCACATCACGAAATTGGTGCCCGGGAGCGTCGAGATGTTGTGCATTTGCCATCGGCCTGCCTGCAGAATCGACTGAAAACCGAGGGTCTCAATGTTGATGAAGCGGGTCAGAAGGGTCGCGTGCTTGTTCACGGTGCGGAATTTTCCAATCACAGCACCGAGTTCTTTGTGGCTGACAAGTTGGGCGACGAGGTAACGCAATGCGCGTGGTTCGGGAGTGTTGTCGGCATCGTAGATGGCCACGACGTCCGTCTTCACGTTCCGGAATCCGAGGTTGAGGGCCCTTGATTTTCCTTTGCCACCCTGGCCCGGCGGAACCGTGAAGAGCTCGACGCGGCGATCGCGCGATACAAACTCCTGCACAATCGATGCGGTTTCATCTGTTGAGCCGTCATTGATCACCAGAATCTTGAGACGGTCAGCCGGATACTCGAGTGCCAGCATCGCCTGGACGGTTGCGCCAATAACCTTCGCCTCATTGTGGGCAGGGATCATGATCGTGCACGACGGCAAGTCGTACGCGCCGGCATCGACGGTGCGTTTCTCCCGAATCGATTTGACGAAGTTGACATAGCCGAAAACCGTCAGCGCAAACTGGTAGGCGATCATGAACCAGGTCAGAATAACGGCCACGACAAAGAGGAAACTGAGATCGACTTCAAGGATTGACATAGGTTCTATGCCTTTCCCGGAAGATGTGTTCGCCGGCGGGTCAACTTCACGAAGAGGTAAAGAGCGGCGAGGAGGATCACGGCGAGGAAACCAAAGATGGCGATCGCCGTCGTCGACCAGAGACTTGTCACGTTGACGCCATAAGCGAAGGCGTCGCCCGTGATGACATCGACTTCATGATTTCCGGGAGGCAGCAGGATGGTGTAGCAATCAGTTCCCTTCATCAATGAAAAGGAATACTGCTGGCCGTCGACAACAACCTTTGTCGGCTCATTGCTGAAGGAGACCAGCATGCGTTCCTCTGATTCATACGCGAACTTTGCGTTCCGCATTCCGTACGAGAGATCCGAAATATTGCTGGTGGCCGAAAGGATGCGCGGCTGCAGTTGAGATGTCGAGAATGCTCCGGTCGCTCCTGGATTCACGTCAATCGAATGGTTCCCGGCGGGGATGAAAAACATGTTGTCGCGGGAAGCCGGAATCAACATTCCGTCAAGGAGAATCTGCCTGGTTTCCCCTGGGAGCTTCATCGCAAACGATCGCGGCGCCTCTACGGAATAACGGTTCTCCTGCCTGTTGTACGTGACGTCATAAGCAGCTGCGTGGGCGAAGTACGGAATATCTTGTGGATTCACGCTCGATTCAGAGTAGAACGTGAACCGGGGTGCCCCGATTGTTGCGGCCTGGATAAGGAGAAAACTCTCTGTTCCGGTCTGTATGAGCGTCGGGAACGGCGTCAGTTCACCTTTCTTCCTGACAGTCACAATGTTCAGATCGAGCAGGAGCTTCGACCGGTCGCCAATCAGGTGCTCGTACTGCTTCCCCATTTGAATGTACCGGCGCGGATCCGTTGACCAGAGGTGTTCCGGATCTTCAATCTGGAGATAGAAGCCATACCGTTTTTGCAGCGCCAGGATGTGATTCATGTCGACGCCGAGCTGCTCCCGCAACTCCGGGGAACCATAGCTGTCCATCGCAGTGAGGATGATCTGGAATCCGGGCCTGTCGCGGGCAACGGCGGAAAACTCGCGGAGGAGGCGCTCATAGATCTCGTCGAGTTTTTCCACGCGGTATTCTGTCAGCGTGGAATGGACTGCCGGATTCGTTTTCCAGAACCACGGAGAGCTGGGGTCGAAAATACTCTTGAGCTCGATACCGTACCTCTTCTTCACCTCGCGGACAGCGGAAGGATGCATCGGCGTGAACAATTGGGGGGTCTCGAATCCTTTTCCGGACTCGAAGTACAGTTCCGCCAGATTGACGCCGTCCCAATCGAAACTCTCAAGAAGCTTCCGGTACTTCCATGCGATGCTGTCCAGGCAGGCCGGTTCGGTCAGCGCCACGGCAAACCGCCACGCGGGCTGTATATCTTCTCCTTTGTAGTTCTTCTCTCTCCACTCGGGGTGATTTCTCCAAAAAATCTGCGTGACTTGCGGCGGTTCGAGCCATGCATACACCAGGATGCCGTTTGCATGCGCCAGTCGGATGAGACGGCCGTAGTCATACGTATACTTGGCATACTCGTGCCAGGCCGACACGTGTATGCGCCGGATCCCCGCACGCACCCATTGCTTCACGAGGTCCTCGATGCTATAGTTGGTCCGGTAGCCCGGATCGAAATACGCTTCGAGGTTGTCCCGGCGGACAATTGGTCCCAGGCGTAGGTACCGTTTCACGTACTCGAGCAGATAAGGATAACGGCCGTAGCCGCGCTGTGTCTGCGGGTCAAACCAGCTGCCGAAGAAAATGACCTTGCCTTTTCCTTCCGGCTTGCCGATCACCAGGGGCGCATCCGATGACGCGTCCTGACAGAACACTTCGTCGACATTGTCAACGTCGAGTCTGTTGACCATCTCAGAGTACCGCCACGTAATTTCTTCTTCCGGGAAATACCGATCCCGGATCGATCGGATTTGGATTTGAGTCGAACTGAAATGGATGCCCAGTTGTTCGGCAAGGACCGTTCTCGTGTCGGTGATAATGTTGCCCCCCTCACGGGTATATTTGAGCAGAGCGCCGTAGTCGGAGAGCTTCAGCGAGTCAACAAACGCAACAGGGATGATGACCAGGTTGTAGGGACTAAGTTCGAGGGGCTCGCCGACAAAGATCGTGTCAATTTTCAGGTTAATGCTTTTGAATACAGAAGCGAGGGATGCCTGGTCGTTGTAGGCAGCACCTTTCGCGTAGTAATTCCACAGGATGGCGACACGTGCTTCGCGCCAGTCGGACTCCGGAGCAAATATATTGTTGATAACCCCTTTTGCCCTGGCCACGACTTTTTCCACGAAAGTCACTTCTCGTTCGCGGAATTCGACCGGTTCAGCTTTGTAGATCTCGCCGCTCTGAAGTTCAATCTCTTTTGTGACAGATCCCCGAATCCTCTTCTCGGAGATGATCCTTCTAATCGGCTCGATATGGTCGTTGAAGTAAAGCTCGGAGAGGTACTGATCCTGGATCTCGACGGTATACGGTTGCGATCCAGAGAGAATCACCCGGTCTTTTGTTCTTACCCAATTCGTCTGCCGGGCGATATTGATGTACGTGTAACCGAGTTCTTTCACACCGGTGACCAGTTCCTTGAGCAAATCGAGATCAAGGAACGAATGGAAAAAGCAAGAAGCGAATCCGTCGCGTACAGAGAGGTTGGTTCTTGCTCCTTCGATGATTCGTTGGACATAGCCTTCGCTGGTCTTCCTGTCGGGATTCAACGGGACATACCCGAGGTTTTCGGGGTAGATAGTCTGGCCAAAGAGGTCTCGCTTGATGATGTACGGGAAGTACTGGCTGAAATCAGTATCCTCGAATGAGAGGCGTTGCTCGACGGCCGTGCTGAAGTATTTCGACACCGTTTGATAGAGCAGAAAAGATCCGGTGTAGTGTGGGGTTTCCCACGCGAGTGGATAGAGGCCGTTCTTCATGAACTCCTGGATCCCCATTTCCAGCTTGCGGGAGAACGCCTCCGCAGATTCCCCCTTGATGGGCTTGTTGGTACTCTCGTCCCAGAACTCAAAGTCCGCCGCAGTCACCCCTTTGTATTGATGGGTCGAGCCGTGCATCACGATGGTGCCTCCACTCTGCTCCATGTGTTTCAGGGCATCAACAAGATCTGGCTTGTCTGAGAGACTGAGACGATATCCCTTCGCTGGGTCAACAAAGAAGGGGATGACGCTGACAAGGAACGGAACACCTTGCTCGGACAACACATCCGCGATTTCTCTGAGCCGGTTGGGGTCGTCAAATACTCCGACGTCCTCAATTCGTATCAGGGCCGAATGACTTTCGGGATGGTCTTCGCCAAGGATGTCGTGCAGCATGTCGGCAAAAAGAAGGTATCGATCTGTCTCCAGAGCCATCGTGAACGGAGAATCTGCGACGTATGTCAGATCCCCCGAGGTCACGATATAGGGAAGCTCACGCCGCTTTGCAGAGGAGAGAGCGCTGGCAAGGACGCGGACCTGTCTCCGGTCGGCGATCTCAATGACGTTCAAAATCGGGTCGCCTTTCGTGTAGAGACGGCTGCCAGATTTCACAGCGTCAAAGCCTGTGGTGGAGTCGATCCGGCTGACCTGGAATCCAAACCGGCTCCGTACTGGAAATCGAGCGGAGAATTCGGCCAATCCTGAATTAATCCAGACGATCCGTTTCTGGATGCTCAGGACATCATTCAGAAAGACTTCGGGGACAGGATTGCGGGCGTGAAAGCCGATGTAGAAAACGAATGCGAACGATTTCATATCTCCCGCCGCGTACTCATCGGAGCCCTTAATGGTCACGCGCGTGTCAAAGTGTCCGAGAAGATTCGCGAGCTGACGGGCGTTTTCAACCGCGTAGTTCTTGAGGCTTGATGATCCTTGGATGACGATCAGAACTGTCTTTGGAGAAGTCTGCTCAGCCCGAGCCGGGTGCCCAGCACTGAAGCAGACGAGGAGTACGAGAATTCGAAAAAAGCGGGTGGTCATATTCAAAGTGATCTATCGGGGTGAAAACTCGCGTGGTTTGGCGCTCGTAAAGCCGAAGAAACGGTCCAACGCCTGCATGGTGCGTCGTGAAGCGTGGCCGTCACCATACGGGTTCGTCGCGGATGCCATCTTGCGGTAGGCCCTCGTATCGTCAAGGAGTATTCTGGCGGTTGAAGTGATTTTGGAGGGATCCAATCCTACAAGCTTCACCGTGCCGTACTTCACGGCTTCCGGTCGCTCTGTGACCCTTCTCAGAACCAGGACCGGTTTTCCGAGCGATGGCCCCTCCTCCTGGACCCCGCCCGAATCGGTGAGCAGGAGGTACGATCTCGCCATGAGGTTCACAAACTCGCTGTACGGAAGCGGCTCAAGCAGGAGCACATTTTTGAAACCACGGAGGATCGGATGGACCACCTCACGCACGAGTGGATTAAGGTGCACCGGGAAGACGAAGCGGTCATCGGGGTATCGCTTCGCGAGCGCTCGCACGGCCTCGCAGGCGCCGGTCATCGGCGTGCCCCAGTTTTCCCGCCGGTGCATCGTGAGAAGGATGATTCGCTTTCCCTGCTTCACGTATTCATTGAGACGCGGTTCAACAAACTTGTATGTTTTCTTTATGGAGTATTTCAAAGCGTCGATGACAGTGTTACCCGTGACGATGATGTGAGAACCGGGGACGTGTTCCCGGAGAAGTGCTTTCTTCGCCGTCGCCGTTGGGGCAAAATGGAGGTCGGCGATGCAGCTCGTGAGGCGCCGGTTGATTTCCTCCGGAAAGGGGTTTGCCTTGTCAGCCGTCCGGAGTCCGGCTTCGACATGTCCGACAGGAATTTGCCGGTAGAATGCCGCAAGACTGCCGACAAATGTCGTGGTTGTGTCTCCCTGTACCAGAACCATGTCTGGTTTCGTCTCAACAAGAACCTCATCTAAAGCGGCAATGGAATTTCTTGTCAGCCTTGCCAAAGACTGTTTCGGCTCCATGATGTTGAGGTCGAAGTCGGGCTTGATGCCAAACACATCGAGGACCTGATCCAGCATCTGCCGGTGTTGAGCCGTCGCGATGTTGATCGGGCGGTAGTGCGGATGCTTCCTGAGATCGAGAATGATCGGAGCCAATTTGATGGTGTCGGGGCGGGTGCCGAAGATCACGGCAATATTTTTCGGCTGTGACTGCATCCCGTACGGGCTTCCTTCCATCAAAGTTTGCGGCAGAATGTAACGGGAGGTAAGATACGGAAGAATCCGGAAATGAAAAAGGCGATCCAGCAGATCGGATCGCCTTGCTTGCTAATCAATTCTCAGCGAGGGTGAATTCACGTCCACGAACCTGTCCCAGTCTGGACGCCGCTGGAGTTGAAGGTCCACCACTGCCCCGAACCTGCTGCTGTCCAGGTCGCCTTGTACGTCACGACGCTTCCGGTGTAGATTCTCATCTCGCCGGTGTTGTCCGGATTGTTGACGAGGACGATCTGACTCGTGGGCCCTTCGCCGGTATAGTTCTTCTGTGTTCCGGTCAGTACGCTGTTCGTTGTCGACCAGGTAAAGTCTGTCGCGAGGATCGTTGTGTTCTCCTGGTAGATCTTCCAGATTCCTGATTTTCCGTCGGCGCTCGTGGTCCCTTCCATGCCGGTCCAGTTGTTGTACGTTACGCCATCGGAAGGATCTTTCCCGTTAAGGATCAGCTTCCAGAGATAGCCCCCGTCGTTTTGCGAGGTGGCCGTCATCTTGACGGTCAACGTCTGATCGGTGTAATTCCAGGTCCATGTGTTGCCGTTCTGGACGCTCTGGATGTACTGGTACGGAACGAACATCGTCGTGAAGCTATTCATCGTCGATACGTACGACTTGATCATCTGTGCGTTGGTCTCTGTCGAATTGGTGTTCGGTCCCTTAAAAAAGATGAGTGCAGGGATCGTCGGGGGACTCGTCTGGGCCTCGGTCGGAGAGCTGTCTTTCTTGGAACAGCCGGGGATCAAGAGTGTGAGGGTCAGAAGAGATGCAACAAAGAATGTAGATCGGTGAACCATACGATCCTCCTTCGTTGGTGTGAATACGGCAGTGAGTGAAGAATTTCGTTTATTGACAGAGAACCTCGTCTCAGGCAACCACAAACGTGAATCTGTATAAGAAGAATGTTCCTGAAATTCAATGACCCACTTCACACGCCATCTCCTAAAGGGTGCTGACCGTCCTTGAAACGGCTGCCTTGATAATAGGGGCAATATGTGCTACATTTTCATTGTATGAAGCCGCGATATCACCTCTTCCTTCTTATCCTTTTCATCATCTCATGTTCCCCGTTGTTGAGTCAGGACACCAGGGAGAATGCCGATTTCAAGCTTGCCATCAATCTTTACAATGACAAGCTCTTCGATCTCGCGCTGGAGCAGTTCCGTCAGTTTGTGGCGGTCTATCCAAATACACAGCAGGGTATCGAGGCACGGTTCTATCTTGGCCTTTGTCAGTCAAAGCAGGGGAAACATGACGATGCAAGGCTGACGTTCCAGAATTTTGCTCTGGCGTTTCCCGATCACCCCCGGGCGCCGGAAGCATGGTGGAATGTTGCCGAGGAGTAT
>Ga0315288_10008207_pt1 | contig 13185 bp, 9 predicted proteins | sample YL17G11_20_MG_FD_203454 | JGI IMG/M metagenome (GOLD analysis project Ga0315288, IMG submission 203454) | Sediment microbial communities from Yellowstone Lake, YNP, Wyoming, USA - YL17G11_20 | ecosystem: Environmental > Aquatic > Freshwater > Lake > Sediment | place: USA: Wyoming | collected...
ACCTTCACCTTGACGCCGGCCTTCGCCTCGGCGATTTTCTTGGCCAGGTCCTTGGTCTTCTCAACCAACTGCCGTGCGGTAGTCGTATTCTTATTGTCCGGCGCGCCGGCCACCGCAGTCCTATTGGGCAGATTCTTATCCGCGTAACCCGGTATGAACTGGCAGCCCAACCAGCAGAAGATATAGTCTATCAGGCTCTTGGCAAACGGCATTTCGCGGTTTGAGGTCATTCCAGACGGCTCAAATCGCGCGTGCCGGAACTTATCAACGAGCGTAATGAGCGGCACGCCGTACTGCAGCGCCATCGAAGTGCACGTCCCTATAACGTCCATAAGCCCGCCGACCGTGCTGCCCTCCTTCGCCATCGTGATAAACAGCTCACCGGGCTGACCGTCCTCATACAACCCCACCGTCAGATAGCCCTCGTGCCCCGCGACGGAGAATTTATGCGTTAGGCTGTGCCGTGTATCTGGCAATCTCCGGCGGAACGGCCTGGCCGGAGCGGAAGCCTCGGCGGCTTTGGCTTTGGCGTCTTTATGCTTTTTCGTCGAGACCGGCTGGAGCTTCTTCGACCCATCCCGATAAATCGCCACCGCCTTTAGACCGAGCTTCCACCCTTCCATATAGGCGGCGCTGATCTCTTCGCTCGTGCATTCCTTAGGCATATTGATGGTTTTGCTTATCGCACCCGATATAAACGGCTGGACCGCAGCCATCATTTTCAGATGCGCCGTATAATGAATGCACCTCTTGCCGTTGCGAGCCTTGAAAGCACAGTCAAAAACAGGCAGATGATCCTCATTGAGCTTCGGCGCCCCCTCAATTGTCTCGCTTTCATCGACGTAATCACGGATCGATTTGATGTCGTCGGCATTGTACCCAAGCCGCTCCAGGGCCATCGGAACGGTCTTATTGACGAGCTTCAGCATCCCCCCGCCCGCCAACAGCTTGTACTTAACCAGCGCGATATCCGGCTCAATACCCGTAGTATCACAATCCATCATAAAACCGATAGTCCCCGTCGGTGCAAGGACGGTCGTCTGAGAGTTGCGGAAGCCCACCTTGGACCCGGCATCAAAGGCCGTATCCCACGCATCTTTCGCAGCGTTCCGCAAATACGCCGGGCAATGCGATTCCGGAATGTCATAAGCGTGCTGGCGATGCATGTTTATGACCTTGAGCATCGACTCCGCATTCTTGCCGAATTCGGCAAAAGGCCCTCTCTTCGAAGCGATTTCAGAGCTTACCGAGTAAGCAGTCCCTGTCAACAGTGCGCTAATCGCCCCTGCGATTGCCCGGGCCTGGTCCGAGTCGTAGGGCAGCGCCAGGCTCATAAGCACAGAGCCCAGATTGGCATAGCCAAGACCCAAAGGCCGAGACAGATGGCTGTTTATCGCAATCGTCTTGGTCGGGTAGCTGCCGCCGTCAACCAGAATCTCCTGAGCAATGATGAACAGCCGAATTGCCTTCTTGAACGCCTCGATGTCAAAAGAGCCGTCCTCCTTGCGGAACTTCAAGAGGTTCAGCGAAGCCAGATTGCAGGCCGAATCATCGACAAACATATACTCACTGCACGGGTTCGAGGCGTTAATCGGCCCGGAATTCGGGCATGTATGCCAGCGGTTTATCGTGCTGTGGTACTGCACGCCGGGATCGCCGCAGATTCTCGTGCCCTCGGCGATCAATTCCATCAGCTTGCGGGCCGAATGCTCCCCCATCTTCTCACCCGTCGTAACCGCGTACGTGGCCCATACGTCGTCTTTCTCCACGCACTGCATAAACTCGTCGGTTACGCGCACCGAGAGATTGGAATTCTGGAACATCACGCTGTTGTACGCCTCGCTGTTATAGTCGCCGGTGTAGCCGGCCTCGATTAGAGCCCAGGCCTTCTTTTCCTCCTCCGTCTTGCACGTGATGAACTCCTTAATATCGGGGTGCGTAACCTTCAACGACTGCATCTTTGCGGCGCGCCTGGTCTTGCCGCCCGACTTAATCACCGCCGCCACCTGGTCATAGACCCTCATAAAGCTCAAAGGCCCCGACGGCTTGCCCCCGCCGGAGAGCTTCTCTTTGCTGCTCCGCAGCGTGGAAAGGTCGGTTCCGGTCCCTGAGCCGTGCTTGAACAGCATCGCCTCGCTCGCCGCCAGCCGCATTATGTCTTCCATCGAGTCCTTCACCGACTGGATGAAACAGGCCGACGCCTGGGGATATTCATAGCTGTTCTCACAGGGAACCGCTGTCTGCTGCTCCGCATCCCAGTGGTAATTGTGCTTGCTGCCGGCGATGCCATAAACGTCATACAGCCCTACATTGAACCAAGCCGGCGAGTTAAAGGCGCCATACTGATTCACGCAAAGCCACGTCAATTCGTTGTAGAAAACCTCCGCGTCTTCGTCCGTCGCAAAATAACCGTCCCTTCTGCCCCGGTCCGCAATCGTCTTGCAGACCCGGTGCACAAGCTGTTTTACCGAGTGCTCCCGTTCGCCCGTCTCTACATCGCCGTAGAAGTACTTGCTCGCAACAACCTTGGCCGCAAGCTGGCTCCAGGCCGCCGGGACTTCGATATTATCCTGCTCGAAAATCACCTGCCCGCTGTCGCTTGTGATCCTGGCCGAGCGCTTCTCCCATTCGACCTGCTCAAACGGATGCACGCCCTCCGTAGAGAAGAAGTGCTCTATCTTTAACCCATCCCTCTCATTGTCCCTCGCAATAATTCTCGGTTGTGATCCTTCTCTCTTGAAAGGGTTCTCCGGGTCGAATTTATAAGACATTTATGCGCCTCCGTGCGAAAAATAAAGCCACAAAATATGGAAATAATGACCGGGGGTTACACCAGATATTGTGATAAAGCCCGTAAACTGACTATCGGCAGATTAATCGCAATCTGATTAAGTTGTAAAGACCAAATTCCAATTTTTTCCACGCAATTTCTCGCGCTTCGTTCTTAGTCCTTGTTGCTACTGTAGCTATGATGACAAAAAAAAATTTCAACAGGGAAATTCCTCTACAGACCGGTCGCATCGAGCCAACGTTGTGCTATTCAGGCGTGTGCCCAAAGGTGCGGGTAAACCGAATCCGCCGACCATCATAACAGACTGACAGATGCAATGTGGCTTAGCGGTGGAAAGTAACAGCCTGTATGTTAGTTCATATTCCTGGGGATACACAGAAGGCTTCTGCTCAATACAATCCCTCTCCCATCGTTCCTTCATTCCCCGGATTGTATCGCTGCTGATGCCGCTGACCAATAAAACCCTTTTTCCGATGGCAGCGTACAGTTAAAATAGACCGTCGCCTTCATCGAAGGCAAGATTGACAGTGCTCGCGGGACTTTACGAGCTTGATTATCGGAATGCGGCGCTAATGGCTGTTGCTGAGGAAAAAACCAGACTCGATGCGATTCGCCGACAGGTAAAGGGCTTTCCAACCGGCCCAGGCTTGTATTTTATGAAGGGCCGCGCAGACAAAGTCCTATATATCGGCAAGGCGAAGAACCTCCGCTCGCGGGTGGCCGGCTACTTCCAGCAGGGCAGCGATTTGATAGCCTCCCGAGGCCCCAAAATCGCGGAAATGACCGCGAAAGTCGAGTCCGTCGATTTCCTCGAAACCGATTCGGAAGTCGATGCAATGCTCCAGGAAGCCCGCCTGATCAAGGACATCAGGCCGCCATACAACACCGACCTCGTGGACGACAAGACGTTTCCCTACCTCGAAATAACCACCGGCGACGATTTTCCGGGGGTCTATATCACCCGCAAGCCGCGCCATCGAGGAAGCAGGCTGTTCGGACCCTTCACCGGGGCCAAAGACCTCAGACAGGTAGTCGTAGTCCTGCAGAAAATCTTCAAGTTCCGAACCTGCAAGCTGAATATCAGCGAAGACGACCCGAAACGCAGGTTCTTTCGCCCCTGCATTTTGTATAGCATCAAGCAGTGCGCCGCCCCCTGCGCCGCCAGGATCGAAAAGACCCAATACAAAAAACTCGTCATAGCCGACCTTGTAAGATTCCTGCGATCCAAACGCTCAGTGGTTCTCCGCCGGCTCGGAAGGCAAATGGCCGAGGCCGCCGAGGCGCTCGAGTACGAGAGGGCCGCGATGTTCCGCGACCGCATCAGGCTGATTGAGCGTCTCGACCGCCGGGGCAGCCCCGACGAGGACGTCCAGCCCGAAGTCTTCGCCGCCGACCCCGCCCAGGCCCTCGTGGAACTCCGCAAGATACTGCAAATATCCGAACCCGTCCGGATTATCGAGGGCATTGACGTCGCAAATATCGCAGGGGCCGACGCCGTCGGCTCACTCGTCAAATTCATCGACGGCAGGCCCTTTAAGAGCGGCTATAGACGATTCAAGGTAAAGACCGTAAAGGGCATCGACGATTACGCGATGATTGCCGAGGTTGTCAGGCGCAGATATAAGTACGCCCTGCGAGGCCAGGAGCTTTGGCCCGACCTGATTCTTATCGACGGAGGCATGGGCCATCTAAGGGCCGCCCAGACCGCACTCGATGATATGATAACAGCCGCCTCCCAGGAATCGGAAGATGACGGAGAAGAAGGCAGAGCAAGACCCACACAGAACAGCCGGACGCGAAACATAAGAATCGCCTCGATTGCCAAGAAACAAGAGCTGATTTATATCCAGGGCAGCAGAACGCCCCTGAAATTGCCGCCCAATTCCGCCGCACGCAAGCTGCTCCAGTACGTCCGCGACGAGGCCCACCGCTTCGCCCAGCACTACCACCATATCCTGCGAGGCAAAAGGATGCTCGGCGAAAGGTCCTGACCGATTCGGCGACGATTGCCTACGAATGTCTCAGGAGCTCGATTTTGCTCTCCCACCTGTGCGAATCAATGCTTCTGGGCACAGTTTCGCCCGCCCGCCACAGCCGATGCCACCATTTTCGAATAATACGCAGTGTTTTCATACAACCACCCCCATCTAAAAGTCAACTTTACTATACCACAAAGGCCCCCCGAATCCAACGAAAAAACCCAAAACGCCGCGTGAACGACGTTGCCGGCCGCAAAGTCTCAAAGCCGCAGGCAATTTTATCGGCCGATACCAAAAAAGTTTTTGAGCGTGCACGCAGACAGCCAATTCTCACATTGCCTGAGCAGCCCTTACGCCCCGAAAATGCCGTTTCCGTCGTGGCGGCCGGGAGTCCTGCGGAACAGGATGCTTTTCCCGGTTTTTTAGCTAAGTCAATGCGGGTTTGCACCGAATAAGAGACTATGATCTCACCGATCCGGCCAACCGTCAGGCAGTAAACGGCCTTTGCAGGCCATTAGAGGAGATTGGCTTATGCCCAAGGTAAAACGCGTTATGAAAACGGATGTGGTCACCGTAAAAAGGAACACACCGATAAGCCAGGCAACTGAGCTTCTTATGAAGAACAACATCACCGGGATGCCCGTCGTCGAGGAAGATATGACTCTCGTCGGGGTGATCACGGAAAAAGACGTGCTAAGGCTGTTCTACGCGAGCGGAAATGCGAACAACAGAACAGTCGGCGATTTTATGACAACGCCTGCGGTCCACTTCGACAAAAACCAGGACCTGCAGGATGTCTGCAACTGTCTGATGGACAACTTCTTCAGGCGCGTACCGGTTACGTCGAACGGCAAGGTAATCGGCATTGTCAGCAGACGCGACGTGCTCGACTATATGTTCAAGGCCGACCACGACCGGATTTCGAATGAAGAGGCTCCAGACCCGGCACCCACCAATGCCGCCGGTAAATAGTCGGCGTCTTTGCCCTCATCGTCTCTGCCAACGGCACCCGCCCGCAAACAGACAGGTCAAGACCCCATTTCAGAGAATCACGGCAGCCCACAGGTCCAATAACCGCCCTTCTCATAGGAACACTGCAACAATCGCCGGCGACAATGAACAAAACTGGTTTTTTGGACCTCTCTGCTCAATTCGGCCTGAACTTGAACCGAATAAGAGTAGATATAGGCCGGGTGGCCTTTGTGCGCGCTCGTACAAAGGCTGCACGGCAGGTCCAAAGAGCAGTCATTGGACATGGGGTGGATATGAGCACTGTCAAGAACGTCAAGATGTTGACTCTGCTCCAACTCTGCACCGTCGTAATCGTTATCCTGTTTGCCTGGCTGCGATTGAACCCTCAGCAGGCAATGGCGACACGCGGAATGGTCGATGGGATACTGTTCTCCCCGGAAAAGCCCTCTGCCCTGGTCGATGGCCAAATCCTCACGGTGGGAGATTCAATGTACGGCACAGAAGTCGTGGAAATAACCAGGCAGTTGGTCGTCTTTGAAAAGCACCACCACAAATGGCAGCAGCGGGTGCGGGAGCAGCCCAACCCCGCCTGGGACGAGCCTGATTCGCACCCCGATGCCAATAACGGTGGTCTCAGACCGTACCCTGGTTCCCTCCCGCAGAACCATTAGTCGGGCCGCTCTGAAGAGGCAAAACCCTCCCGCATCGAAACACCCCAAACCCACTCATAACTGACTGGTTACCATTTTTCCCCGATTTTCCTTGACTTTCCGGCTGTAAAGCGTACAATGCTAATTGCCTTTGTTGGGTGGCAAAGGATAAAAAGGAACAGGTGATGAGAAACTACCTTTCATTGAACCATTTCCGATTTTCTGTAAGTGTCGGTGCGCACTGGTCTTGGCGAAGGCGCAAGCCGGAGTCAGATAGTGTGCGCCGCAAAATATCAACAGTTTTTTAGAGGAGAAGAAATGAAAACGAATCATCAACAACTCAGGATGGCTTTGTTCGCCGTGATAGTCCTTGCAGCCGGCACGGCGAGCCAGGCCGGGCTCGTAAGTTACATAGCAATCGATTTGCACCCCAGCGGATTCGATAGTTCTTGGGCTTGGGGGATAAGCGGCACTCAGCAGGTCGGCAATAGTGGTATAAGGGGCATAACCCATGCCTTGCTCTAGAACGGGACTGCGGCAAGTTGCGTCGATTTGAACCCAAGCGGATTCGGTAGTTCTTGTGCTTACGGGACCAGCGGCACGCAGCAGGTCGGATATGGTGCTGGTTCAACCACAAGCGGCAAAAACCACGCTTTGCTCTGGAACGGCAGTGCGGCAAGCTATGTCGATTTGAACCCCAGCGGATTCAATAATTCTTGGGCTTACGGGACCAACGGCACGCAGCAGGTCGGCTATGGTAGCGGTTCGGCCACAGTCGGAAAAAACCACGCCTTGCTCTGGAACGGCAGCGCGGATAGTTTCGTCGATTTGCACCCAAGCGGATGGGACTATTCTAGAGCATATGGTATCAGCGGCACGCAGCAGGTCGGCTATGGTAGCGGTTCGGCCACAGGCGGCAACAACCACGCCTTACTCTGGAACGGCTCAACAGCAAGTTTCATCGATTTGAACCCAAGCGGATTCGATATTTCTTTTGCTGAGAATATCAGCGGCACCCAGCAGGTCGGCGGGGGTAATGGCTGGGTCGGCCAACACGCCTTGCTCTGGAACGGTTCCCCAGACAAGTATGTCGATTTGAACCCCATCGGATTTGATATCTCTTATGCTTACGGAACCAATGGCACACAACAGGTCGGCTATGGTGGTGGTTTGCCCACAGGGAGCTACTCCCACGCCTTGCTCTGGAGCGGGACCGCAACAAGCTGTATCGACCTTCATCAATTCCTGCCGCTCGGCTTCATTGCTTCTTGTGCTAATGGAATAGATGTTTACGGAAACATTGTTGGCTGGGCGTATGATAGTAGTTCGGGATACCACGCTATCCTTTGGCAGATTCCCGAACCAGCGACGCTTTTGCTTCTCGGCCTCGGTGCGGTGATTCTGAGAAGAAACGCCCATAAAGGCGGGCGCCTGTAAGATACCAACCATTCCTTGAAGGGGATGAAAATGAAAATAAGTCATCAAAAACTCGTTACAATATTCTTCACCGTGATAGTCCTTGCAGTCGGCACGGTGGGCCAGGCCGGGCTCGTGAGTTACATAGCAATCGATTTGAACCCCAGCGGATTCTTTTCGTCTGAGGCCGCAGGCATCAGCGGCACACAGCAGGTCGGCTATGGAAGCACAGGAGGCAACTCCCGCGCCCTGCTCTGGAACGGCTCGGCAGCAAGTTATGTCGATTTGAACCACAGCGGATTACTCGTGTCTCTTGCCCTCGGCACCAGCGGCACACAGCAGGTCGGCTATGGAACCACAGGAGGCTACTACCACGCCCTGCTCTGGAACGGAAGTGCAGATAGCTGTATCGATTTGAATCCCAGCGGGTTCTACGACTCTTTTGCCCAAGGCACCAGCGGCACACAGCAGGTCGGCTATGGCTGGGGTTCAGCCACAGGAGGCATCTACCATGCCCTGCTCTGGAATGGCTCGCCAGCAAGTTATGTCGATTTGAACCCCAGCGGATTCGATGTGTCTCTTGCCCAAGGCATCAGCGGCACACAGCAGGTCGGCTCGGGTCGGGATTTCGGCGGCGGTTACAACCACGCCTTGCTGTGGAGCGGCAGTGCCGCAAGTTATGTCGATTTGAACCCCAGCGGATTCGATGAGTCTTATGCCCAAGGCACCAGCGGCACGCAGCAGGTCGGCTATGGCCGGGGGCCAGTCACAGGAGATTACGAACATGCCCTGCTCTGGAACGGCTCGGCTGACAATTATATCGATTTGCACCAATTCCTGTCGAGTGATTTCACTTCTTCTGAGGCCTTAGGCATTGCTGGAAATGGCAACATCGTCGGCTACGCATACGACGGTTTGGGCTATCATCACGCTATTCTTTGGGAGCCGGTTCCCGAACCAGCGACGCTTTTGCTTCTCGGCCTCGGTGCGGTTATGTTAAGAAAAAGACGATGAGGTTACTATTTTAGCCCTGACAGCTTTTGCCCGATTGCTCGTCTGGGCGGAGCCAGCCGTAGCCTGGCTCCCTCCCGCGGAACCGTTAGTCCAGCCGCTCTGAAGAGGCAAAACCATCCCGCATCGAAACTCAACTGTCTGTGCAGTCGCGATCATTCTGCACAATCGGGAATCCCCACTTGTCCACCACTTCAAGAGTCGATATACTCAGTCAGGCTTCCTTGCTCGCCCGCCGGCGGCCAGGGTAAGTTTGGGAAAAGTCAAGAACAGTAAAGGACTCAAGCTGGGCGGTTCGCCTTGTCATACCTGCGAAGGCATTGTCATACCTGCGAAGGCAGGTATCCAGTAGTGTGGCGGGTGAGTGGATTCCCACTCCCCGATCAGGTCGAGGACAAGTTTCGCGGGAATGACACACTGTGCGATATTGCTGTCGCATAAGGACTTATCGTGCCGTTTTCTTGAAAACCGGTCAATTCAAGTAGAGGAAAATGCGTGACTGCTCATCGTTGTACTCCTCGAACAAAAGGCGGTAGCCTGACCAGGCGAGCTTTTCTAACTCGTTCCGCATTGGCTGCCTCCAGCCTAAGTGCGGCCTCGGCGCTCGGTTGGGCCGAAGCCCGGCAAACAAACCAGTCGCAGGGGTCTTTTCCCGTGGTTATACGTGTGGATGCGGCCAAGCCAATCGGACCGCTGCGCCCCATCTGGCGGTTCTTTGGCGCGGACGAGCCAAACTACGCCACGATGAGAAACGGCAGGAAGCTGCTCGCCGAACTCGGCCGGCTCGCGCCGAAACAGGTCTATTTCCGCACACACAACCTGCTGTGCTCCGGCGACGGCACGCCGGCATTGAAATGGGGCTCCTCCGGGGCCTACAGCGAGGATGCCCGGGGCAAGGCGATTTACGACTGGACGGTTTTGGATGGTATCTTCGACACTTACCTCGAATGCGGCGTCAGGCCATACATCCAGATGGGCTTCATGCCCAGAGACCTTTCGATCAAGCCGGAGCCTTATCAGCACAAATGGACGCCCAAGGCCAAGTACAGCGAGATTTACACAGGCTGGGCCTATCCGCCCAAGGATTATGGAAAATGGGCCGAATTGATCTATCAGTGGGCCAAACACTGCATCGAAAGATACGGACGCGACGAGGTCCGGACGTGGTGCTGGGAGACCTGGAATGAGCCGAATATCGCCTACTGGCAGGGCACTTTTGAAGAATTCTGCAAGCTCCACGATTACGCCGTCGATGCGGTGCGCCGCGCCCTGCCCACGGCCCGCGTCGGAGGGCCGGACGTAGCCGGCAGCGGCGGAAAATTCCAGCGCGATTTCCTGGAGCACTGCCTCCGCGGCGCCAACCACGCCACAGGCAGGAAGGGCACGCCCCTCGATTTTGTATCCTTCCACGCCAAAGGCTCGCCGCAATTTGTGGACGGGCACGTGAGGATGGGCATTGCCAATCAGCTTCGCACCATTGACGAGGGCTTCGGCATCATTGCATCGTTTCCGGAGCTCAGAAACACGCCCATTGTCATCGGCGAATCCGATCCCGAAGGCTGCGCCGCCTGCCAGGGGCAGCAGCTCGGTTATCGCAATGGAACTATGTATTCGAGTTATACCGCCGCGAGTTTTGCGCGCAAAGGCGACCTGGCCGACAAGCACGGCGTCAATTTTGAAGGGGCATTGACCTGGGCGTTCGAGTTCGAGGACCAGCCCTATTTTGCCGGCTTCCGCTCGCTCGCCACCAACGGCATCGACAAGCCCGTGCTCAATGTCTTTCGGATGTTCAGCAGGATGAGCGGCCGGCGACTCACGGCCGAAAGCGACAATGCCGTCCCACTTGCCACAATGTTGAGCGAGGGCGTCCGTAACAGCCCCGATGTGGCTGCGCTGGCGAGTCTCGATGCGAATACGCTAAGTGTGATGGTCTGGCACTACCACGATGATGACGTCGCCGGCCCCGCCGCGAATGTCGAGCTCCTGCTAAATGGTCTGCCGTCTAATTTCGGTAAAGCCAATCTCCGCCACTTCCGCATCGACGAGAACCACAGCAACGCTCATTCGGCCTGGAAACGCATGGGCGAGCCCCAGAACCCGACACCCGATCAATATGCCGAACTGGAAAAGGCCGGGCAGCTTGCCCTGCTGACAACCCCGCAAGAAATACACTGCAACCAGGGCAGTACCACCCTTCGATTCCAGTTGCCTCGACAGGCCGTATCGTTATTGGTGATAGATCGTTCATAAGAGGTCACAAGTGAGTAAATACGCCTTATGCTTCCTCGTCATGCCCATCCACTCCGTTTTTGCCACAGGCTGGAACGATTATGAGGTTGAGTTGGGCGCTGGCTACAAACTTCTGAGAACAAATTCCCCCACCATCACGATATCCCGGAAGGATGGCGGCTGTGCGGTTCCGCCCAAAATCGTGGGTCTGAATATTCGCAAAGACATAATTGTGGGCAAAGCCGAGAGTTCGCCTCTTGCCGACGTGCCGAGTGTTCCCGGGTTTTTCATCTTGAATACGAAAACTGGGTCTGTTCAGATCGGCCTTGATGAGCAGGCTTGGTTGAACGCACTCAGGCCCCTGGGTTTTACCGAGCCACCTCCCCTTAGAAGACCCTCGCGCTTCTTTATGTGGAATCTATTCATTCCTAAGTATCTGAAGTTATTATGGTTACTTCTCGGCGTATCGGTTCTACTGATTGCATGCAATAAATGGCGCAAAGCGCGTAAGCGAAACAGATCCCTTAACGCAGTGAAAAGCTGAAAGAATAGCAACGGCTTGCGCTTCTCTGAGAATCACTTGGTCGGTTACTCCATAAGTCCTGTGAGGTCGGGTTCGATTTTCTCGTTTGCTGCGATCATATCGTCCCACTTAACCAGTCCGTTTTTCCGCCCTGCTTCTCGCCCCAAGATAGTCGTCAAGGTGCTGTTGACGCCGCTCTGCGCAGTCGGGTTATCATACATCCCCTCGGTGATATTCCTGTGGAACGTGTCAAGATTGCTTCGGATTCCCTCGTTGTAGAGTCCGGTGATCTCTCCGCCCTTGTAGCCGCCCTTGTTGCCGCGTATTCCCGCGTTGCCTTCGTAGGTGACCTCGGCATAGCCGAACTGCCCATACGCGGTGCAACTGCACGTAAATCCGTGCGTGTTGTTCAGGTGCTCGCCGCGGTGATTGAGAATCAGGCCGTTCTCGAACTGATACGTAATCGAATAGACGTCGCACGTATCCCCGTGCGGCTCCGGCTTGACCATTCTGGCGCTGCCCATCGCGCTTATCGGCCGGGCGCCGGCAAGCCCGCCGGTGCTTGGGCGGGCAAGCCACAACGCCGCATCAATCGCGTGAATCCCCGCATTGACGAGCATCCCGCCGCCAAGGTCGGTGTCATTGACCCAAATCAGCCGCTGCAGCCGGCTCTCGATAGTCTGAGTCTTAGGCGGGTCGTCAAACGCCTCGTCCGTGTAAATGGAGCTGAGCAGACCTATCTTGCCGATAAGCCCCTCCCTGCATCTCTTTACGGTCTCTATATTGAACGGATGCGTCGGCACCTGAAAATCAACCAAGAAAACCCGCTCGTCCTTTGTCGCTTTCTTGGCCGACTCAGAGATCGACCGGCAGCCCGGCACATCGACCGCGACCGGCTTGGCAACATAGACATGGCAGCCCGCATCCACCGCGGCAGCCGCGTGCCCCGGGAAAAAGCAGGGCGGCGTCTCGAGAAACACCGCATCCACCCTACTTGCAATCAGCCTTTTATAACCCAAGAGGCCGGAGAACCGCCGCTTCTCTTCAACGCCGTAACTTTCGCCGGCAGCCTTTGCGACCTCCGGAAAATAGTCTGCAACCGCAGTGATCTGATAGCCGGCGTGCTCTTTGAGCATCCCCGCTATCAATCTGCCCCGGCCGCCCAATCCGACGCACCCGACCTCAACCTTGGAGTTCGCCTGCGTCCCCCGAACCTGTGCCGGCTTGACGATGCTAAAGGCCGCCGTCGCCGCCACACCGGCAATAAACTCCCGCCGACCCAGATTATCCTTATACTGATCAGCTTGTCTTGTCATTTTATTCTCCATCTGAAGATCGCTCCTTTCCAGCAGCACCTTGCCCGCGTAGATATCTTGCGCCGAAGTATTTTCTCCAGACCTCATGCGCGGGTCGTTTTGTTCCAGCGCCATCCACCAGCCCGCAATCCCGCCACGCCGCCGCCCAGTCGCCTGGCATACCAACCTTTATCTTCTCCCAGAGTGCGTCGTAGTCCTGGTAGAGAAATGCAATCACAAAGAGATACCGGTCACGGCCCGCGGCGCTTAGAACCGATTCGATATACGCAGCCTGGCTTTGGGGACTGCCCGGCAGAGT
>Ga0315288_10008209_pt1 | contig 13182 bp, 11 predicted proteins | sample YL17G11_20_MG_FD_203454 | JGI IMG/M metagenome (GOLD analysis project Ga0315288, IMG submission 203454) | Sediment microbial communities from Yellowstone Lake, YNP, Wyoming, USA - YL17G11_20 | ecosystem: Environmental > Aquatic > Freshwater > Lake > Sediment | place: USA: Wyoming | collected...
CTCGACGCGCGACTCCTACCCGGGTACACGACGGACGATCTCCTCGATGAGCTGCACCCTATCCTGCGTGCCGACGGCGAGGCTCACGTTGCCCCCGGTGGAGGGCACTCCTCCGAACCCGACCTCGTCCTCGTCGACCTACTCGGGCGTCTTCTCCAGAAGCGGGTGCCCGATGCCGTGCCCGTCCCGTACCTCCTTCCGGCCAGCAGCGACGGCCGGCACTTCGCTAAGCTCGGAATCCAGACGTACGGCTACACGCCGATGAATCTGCCTCCGGATGTCTCGTTCTTCTCGACGATTCACGCCGCGGACGAACGCATCCCGCTCGAGGCCGTGGAATTCGGCGCCGACGTTTTGTACGACGTGATCCGATCCTACGCGGCGTAAGGTCCTGCGCGGCCGTGGCCACGGCCGCGGGCCGGTTTCCGCCAGCTTTCATCTCTGTCCATCATGTTCTATACTGCGCTGGTCTTCATTTCAGACGACAGGGTCACGAAGGGAGAGCGCCATGAAGAACCGTTCCTGGAAGCTCGTCGGTGCCATTGTGCTGATCGGCTCACTCGTCGCACTGTTGGCGTTGACCGTACACCTGGTGCGTTCGACGAACGACGCGAACCGCGAGCTCGACGACCTGCGCGCTGAGGTTGCCCGCCAGCGGACCGAGACCACAAGTCGACAATCGGAACTCGTCGCCCCGATCACGGCGCGAGTCAACGACTTGTCCGGCAGGGTGAAAGAACAGGCCGACGCGCTGGCCGACATCGACGCGCTCGGCGCGCGAGTGTCGAAGCTCGAGATGGGGACACAGCCCACGACCCAGTCCACGATAACACCTGCGACGCAACCCGTAACGCTGTCTCCCGCGCAACCTGAGCCCCAACCGGCCGTCGAGCCCGCGGCGGCAGAGCCCACTTTGCAGCCTACGTCACCGGAGCCCGTTGCCGAGCCTCAACCTTCGTCCACTGGACCTAGCGTGGCCACCACAACGACGGGCGAGCGGATCGACGAGGGTCGGTTCCTCGTGCTCCAGGAGGGGACTCCCGTCGGAATCGAGACGTTCGAGCTGCGGCGTTCCAGTGATGGGTACACGCTTGCCTCGAGCATCCAGCGCAGCGAAGGTCCCCTCGGCACCGAGCTATCGCAAACGCTGACCTTGGACGCGAGCCTCCAACCCACAGGGTATCAGGTGACGGGAACCGTGAACGGCGCCGCGCAGGACGTCACCGCGGACCTAGAAGATGGGCGCGTCGTGCTCGACGCAGCGGGCGCTCGAGTCATCGAAGAGAGCGTTCAGTCAGCGCCGGCCGTCGTGGCATTCGATCGCGCGTCGCCGTCGTCCTACGTCTTGATGCACCGGGCGCTCGGAGCCGCGATCGACAAGGTGGTCGTCGAGCGCACGATCCTCCGCGTGACGCAACGAGACCTCGTTCCCGTGCGGATCGGACCCGCGGTCCCGGTCACCGTGTCCGTTCCCGGCCAGAAGGACCTTGGATACGAGCACCGTGTCCAGTTCGGAACGGAGATCGATGCTGCGTACTACTACGTGCAGAACGACATCGTGATCGCCGTCGCCGTGCCGTCCCAGGCGCTCTTTGCGTACCGCCAGGACCTCTTCCCGAAAGGGCTTTCGCTCGTGAAGCGCACGTTGGTTGAGATGGCCGCGCCGGTCGGCATCGCGGAGATTGAGACGAAGATCGTCAACCAGGGAGTCACTCTCAACGGGACCTTCACCGCCCCCTCCTCCGCGGCCGAGAAGATGCCCGCTGTGCTCTTGCTTCCGGATTTCGGGCCGTTCGATCGCAACGGCAACGCCGTCGGGCTCGAGACGAGGATCCTCCGCGACCTGGCGCGCCGGCTTGGACAGCAAGGAATCGCCAGCTTCCGCTATGACCCGCGTGGCACCGGCGCAAGCGGCGGGGACTACGCGAGCCTCACGTTCGCCGAGTTGGAGAGCGACGCGTTGGTTGCTCTGATCACGCTCCGCGCCAACCCGATGATCGACACCACGAAGGTGTTCGTCGTCGGGTACGGCTATGGCGGCTTGCTGGCACAGCGCTTGGGCTCGCGAAGCTTCGCGAGCGGCGCGATTTCCATTGCCACGGCCGCGCGCTCCCTTGCCGAAAGCTGGATCGAGCAGGTTCGCGAGCGTGCCGAGGCGGACGGGTTCGCCTCCGCGGATGTGCAAGTCCTTGTCGAACGCGAGCAGTCGTTCCTGCGGTTTGCCCGATCGACGCGGGGGACGTGGGCCGATGTCGGACTGGAGGCCGCACGAGAGGCGCTGCCATGGATGAACGAGGTGGAGTACGCCAGGAGGAGTCAGTTCTTCCCGTTGCCGCTGTTGCGCGATGTCCTGGACGTGGATCCCGTCGACGCGGCGCGCGCGGTGCAGAAGAGGACGCTGTTCGTCCAAGGGGACACGGACTTTGTCGTGCCGGCGGCGGACGCCGAGCTCTTCGTTCAGGCTGCACAGGCGGCCGGCAACCAAGAAGCCACATCGGGCGTCATCAAGGGCATCAACCATTGGCTGCGGGCCCATCCGGAGCCGGCGGCTTCTCTCAACGGGCACTTGGACGTGGAGATGGACTGGAGCGTGGTTGCGGCGATTCTCAGCTGGGTCACTCCCGCTCCGATTCCGCCGAGCGGAGGCCCCGCAGGACCGAGCCCGGCCTCGTAGCTCGCCGCGGCTGAGCTCTAGAGCTCTCTGGAGTTCCACGACCGGGGCGACATCATTGTGAACTCGGCGTCCACGAATCGAACCGCGCGCGGGCTGCACGAGCGTCTCGGACTCCGCGTGGAGAAGACTCTGCCCGATGTGGGATTGACAGTCCTGCGCAAGCCGATTCGAACCGTCTGGGGCGCGATGACGAGTTCGCTGCAGGCAACGCCCATATGCGACTCCAAGCCCGCGCTGTCGAGCCCTGCCTAGCGGACCGCTCTCCCGCCAGGTATGCTGGCTCCGCCCATGGAGCAGACCGAAAGCGCAGAGACCCGCCCCCTTGATGGCACCACGTTGCCGGACATTGTCTGCTGTCCCGGCGGCCTCGAACTCGCCGGCAAGTCGTTCCTTGGGGACCTCGATGGGGTCACGCGGTGGCACCAAGACAGAATCGCTGAGGGCATGCGTGGCCTCGTCGCCTACGCCGACGGCAGGCCGCGCGGGTTCGTCGAGTTCATGCCCGCCGAGACGGCGCCCTTCCCGGTCGAGGCCCCGGACGCCTGCGTCCTCCTTTGCTTCCACTGGGCGGGCACCGAGCCGGAGGACCCAAGCCACCTCGAACAAGAGGCTCGACTCATCGAGGCTGCCGTCACCGAGGCGCGGAAGACGTTCTCCGGGATGGCGGCCTTGGGATGGAATCACCCGACTCACTACCCGATCGCGCTGCTCGCGCGACTCGGGTTCCAGGAAGTCGCTCGCCAGGAACCGATCGCGCTCCTCTGGCTGCCATTCCGCGCTGATGCTGTCCCGCCGCGCCTGGCGCCCGTCGCGTTCGCGCCGCGCGATCTGCGCGGCGAAGGTCTCCTCGCCATTGACTCCTCGTGGAGCGCGCGCTGTCCGTACAGCGTGAGCTTCGCCGAACGGTTGAGGCTCGCGATCGAGAGTCAACCCGATCGGGGACGCATCTCGTTCGCTCAGCACGCGATCGACACGCGCGAGGACGCGTTCCGACTCGCCGCGTCCCCGTGGGACTGGGGATGGACCTACTTGAACGGCGAGCTGATCAACCCGTTCGCGTTGCCCGGCGACTCCCTCGCGGCCGAGATCGCGCGCCACGTTCCCCGCCCAAGTCAGACGACTCCGTGACGCAGCGGCGCACGATGGCGCGCCGAGCGGCGGGCGGAGGGCGAGCTTGGCTCCCTCAGGGGGGCGTGGAACGAGCCTACGCACGGCAGGGACTTGGCGTCATCCCTTCCCCGCTCTCCTCTGGGCCCGAGCGGCCCCCAGCGCCGGCCTACGGCTCGTCGGGGTTGACGCGCGTTCCTCCGGGATGGGCCTGGAGAGCGCAGGAAGAATCCGGCACAGGCTCGATGATCGCGTGTTGCCAGCTGTAGCGGCCGAGGAAGACGACGGCGAGGAGTCCGGCCAGAATGTTGCTCGTCGACATGCCCCACCACGCGCCCGTCGCTCCAAGGCCGAAGGGAAAGGCGAAGAGGAACGAGAGGGGCACTCGCAGCCCCCACAATCGCACCAGCTCGAGCATCGCCGAGGGCCAGTTGCGCCCCGCCGCTCGGTAGACGGCCGTGGCGGCGAAGAACGTTCCGAAGAACGGGAGCGACACGGCAAACGCAAGGACGAACTGCGCGCCCACCTCGATGACATCCGCGTTTCCCGGGGTGAACAACGCCACAAGGGGGTGTCGGATGAGGATGAGGAGGACACCCTCGATCGAGAGGATCACGATGAGCGAGGCCAGCCCCTTTCGCAGGAGTTCCCTCGCCCGTTCGAGGAGGCCGGCGCCGAGCGCCTGGCCGATCATCGCCGTGAGCCCAGACTGCAGTCCCTCCGAGAGAATGAGGAAGATCCCGAGGAGGCGATCCCCCACGCCGTATCCGGCAAGCGCCGTCTCCGCGTTCGGCAGGCGGCCGATGACGCCGGTCATCACGACAAAACCGAGCGCCGTCCCGGACTGACCGAGGCCGGCCGGAGTCCCGACGCGCAGCGCGCGCAGAATCCAGCTCTTTCGAGGGCGAAGCTCGGCCCATCGCAGGTGGAGTACGCCGCGGCTGCGCGCGAACAAGACGAGGAAGACGATCGTCGCCACGCCTTGTGCGGCCACGGTCGCGTATCCGGCGCCGAGAATGCCCATGCGGCCAAACGGACCCCACCCGAGAACGAGGAAGGGATCGAGAACCATGTTCAGCACGGTGCATGCTCCGTTCACGAGGAGCGGCGTCACTCCGTCGCCGGTGGCGATGTACGCCTGCGAGAAGAGGCCGGGCAGCACCATCGTCGGCAGGCCGAGGAAGATGACCTGAAGATAGATGCCGGCCGCGTCCGCGACCGCACCGTGGCCGACAAGAATCGTGAGGACCCACGGCGTGAGCGCGAAGCCGAGCAGGCCGAAGACCACGCTGCCGACCGCGGAGAGGAACACAAGCTGGTTCAGGGCGAGATTCGCTTCGCGCGGCCGCCCCGCTCCCGTGTACTGGGCGACGAACGCGCTGGCCGCCGCGCCGCCGAAGCCGCCGATGAACGAGATGAGAAGCCAGACGAAGGGCCAGGAGACCTGAATGCCGGCCAGTGCGGCCCCGGCGTCGTCGATCGGAAGGCGGCCGACCCAGAACGCATCAGCCAGGTTGTAGAACGTGAAGATGAGGGAGCCGAGCGCGGCCGGCGCCCCGATGCGCGCCATCGTGCGCAGGGCGGGTCCGGTCAGGATCTCCTCTCGGGTCGGCGTCTTGAAGTGCATGCGGGGAGAATACCGGGCGGGGCGGCTCATGTCACCGACGACCTGTGTCGGACAGACTAGCGCAAAGCGTCAACCAGGAGGCGGCGGAGATCGACCGTCACTCGATCGAGGGACCCCCGATTGGGCGTCCGTTCCCGGCACAGGACATCGAGCGTCTGCGCGGAGGCCTCCATTCCGCGCAACGCGACGTAGGCGCGCAGGGCGCTCGCGCCCCTGGCGGGAAACCCGCGGACCGACTGGTATCCGTCGAGCAACGCTTGCTGAAGCGCCGGGGTCGCTTCGCGGGCGTCGAGGGCACTCCAGAGGAGGGAGAGGTCGTCGAGGTACGCTCCGATGCGACAGGCGTAAAACCCGAAGATGCCGACCAGGTCACGGCCCATGCGCATCTTCCGCAGCCGTAGGTCGCCGTGGATGACCCCAACGGCCTCCGGGCTGGCTCCGTGTGCTGCGGTGGCCTCGCCGACAAGAGCGGCCACGTCGCACAACAGCGCCTGGTCCGCCGGTGAGGCAAGCGCCGGACGGACGCCTTCGGCGGCTGCAAGCATGCGGGCCGCGGGATCTGCGTACCCGAGCGCAAGCTCTTCCGGCCAGCGGAACGTCTCGGCGTGCCGGTGCAATGCCGCGACGAGTTGACCCATCGCCGCCACCTCATCCGTGGTCAGCTCGGCTTCGCGGCGCTCGCCGTCAATCCAACGCAACACCATGCACGCCCTCGTGCTCGGCACGCCCTCCATCGATACGGGCCGGAAGAGGTCGCCGGTCAGACTCAAGACCGGCTCGGGAATCGACAGGCTCGTGTCGCGGCCGAGAGCCGCGAGCCAGAGGAGCTCACGCCGGAGCGGAACGTGATCGCGGCCGGGAGCGCAGAGGCGCACGGCGAACGACGCGCCGCCGGCGCGCAACCGGAACACAACGCTCGTCCCTTGGGCGACGTAGGCGAGGTCGCCGGCGAGGCCGTAGGCGGCCAGAGCCTTCTCGGCGAGACGCACGTAGCGCTCCGCCTTCTCGCTGTCCGCAAGCTCGTCGAATCGTCGCATGGGGAGAGTTTCGCGCCGCGGTCGCCAGAGAGCAATCGGAGCCGGACCTTTGAGAGATGTCTGAGAGCTACTTCCGCGCAGCCCCAGCGGCCTCCGGCCGCGCCAGCGGCTTGCGGGACGTGATGAGGGTCCTCGTCGCCCGGTACCCGAGATTCTCAACCAGCTAGAGCGCGCCCGTCGCGTTCTGCGTGTCGACGACGGTGAAGCCTTGAGGGAAGTAGTCGCTGCGGTAGACGAGAAGCGGCCGGTCGGCGGTTCCAGCGACGAGGGCGAGGAACTCCCTTCCCTTGGCGTAGAGCACGCTGTCGCCGAGGGGACTCCGAATCTTGTAGGCGTCGAACTCGATCAGTAGATCACCCGCGCGCGCGGTCGCTGTTCCTGCGCGCTCCACGATGACCGTGGGAAGCTCTCCGCCTCCAGCCGCGGTGCCCGGCGGACCGCCGAACAGGAGCACGTCAAGTGACGCGGCGCCATCTTGTTGCCGTCTTTCGAACCAGAGCGGCACGAGGGTGTAGGTGCTGAACGTGCCGAGGACGACCGTTCGCTCAGGCACGATGGAAAGGCTCGTCTCGTCTCGGTTGCGCCGCACGGCGAAGCGGTCCCCGTCGAGCGTGGCGGCGACGTCTTGGCCTTGTCCGAAGGGCGCATCCATGTGCAGCGTGTAGAGCGTCGGCTCGAGGCCGGCTCCCCCCTCCCAGCGCTGCTCGAACGCCACGTCGATCGTGGCGAGGAGGATCTTGAACCAGAAGCGACCCGAGGACTTGAGCACCGCCCCGTCAACGGAGACGCTGAGTTCGTAGGCCTCTTCGCCGAACGAACGCCCGTCGGCGGTCAGGGCGAGCGCGCCCGTCGATCGCCACGTCGCGCGAGCGGACGAAGTTGCGGATTCCTCCGACGTCGGCTGGTCCACGGGGGCCTCTATCCAGTCGGACGGAATCGCCTTCACCGCGACCTCAGGCGCGTTGCTGAGTGGAGCAGGCGCCGTGAAGTGGAGCACGAGGACGCAGGCGAGGAGGAGCAGCCCGAGAGAAACGAGCGCCCCGAGCGCAATCCACGTCCACTGTTTCCGTCGCCTCGACCAAGTCACGGACTCTTCCTCCCCACCTGCTCGTCAAGGCTAGATTGACCGAGTGGAGGCGCCGTGAGCAAGGCGTCGAGGCACGGTGTTCGTTGTCTCTCCACTCCCGTGCACCTAGAATCCAACGGGGTTCGTGATCGGAGGTCGAGATGAAGCGTTCGCTCGTTCTTGCGCTCGCATGGCTCGCGGCGCCGGCGGCCGTGCTCGCCGGGGCCTCGTTCGCATCCTGCTTCGTCGTCCGCGCCGAGGCGGTGGAATTGTGGACCAACCCGTAGAAGGGCGCCGCGCACCGCGCGTCATTGACGTCGCCACGTGGAGTCGCCGCGAGGCGTTCGAGCTCTTCCGGAGTCTCTCGTTCCCGTACATGGGCGTGACCGCCGACCTCGACGTGACGCGGCTGCGAGAGACGCATCGCGCTCGCGGGTTCTCGTTTACAGTTGGCCTCGTTCACGCGCTCTGCACGGCGGCGAACGACGTCCCGGCGTTCCGGCAACGCATCCGCGGGAACGACGTCGTCGAGCACGAGGTCGTCGACCCGTCGATCACGGTGCTCGGAGAGGGAGACGCCTTCCGCTTCGCCACCCTGCGGTACGATCCCGACATCGGACGCTTCGCCGCGGACGCCGACGCGCGCATCCAGCGGGCGCGCCGCGCGGCCTCGATGTGGTCGGAGCCGGATCGCGACGATCTCTTCTTCATGACGACCTTGCCGTGGGTGTCGTTCACCGCTCTCGTGCACCCGGTGCCCCTCGATCCTCCGGACTCCGTACCGCGCATTGCCTGGGGCCGCTTCCGCGAGCAGGGTCGCCGCGTCCTCCTGCCGCTCAACGTCCAGGCGCATCATGCGCTGGTGGATGGAATCGACGTCGGTCGGTTCTTCACGGGGGCGGAGGGGATCGTCGCCGGCTTCGGCTCGTTCGCCTAACGGACGGCGGTCGCAGTCAAGTCGAGATCGGATGATCCGGTGATGCGTGCGCGAACGAAGACGCCGGCCTTGTGCCGACCGCGGACGAGAGTCACCGGGTCGACGTCGGGCGCCTGAGTCGCCGTGCGGCCGATCGAGATGCCCGGCGTCTCGTCGGCGCCGTCAATGAGGACGTCCGTCATTTCGCCGACGCGGGACCTGTTCTTCTCCATCACGACCGCGTGTTGCGCCGCGAGCAGTCGCTCCAGTCGATCGGCAACGAGGTCGGGCGGCAGGCGGCCGGGGAGCTCGGCGGCCGGGGTGCCGGGCTCTGGCGAGTACGCGAACGCGCCGAGGTGGTCGAAGCGGATCTCCTCGACGCCGCGGAGGAGCTGGCCGAACTCCGCGTCCGTCTCGTCGGGGAAACCGACGATGAACGTCGTCCGCAGCGCGAGGCCGGGTACTTGGCCGCGCAACGTGCCGAGCAGTCGGTCGATCGCCGCGCGGTCGACGCGACGCCCCATGGCGGCGAGGATGCGGTCCGACAGGTGCTGGAGCGGCAGGTCGACGTAGGGCACGAGCTTCTCGATGCGCGTGTACGCACGCACAAGGTCGTCGCGCAGGTGCGCCGGGTGAGCGTACAAGAGACGGATCCAGCGCACGCCGTCGATCTCGTCCAGGCGTTCGAGGAGGCCGACGATGCCCGGCTCCCCGGGACGATCCACGCCATAGGCCGTCGTGTCCTGACCGATGAGGTTCAGCTCCCGCACGCCGAGCTCGGCGAGCGAACGCGCCTCGGCGACGACATCGCTCGCCGGGCGACTGCGGAAGTGCCCGCGAATCGAGGGGATTGTGCAGTAACTGCAACGGTTGTCGCACCCGTCGGCGACGCGCAGGTAGGCCGTGTGGGGGGGCGTGAGCAGAAGGCGGGTGTCGCCGGTGTCTTCGTCGGCGAGACCGCTCGCGCGAACGATGTCCTCGTGGGCATCGATCCCGAAGAAGCCGTCCACATCGGGCAGACGATCGCGAAGCGCGTCCCCGTCGCGGACGACGAGGCACCCGAGGACGAAGAGCTTGAGCTCCGGGCGCTCGGCCTTGAGCGCCGCGTATTCGTCGATCACCGACATCGATTCACGGCGCGCCGGATCGATGAATCCGCACGTGTTGACGAGGATGATGTCGGCCTCTTCGGCCTCCGCGCCGACGAGGGCGCCGGCCGTCGCTAGGCGGGCGAGGAGACGTTCGGAGTCCACGAGGTTCTTCGCGCACCCGAGGCTGGCAAGGTGAACGCGGACCGGCTTCGTCCTCTCCCGTCGCGCGGCGGCCATGGCCTCATCTTACCCCACTTAGGAACAAGCGCCGTTGGGACCGGGCCGCTCTGCGCCGCTTCGCGATCGGCGTCTCATTGCGGGGAGGTGCGAGGCGGGACGCCTTGCGGTAGACTATTCCAATATGGAATACGGGGCGTCGCGCGGGTTCCCGGCTGAGTTCGTGCTCCTCGGGCTTCTCGTCGACGGCCCGGCCCACGGCTACGACCTGCAGCAACGTCTGGAGTCCGGCCTCGGCGCGGTGTGGAGGATCGCCGCGAGCCAGCTGTACAACGTCCTGCACCGCTTGGAGGATCGAGCCTGGATCGCGACATCCGACGAGCAGGGACCCGGCCCGACGCGCCATGTGGTTTCGCTGACGGAATCCGGGGAACGCGCGTTCTGGAAGTGGGCCGCGGAACCCGTCGCGCGTCTGCGCGACGTCCGCGTGGAACTCCTCGCCAAGATGTACTTCCAGAAACGCCATCGCCCGAACGAACTCCCGAGACTCATCGAGCGGCAGAGGGAGTCCCTCAAAGCAGCGTTGCGCGCGCTTGACGGGAACCGCGCCGCAGCGACGGACGACCCGTGGATCGCGTCGGTGGCCGCGTCCTTTCGGAGGCGCCAGATCGCGAGCGCGCTCGAATGGCTCGCGGATGCGGACGAGTCCCTGAGGAAGTCGAAGGAGGCAAGGTGAAGACCAGGTTCTCGGGATCGGTCGCCGTGCTGCTCGTGGCCACCCTCGCATCCCTCGCGCAGGCGGAGAACGAGATCGGTCTCGTGGATCAGACGGGCAGAAGCGTCGTCGTGTCTCAGCCCGTCGAACGCGTCGCCAGCGTCTACGGCTCGGGGACCTACTTCCTTTACGCCCTCGGCGTCGGCGATCGGCTCGTCGCGGCGTGGTACACGGGCGTGAAAGGGCTGTCCCAGGCCTGGGACGCGATGTTCCGCCTCGAGCCCCGATTGGCGGACATCCTCTGCTTCGGCGACCCGAACGTCGAGGAGCTTGCCGCACGCGAACCCGATCTCATCCTCGCCGACGGCGCGCGTCACGCGGCGTTCTCCGAGACGATGTCGGCCCTCGGCATCCCAACCATCCAATACCTCGTCGAGACCCCGGACGCCCTCGTGCAGGCGATGACGATCACGGGCGAGGCTCTCGGAGGGGATGCCAAGGCTCGCGCGGTCCAGTTCAGAGATGACTTCGCGCGCATCCTCGACGCGGCGGCCCGCGATGTCGCGGCGGTTCCGGACGACGAGCGGCCGCGGGTGCTGTTCGTGGGGACGAGCCCGCTTCAGGTGGCCGGCGGTGCTATGTACCAGACGCTCCTCGTCGAGGCGGCCGGCGGCCGGTCGGTCGCCGCCCACCTCGTCGGATCCTGGAACACCGTGAACCTCGAACAGGTGCTCGTCTGGAACCCGGAGGTCATCGTCATCGCGCCGTACGGCTCCGTGACCCCGTCCACCTTCCTCGATAGCCCGGATTGGCAGTCCGTGCGCGCCGTGGCGCAGGGTCGCGTCTACCGAATGCCGCGCGTCGTCGCACCGATGGACACGCCGGTCCCGGAGTCCGTGCTCGGCGTCGTCTGGCTTGCCGGCGTGCTCTACCCGGAGCGGACCACGCTCGACATGGCAACGGAGGCCACGGCGTTCTACTCCACCTACTACGGATACGCGCTCAGCGCCGAGGAGCTCGCGCACTTGGCCGGAAGATGACGAACCCGAGGGTCCGCTCGCGCGTCTGGATCTTGTTCCTCGTCCCTGCGGCCCTCTTCCTCGTGGCGCTTGTCGTGGGCCGATACGGTTCGGGGGTCGGGCACGCGCTCTCCGCGCTGTTCGGATCGTCCGACGACGCGGGCATCCTCCGTTCGCTCATCCTGCGCGTGCGCTTGCCGCGGGCGCTCGCCGCGCTCGTTGTCGGCGCGAACCTCGCGGTGAGCGGCGCCGTCTTCCAGGGGCTCTTCCGCAATCCGCTCGTGGATGCGCGCATCCTCGGGGTCAGCTCGGGGGCCGCGTTCGGCGCGTCGCTCGCCCTTCTTGTGTCAGGAAGCGCCTTCGCCGTTCAGACGAGCGCGTTCGCCCTAGCGCTCGTCGCCATCGCCGTCGTGCTCGTCGTCGGCTGGCGCCTCGGGGCGACGCCGCTCGTCCTCCTCCTCGTCGGCATCGCGGTGAGCGCGCTGTTCGATGCGCTTCTCGGCCTGGTCAAGTACACGGCCGATCCGTTGAGCAAGCTCCCGTCGATCACGTACTGGCTTCTCGGCGGCCTCGGCGGGAGCCGCTGGTCGAACCTGGTGCCCCTCCTCGTCCTCTCCGCCATCGGCCTGGGGTTCCTCCTGCTCGTCCGCTGGCGACTCAACCTTCTGACGCTGGGTGATGCGGAGGCGGCCTCGCTCGGCGTGCGCGTTCGCCCGCTGCGGGCCGCCGTCGTGATCGCCGCGTCGATCCTCGTCGCAGCCTCGGTGTCGATGGCGGGCATGATCGGTTGGATCGGCCTTGTCGTTCCGCACGTCGCTCGTGCGTGGGTCGGACCCGATCACGCCCGACTGATTCCGGCGTCGGCGGCGCTCGGCGCCGCCGTGCTCCTCGCGCTCGACACCCTGGCGCGGACGGCGATGGCGAACGAGATTCCCCTCGGCATCCTCACCGGCCTCTTGGGAGTTCCGGCGTTCCTCATTCTTCTCGTGGGGTTCTTGAAATCGAGGGGGGAAGCGCGATGACGCTCACCGCCGACCGCGTCTCGTTCGCCTACCCGCGCGGCCCGCTCGTCCTCCGCGAGGTCTCGCTGGATGTCGGAGGCGGCGCTGTCACCTTCCTGCTCGGAGCCAACGGTTCGGGAAAGACCACCCTGCTCAACTGCTTGAGCGGCCTCCGGACTCCGTCGTCCGGCGAGGTCCGCATCGACGGGCGCCGCCTGACTGAGGTCTCGCCCCGCGAGCGGGCGCAGAGAATCGGCGTCGTTCCCCAGCTCCACGACCCCATCTTTCCATTCACCGTGGCGGAGGCCGTGCTCATGGGACGCGCTCCCCATCTGGGATTCTTGGACCGCCCCGGCCCGGCCGACCGTCAAGCGGTGGACGCCGTCCTCGACGAGGTCGGCCTTGCCATGCTGCGGCATACCTCAACGCTTCGGCTCAGCGGCGGCGAGCGGCAACTTGTCCTGATCGCTCGCGGTCTGGCGCAGGGTGCGCGCTGCCTACTGATGGACGAGCCGGCGGCCCACCTCGATCCACGCCATGCGGCCGACGTTTTCGGCGTCGTGCGTCGTCTGGCGGCCGGCGGCCTCTCGTTCCTCGTCTCTTCCCACGACCCGAACGACGCGCTCCTCTATGCGGCCCACGTCGTGTTTCTCAAGGACGGCGCCGTCGTCCGCTCCGGCCCTCCGGCCGAAGCGATGGACGAGGACACCCTCCGCCAGGTCTACGGGGTGGAGTTACGCATCCTCGAAGGC
>Ga0315288_10008210_pt1 | contig 13182 bp, 24 predicted proteins | sample YL17G11_20_MG_FD_203454 | JGI IMG/M metagenome (GOLD analysis project Ga0315288, IMG submission 203454) | Sediment microbial communities from Yellowstone Lake, YNP, Wyoming, USA - YL17G11_20 | ecosystem: Environmental > Aquatic > Freshwater > Lake > Sediment | place: USA: Wyoming | collected...
TAGAAGGATAACACACATATCGTGGATCGTAATTATCAACTAGAATTTTTACAGTATCCGTATGGAATTCAATATCATCATTACAAATAATTCTTATATCTGTTGTATTTCTAATAATAAGATTCCATGCCTTTGCGACACCTTGATTATACCCAGGTCTATATAACCGGATCTTACTAACATCCATTTCATCTTTAAATAAAATATTATTATATAAACCACCATTATCAAATATAAAATAAAGATCAGGCTTTACTTCCCCCATTTCAGCAGAAATAATACATTTCCTTAATCCCCGATAATTGTTATAAACGGGCAGACCGATTGTAATATTAAATCCTTTATACATCTTTTATATATCTTCCTTTGTATGATAAATATCCCTCAACAAATGCTCTTGTATTCCGATGCAATTGCAATTTAGTTTTATTTGCGTCATACCATCTTCTTGTTTCAAATAGATAATCTTCTTTAGGAGAAAAATGTCCTTGTGCCTTTCCTGCACCGATCCAATCACAAATCATTTCTACATTATAAGGATACTGCATCTTCAAATATTTTACTCCACCATCATCCTCTGGCAGAATCCACCATTGAAAATGGTGTCTATTCCTCTTTTGATGTAACAACCAAGCAAAATCAAATTTTGCATCTCCTGTATCGGTTGGTTTATAATAACCAGTTTCATCTCTTCCTTTTGAGATATTCTCATTCTTTTTGCCATAAAAATAATTTGTGTATGGAAAGAATTCATCTGGTAAAAACTTACTTAGATCATGAAGTAGTCCTCGCCAATAAATTTTATGTCGAAAACATTCGATCATTACGTACCATTTATGTTTAAGTAGATATTTTAAATACCTTAAATATTTCATTTAAATCATACTTTCTGGAAAAGTTTCTGGCGAGGAATATCCTCTTTTTTCTAATAATTCTACTGATGTTAATCTTATCATCTCTCCACATTTTGTGCCATCTCCCATATCTCCACTACACTGTAAAATAATTTTATTTTGTTTTTCATGTGGAAATAAAAACCAACCAGAAAAGATCCATTTATTACATTTAGGACAGGTAACTATCATCATTCTAGATTCATAAAACTTTTTTGCTTTTTCTTTTAATGTTTCAATATAATTAATTACGGATGTTTCTGAATCCCCTTTTCTAATCTTTCTGGTAATTTTAAGATCATCCTGCATCGTAGAAACATCTCTTCTAAGATCGGTCATAACCTTTTGAATTTTTTCAATTAAAAAGATATTATCTGTACCAATACCTTCTGCACGAATATTAAAAACAAAGTTTTCATAATCTTCTAGAGAAACTACTGCCTGTGCTAATGCTCTTAAAAGATATTTATCATTAATCTTCATGTCAGAGACATCATAATCCTCAGCAAAATCGGCTAGTTTCTTTTCAATCCTTTGTTCAAAAATTTGAGCCTTTTCGATTCCAAAAAGCCTCTTAGCAAACATTTCATCAAATTCATCATCTGATAATTCCTTAAATTGACTCAGATTCCGCATCTGATTTTTAGATGACAATACGGTTTTGGTTCTTGGTTTTCTTTGCTTTTTTATTGGTTTTTGATCCATCCATATTCTCCTAATTATATATTAATTATACCACAGAATTAACTGTTAGTGTGGATTATTTCTTACTTTTTGTTTGTTTATTGGACAATTCATTTAGTATATTTATATAGTTAAGGATCTTTTCCTTATTTTCTCGAAGAAAACCTCCATCTTTATTTGCCTTCCAACATCCCTTATGTACTTTTAAGTTAATATAAGGTATGTCAATTCCCAAATAGAATAAATCATCTATTACTTCTTTATTGCAGTAAATGCAAATCAACGGTTTGTACCACTCATGTTTTGAGATAGATATTGGATTCCTTTATTTAATAAATCTATATCATCATTAAGACTCCCGATTCCAACATTACATTTTTGGCAAAGTAATCCCCTAATTTTCCCCGTTTCATGATCATGGTCAATTGACATGGTTCTCTTAAGTTCGCTTTGATGCCTACCACAAATAGCACATTTTCCTTTCTGTTCTAAAAATAATTGATTATACTCTTCCAAAGTAATTCCATATGTATACATAATATGTTGTTTTCTATTAGATATTCTACTGTTTATTTTATTAGCTTCCCGATAATTCCTCTTATATTCAGTCATATCTTTTTTGTGTGTTTTATAATAGTCTGCTGAAGATTTAATTTTTTCCGTTCTGTGCAGTTCATAATATCTAATTCTTTCTTCTCTATGGATTTTATGATCCATTACTGCACAGGATTTGCATCTACATTCTAACCCATCTTTCTTATTTTTGTTCTTTCTGAATTTTGATGGTTCCTTAAATAATTTACATATTGAACACCTTTTCATTTATTTTCTCCATGCATATTTGATGTATAAGCCATTAAGGTTTCCATAAGAGTCTCTGTTAAGAGTCTTTCATCTTTAGTATAAATAAATTGAATTAATCTTTGAAGATCTTCCTTCCTAATTGGGACGTAGACTATGCCATGTGAGTTTTCACAACCTAAAGCTATGAGTTCTAACTTGTAAATCTTATGGCAATATTTGCATTCCCAGGAATTGAAATCATGACGAATTGGCATTTTGCTCCTTGACAAACTACAAATTTAGGGTATCATGTAATTCAGAATGAGATACACAAAAAAATTTGCCTCTCATAGGTGAATTAGTGTGTATTTTACCCTAAAAGTCTAAGATTGTCAAGGAGCAAAATATGGCTAAACGGAGATTCACAATTAATTTTGAAGTAGAGGCAAAGATAGAATTGGATGATAAAGTTACCTATGAGGGTGTTCGTGAATGGTGTTTAGAGAAAATTGCCTCTTGACAGCCCCTCAAAATTATGCTATACTACTCATAATTGAATAAACTAGAGTTATACTTGCGAAGCCAAGACGGGGAGCAAGAGGAAATAAACCATTAAAGTTTATAAGTAATAAATGTAACTTATTCAGTGCTTCTCCAGTATTCAAAAGATAGAACTGAGCAAGAAGAAATAATTTGAAAGGAAAAATAAAATGAATAAAAAGGTTAAGGAAAAATCGTGCAAGCATCATCAATTCCCTGTTCGAGGAATTGGATTGGTAAATGTAATTTGGTCAAAACCTGTTACTATTGTTATTTTACCTAATGGAATTAAAGGAATAGCAAAATGTTTACCTGGAGATATATGGAGTGAACAAGTAGGTTATTATATGGCATTTGCCTCTGCTTATGAGAAGATGCATTGTTTAAAACATAATAATGATGTTATTAATTTTACTGTAGACTGATATGTATTCTTATATCGCTTCTTTAAGTGAATTATCATCTTTTCAAAAGTCTCTTATTAATAGAAAAGATACTGTAATAGGATTTGATATAGAAACAAGTGGATTAGATCCTTATCTGAATTTTATTAGATTAATTCAAGTAGAGATAGATAATAAAATATTCTTATTTGATGCTCAACTCTTAGGAGATAAGAATATTATTTATATTTGTTCTTTATTACAAGAAAGTGATTCAATCCTTGTTGGATTTAATCTAAAGTTTGACCTAAAATTCATTAAATCTAAATATAATCTACTCTTTACAGATTTAATAGATTTACAATCTGCTGAAGTAATGGTTACAAATGGTCTAGCCTTATCCAGATATCCATCTTTAGACGATATTTGCTTAAAATATCTGGGAATACAATTAGATAAAACAGTAAGAAAAAAATTCTATGAAGATCCATTTGGACAAATCACTGAAGATATGTTAGTATACTCTACCGAGGATGTAATGTATCTTAAGAGATTAAAAGATATTCTTTTAGCAAAGTTAATAGAACAAAAACAACTAGATGTATTTAATCTTGAGAATAGATTAACTCCAGTTACCGTAATGATGGAATTAGAGGGCATCTTATTAGACAAAGATAAATGGGAAAATCTTGCTAAATTAGCAGAAGTTGAAAGAGATTTATTCCATAAAAAAATAAAAGATTATATACTTAATAATATAGATACAACTAAGTTCAATAGTTCTATAGAATTATCTGAAACATTAGGAATTAAAGTAAAATTGGTCAGAGATAAGAAATATCTCGAACAAGTAGATTCAACTTATGCACTTACTTCTTGGATTTATGAAAGATTAAATCCTGGTTCTCATGTACATATGAAGAATGCATTAAATCTATTTAATATTCCTGTAGAAGATACGAATGAAGATACATTAGTATTATTTGCTGGAGAACCTCTTATAGATTTAATATTAGAATATAGAAATCGTGCTAAAAGAGTATCTACTTATGGTGTAAGTTGGTTTGAAAATATACACCCAACTACGGGTAGAATACATTCTAAATTTAATCAACTTGGGGCAACTTCTGGGAGATACTCATCTGACTCAATTAATTTACAAAACATACCTAAATTGGCAGAATATCGTGCAACATTTATAGCGAGACCTGGATATAAACTTTTACGTGCAGATTATAATCAAGAAGAGTATAGATTGGTGGGAGAAATAACAGAAGATGAATTGATTATTAAAGCATATCAGGAAGGTAAGGATATGCATACCTCTACTGCTGCTTTGGTTAATCATTGTACCCTTGATGAAGTTATAAAGGAACAAAGAGATGATGCCAAAAATATCAACTTTGCTTCTTTATTTGGAAGCAGTGCTTGGGGACTTTCTAAGAAATTACATATTTCTCAAGATGTCGCAGAAGATGTTCTTATTGCAATTAATACGGGATATCCAACAATGGTTGCATTTAGAAAATCTTTTGGTGAGGCAGTATTAAGTAAAGGGCATACTAAAACTTTATTAGGTAGAAAAAGATATTTTGATCATCGAAGAATCTACAAAAATATGGAAGAAGCTGAAAAAGAAAATGCGGCAAGTATGAGAGAGGGTTACAATATGCTCATACAAGGGAGTGCGGCGGATATTATTAAAGATGCAATGTGTAATCTATTTTATAATAATCCTTTTGAATATAAAGATTTTCATATTCTTATGCAAGTACACGATGAAGTTGTAATAGAGGTAAAAGATGAAATCGTAAATGCTGCAATAAAGTTTGTAGAAGAAACTATGTTAACAGCAGAAAGAATATATCTAAAAGTAATTCCTGCTGCTGTAGAGATTACAGTAAATGATTATTGGAGTAAATAAAATGAGAGATATAACTAGAATTACACGGATGATAACTAAACTAGAAGCAGTATGGTCTATTTTTCCTGATTGGAGGTTGGGCCAAGTTATCTCTAACCTTGTTAATTTAGAGAGGGCAGATGTCTTTTATTTAGAAGATGACGCGCTAGAAAAAGGATTAGATCTATTTATAAGTAGTTTTTCTAAGAAAAGGGAAGAATAAATGGTAGAAACTTTTGAAGAACTATTAGAAGAAAAATATAAAAAATTATATGATTTATCTAAAGAAGATGAAGAGAGATTAAAGACATTAAAAGTTATAGAAACAGGTGCTTTATCTTTAGATGTATCTTTAGGTATTGGTGGGATACCTAGAGGGAAAACAACCTTTATCTGGGGTGTTGCTGGAAGTGGAAAGTCACATCTTGCTTTAGAGATAGTTAAGAATGCAGTTCTTACATATCATTTGAATGCTGTTTATATTGATTCAGAAGCAGGACTTGAACAAGGTTTGGTAGATGAATACTTTAAAGGGTATGATTATCTAATTAGTGGTAATGTTTTATATTATACTTTACATATAGGAGGTAATTGGTTAAAGGTATTAAAACCAGAATCATTTGAAGATTGCATGACGTTATGTGAGGATGCTGTACGTTCTAAAGAGGTAGGAGTAGTTGTAATAGATTCAGTTAGTGCTGGATCTCCCGATGAGGAATTGGAAAAGGAATTAATTGAATCCACAATGACTCAACAATCAAGGTTATTAGCCAAATTTTTTAGAAGGAATCAATTCTCTATTTTGAGAAATGAAGTCGCAATGATTTTTATTGGACAGGCGAGAGCAGTAATTGGTTCTTATATACCTATGGTTACAACTACTGGAGGAAATGCGATAAAACATTTTTCTTCTGTTGAAATTCAAACTAAAGCATTAACAGGAGAAAAGAACATGCTTATGCTCGGTAAAGAAGCAATTGGAATCATGTGTAAATTTACTATCATGAAAAATAAATTAGCACCGCCATTTAGAAGTTATCAAATCCCAATTCTATTTGGAAAAGGTATAGATCGACTAAGAGATTTTATACGGTTCTCAGAAGATTTAGGGATACTAAGTTTACACGGTGCATGGTATTATTTTGGAGAAGAAAGATTGGGCCAAGGATTTGTAAAAACAATGGAGTATCTTAAACAAACCCCAGAAGTATTAGAAAGGATTAAGAGCACATGCTATGCCATTCTTACAAAAGAAAATAAAAGTATACAATCTGAGGGATAGGTTAACCTTCGGTAAACATCAAGGTGAAACTCTACAACAGATCATTGATGCCGATCCCGAATATGTAGAGTGGATGATCGAGAATATCCCTGATTTTGATTTAGACGCAGTAACAATGGATTATTTTGAGGATATTCTAAATGACAGAGATGAAATTAATTTTGGGGATATCATTGGCATCCGGGCTATCCGGGCAATTTTGACGACAATTAGTTCTTGACAAGGTAAGAGATATGTGGTACAATATTTATAATAAAGGAGTATGAGGATGTATAAAACAGTAGTAACCAGGCGAGTATTTCAGTTATCACCTTTCAATTCATTGGAAGTTGTGGAAACGATGGCAGAGATCCCAGAACATCTGGTGAATGACCATAAGTTCTCAAATATTATTCATGCTCAACAGTTAGCAGAAGTGGAGAGTCAATATAAAAGATATCTAAAATTGTTACGTGAATTGTCAAATGAGGCAGATCAAGATGTATATCTAGAAACTTTCAAAGAATTTACAACAAATAAAATAAAAGAATATTTAAATCCAACACAATCAAAAATATAAAAAAGGAAAAATAAAATGCCATTTCAACTTACACCAAGAGCAACAAGTACATTTAAAAAATTAGACTATTTTTTTCAAGAACCAGGAAAACATTACATTCGTTTTATAGAGCCAACTGAGAAAGCTTCAATACTCCCCTCTCATTATTTCCCTAGAGGACAAACTGGAATTTCTTTACAATGTTTAGGTGAAGATTGCCCAGCATGTAAAAACAATCGTAGATTGTGGTTAGAGAATCCTGGGAAGAAGTGGAAAGATATTGAAGGTTTAATTTCTTTAAGTGATCGAATAGCAATTAATATTCTAGATCGGACTATGGTAAAAGTTTGTCCAAAAACGGAATGTCAGGCAGAAGTCAAAGCAGGATTTACGGGCAGATTTCCAGATACCTGTCCGTACTGTAACTCTATTTTGAATCAAGCGGCTATAAAGGAATCCGGGAAAGTTAAAGTATTATCCATTCCTCCTACTATTGCGGATTTAATTAGTCAATTAGAAGCCGCACAATTAGATGAGGCTGGTAATCCTGTACCCGTAACCAGGTATGATTTTGAACTTCTTGTCATGCAAAAGGGAAAGAAAAAGGAGATGACCCCACAAGTGGCAAGAGAAAGATGTGATGTGATTATTGTGCCTGAAGAGGCATACTTTGATACATCAAGGGCAGTTATCCGTCTTGAATTGGCTGAGATGGAAGATTTTCTAAGGGGCGCTTCTTTAAAGGATATCTTTGCTAAGAAAAGTGCGGAGAAAACGATGGAAGTCGCTGAAAGTGATGCAGCAGTCCCAGCAGATATTGTTGACAGAGTTAATAGTATTCTAGCAGATTAATTTTATGGATGAGAATATTAGTGACCAGTTTCTAAATGAGATTAATACCACCTCCAATCCGGCGGTGGTATTAACCTCATTGTATTGTAAGTTATATGATTTAACAAATTTTGCAACCTATATAAAAATATTTGGCAAACTTGTTAAAGTATATAGTAGGAAAAATATATTCTTTGCAATATTAGATACGTATGATGTGGATAATTTTAGACCAGAGAATCCATATGCGTTACTTACATATTTCTTAAAGAAAAGATTAGAAGATAAGGTGAATCCCATTAATCGAATTGATATAAAGCAATTAGAATTTCAATATAATACTGCTAGAGAAGATTTAAAAGATATAGTTATGCAAGATCCATTTTGTGACGAGGATAGCCATGCCAACGAAGATATTTAACACTGAAAACGAGACAGCAATTTTATGTATCTTACTTAATAATCCATTAAAGGTATTTGAATTAACTTATCTAAAATCTTTTATGATGAGTTCTATTGCAAATGAGTTATTATTTACTACAATTCAAGAATTAGCGGCAAAAGGTTCTATACCTGATATATCATTAATAACAAATTATTTACAAACGAATGCCAGATTGCTGGATGCTGGAGGTACAACGTACTTAGAATACTTAAAAAATCAGGCTTACTCTGTTGATAACCTTTTGGAATTTGAAAGGTTATTGGTTGGGAGTTTTAAAGCCAAACAGTTAGTTGAATTAGGTAGTACGCTTGTTTCACTTCCAGCATCCAATCTGGAAAATATTGATACAGTTATTGCTGAAGCAAGGGTAAGAATAGATAATCTTTCTTTATCTTCCGGCGGGGAAACTACCTCTACTTTTGAAGACATATTAAGAGCGGGTTGGAATGAAATTAAAGAGAGAATTAATAATCCAGGTACTTCTGGTATTTTTACTTGTTTTCCAGATATAGATTTTGCTACAGGGGGCAGAGGCAGAGGAAATTTATGGATTGAGGCGGGCAGGCCAGGTATGGGAAAATCATCCAGCATTTGTTTATCTATGTTGGAGTCTGCTAAAAAAGGGTATAGTTCTTTACTGTTTTCTTATGAAATGCCCAAATATATGTTAGCAGAGAGATGGTTAGGAATTGAAACAGGAATTCCCATTTCTGATATTCATCTTGGCTATCTGAATAAAGAAAAATTACAACTAATTGATGATGCAATTCCTAGAATTAAATCTTTACCAATTTATGTGGATAATAATTTCTCAGCGAGTATCCCCTATGTTACAGGTACGATAAGAAAATTTTGTCAACTAAAACATCTAGATCAAGTATTTATAGATTATATTCAACTTATGGCAGTAAGAGATCAAAATGCTACAAATGCATTGGGTCAGATTTCTAGGGCAATGAAATTATTAGCAATTGAACTTAATATTTCAATTACACTTGCATCTCAATTAAATCGTGGTGTTGAGTTAAGAGGCGAGGATAAACACCCAATGCAGGCCGATTTAAGACAATCGGGAAACTTAGAGGAAGATGCAGATGTAATAATCATGTATTATCGAGATGAACTTTATAAACCAAAGGACACTACTATGCCTGGAGTATTAGAACACATGATAGTAAAAAATAGACAAACAGGAATTTTAGGTTCTATTTTTTCAGACTTTGATGATAAGACTGGAAGGATTACTAAACATGGATAGGGAATTAATATGAAATATTATACTATGATTGATAAAAACGGAACCAGAATATCTATTAGTGTTTCTAATACTGTAGATCCTTATTGGTTATTGGCCTTATATCTGGGGCTTAAAAGAGTTAATTTTATACAATTTATTCTCTTCCATAATAGATTTTATAATTGGTTAAAAAGAGTATTTAAATGAATCGTAGAAATTTTCTTAAATTTTTGGGTATGATAATTATCACACCATTTGTGAAATTCGTACCAAAGATTAAATCTGAATTTAGAAATAAATATTCTATTCCTAAATCGGATACAATTGAAGGAACAATAGCAGTTCTCGACTTGGGTATAAATAATGTCTATAAACTTAGAGATGGTTCTATGGTTACACATCAAGAGATTATTGAATCAATTTCTAAAGGCGCTTGTAAATTTGAAATAGAAGTAATGTATGGGAAGTGTAGTGATGCCATCTAGTCAGAAAAGAAAGGGATCAAGTTTTGAACGAGATATTGTAAATACTCTGAATGAGAATCTAACTCATGGTTCTTTTAAAAGATGTCCGAGTTCAGGATCAATCGGCACTATTATGAGTGAACCTTTATTAACTGGAGATGTTAATGGTACGATCTATGGATTCCCTACTGCAATCAAAGCAGAGTGTAAAGTAGGCTATTCTAATAAAACAGGTGCAGATGCTAAGAGTTTAACGTTAGCAAAGAGTTGGTTAGATAAAATTAAAGTAGAGGCAATCAATGGTTTTAGAATGCCTATGTTATTTGGTAAGTTTGATAATGTTCGTAACGGAGTTAAGATATTTGTAACGTTAGATTTAGATACATTTCTTTCTCTTGCGAATCATATAACCAAGATGAGAGAGGAGTTAGACAAAGCATATGCTAAACTGGACAACCATTAGAGATTTTTTAGCGAATCAAATTAATATAGATCCAAAAACTTTGGAATATATCGCAGTATTTAATATTCTAGAAGGTTGTGTTGCTGGTGTATCTAATCGTGACATCTCCGAGATAAATGATTTATCTCTAGGTTATATACAAGCAACAATTATAGAGTTCCTTAAAGTATATGGTTGGAATGAAACTCTCTATATTAATCCATTAGCCATTTATACTATAGCAAAGGGCGAGAAACAAACTTTTAATATTTTATGCAAAAATGAAGATTCATATTTGGATAAAAATACAATATCAGCATATTTTACAGCATGTGAAAATTTTAATAAGATATCAAAAATTATAGAGGAGTATTATGATCGAACAACCCCCCGATTTTGATACGTTTATGATAATTGTTTCTGCAATTGGAAAATTAACAACTGAGGAAGAAATAATAGAGGCGGAGTTAAAGTTAGCAGAGGCCAAGATAACTAAAGAATGTGTAACACATCCTGAGAAATATTCTCCAGATGGTAAGATCCCATCCATGTCTTTTATTCAAAATACGTATCATTATCCAGGACTTCATGGTGAATTAGCAACAAGTAGAATGCGTCTAGCTAATGTTAAAGGTTTATTAGCAGAAGAAGAATTAAAATTTAAGGTATACTATGGTATGCTGGAACTTTACAGAACCGAATCAGCAAACAGAAGGAACTCAGTTGTACTGTAAGCAACTAATCACAGTAAAGGTGTATAATTAGAATATGTCATGGTATGTTTATCAATTACTAGCAAATAGCCAGCAAATACGCGAAGGCTTATATAAAAAAGTTGGGAGAATAGATTCAGAAGGAGATATTATTATTATTCCTGAGTCTGAAAGTTTTGATGATCTACTCACAGTAGAAACCAAGATATCCGAACTTAATAGACGAAAGTTACTATCTGATTATGATCGTATTATTTTATTTCGGATTCAAGATAATAAATCTTTAACTCTAATAGGAAAAGAAGAAGGTATTGATCGGAGTGTGCTCGCACGAGAGGTAAGAGAATTATGCGATAGGCTTGGCTTTCTACTTGGAGATCGATTTACAGATGCTGGATATTTAAATTACTTACAAGAGAAATATCATTTAACAGACGAAGAAACTCTTGCAGCAGAAACATATATACAAGGAAAATTCAAAATTTATAGAGGAAAAAGTGAAATACACAATACAAAATCGTTGCAAACACAGACAAGATATACAGCACCATCCAAATTGCTTTAGGAAAGGAGATACAAAAGAAGAAAAAGAATATATTCCCTGGTTTATAAAGGACGAAGAGAACGTGGGTTATTTAGATATTGAGACTGACGGGTTAACTGTGGACTTCAGCACCATGTTATCATGGAGCATTAAACGAAAAGACGGAGAAATCGCTTATGATTGTGTGACTAAAAAAGAACTATTTGATCTAAAATTTGATGAGAGAATAGTACGTTCTTGCATTGAAGAGATTAAAAAGTATAAGATTATAGTTACCTATTTTGGTACACGCTTCGATGCCAGTTTCTTACGTGCTAAAAGTTTACACTATGGGATTGACTTTCCTGGATTTGTAGATGAGATTATAGTAACTAAATCTGGAAAAGAAGTTTGTAAGTATAATGCAGAACTATATCACTTCGATTTATATTATCTTGTAAGAAGTAAATTAGGAGCACTATCTAGGAAAAGTCTAGAAAATGTTTGTGATTGGTTGGGAATAGAGGGAAAGACTCCTTTGAAAAAATCAACGTGGCGTAAGGCAAGATATGGTGATCCAGAATCAATTTTAGAAGTTTTAGATCATAACAGGGCTGACGTAAAAATTTTAGAGGAACTTCACAAACGACTCTATTCCTTCTCGAAATGGACAAGAAATCCACTATAGGATTCACAATGGACTTTAAAGAATTAAAAAGATTTCAACAGGTAACTATAAGCAGTCTTGCTAAATTAGATGATGGTGGTTGGAAAGCAATGACTCAAATTGTGCAAGAAAAAACCATGCCTGATTTATCTACAAATAGGAAAATGGTTTACAGTGAATCAATTAATGAAGTACCTGAAACAGCTTATTTACAGACACTAACCGATGTACAAACTTATTTAGTAAGATGTGAAGGAGATTTATTCTCCATAAAAGAAGAATGGAAAACAGATGATTAAGGAGCAAAATTATGAATGAGATCGTTATTGTATCAGCAGGTGCATTATCTATGTTCATCCTGCAATTCGTTGTGAAACCATTACTTAGATTGAAATTAGGAGGGCAATATGATTTCTCTCCAAAACTCTATGTATTAATGGTAGCAATTTTAAATATATTTACAGCATTACCTTTAGCCCTACTTAAAATAGAAGGATACTTAATTCCTACAGACTGGAAACAGTGGGGTATTGGGGCAATGGTAATCATTTTACAATCACTAATAACATTTGGCTCATATGAACTGACTGTTAAACCAATGAAAGAATATGGTGATAAATTAATAGAACGGAATGGATGAAGATAAAAATAAAATATCCGATTTATTAATGCAGATAAATCTTATCTTAGGAGTCTCAGCTGCTGTAGATTTTGCCGCCAGGGTTGTTACCGTTTGGATAACGAGGTCTGGCGATTCAACGATGATTATGAATAGTTTTATTGTAAAGGCACTACAGCAATTGGGATATGTAATTAATATTGTGTTTTATTAAAATAGGCATATAGTTTAACTG
>Ga0315288_10008211_pt1 | contig 13181 bp, 13 predicted proteins | sample YL17G11_20_MG_FD_203454 | JGI IMG/M metagenome (GOLD analysis project Ga0315288, IMG submission 203454) | Sediment microbial communities from Yellowstone Lake, YNP, Wyoming, USA - YL17G11_20 | ecosystem: Environmental > Aquatic > Freshwater > Lake > Sediment | place: USA: Wyoming | collected...
TAGCCACCATCATCATCGCGGTCTTCGTCACGCGCTCCTCCACCACGGAAACGAAGATCGCGGGCAACGAGCGCATATACAAACAGAACTACTATGCTGCGGAAAGCGGCGCCGATTATGCCATGGCAAACAATTCGCCAGCGCTCGCCTGGCTGGGCATCAATGTGGGCAGCACCTATCAGTATGCGACCACGACCCTGCCCAACACCATATCAAATACAGCTGTCTCTGTCCGGCTGACCAGCATAACCAAACCGAAGCCCGGCACCGGATTCAGCATCAACGACTTCCGGTTCCGCAACTATCAGATCGTCTCCACCAACAGCGGGCAGGCGGTCGAAATAGGGGCCTGGAAGGCCTTTCCGAAAGCCCAGTAAAAGGAAGAAAAAGGAGTAGCGCTATGCAAAACAGGAAAGCATTCATAACCGGTTTGATCATGAGTCTGATTTGCATCCCCCATATCCTCAATGCGGATGATACGGATATTTTTGGCGGCAGCTCGATCAACCTTGCCCCGAACGTGCTGATCATCTTCGACAAATCGGGCTCTATGGCCGATGAAATCGAGGTTCCCGGAACTACAACAGGGCCGTATAATCCCGCACAAGTGTATTCCGGCGCATATGATAATACCCAAGTATACCGCGAGAGATGTTTCTTCTGGTGCTGGTGGGAAGAGTATCAATATATCGGCACTACGGTGGACGCGGGCGAGATCGCCTGCGACGACGCACGCTCCTCATTGAACCTGAATGGGGCGTGGACCGGGCTGATACGGGATACGAGCCCGCACACCTGTACGTCAGGGAGCGGTTTACACTCAAGACACCTGTCAACGGGCAATTATCTCAACTGGTTGGCTCTCAATGCGCCGACCTACAGGCGCAAGATTGACGTTGCTAAGGATACTATCTGTAACGTCATTGATACCACATCCGGGGTGCGCTGGGGCATCATGATCTTCAATAACGATCAGGGGGGCAGGATCATCGCCGAGATTAAAGATAGAACCTCAAGCGAGATAAATGATCTCAAGACCACAATCCAGGCGCAGGAACCAGGAGGCTGGACCCCACTGGCGGAAACCCTCACCGAAGCCGGGCGCTATTTTGCCGGTGCGGCACCCCTTTTTGGTGCAAGTTCGATAGCCGGGGCAAAAAAAGCCGACGGGACCTATCAATCCCCCATCGACTGGCGATGCCGCCAAAACCACATCATCATCATCACCGACGGCATGTCGACTCAGGATCGGGACAGCGTCCTGTATACCACGGGCGTCTATATGGGCAAGACCATCGGGGATTTCGATAACGACGGGCAGGACAATTGGAATACGAATCCGATACCCGACAACGGCAGCCATTACCTAGATGATGTGGCGAAGTACCTGTACGAAAACGATCTCATCACATCGGGAAACGATGCAGGCGGCATATCGTATGAAAACTGCACGAATTATCAGACCTGTCCGAAATTCGATTGGCAGCACGTCACCGTGCATGCCATCGGGTTCGAAACCGGGACATCAAGCATAGCTACGGGACTCCTGAAACGAACGGCCGATAAAACGACCCCCCAGAATCCGAGTGGCACCGAACAGCATGGAAGGGGCTATTTCTATACCACCTCAGACCCGGGTATTGACCTCGCCAGCGCCATGCGGGGGATCATCACCGGAATCCTGAGCCTCAACGAACAATTCATCTCGCCGGTGGTGCCGGTGAGCAGGACGAACAAAACCTATGCCGAGAACGGCGTCTACCTTGGCGCGTTTGCACCCGATAATGAGAAACCGGGGTTATGGAAGGGGAATCTCAAGAAGTTCGGCCTGAGCAGGGATGCCGATCTACTCGATGTGAGCGGCAATCTCGCCACGGACGCATATGGTACCATACTTGATACCGCACATGCCTGCTGGTACACCGAGTCCGGCAATGATGGTATGATCGTGGAAAGAGGCGGCCTCGGCAAGATTCTCGTCACCGGCAACGGGGGCACTGCCAGGAACTTCATGACTAGAAAGACGAGCGGCGGAGCCATCATAGATTTCTCCAAGACCACCTTAACCAAAGAGGATCTGGGTTTGACCACCGACGCCCTGAAAGACGACCTGATCGATTTCGTACGTGCAGAAGGGGTGTATGCCGCTGCCGAAACACCACCTACAGGAACACGACAAAGGGCCTGGGTGCTGGGCGATATCCTGCATTCCAAACCCGCCGTACTGTACGACACGAGCGGGAATAGGAATGTACTCTTCTTCGGTGCCAACGACGGCTTCCTCCACTGTGTATTGGACTGGGATAAGGGGACTTCAAATAACCTTGCCGATGACCAGACGTGGGAGGAATGGTCGTTCATCCCCTGGGAACTCGTATCCACCTTGCAATACCTGCCTCCCAGAGACACATGTGCCCAGATAGTTGGGGATGATCTCCATGACATCTATGTCGACGGATCGCCCACCGTGTATGCCATCGGCAGCAACGTGTACCTCTCCTTCGGACTAAGAAGGGGCGGGCAACGCGATTCTGTCAGGCCGAACGGCATCAGCAAGTACTATACCCTGAATGTCACCGACTATACAGCCCCCACCTTCGCGTGGGATACCCAGGACCTCGATGTCGGGGAAATCCTCGGCGAGGCATGGTCCACACCGCAGTTCCGGATAATGAAGGATGCAACCGGCACAAGCAGGAATGTGCTCCTCCTGGCCGGGGGATACGACGTCAATGAGGACTCGGACTTAACACACCTCGAAATCGACGCACGGGGAAGGGCTATTTATACGGTGGATGCAGAAACAGGTACCTTGGTCGACAGCATCAATTATGCCAACTATGATAAGATGAAGTACTGCATCGTGGACTTAAGCTCCTATGACGACAATGACAACGGGATCGAAGATATCATCTATGCCGGAGATCTGGGCGGGGATCTGTTCGTCTTCGAGGATAAGAACGAAGACGGCACCTGGAACAAGCGCAGATTGTTCATGGCTGGATATCTCCATCAGACTTCACCCGTGGACAGGGACATCCGCAGGAAATTCTTCTGCTCCCCGGGGATCGTCCAAGAGCCGTTCGGGACGGGTGTCGGTGATTACATCTACATCGGATCAGGGGACAGAGAACATCCAACTGCAGTATACACTTCTTTTCAAGATCGATTCTATGCCATCAAGAACCGGTGGACGAACGAGGAGGATTTGAACGAATCCAATCTGGTCGATGTGACGAGTGGCCTACTCATGACCGGCACAGAACTACAGAAACAGGATTTGCTCAGTCAGATTGATACGCTCGAGGGTTGGTACTTCAATCTCGATACCGATGGCGAGCGGGTGGTTTCCTCACCGGTCGTGTTCAATAAGGTCGTTTATTTCACCACGTTCACTCCAAGCGCAGAGGCCGGGACCGATCAATGCTCATCGGGGACGGGAGCGGGTACGGCGCGTCTGTATGCCGTGGACTACAAGACCGGCAACGCCGTGTTCGATTTCAATAGCTCGGGCGCATTGGAAAAAGCGGATCGTGCCAAGACGATTGGTACCGGCATCCCGTCTGAGCCTGTGGTGGTGGTGACGGAAACAGGAACGAGCGTGCTCGTATCGACGGAAAAGAAGGTCCAATCGCAAGACACCCAGTCGAAAAGAGAATTTAAGCGGTTTTATTGGCTCCAGCAATAATGGACCTCAGGAGGTGAAGAATGAAGCGAAATAAGATGAGACTGTTTCGTCTCGGGAAATATCTTTTCTTACTGTTGCTCATAGCATGGGCTATGCCTCTTGTCTGCCAGGCTGATCCCCTTTCCAGAGCCCTCCAGAATTGGGAACCGATGGGGATATATGGAAGAATCATGGAGATGGGAGCTGATGGCAGTTCCCTAGTGATCAATGAGAAGACGGTTCTCCTGGTAAATCAGAAACGATTCCTGAAGGTCTACAGGACGAAGATATTGGACCTTGAGGGCAAGGAGTTGCCGTTGAACGTTCTCTCCAAGGGTAAATACGTAGCGGTGAAAGGGGCACAGTCTTACGAGGATAAGACAAATAATCCCGTGGTCGTGGCCAAGGAGATATACCTCTTGCCCAAGCGCATGAGCAGGAATGAATTAAAGCAAGTCGATATTTTCCGTACCAACCCCACCAAATGGTAATCCCGTGATCTGCGGTTTATAGATGCTGGCCCCTTGCCGTTCACTAGGTGAGGGGCCTCGCTTTATTCCAAGGATCTAGATTTCTGTCTTCATCGACGAATCAGGGATTGATAACGATATGGGCGGTATCGTCCTTGACCTGGATATCGATATCGGCGATCCGCTTGGACTTGAGGTTCTGCATGATGTCCTCCAATCTGCCCTTGATCCTGATCGTATGACAAATGGAATGCCCCTGGATGGTGTTGATCTCAATGTCCTCGACCCCGTCCAGACCGGATAAGGCGTCAAGGAGTTTCTGGTGCATTCCGAAGTCCCGGATGCCTTCGATGCAAACCTGGCGAGCAGCGATCATGGGTGCGATCTTCACGATCCTCTGGGCGATGCGCGTCCGCAAGTCCTCGAGTAGGGAAGAGATCAGGACCGCATACATATCCTGGACAGACAGATCACCCCTGCGGGTAAGAGACCATGCGCCGAGGGAGGCCTTCGTGTTCACATCGATCAGGTTTAGGTTGAGCGTACATTGGTAGAGGTTACCTCCCAGAGTGGTAAACCAGACGCTTCCCTGGATGAGAAGGTCCGCCTTGAATTTCAAGGCTAGGATCAGAGGGTCGGCTCCCGAGGCGAGGACACCGAGTTCGGGCGCTTCCTTGAAGACGTTTTCCCCCCATTGAGCGAGCTCGAGAGCAAGCTGTGACTCAAAGAGTGCATAGCCCTTCTTCCCCTTCAGATACCACCACTCATGGAGACCCTCACCAGGTGCATTGCAAGAGACCGCCAGGAGGATGCGGGGCCTGAATGCGCTGGGGACGGTAAAATTCTGAGCCGATATCCAGTCCCTGAGATATACGTCATTGACCCTGAACTCGACCGTGAGGGAAAGGATGCTGCCTTGCTGTGTTCGCGCTGTTATCTTGTACTGGGAGATATCCTGCGTACCCCGCGAGGAGAGGAAGATGGGGAGTTTCTTCAAAAGGGCAAACACGGAACTCTGCGGTACATTCCTCACCGACTCCTGGATGATAGCCTTATGGAAGGCGTCTTGCATGGCAAGATTTTCTGCCTGGGCAACATTGTCGCCCTCGATGGATGCCACCCCTTGGGCGCTGATAATGCTTTCCGCACGAGCAGAAAATGGCAGAAAGAGGGTGATAAGCAGGGTGAGTCTTGCTATGAACCGCATCCGTAGGTTCATCCCGCCAGGAAGTCTTTCAGCTTAGAGTTGACCTCGGATGGTTCGATGTTCGCCACTGCATGCTTGTAGATAAGGATGGGCTTGTCTGTTTGGAGAAGGATGCAGAAAGGATCGAAGCTCTTTACATGACCCTCCATGCGCACATTATCGATGAGGGTGATGATGATGGGTACCCTTTCCTTTCTTGCCTGATTCAAAAACTGATCCTGCACATTAAATACAACTTTGGCCATAACAATCTCCTTTTGTGGAAATGGATTCTATATTTATATATGTATTAATCATAGCATGGCTTAAATCAAGTCCTTTATGATAATATTTATCCTTTTTTTACCAGAAAGGTTTTATTCAATAGATGCAACAAGCGGCACCCCTCCGTAATGCATCGCTCAAGGATGGAGCCATAAAATATCAAAATCCTCCCGAGTCTCCGGGAAGGGAGAAGACATCTGCCGGCTTCCTCGCCATAATTGGTATTTACATGCTGGTTATTCGTGCTTATATCATATCATATGGATGACAAGTCCCGCATTGCGGAACTCAGACGCCTTATAAACCACCATAATTATCGCTACTATATCCTTGACGCGCCAACGATCTCGGACGGCGAATACGACGCGCACATGCGCGAGCTCATCAAACTCGAGGAGGAATACCCCGAACTGATCACCTTTGATTCGCCCACACAGAGGATAGGGGCCAAACCCTTGAGCGAATTTCCCCCTATGGCGCACAGAATACCCTTGTTGAGCATCGATAACGCCATGGGTCAGGATGAGATCCATGCATTCCATGACCGGATCGCTAGGTGGCTTGGTGTTTCCGATATCCAGTACTGTTGCGAACCGAAGTTTGACGGACTCGCCGTGGAACTGATCTATTCGAACGGCGTATTCGCTCAAGGGGGTACCCGGGGAGACGGGACAACCGGCGAAGATGTGACCAGCAATCTCAGGACGATCAAGAGCATCCCGCTCAAGCTCATCGATGGAGATGTTCCCCCGCTCATCGAAGTGCGCGGTGAGGTAGTGATGTTTAAGGACGCATTTCAGGCAGTCAATAAGGAGCGAATGGATTCCGGTGAGACCATCTTTGCCAATCCACGCAACGCTGCGGCTGGCTCACTCAGGCAGCTGGACCCGAAGATTACCGCCCAGCGCTCACTCATATTTTTTGCCTATGGCGTTTCAGATCCGGGCGCACTGGAGATGGATTCCCAGTTCGAGGTACTAAACCGGCTCAACACTTTTGGCTTCAAGGTGAACCCAGAGAGGAGGCTCTGCAGGGGAATGACCGAGGTCGTGTCTTTCCTGGGCCATATGGAGCAGCTGCGTGAGAATCTCCCCTACGAGATGGACGGTGTTGTGGTGAAGGTAGACAAGATTGACCATCAGGCACTCCTCGGGACAAAGGCGAAATCGCCGCGCTGGGAGGTCGCGTACAAGTTCCCACCCACCCAGGCCACAACGCTCTTGAATAACATCCAGGTCCAGGTGGGCCGAACCGGCGTGTTGACCCCGGTTGCGGTGCTCGAGCCGGTGAAGGTGGGGGGGGTCACTGTCAGCCGAGCCACCCTCCACAACATGGATGAGATCAATCGCAAAGGGATTCTCATCGGAGATACGGTCCTCGTTCAGAGGGCTGGGGAAGTTATTCCCGAGGTAGTCACTCCGGTCATATCCAAGAGGACCGGGAAAGAACGAGCGTTCGTTATGCCTGATATATGCCCTGTGTGCGGATCAAAAATAGAGAAACCAAAAAAAGAAAAAGGAATAGAAGAGGTCGCCTACCGGTGTATCAATATGGCATGTCCAGCCATCATAAAGGAACAATTGTATCACTTTGCATCTAAGGATGCTTTTAATATAGAAGGACTTGGAGACAAAATTATCGATCAAATGGTTGAAGTTCTAAAAATCAAGTATGCTTCTGATATCTTTGCTCTTACATATGATGACCTTATGAAACTAGAAGGTTTTGCAGATCTCTCAGCGCGGAATCTTCTTTTGGCTATTAAATCAAGTAAGTCGGTTTTATTTGAAAGATTTATTTATGCCCTTGGGATTCGACATATTGGAACCTCAAAAGCCAACGATCTTGCGCAGCATTTCGGATCTCTCGATGCGTTTATGCTTGCTACCTATGAACAACTCAGGTCTATCCCTGGGATTGGACATGAAATTGCAAACTCAATCCTAGCATTCTTCCAGAACCAGGTTAATGCCAAGGTAATAAAAAGGCTATCAGAGAGGGGGGTCAAAATAATCCAACCCGAACGGAAGCAGGTCAGACAATCCATACTCACCGGCAAAAAGATATGCTTCACTGGGACCCTGAGCAAAATGGCTAGATCCGAGGCGAAGAAGGATGCGGAGAGGCTGGGGGCCATGGTGGTGGATTCGGTCAGCAAACAGCTTGACCTGCTCGTTATCGGTGCAGATCCTGGAACGAAGTTCGATAAGGCACGTGCGCTAGGCGTTACTATCATTGATGAAGACACCTTCTTGGGTATGCTGAAAGTGGCGGTATGAAGGCGTTGCACGTAATGGTCCATGGGAGGGTGCAGGGGGTGTGGTTCCGGGCCAGCACCCAGGAAGAGGCACGAAACCTTGGTTTGAGCGGATGGGTGCGGAACACCTCCGATGGTGGTGTGGAGATCCACATGCAGGGGGATGATGCTCTCGTGGAACAGTTCCTAAACTGGTGCCATCAGGGATCTCCAGGCGCTTCTGTTATACGGGTAGATGCAGAGCCTGTCGAAACGGTCGAAGGGATAAAGGGCTTTACTATCCGATAGTAATATCCAGACATGGAGGCTTTTGTGAAAGATGGCCCCTAAAACCCAGCCCAATAGAAGCTTAAAAGACAAGCTGGTTTACCCCTCACCGGCAACTGAAGGCGGGTGGCGAGGAGCAAATCAGCTTGCGTCCGACCCATTGAAAAGGCAAGAGCGGGGAAAGAGGTTAAGGTGAGGGAGTAAATTACCTGTCGTCCGGGAGAAAGAGGTTCAGGAAGAAGCCCACCACGGACATGATGATAGCGGCAAGGAGGGCAGCCCAGAACCCGCTCACCCTGAACCCCCCCACGATCTCGGCTGTAAAGAGGATCATGGCGGCATTAATGACGAAGGTAAAGAGGCCCAAAGTAAGGATATTGATGGGCAGAGTGAGCAAGATGATAATGGGCCGCAGGAAGGCGTTGAGCAGCCCAACGACAAGGGCGGCGAAGAGCAGTGCCCAGCCATTCTCTATAGTAATGCCTTTTATGACCCATGAGGCAATGGCAAGTGCTACGGCTGATATGGCCCATCTTATGAAAAATCTGGTAATACCTGTCATACCCCATGTATTGTAGGGTATTTTTGAAGAAAAATAAATGGTATTTGATAAACGTCAAGCACATTTCCTGCTTGCATATCCCTTTGCTTTGGGATATGAGAGTGCCGCTCCTTGCTCCATGTGGGGCTACTAATCCATAAGGAGGGTACGATGTTTTATGAGCTTACGATGATACTCAATCCCGACCTGGGAGAGGATGAAATCGAGAAGGTCACCGCACGCTTCAGGTCAAACCTAACGAAGAATGGAGGTGAAATCATCAAGATCGATGATCTCGGTTTAAAAACACTTTCCTACAAGATTCAGAAAAAGAGTAAGGGCCGTTACTTCCTTTCCTATCTTGGCGGCCCCGGTTCCATGCTTTCTGAGATAGAACGAACCTTAAAGATCGATGAGAATGTCCTACGGTTCCTTATCATCAGACTCGAAGAAGACATCAAACGAGAGGATCTTGAAAAGGCCACGGTCGAGCAGAAAACCGAGGCCGTGACCGAACGGGAGACCGAGAAAACAGCTGAGGTCGCATCTGAGACGCTTCAGGGGGAGGAGAATCATGGAGAGAAATAGGAGGCCGAAACAGCTGTCGAACCCACGGGTCAGACCCTATTTCAAGAAGAAGACATGCAGGTTCTGCGAAGACAAGAATCTCAAGATCGATTACAAGAATCCGAATGTCCTCAGGGATTTCATCACAGAGCGGGGTAAGATTCTTCCACGGCGTATAACCGGGACCTGTTCGAGACATCAGCGGCAACTCTCCGTAGAGATCAAGAGGGCACGGATGATTGCCCTTCTGCCGTTCACTGTGCACGACTAAAGACTATGCCTCTTGCTCCCAGAGGCAATAAGACCCTGTGGATTTCTAGCGGGGTCTTTCTTTTTCTCGGGGGACTCATCATCGTCATACCGGCGCAAACTATGCCAGTAGCATTATTCCTCCCGGCATTGTACTGCATTTGGGCAGAACGATGGGGAAGGATGAATCCGTTCTTGATAAGTCTTGTCCCCGGTTTCCTTGCTGTCGTCCCAGCATTCGTTCAGGGAGTCATACCCTATGTCTCTCTGCTCTTATGTGGCTTTATCATGAGGGCCATGGTAAAGAAGGGGAGGGTGGGCCTTTCCGTTTTTATCCCTGCATGCTTACTCTTCAGCCTTTTTGTCATCGTGTTATCCCTTATTGCATATGCCGAGGGGAACACCATATACAAGATCATTCAACAATGGGTGGGCAGAATGATGGAGCAGGTTTATCAAGTTTACACCAGCATCTTGAGCCCCGGCGACCTGACGACCTTCAAAATGCAGCGGCCCCAGCTTGAAGAGAAGATTGCCCGTTTTTCCCCGGCACTTACTTTAGCAGGGCTGACCTTTTCTCTCTGGCTGAACCTCATCATTGTTGCAGCTACAAAAAAAGACTTGAACCTCAGGACATGGAAAAGCCCTGACTGGGTGGTTTTGTTGTTTATCATGTCCGGGCTTTGTACATTCGTACCGCTTATCCTGGTCCAGGCAGCTGGCTATAACCTGCTCATCATGGTTTCCCTTGTATACTTTTTCCAGGGACTCTCTATCGTGGCATACTATCTTGATGTCCGAGGCTGGGGGACGCTTCTACGCTGGATTATTTATCTATTGATATTGAGTCAGTTATATATCATGATTATAGTGGCCTTATTGGGTCTGTTTGATACCTGGTTCTATTTCAGGAACCTGATAAGGAAGAATAAAGGAGAGCTCGTATGAGGGTAGTGCTTTTGGAAACGATAGAAGGTCTTGGCATGGTGGGACAGGAGGTAAAAGTCAAGGACGGGTATGCGAGGAATTACCTTATCCCCAAGGGAAAGGCCTTGCTGGCCACAGACAGCATGATCAAGTCCTTCAACGATAAGATCCGGGCAGGCATAAGGGCTGAAGCCAAGACAAAGGAACATGCTCTAAAGCTCGCCGAGGAGCTCATGGGCGTGGTCCTGACCTTCAAGGCGAAGGCAGGTGAAGACGGCAAGCTGTTTGGGTCGGTCACGAGCGCGCAGATCCAAGAGACCTTAATGGAAAAAGGTTTTGATGTGGACAAGAAGAGGATCGCATTGAGCGAACCCATCCGACACCTTGGGACCCATGAAGTTGTCGTGAGGCTCTATCCCGAGGTCAGTGCCACCCTGAAGGTGGAAGTGGGAACGGAAGAGGAATAGACCTTGGAGGATACCCCTTTAAGCCTCCCTCACAACCGGGAAGCTGAAGAGTTCATTCTGGGAGGAATTCTCCTGGAGAACTCCTCCCTGGATGTGATCACGGAAAAGATCTCCCCGTTGGATTTCTATTCCGAACGACACCGGATCATTCTCGAGGAGATGTTAACCCTACGGGAGAAGGGGATCCCTATAGATTTCGTCTCGCTGACCGAGGCCATCGAGGCGAAGAATCTCATAGACAAGGTGGGGGGGGTGAGCTATATAGCCCAGCTAGCAGATCGGATCCCAACCACGGCCAACCTCGAATACTATGCCGATCTCATACGGGACAAGTCGATCCTGAGGTCTCTTATAATCGGGGCGGGGGAGATCGTTAAGATCGCGAGGGGACCGGTTACGGATGTAGCCGAGACCGTAGAATCCGCCGAACAGATCATTTTCAATATCAATAAAGAATTAAATAATGAAAAAAAAGGTCTGATCAAGGCTAAAGGACTGGTGAACGACCTTTTCAAGAAGTTAGAACTTATCCATAAGGGTGAGCTCGATCAAGGCGGTATACCCACCGGTTTCAGCGATTTGAATGCGATTCTCATGGGCGGACTCCACCCAACCGACCTCATTATCATCGCCGGCAGACCCTCCATGGGAAAGACATCTCTTGCTATGAATATTGCTGAGTTTGTGTCTCTTGTCGAGAAAGTCCCAGTCGCTGTCTTTTCACTCGAAATGGGCCAGGAGCAGCTCCTTTTGCGACTGCTCGCTTCGTTGGCAGAGATAGACCAAAGCAAGTTGAGGAACTCGAGATTTCTGGACAAAAATGATTGGGTCAATCTTGTCAATGCCTGCGGGGAACTTTATGAGGCTCCTCTCTATATCGATGACACGCCGGGCATTTCCCCCATGGAGATACGGGCTAAGTTGAGGAGACTAGCCATGCGCGAGGATCTGGGGCTCGTTATTGTGGATTATCTCCAGCTTATGACCACCAAGTCGAGGGCGGATTCAAGGGAGCAGGAGATATCCGAGATATCCAGATCATTAAAGGCCATTGCCAAGGAATTCCATATCCCCCTCATCGCACTCAGCCAGCTTAATCGAAGGGTGGAAGAACGAAGTGTCAAACGACCCATGATGTCGGATCTGCGGGAATCAGGGGCCATAGAACAGGATGCGGATATCATCTGCTTCATCTACCGGGATGAGGTCTATAACCCTGACACCGAACACAAGGGCAAGGCCGAGATTATTGTTGCAAAGCATAGGAACGGCCCCACCGGGAATATTGAACTGAAATGGGATCCAGAACATACAAGATTCAAACTGCTCGATGAAAGACACCAGGCCTAGATCTTCCGCCTCCGCACGGGATAGGAATGCTGGATGTGGATATCCTCGACAATGATTGACTGATCCTTGTCGAGGACATTCTTTATTCGCTGGAGAGACCTGACCTGGATCTGCCTGACTCGCTCCCTCGTCACTCCGATCTTGGCGGCAATATCCTTGAGTGTGGCAGGTGGGTCGCTGAAAAAGCGTTTCTTGATGATGTAGATCTCACGGTTGGTCAGGATGGGTGGCTGGGCGCTGATGAGGTTGAGGAGGAAGGACCGCCTTTCCTTGCATACATAGGTGTCTTCCTGATCAGGTCCCTCATCGAGCATGTGGTCGAGGAGCTTGTCCTCTTCCTCCCCGTCGTTGGAGAGGCTGCAATCCAATGATATGAGACCTTTCGCGTGCGCGAGAGTGCCTGTATGCACCTGATAACTCTTGTAGATATAGTTTTTGATATAGGCCTTAATCCACCATATGGCATAGCAGATGAAGCGCACTCCCTTTTCCGGGTCATAGCGGGTAAGTGCCTTGACGAGGCCCATATTGCCTTCCTGGATGATATCGAGTGGGCGATATCCGAGATGGAAATAACTTCGACTGATCTTTACTACGAACCTTAAATTTGCGGTGACGATCTTCTGCCCCGCCTCGACATCCCCCTGCTTATAGCGGTTGGCGAGAACAGTCTCATCCTCTCGGGAAAGCAACGGAAAGTCTCTGATTCTCCGCGTGTAATGCTCCAAGTCGGAAGAAGAATACTTGCTCCCCATAGACCCCCTTCCTTGAGCAAAGAATATGCAATTATACCCTATATCAGAGAACTCTATTCGATAACTTACACATTGTCAATACAAATTTAAAAAAATGTGTCGCGACTCTTTGATAATGTCCCCTACCAGACTCAATAGAAATGTCCCCTATGCGAGAATTTGATAAGGGAGGCCTCATGAGGAGGTCTTGAGA
>Ga0315288_10008212_pt1 | contig 13181 bp, 14 predicted proteins | sample YL17G11_20_MG_FD_203454 | JGI IMG/M metagenome (GOLD analysis project Ga0315288, IMG submission 203454) | Sediment microbial communities from Yellowstone Lake, YNP, Wyoming, USA - YL17G11_20 | ecosystem: Environmental > Aquatic > Freshwater > Lake > Sediment | place: USA: Wyoming | collected...
CCTCCAGTATGCCCTGCATGTCCTACCATAATAAATAATTGCGACAAAAATAAAAAATGCGCACCCTGTCCTCCTTGTGGTAGATGCCCAGAATCAGCATTTGAGTGTGTAAAACGCCCAACATATCAGCCAGAAAATCCATATTTACCAATGCCAGTATTAGCGGATTTTAGTCAGTTTGGTATGTAAATTAAATAAATAAATAAAATAATTAATTAATTATTAATTAATAAATAAACGGCATTTAATAATTAATATTTTAATCTCCTCTTTTTTTCAAACATTTTTCATCAATTTGGAATGTATCAACTTTCTCTTCTTGTGGAACAATTTTAATAATACACTTTGATTTTTTTCCATACAATGGTTCAGTGCAACCTTTTTCTTTTTTGTTTAAGTGACCAACTTTTAATAAAATTGAGGGTTCTTTTGTGCAGCGAGCCCTAAAATGTTCATATCTCTCTCTAATGTCGCAGTATGACAATCCAGATTTTTTTCCCAGCATTTTATTAATGGTCTCGTGTAAATTGTACATGTATTTAGAAAATGTTTCTCTGCTTTCCATACAATCCATTGTCAGTGGCAATAACTTAAAATTTTTCTTTAAATTTATGCGACAATATTTACATGGTAATACATTTTGTAAATTTATTATAAAATTTCTATAATGTTTTTTCTCTTCTTGAGTTGGGTTTACTGGATAATTAAAACTAATCATATGCAATGAATGCCATAGAGCCGGTCCCCAAGCAGTTGTAAGCATTCCATCACCAGCACTATAATTTTTTTTAGTAAAAACCCTTTTCTTTTTAGTTTTAGTTTTATTTTTATTTGTTCTTTTATTTTTACGCGCGAGTGTTTTTAATGCCATATATAATAATTTAGAAAATATTATATTATTATATATGGCAAATAGAAATTCTACAATTTATTATTTTTCAAATAATACGAAAAATGTTTCGTATCTAACAATTGTTGCATTATTATTGCTAATAATAGTCTTTTTTATACCTTTATTAAATAGAATTTTAATATTTATAGGAAAAATTACAGCATTGTTTTTGTTGGGAAGTGCGTTTTATTTAAATTTAAAAAGCACCAATGCCACGTCAAACAATTTAAAAAACTTATTCATTGACCCATCAATGACACAAATAAGAAATAATGTTGTTGCAAGTTATTTATTATCATTTAGTTTATTAGTATTGATTATTGTAATCATTACTTCTTTTGCTTAATAAATTCAACAATTTTACCTTTTACATTATCATTGTTTGAATTAAAGTTAATTCCATACACTGACGATATTTTTTTATAATATTCAATGTCATTTGAAAAATCTGCTTTATTAATTTCAACGATATTTCCATTTTCATCTCTAAATAACATTTGATTAATTTTATATCATAATTTATCTTTAAATTTTTTAAGATAACTTATTTTAATCTATCAATATATATATATATTATGTCCGGAAAATGCGTAGTACTTAAATTAAAGAAAGGTGTAACTCCACCATTTGGATATATTTTAAAAAAGGAATTAAGAAACATAAATGTTTATCAAAAATGTTTAATAAATCAACAAGATGTTGACGAGTTAATGAGTTTAATGCAAACAACCAGATTGCAAGACCCAAATGTAGAAATGGCAGTTGTAAACACTGATGGCATTGATAGTGTTTTAGATGCTTTCGGAGAAATGAAAATTGGAGGTTTCATGAAAAAAACAAATAAATCTAGAAGACATAAATCTAAAAAAAATAAATCTAGAAGACATAAATCTAAAAAAAATAAATCTAGAAGAAATAAAACCAGAAGACATTAAAATATTTAATTTTGCTATTCGTTAAATAAAGATACTTATTTATTCTATATTATTATATAATGTTCGCCAACGCAACAAACAAAATAGGGACTACTTTAGTAAATTACAAAAAATTCATATTGGTTCTTTTTTTAGCGTCACTATTTATAATAACAGCAATTTATGTTTACAAGAATTACATTAATAAAGGAAGAAGTTCTCAAGGGAACAATACAATTTCATCATCTACTTCACATGAAAATAAAAGTGCTGAATTATACTTTTTTTCAACTGAATGGTGCCCTCATTGTAAAAAAACTAAACCTGAATGGGAACAATTAAAGAATAACTATGCTGATAATAACAATATAAATGGGTATAATTTGACATTCGTAGAAGTTGATTGTGACGCTAATCCGGAGTTAGCAGATAAATTCAAAGTTGAAGGTTACCCGACAATAAAACTTGTAAAGGGTAATCAAATTATTGAGTTTGATGCCAAACCAGATGTTAAAACAATGGAAAACTTTTTATCAACTGTACTTGCGAATTAATTCTAGATAATAAAAATAGAAACATTTAAGATTTGTAACGATTAAACATGAATCCTGCCATTTCTCCTTTCTTAATAAATTTCTCTCTACTATCTTTAGCACCAAGAACATTAAACCAATCTTCATACCCATTAATCTCTTCTATGATACAATTTACAGTATTTGGAACAGAAGGCTGTCTCAACTCACTACTAATTTCTTTTCCTATCAATTTCAAAATATGGACCCAATAACTTAAAATGTCAGTTGTTTCTACAATAGGATTGATTACCTGATTAATTGACCATATATTTTTAAATGCTAGAATTTCATTTGATTCACATCTTGTATCGTTTAAACATATTTCAAGTGGGAAATTTATAAGAATTCCACCATCAACATAGCATGCACCGTCCATTACAATGGGTTTAAATATAAACGGTATTGCTGTACTCATGGCAATCGCCTTCACGAGAGATAAATTAGGAAATGTTTTATATGAAACATCTACAGGTTTTAATGTTTCAGAATTTATATTTATTGAAAACATATGTAATTCTATTTTATTATAATTATAAAGTTCGCTTAATGTTATATCAACTGATAACTCTTTGGCATCTAATAACGGTTTAAGTGCTTCGCGTATAAATTCATCACCTAAAATTCCTTTTTTTTCCCAGGCTTTAAACAAATCATCCGGTGATATATCAATTAATTTTTCCCATGGCCTTTTAATTATATAATCATCTAATATACTCCACTCATACTTTAGCGAAATAATTGCTCCTATAAAAGCACCAATAGATGTACCATATATTGTCTCAATGTCATTTATATTCCAAAAATTTTCATTTGACAAATATTTTGCTGCCCCATAAGTAAATAGACCAGACGGCCCTCCTCCGGCTATAACTAAATGTTTAATTGTCATTAAATATTTATTTATGGAAACTTTAATAAGTTTTATTTTAAATAGATTTTTCTAATATAATCTTAATTATGGATACTATTTTTACATTAAAAGACAACGAACATTCCGAAAAGATAAATCTTGATGATTTATATGAAAAAAAAAAACAACATGACCTTAATACACTTAATATTTACAATAAAATATTGGGAAGAATTCACAATAAAATTAAATTGGCATCTAGACAATCAATAGATAATCAATTTTGCTGGTTTGTAGTTCCAGAAGTTATGATTGGTGTTCCAAAATATGATCACGGATCAAGCATTGCTTATATAATTGATAAATTAAATGATAATGGATTTGTAGTTAAATATACTCATCCTAATTTATTATTTATTTCTTGGAAAAACTGGATACCTAGTTATGTAAGAACTGAATTAAAGAAAAAAACGGGAATTATCATTGATGGACATGGAAATAAATTAGATGATGGAGATGGGTCAAAAAATAATATTTTAGAACCGGATGACATTAATGCTATAATGTTGAATAAAAATGGAAAGTTGCCACTTGATAATAAAAATAATAAAGAATATAAGGACATCAATAATTACAAACCAACAGGAGGGCTTATTTATAATAAAGATTTATTAAGAAAACTAGAAGATAAAGTTTCATAAATTTTAAAATTATTATATGACATAATATATAAATGAAATTGGTATTAAAAACTTTTTTGTTTCATGCCATGTGCATTTTATTTTTTTCAATTGTTTACAGAACAGAAAAAAAATCATTTGATAATTTAAATGAAAATTCTAATTTTATAGATTTTTTGTCATTGTCCACAACCATACAAGCCGGAGTTGGGTATTCAAAAATATACCCAAATAACGATTGGGTTAAAACATTAATGATAATCCAACAATTGTTGATGATATCTACAAATATTTTTACAATTTATATTTTTACACTGTAAAAGAAATTATTAATTATTATTTTGTGTAATAATTAATATATATAATTCATTTATTTATAATGCAGAAAAAGATTATTTATTTTTACTAATTTTCTTATGTTTGCTGCGTTTGTGACGATTGGTACGAGATTTTTTTTTATATTTTTGAGTTTTTCTATTATATCCACCATTTATTGCGCCAAATGACTGTGTTTCAACTGTTTGACTTGCATTTCTTGTTTGAGATAAATCTGGAGGATTTGAAGTCCCTACTATAGGCACGGTTGAAGAAAATATTGAAGGTCTTGTATCTGAATATAATTCATTAGTATTTAAAATTTGTCCTGCATTATTTATTGCGGGATTTGTAACTGGATTTGTAACTGGGTTTATTATGGGGGGTATTGTGGGATTAATTGTGGGATTAATTGTGGGATTAATTGTGGGATTAATTGTGGGGTTTATAATTGGATTTGTTACTGGGTTTGTTACGGGGTTTGCTACTGGAATTATTACTGGGGGTGTAATGGGGTTTGTTATGGGATTTGTAACTGGGTTTATTACAGGGTTTGTTACGGGATTTGTTACGGGATTTGTAATGGGGTTTGTTACGGGGTTTATTACAGGATTTGTTACGGGATTTGTTGTTGGGTTTGTAATGGGGTTTATTGTTGTTGGGTTTGCCTCTTCAGATATAGTACTCACTGGAACAGGTGCAACCGCAGTTGTATCCGATAATGTTTTGTCAACTTGTTTTTGTAAATTAGATATCTGATTAACAGTTGTTTGTAATATTTGATTGTCTACTATTGCTTCAAAAATTTGTATTCCCTTAACAAAATCTTCTTCGCATGAAATATACAAATCAATGATGTTTTTCCTAGTTTCATTAATTAATATTGAGAGATTATTTTCATTAAGTTTTGGATTAATTATAATTTCTTTTTTATTTGTTTCACTATTTACCCTAACAACAAATAGTTCATCAAGAACATGTAATAATTTGTTTTGATTTTCCTCCGCCTTAGTTAACATGGTTTTAATATGCAACGCGTATTCATTAAATAATTTAAATTTTAAATATCCTTTTTGTTCGTTTGTAAAAATCCCACCTGTTTTACATCCTTCTCCCCGATGATATCGCCTTAAAGGAATTTGACTAAATTTTGTTATAGCGGGAACATTTTCAACTGTTCCATTATCGCCAATTTTTTCAACAATTGGTATTTTATCATCTCCCGTAAATGCTTTATAAAAAATAAGTAAATCTTTTTTGTATTGTTCTTGCATTTCAGGTGACATGTTGTCTTCTAATTTCATGTGTCCTCCAAAAACACCCTTGTCGTAATTATAAACATCATAATACAAATGTTGTAATTCAGGTATGCCTGGTTCAGATCCCAATTGTTTATCACTATTAGTTTTGGAATCATAATTGATTGAACAAAAATCGGGTTTTATTCCAATTTCAGTATCACTATCAACTGCATAATCGTGTTTATTTATTAAAGCATTAATGCGTGTATTACATATATTTATTTGTTCTAATGTAGTGGTAATGCCTTCTGGTAAATCTTTTTTTTCAATCAATCCTAAATGTTTGGTCTCGCCAAGTGAATTTTTGTAAGTATATGTAGGATTAACTGTAGTTACAATTGCCGCAAAAAGATGCGCTATTTTTACATAAAATTTTGCGATTCCGATACATATTCGCCGTTTATTTGTAGAATTTTTTACATCTAATTTAGGAAGACTTTCTTTATTAAAATATACAAGTTTATCTGATGCCATTTCATTAATTTCTATTCCATTCTTTAATCTCTGTGCTAAAAAGTTTACTTGGTCTTGATTTAAGTTGTTGGCAATGATATCAGATGTTAAAATCACTAAATTGTCACAGTATTTAATGTCTGATAAATTTTTCATATCATTAAAATTTTGAGTAAGAATGTAATTTGTAGCCACATAGTCAATGACTTGTGCTAGTGAATTTGGTGTTTTGTTTGTTTGTGAGGTTGTGTTTCCCATTTGTTTATATGATATAAAGATATATAAAATAAAATAAATAAAATTGAAATAAAAATAATATTATAGATATTAACAAGCCAATGACAGAATTTACCAATGCCAAAACTAAAAAAATACATCACAATAAAACCATTAATAAGAAAGAAATGTGGGACCAATTTAATTCTGAAATTAAAGAAGAATCTACAATTGAATGTATTTATAGGACAACGGGGGAGAGAGAAAATTGTGACAATTGCAACTCAAGTTTAGCCATTACAGATGAAGGATTTTTAGCATGTTGTAATGATAAATGTGGCATCATTTACAAAGACATGGTTGATCAAAGTGCAGAATGGAGATTTTATGGTGGAGATAACAATCAATCTGATGATCCAACCAGATGTGGAATGCCAACAAATCCATTACTTAAGGAATCTTCTTTTGGGTGTAAAGTTATTTGTAAAAATGCTTCTAGTTACGAGATGAGAAAAATTAGACGATATACTGAATGGCAATCAATGCCTTATATTGAAAAATCGCAATATGACGAGTTTCAAAGAATTACTATTTTAGCGCAAAATGCTGGATTACCAAAATTAATAATTGATGAAGCAATGAGATGTCATAAAAAACTGTCAGAAGCCAAAACATTTAGAGGACTTAATCGGCAAGGAATTATTGCCGCTGCTATTTACGTAGCATGTAGAACAAATAATTATCCAAGAACAGCAAAAGAGATCGCGACAATATTTCACCTAGACAATACTAGCGCCACAAAAGGTTGCAAAAATGCTATAACAATAATCAACGAAATGGAATCAGAAATGGAAAACAATGATAAAACTTCTCTATGTCAAACAACCCCACTTTCATTTATTGAACGATATTGCAGTCGTCTTAGTATTAACATTGAACTTACTAATTTATGTAAATTTGTTGCAAATAGAATTCAAAAAAATAATTTAATTCCGGAAAATACCCCTCATTCAATCGCTGCCGGAATTGTTTATTTTGTCGCTCAAACATTCAATCTCAATGTAAGCAAAAAACAGGTAAATGCCATAAGTGAAATTAGCGAAGTTACGATTAATAAATGTTATAAAAAATTGTTCAATATTAAAAATGAATTAATACCTCAAAAACTATTGGATAAATACACATAAATTTGTGTAATTTTATAATAATTATTAAACCGATTTAAAATTTTTCTTTTGTATTATAATAAAATAAAATATATGTTGCGAATGAAATCTATTGTTGGCAAAGTCTTTGATCAAGCAAAACATGAAGGATTTGTTCGATTTAGAGATGGCAATCCTATTAATTTTTCTAGATATAATTTGGAAAAAATTAATTTTAATGGCGCAGTGCAAAGTATAAATACTACAATTATTACGGATTGGAACGCTTCATTAAATAAAAAAGAAATTAAATTTGTAAAACAAAATAAAAACTTGTTTATTAATGAAGTCAATGAAATTACAAAATTAACACCTTATTTGTAAAAAATAATTAATAATCTTTTTCTGTCAATAAAAATATATTTTAATTTTATATCAATTAAAGTATATTAAAGTTAATATTATAATTTAATAAATAATATGAAAACATCAATATCCACAGTTGAGATTTTTAATAAACATAAAAATTGGTTAAAAAATCCTAGTCAAGATTACATCAATACATGTTTTTCAGATTATATTGGAATGCCTTATTTTATTTCTATCTCACCTCAAATTAAAAGGACGCCCAAGAGAGAAAATGATGTTAATTTAATAATGCAATTTTATATTGACAATAACAATGAAAGACAAAAGGAAATTAAAAAATGTTTATTTTTAAATGTAAACAATAAATTAATTAATAAAATTTATCTTTTTAATGAAAGAAAATATAGTAAAGAAGAATTAGGAATTAATAGTGAAAAAATAGTTCAAATTGTCACCGGTAAACGTCTTACGTTTGAAGAAATATTTGATTTAATAGAAACAACAAACATTAATGGATATATTATTATATCTAATTCTGATATATTTTTTGATTCATCATTGGAAAATATTAAAACATGCGATTTTTCAGAGAAAAATGTTTTGACATTATGTAGACATGAATACAAAGGACAAGGGCCTCTTAAAAACTGCAAATTATTTAATGAAGGACGACCAGATAGTCAAGATGCTTGGATATTTCATTCAGATATCAATGTGTCTAGAGAGAAAAGAAAAATATTTAACTTTAGCATGGGAAAAGCAGGATGTGATAATAAATTAATTTATTTATTTCAAATATTGGGTTATCAATGCTATAATGAAGCAACTCTAGTTAAAATATATCATTTACATAATGTTGTAACACGAAATTACAATCCAACCGACAAAGTTCCTTCACCATATTGTTGTTTATTTCCAATTACTTCACCCGAAGATAAATTAAATACATCTCATTCATTTAATATCATAATGGAAAATGAAGAATTTTGTAACTATATAAGAGAGAAAATTATAAATAATAAAACATTTATACTTCCTAGAATAGCAGGAGTAGAAAATGCGATGGCTTATCATGGAGCAATTTTAATGCAACAAGGAAATGTATTTCCTCAAAGATATTTTGATAAACCATTTCAAATAATGAAAAATAATGCTGGAATTAAATTGTTAAATAATAGAAGTATAGTAAAATATAGTCAATCATATCTTTCAGCGTTTGAAAAGTGTGATGCGTACTTTGACTGGGAACCTTGGGGAACCGTAGCAAAAAGCATATTTAAATCTTTAAATTTTATTTTTGAAAATTTTAAAAAACAAAGATTTTGGTCAATTACATTAGATGTTTTTGACCACATACAAACAAGACAATGGACAAGAGAATTGGCGGGAAAACGAATTTTAATTATATCTCCATTTGTAGAAAGTTTTAAAGACAAAATAAATACAAGAGATAAAATATACGGCATTGATTTATTTCCCAATTGTCAATTTGTTTTTTTAAAACCTCCTCAGACACAAGCAAATTGTCATTCTGAAGAATTTGATATTGAATTAAATAAATTTGTAGAAAATATAAGAGGGATTAAAGATGAGTTTGATATTTCTCTCTTGTCATGTGGTGGATATGGAAATTTAGTGTGTTCCGAAATTTATAAAATGGGAAAGTCTGCGATTTATGTAGGAGGTGTTCTACAAATGTATTTTGGCGTTTATGGAAATCGTTGGGAGAGAGAAAGACCAGACATAATGAAATTATATAAAAATGAACATTGGAGCAGACCTAAAGATGAAGAGTGTCCAGATGGATTTAATAATGTAGAAAATAGTTGTTATTGGTAACAATTAAATAAATTTAAAATAAATGGCATATTTAAAAAATTAAAACAAAATGTTATTAATTAAATGCTATTAAACATTATTTAATTAAATGCTATTAAACATTATTTAATTAAATGCTATTAAACATTATTTAATTAATTAATAATATCATGAAAGTTTTTATAGAAAAACAAGAATACCAAGTTGAATACAATGAATTTACAAAACTATTTATACAAGAATATTGTAATTTAAATATGTTTAATGAACTTAGTGATTTTGAACGAATGGTCGGATTAATTAATGATATAAACAAAGAATTAAAAATCACAAATTTAATTTATTTAAATCCAACGCATGGGGCATTTATACCAATTAATTGTAGTAAGAATGCATTAAATAGTAAAATTATTTTTACAAATAATGACAGTGTTCATTTTACGAATGCAAAAACAAACATTAGTAATTTAAACATTACAAATGTAACCATAGTTGAAAATCCTTTAAATTCATTGAATCAATTAAAATTTAGTGAAAATTATTTAATTTGGGCGGATGATTTAGATGATGAAATTATTAAGTATTTTAATGAAAATAATAAATCAATTATAATATCAAACCAAAACGAAAAGTTACAAAATATATATATTAATTCGTTTCATTTAACAAATTCAAACAAAGTCATTTATGTTCCAAAAATTTATTTGTATAATTTTTATATATCATTTAAATCATTTATTAAGTTAAATACTAACAATGAAAAATCGCATGAAATTAATTATGATAATCTAATTAATTTGTGCATTATGGTAAAAAATGGAGGTGAACAATTTGAAAAAATGTTAACAAACAATATACATTTAATAGATAGATGGACTATATTAGATACAGGAAGTACAGACAATACGATTGACATAATTAAAAAAATTTTAATAGGAACAAAAAAAGGAAATTTATATCAAGAACCGTTTATTAATTTTAAAGACAGCCGAAATAGATTACTTGAATTGGCTGGAGATAGTTGTAAATATACATTGATGTTAGATGATACATATTTAATTAAAGGAGACTTAAGAAAATTTTTAACTCAAATAAGAAGCGATCAATTTTCAGATTCATTCACTCTTTATATTAAAAGTGATGATGTAGAATATGGGTCTAATCGCATACTAAAAACAAATAGGAATCTAAAATACTTATATAAAATCCACGAAGTCATACAATCAGAAAATAATAATAATGTTGTTGTTCCTATGTCAAGTAGTTACATATTAGACGAAAGGTTTGACTATATGGAAGAGAGAACAATGAATAGAAAATCATTGGATCTTAAATTATTGTTTGAAGAATTAGAAGAAGATCCTGATAATCCTAGAACATATTATTATTTGGGACAAACATATAATTTATTAGAAGACTATCAAAACGCATTTAAATGGATGATGGAGCGAGTAAACCACAAAGAAGAAGGATTTATGCAAGAAAAGGTAGATGCGTGTTTTGAATCCGCCCGTATAGCAAATTTTCGTTTAAATAAACCTTGGAGTGAAGTAGAACCTATTTATTTGAGAGCATATGATTTGGATAAAGAAAGACCCGACGCCTTGTATTTTTTAGGAATTCATTATTATTTGGAGAATAATATGAAACCCGCATTTGATTATTTAAAAAAAGCATTTGAAATTGGGTATCCAATTCACCGACAATATAGTTTAAAACCAACACTAAGTTATCATTTTTTACCAAAATTTTTAACAAGAACCTGTTATCATATATTGGATAATAAATTAGGAGAACAATCTGCCGAATTTTTCCTTAAAAATAATAAACCGACAGCGGATGATTATAATGAGGTTGTGTCGTGGTATAATATTTATAAAAAATTAAACATGTGTGATTTATCAAAATATAAAATAAAATCCAGAACCTCATCTAAACCACTTTTTGTTTTTGTTGCCGATGGAGGTTTTAATCAATGGAGTGGAAGAAATATTTTAACATCAGGAGTAGGTGGTTCAGAAACATATATAATTGAAACGGCACGATATATTCAAAAGAGCGGACAATTTGACGTAGTCGTTTTTTGTAATTGTAGTGAAAATGAAACATTTGAAGGAGTTGAGTATAAACATTTAAATGATTTTTATCAATTTATTAATGAAAACAAAGTTCATAGTTGTATTGTAAGTCGCTTTTCAGAATATTTACCTGTAGCATTTAGAGGATTGACTGAGAATGTATATTTAGTAGTACATGATTTAACTCCATCTGGCATAGTAATTCCGATTGATGCGAAATTGAAGAATATATTTTGCCTAACAGAATGGCACGTTGGATACATGAATGAACGGTTTCCTTCGCTGAGTAATATTACCGTACCATTTTATTATGGTATTGATACTAATAAATTTTTAATAAAAGAAACTGATAAAATTATACCATATAATTTCATTTATTCGTCATTTCCAAATCGCGGACTACTTCCTCTCTTACAAATGTGGCCTGAAATTTATAAAAAATATCCATCTGCTACATTAAATATTTATTCTGATGTAAATGGAACATGGGTTAACAATGTTGTACCAGAACAGATGAAAGAAGTACGGAAATTATTGTTTAATTATAAGCACATGAATATCAATTATCACGGATGGGTTGATAAACAAACATTGGCAAATGCTTGGGTAACATCTGATATATGGTTTTATCCTTGTACATTTATGGAAACATTTTGCCTAACCGCGCTTGAGGCAGCTATTACACGAACATTTGCTATTACGAATGATTTGGCCGCTCTACAAAATACAGTAGGAAATAGAGGTGCTGTTATAAAAGGAGACGCATCAACAAAAGAATGGCAAGAACAAGCATTAGAAACCCTTTTTTATTATATGGATGAAAAAAATTTAATGGAAAAACAAGAACTAATAGAAAAGAATTATGAATGGGCTCGTGAATTAACTTGGAAAAATCAAGCTGAAAAACTTTTATTAAATTACATAGAACCATCTACAAGTATAAATATAAATAATTATCAATTGCAAGAACAAAATGTAGACATTCAAATAGAGAAACCTGTAGACATTCAAATAGAGAAACCTGTAGACATTCAAATAGAGAAACATGTGAAAATATAATAAAATGGAACACAATGATATTATATTATACAATTTTGGATTATCTGATACATCACAAATAGCTAATATGGAAATTAACAGTTATAATTATGAAAACAAAGGGTTAATCCCTAAAAAATGTGAGTCACAAGATTATCTTTTTACATACAAATTTTTAGATTATTTTTAATTATTATTTAATTAAAAATCATTTATATTTTTTTATTTTATTTTTTGTCTCGTTTTCTTTTCGGTAGGTATAATTAAATTGAGTATTGACAGTCAAACGAGAAGTTGGTGTATCCTGGATTATAGTAACTGCTTGCCACGACATCCAAGTTGCTGCTCAATCCATATCCTGAATTATTTAGAACGACTTGGCTGTCCACGATGGGCGTTCCTATCAGTGGATTACTTGCTACTCCATTACCTCGTGTTGTAAAGATAGTTGCAGCGGATGGCGCAGAATACCACGTAATTCCATCTTGGGAATACGCTATCGGGTTTGTACCATTTCCATCCGCAGCCCATCTTGTT
>Ga0315288_10008214_pt1 | contig 13180 bp, 7 predicted proteins | sample YL17G11_20_MG_FD_203454 | JGI IMG/M metagenome (GOLD analysis project Ga0315288, IMG submission 203454) | Sediment microbial communities from Yellowstone Lake, YNP, Wyoming, USA - YL17G11_20 | ecosystem: Environmental > Aquatic > Freshwater > Lake > Sediment | place: USA: Wyoming | collected...
CGCGTCAACGGGAACAACGACGGCATAAACATTGACTGCTGTAGTAATGTAAGGATTTCGGACTGTGATATATGGTCGGGGGATGATGCAATTGTGCTCAAGAGCACCGCGGCCAGGCCGTGCAGGAACATTGTTGTAAGCAACTGCGTTTTGAGCAGTATCTGCAACGGCCTGAAGATGGGGACCGAATCGAACGGCGGATTTGAAAATATCGCCATTTCAAACTGCGCCGTATATGATACGGGCCTGGCGGGGCTGGCGCTCGAGATTGTTGACGGGGGGACGATGGACCGCGTGGTTGTCTCGAACGTAACGATGAATGGGGTCGGGGCGCCTATATTTGTGCGATTGGGCAACCGGGCAAGGCCCTTTATGAAAGATATGGAAAAGCCGAGGATTGGGGTGATGAAGAACATCACGATAAGCAATATCGAGGCTAAGGGCGCCAATGCGACGGGCTGCGCCATATCCGGTCTTCCTGAGAAGAAGATAGAGAATCTTACTTTGAGCAATATCAGGTTATCGTTTGACGGCGGCGGAACAAAGGCTGAGGCCGGCCGGGTCGTCCCTGAGAAACCGGAGGCGTACCCGGAGTATTCAATGTTCAGAAGCCTGCCGGGCTATGGGTTCTTTTGCCGGCACGTGAACGGTCTAAAGCTGAGCAACGTGCAGGTGCAGTTGGAAAAGGATGATGGGCGCCATGCACTTGTCCTCGACGATGTGGAAGATGCGGTAATCGACGGGTTTGATGGCCCCGTTTGTCGCGGCGGCAGCTCGACGATTCGACTGAGCGATGCAAAGGATGTCTTTATTCGCGGGTGCAGGCCGAGGGCCGGGACGGGCGTGTTTTTGGAAGTGCAGGGGGCTAAGAGCGAGGGCATAGTGCTCATCGGGAACGACTTTGGCGGCGCGAAGAGGGTTCTCGTAAGTGGGCAGGACGTTGCGAAGACGGCGGTATCGCAAACGGGAAATGCTCCTTAGAAAGAGAAACTCCGGACGGAGCGAACGTATGATTCTTGGTAAGTATTCATTTGGTCTCGGCGACAGGTTCGGTCATCAGGGCAAGGCGCAGCTTGAAGCGGTGATGAGGGCACGACGGGAGGGTATCGAGATTACGCCCGTGTGGAACAAGTCCAACCGCGAGCATAGGATAATCGGGACTCGGCCTGTGCACATGCGGCGAGAGGCCGACGATGCGGTTGCGGCCTGCGGATGGGAGGGGCCGTATTTTGTGGACGCCGACCATATCGGGCTTGGCAACGTCGATGGATTTATCGAGTCGAGCGATTTCTTTACGCTTGACGTTGCAGACTTCATTGCGAAAAAGTCGGCGCAAACGGACGTGGACGCTTTTGTTGAGAAGCACTCGAATTATATCGGGTCGCTTGCCGTTGCCGGTATTGACCGGAGGTTTGAGATCAGCAAGGAGCTTATCAGGTCTGCGGCGGGCAAGTATCTGTTGGCGGTCAAGGAGGCGGGCAGAATCTATCGGCACATAGAGGCGGCCAAGCCCCAAGGGCCCCTATCGGGGGGACAGGGGAATTTTGTCACCGAGGTTTCTATGGATGAGACGGATGAGCCTCAGACGCCGGTCGAGATGCTGTTCATTTTGGCGGCGATTGCGGACGAGGGCATACCTGCCCAGACTATTGCGCCGAAATTCTCGGGGCGGTTCAATAAGGGCGTGGATTATGTCGGCGAGGTTGAAGGGTTTGCCAAAGAGTTCGAAGAGACAATTGCGGTTGTGGCGTTTGCGGTCGAAGAGTTCGCTCTGCCTGCCCAGCTCAAGCTGAGCGTACATTCGGGCAGCGATAAGTTCTCGATTTATGGGCCTATCAGCAGGGCGCTGAAGAAATTCGATGCCGGGGTGCATATAAAGACTGCGGGGACGACGTGGCTGGAGGAATTGATCGGGCTGGCAGCGGCCGGCGGGGACGGACTTGCTATCGCCAAGCATGTGTACGAGCAGGCGTTGAAGCGCATAGATGAGCTTTGCGGGCCATACGAAACCGTCATCGATATTGATAAGGGGAAGCTGCCGATGGCCGGCGAGGTCGAGGGGTGGGACGGGCGGAGATTCGCCGCGGCGCTGCGGCATGACCGAGCGTGCGAGCAGTACAACCCAAGTTTTCGGCAGCTTCTGCACGTGGGGTACAAGGTCGCGGCTGAAATGGGGCGCAACTATCTGGACGCACTGAAAGAATATGCGGATGTTATCGGGCCGAATGTGACGGAGAATATCTACGACCGGCACATCAAGCCGATTTTTCAGGGGATGGTCGCACACTGATTTAGTGGCAGTCTTAATGAAATTTGCGGGGCCAAAGTTTTCAAGCCGTGTTTATGATGGCGGTGTCGATTTTGCGATGATAAGGTGCAGAACTTGCAAGGAATCCGGTTTGGGATTCAAGTTGTCTGAGGAATTTGACGATTCATACTGGCATATACCCAGCGTAGTATATATACTACGCTGGGTTCATTAGTTGGTCATGGCAGGACTGAGATCATGTTTACCTTGTTATTCGGCCAAGAGCAGACCTTTGGGGAGATCAGGTGGTTAGTGTTTATAGCTTTTACCTCAAGTTTTGTGTTCTGCTGGCCTGTTGGGCGTAGTATATATACTACGCCCAACCCTGAAAAGGAGGTAGTAATCCTATGCCGGAAGCTCGAATAAAAATCGCCAAGTCGGACATAGTGAGAACTTTCGAGGAACTCCCGAAGAAGACTCTCAGAGCAACGGATATTGACGGTCTCCTAAAGCAAAACAGGGACTTCTGGCGTTTGCGGCAAACAATGACTGTTGATGAATTCCTGAAGTTCCTGCTGGCGCACACCAAGTTGGAAAAGGTGAGCTTTGATTTTCCGAACCGGAAGATTATAAGGTACGTTTGGGGCAAAGCAGCTTTGTACGACTTGTTGATGTCGCTCCAACCGAACTGCTACTTTTGCCACTATTCGGCCATGTTCTTCCACCGGCTGACAATCCAAGTTCCCAAGACTATTTATGTAAATCATGAGCAGCGCGCCAAGTCTCGGGGTGAGGGGGCGCTACGGCAGGACCGCATCGATATAGCGATGAAGCGGCCGCCGAGGATGTCTAATAACTTCACTGACTATGAGAACCGGAGGGTATATTTGTTGAACGGGAAGTGTACCGGGAACCTCGGGGTTGTCGAGATGGAGGGGCCTGAAGGGGAGATGATAAGAGTAACTGATGTCGAAAGAACTCTGATAGACTCAACGGTTAGGCCGGTTTATGCAGGCGGTGTTTTCGAAGTTCTAAATGCCTACAGGCTGGCGAGGCCACGCGTATCCGTTAATAAACTCGCAGCAACACTGAAAAAACTCGACTACATTTATCCGTATCATCAAGTGGTAGGATTCTACTTGGAAAAAACAGGCGTCTATAAAGAAACCTCAATCGCGTTGTTGCGGAAGTTTGATTTCAAATACGATTTCTATTTAATGCACGGTATGAAGGAGACGGCATACTCTGAGAAATGGCGACTATTTTTCCCAAAGGGGTTTTAGGGCTTTGCATTTGTCTATGACATAGTTGAAATAGAAATCGAAGGTGTAGAGTTTTGTGTTTGGCTTGAGTGTAGCCTCGACAGAAACGAAATCGGCTCGATGGTATTCTTTGTATTGCTCGATTTTGCCAATAAGCGATAGCGGCACTTCTTTTGCGGCGAATATATTCTTGAGCAAGTCTGAATTCTGAGGCGACCGCAAATCTATTTTGAAGTTTTCAATAACCGTGTATATATCAAAGAAGTCGCGTGCTCTGGCAGTCTGTGTAGAATTTGGCAAGTATTCGGGTATCTGCTGACAAATAGCCCGTAGTTTTTCAAAGACAATCATTTCGGGCGTATATACGTAGACTGTATAACCGTCTAAATCCACTTCCTTTTTCGGGTCACAATACTCGAATTTGCTGATACTGACTTTGAATTTTCGTTGGTGATCCGGCCCGGCTTCGAGAGCGCTAATCCTCAAGACCCGAGGGTCACTCAGAAGGTTTTTGTATTTGCCTATCTCTATGACTTTGAACTCAACAAGGTACCCTCCCCAGAAATGGGGGGTGCTTGTTGTGGCATTCTCGGGAACCTCCCTGAAGTCTATATCGAATGCTTCATAACCTTTGTCGCGGAAATTTTCCCACAAGACCCTGCGAATCTTCTTCGTAACATCAGGTATTGTCTCGGCTCTGAATTCCGTAGGTATTGAGAAGTCCAAATCGAGAGAAGATCGTTGTGCGATGTTGTAGACCATGTCCAACGCGCTTCCTCCCTTGAGAACAAGAGAGTCCATCAGGTCATCGTCGGAGAAGAGAGCGATCACTGCTGTGCGTTTGATCTGTTCAAGCTTTTCGAGATCCACTGGCTATCCTCCAAGCTGTCCGATACGCAGTTGATAGCATAAGCGAATTGAAGAATCAACATGTTTCGCCAGTAAGAAATTGCTGAGTTCCTGAAGGAAGGGTTCGCTACGCTTCTTGCCAGGCGACTTCTGCGCCATTCCTGCAAATTTGCAGAGAAGGGTGGGGGGCTGCCGATATATGTTAAGTCTGATGGTGGACAGGTGGTTTAGGTGCCTTTAGAATAGGATTCTTATAGGACTTAATAATGGCCTCGTTAGCAGAGAACGTAACGGGGGCAAACAAATCAAGTTCCACGAAATGAATTAAGGGTTCTAACAGGGTGAAGAAGAAGAGATCATACAGGAAAAGTGTTGAACGCAAAAAGACACATTCCGGGGTGCGCACTGCGCTGGCGTGCGTGGGGATTGGATTGTGTCTGGTGCTGCTTTGCAGTTGTCTGAGCTTCAATATCGGTGATTGGCCGAGCAAGTTTGTGTATCCTCACAACGCGACAACCGCCAACCGGTGCGGGTGGATTGGCGCGTTCTGTGCGTACCATACGATGTATTACCTTGGGCCCGGGGTGTTCATCATATTGGCTACGGCGATATGCTATTTTGTAACGAAGGTCGCGCATCACCCGACGAGTGGGCCGGTGTTCAAAACAATAGGCCTGGGCCTGCTGACGGTCGCGGTATCGACGAGCTTTCAGTGCTTGTGGCCTCACAGGTTCTTCGGCTTTCCTATAGGTTCGGGTGGTGTGCTTGGCGCCGGGGCGGCGCAGTTTCTGCGGAGCAATTTTGCGTGGTTGGGGACAGTGATACTAATCTGCGCCACCTGGGCCGTCGGGTTCTTCCTTCTGGCCGACAGCTTTATGTTGAAGCTGTTGGGTTATGTCGGGTTTGGGGCCAGGGCGATAGTCGGTTTTGTGGTGCCGGCGTGGTCTGTGGCGAAGTCCGCCGCGGGTGGGTCGGCGATTGTGAGTGAGATATGGCAGAAGCTCAGCACCAGGCAGAAGCCAATGGTTGTCCGCAGTGAGCTGTCGCGGCGTACGGCTGTGCCCGCTGCTTCGCGGCGAGAGGCCGACGATAGGGGCCGGCCGAGCGAGCCGCCCGCTGAACGGCCCGCGGAGAAGATTGCGGTGAAGGCGGTGAGCACTCAGAAGCTGATGCAGCCGGCGACCCAGCCGGTCAGGTCCGTCAAGACCGGGCCGGTGCAGCCGACGTACGAGGACTACAAGCTGCCGCCGCTGGAGCTGCTCAGTGAGCCGGAATATGGTTTTACGTCGGTGCAGGAGAAAGTCGTCAAGGCCAAGGCCAGCGCGCTGGAGAAGCTGCTGAGCGAGTTCAACGTCAATGCGCGTGTAGTGGCGGCGGATACGGGGCCGGTGGTGACGATGTTCGAATTGGAGCTTGCAGCGGGGGTGAAGGTCAGCCAGATCAGCTCGCTTTCAAACGATATGGCCAGGGCGCTGGGCGTGGGTGCGGTTCGCGTTGTGGCTCCGATGCCCGGCAAGCATACGATTGGGATTGAGGTGCCGAACAGCGAGAAGGAGAGAGTTCGCATCAAGAGTATGATGGAGCTGGGCGGCGATGCGCCACAGAAGATGCATATACCGCTTTACTTGGGTAAGGATTCATCGGGCGAGGCGCTTGTTTCGGACCTGACGTCGATGCCGCACTTGCTCATTGCGGGCACGACCGGTTCGGGCAAGAGCGTGTGCATAAACAGCATAATCACAAGCATACTGCTTACGCGGCGTCCGGACGAGGTGCAGATGATTCTGATTGACCCCAAGATGGTCGAGATGACGGCGTTCAACACTATTCCTCATTTGATGTGCCCGATAGTGACCGAGACGCAAATGGCGACTCAGATACTCGAATGGGCGACGGTCAAGATGGACGAGCGGTATTCGCTTCTGGCCGAGGCGAAAGTCAAAAACGTGGCCGAGTATAACACGCTGGGCGCCGAGGAGATTATCAGGCGGTTCGAGCCGAGCAGCGAGGATGAGGAGAGCAAGATTCCTAAGAGGCTGCCGTATATCGTGATAGTGATCGACGAGCTTGCGGATTTGATGATGACGGCGGCGAAGGAGATAGAGGCTTATATTGTTCGTCTCGCTCAGAAGAGCCGGGCCGTGGGGATTCATATTGTCCTGGCGACGCAGAGGCCCCAGGCGACCGTCGTTACCGGGCTGATAAAATCAAATATGCCGACGAGGATCGGTTTTCGCGTTGCGGCGCGGATGGACAGCCGAATTATTCTGGACCAGAACGGAGCCGAGACGCTTCTTGGCGAGGGGGACATGCTGTTTCTAAAGCCAGGGACAAGCGATTTGGTGCGCGCCCAGGGGACGTTTATCGACGAGCCGGAGATAAAGCGGATAGTCAAGCATCTGAAGGATATTGCCGAGCCGCAATTCCATCCGGAGCTTACGCAACTCAAGAAGGTCGATACATCGGAGATGGGAAGGGACGAGCTGTTTGACGAGGCGGTTAGGATTGTGCTTGAGACACACAGGGGCAGCGTGTCACTGCTCCAGCGAAGGCTTAATATCGGGTATGCCCGGGCGTCTCGGATAATCGAGATGATGGCCGGGGCGGGGATACTCGGCGAGTATAAAGGCAGCCAGGCGCGGGAAGTTGTTGTAACGCTTGAGGAGTATGAGCGGATACGTGAGCAGATGGAGGCGGAGCAGGCCGAAGAAGGGTCGGCAGAGGAATCGGGTTCAAGCGCGCCGGCTTATATAACCGAGGGCCAACGAGGATATATATCAACGAGCGGCGACGATGATTAAGGCCGACCACATCAGGCGGCAGCCGCAGGGCGATTGTCAGACATTCATCTTTTTTCATCCCTCTGATACTCTGTCAGGCGTGATTTGATGGGTTGTCATGCTGAGCCCCTGCTGCCTACTATATTGTTTGAGAGCCGGGATATGGTACACTGTCGGCCATGAACGGGGACCTCAAAGATAAGACGCTTGTTGAGATTGAGCAAATAGCCTCTGCGATGGGCCAGAAGAGATATGCAGCCGGCTACATTTTCAGTTTCGTCCACTCCAAAGGCTGTGAGGATGTTTCACAAATCAGCCCGTTGAGCAAGGCGTTTCGCAGCGATTTGGCCGGGCAAGGCTATTTCATTTCCCGCCTTGATATTGTCAAGAAGCTGACGGACGCCGACGGGACGGTCAAGTACACTTTTGGGCTGGCGGACGGCGGACGGATCGAGAGCGTGCTTCTGTTTGACGGGAGAAGAAAGACGCTCTGCGTATCGACTCAGGCGGGCTGCGCGATGGACTGCGCATTCTGCGCTACCGCAAAGGTCAAACTGCGGCGTAACCTGACGGCGGGCGAAATTGTCGATCAGGTCTATGCCGTTCAAAGAGACCGGCACCGGGTGAGTAACGTCGTCTATATGGGAATGGGCGAGCCGCTGCAGAACTACGAGGCGGTGCTCAAGTCGGTGCGGATACTGAATCACCCGGCCGGCGCGAACATCGGAATCAGGCACCTGACCATCAGCACGTGCGGCATAGCGCCGGCGATCAAGATGCTTGCGGACGAGGATTTGCATCCGCGCCTGGCAATATCGCTTAACGCGCCGACGGATAATTTGCGCACCAGGCTTATGCCAGTCAACAAGAGATATCCGATAGCCGACGTTCTCGCTGCGGTGAAGGCGTATCAGCTTAAAGTGAAGGATCGCGTTACATTCGAATACGTTATGATAAAAGGCCACAACGACGATGCGGCGCACGCCAGGCTGCTTGCAAAACTGCTGAGCAAATTCAAATGCAACGTGAACCTTATCGAGTACAACCCTCATCGGGGGTGCGAATTCACGGGCAGCAGCACAGAGAAGCTGGAGCGTTTCGCTGAGATTCTGGAAGAGTCCGGGATTGAGACGACGATACGTTTCAGGATGGGCCGAGGCATCAGTGCGGCCTGCGGGCAATTGGGGGCCGACTGGGCTGAGAGCCAAACCAAAGGCGACGAGAAGGTATAAATTGTGAAGAGAGACTGTTCGACCGTGCTCAGGGCAGGATGGTGAATGTCGGATGTCGTACTGCGTGGGGGGGGAAAATTGGGTTTGTTTGGGTTTGTTTTGAATAATTGTTCGTTGTTCATTGTTCGTTGTTGAATTGCATAAACCCTTACTATTTCCGTGCTTATCTTCATATTGCCTATTTTGACATTGGGTTTGTTTTGCAGAAAACAGGCGGATTTGTAGAGGGGTCTCTACAAGTGTAGAGGGCGGACGTTGGCCACGAAGCCCCCAGGGCCCCATTGTGGGGACACGAAGACACGAAAAAGACAGGAGACAGGAGACAAAATGCGGTTTGGCGATGAATTCCCGGCGTGCCGGGATATGCGCTGCGTTTCGCCTGTGCTTCGACGTTGACTTTGATATTGATCACCTCCTATTTTGTTAGATGTATATTATACATCAAAGAGGGTTGGATGTCAAGTTAATTCTTTACGAAGCGTGGAGCGTGAAGCGTGAAGCGTGAAGCGTATCTCGGTGGGAGGTCTGGCGACGAAGACGCGAAGAGTTCAGGTTCTGGTTAGACACGGATTCACACTGATTTACACTGTTATTAGTTCTTATCTTGGCCACAGAGGGGACAGAGGAGGAAAAGGATATCGGGGTATCAGGAGAGCAGGAGGGTGGGATCAGGGAACCAGGAGATTAGGATGTGGTCGTTGACACCGTTGGATATAGCCAAAGATTTTTCTGGACACGGATTAACGCGGATTGTTGAGTGGATTGTGGAAGTGGCTGCTTGATTAGCGGGCGAAGGGGCGGTCCGCCGCGGCGGATTCGATGAAGGTTGTTCTGAAAATCGGAAAGAGGGCTTTTTGAGGGAAAGGGGCGGGTAGTAAATGAAAAGAAACACAATGAATTCAGGGGGCAACGAATTCTCCCCCAGCAGAAAATGCACCGGACACCTTTAATTCTCCCCATTGACGGTATGTACCTTTGAGCCGTCAGTGTATTTGTTCGAGCCAGTGACGAGCAAATAGCAGCACATCATCGAAGTCTATACGGCTGTCACATGTTAGATCCGTTTCATTGGCACAGTCTGCTTTAAGCCAATCCAAGGACAAAGTGGCCACATCAAGTAAGTTCACCACGCCATCGTCGTTGAAGTCTGAGTCAACCGAAGCGTTGATCTCGCTCAGATTCATCAACACTGAAACAACATTCTGGCGAGAACGTGAGAATATGAGATCATAGAGCCCATCTCTGTTGAGGTCGTCGCAGGCAATTTGTGACCCACCTCCCAACGCAGATGGCGAACATATAAAAGTACCATCGCCTTGGTTCAGGAATAACGACATACCGGGAGTATTATTATTAGCTGCTACTATGTCAAAATCTCCGTCAAAATCCAGGTCCTGTAAAACAAGACCCTCGGAAACGGTCGGCACGTCATATTGGGACGCCGACTCAAATTCCCCGTTTCCTAGGTTTCTCAGAATCTCCAGGCGATGTCCGTTGTAGCAGGCCACTACCAGATCGAAGGCATCATCTTGATCTATGGGTGCTGCCTTTATTGTCCAAGGACCACCTGACACGGCGTAGGTCCGCAGATCTCCTAATGCCCCATTACCTTGGTTCTTCAGCACCGATACACTGCCGCCATAATTGGCCACGGCTACGTCCAAGTAACCGTCACCGTTCAGGTCGGTAACCACTAACGATATAGGTTCACGTCCAACTGTGTAACTCTGATCATGACTAAAGGTGCCATTACCGTCGTTACTCAGTATCCATATGGTGCCCTTAGAGCTACCCAGAGACCTGTTGGCCACAACCATGTCTGCATCTCCATCGCTATCGATGTCTCCGAAGCCTATTCCCTGCGGATTGGATCCGACTGAGTAAGTAACGGGATCAGGAAATGTGCCATCGCGGTTGTTTATGAATAACGAAATGTTATTACCATGGACATTCGCGATTGCCAAGTCAGTAAAACTGTCACCATTGACGTCGCCAGCGGCAACGCAAACTGGTGCATGACCAGCAACATAATTGGTTGGGGTACCATAAGTACCGTCACCGTTGTTAAGAAGCACCGACAAGCTTCCATCCCAATAGCCAGTGGACACAACGCCGGTATTGGCTATCGCAATATCAACATCCCCGTCTCTGTCCAAGTCCGCCATAACGATATCATACGGCCAACTTCCAGCCCCATAGTTGACGGGATCGGCAAACACGAGATTGTCAATCTCTCGCCGATACCCAGTAGAGAAGTCACCGGCGTGGTCTACCACTGCCCAGACAAAATTATCAGCCGTATTGACGCCGTAAGAGCCTAATGCCATCTGGCTGCCATCCGTGACGCCCGGAGCGTATTCCCCTGATATGTGCGATATATACCGTGTTGCCTCACCCGTTGTGTTCGCCGCCGCCGCGAGTTGGTACTGCCCAGTAGTCTCGTCAGATGACAACAGATCAAGCACGCACTCGGTGAACGTACTGTTTGAATCGTCCAGCCCGGCTCCCTGCTCAGCAACTGAGGTGCAATGACCAAGATCAACCTGATCATAACTGATTCGAACCAGCATCTTGAAGTCACCTTGTGCAGCGTCGGTATCGATCTTCAGCTTATTCCCAACCGCAGTCCAAGCCCCGGTCGGTGTTGGATCAGCAACTTCAGTAGCCAGCCAAGTATGTACATTGGAACAGCCGCAACCACCCGTCAAGGTGAAATGGATATCGGTGTTGGGTAAACTCGTAGATAATTGACGAGACTCCCCGAGACCAAGCATCGGTATCCCCATTTCCTCGAGGGGAGTTGCCACATATGCACGCGGATGGTCAAAAGATGTGTTGTTATTAAACATAGCTCCTACAATTTGACCGGGATCGTTAATCGCTTTAACAAAACCCAACGTCCATCCAAATGTGTCTTCAATGTGATCATTTAAGCCTGAAATTTCACCATTGTTCCAGTTCCAGAGTAAAGGATACACCGACGCATCCTGCACATCCCCACCTTTGAAGGTATTAACCCAATGCATCGTGTGTTCAGGTAATCCGGTTACTATGCATTCCCCAACCATTAGCCCTCCCATATTGATACCAGATAGCGAATACCACGAGCTGAAATCGCCTCCAGGATCGAAACCCATATCATATATTTCATTCGTGGGCGACCAGTACACAGCGTGCGCTAGGTTTTCCACGCCGGGGAACCATGATACACCAACTACTTCTCCTCTGTTGTTAATGTCAAAAGCTGCACTCCCAACTGCCCCCGGCAATACTCCCAAGTCCTGCATCTGAGGATTTGAGGGAGGTCCAGCGGTACCACCTGGTGTCCAACGAAAAGCATGAAACTGACCACCTACATATGTATGACCGACAACTACGCCGTAGTCATTGATCGCAATCGCTGATGCCGCTGTTTCTATGCAACCCAAGTCCCTCATTTCTGGATTGGAGGGAACACCATTTGTGTCTCCAGGGGTCCAAAGCCATGCGTGGGAAGATGTAGCCCCTACCACCTGACCAAGGTTACTGATATCAAGAGCGTAATAGTCGTCGGGGTCATCTGCTCCTCCAAGAGTGCCAAGGCTCTTCATCTCCGGATTTGAAGATACCCCCCAGGTCTCCCCAGCTTTCCACAAGAAGGCCCGCTTGGATCCAGTATCATCTATTGCCCAACCAACAACCTCGCCCCTGTCATTGATGGCTGTAGCTCTGGCATCTTCCAGCCCATGGTTGGGATCATGTTCGCCACCGAGAGTTCCGAGGTCTCGCATTCCAGACGCAGTGTCCCAAAGAAATGCACGGCCTATGCCATCGGATCGTGATGAAGTCCCAACAACCTGCCCATGATTGTTAACACGATAAGCCCAACTATCCCCACCTAATGTCCCGAGGTCGGTCAGAGTGTAGACAGGTCGCCTTGGACCAATCGTGAGGCTTACCTTAATATCAACACGGTAGTAAGGTGGAGACCACGGGAATTGCTCAAAATAAAGTCTCCCCTCATAGTAACCCTGACCTTTCTTATTGGCTACACCATTATTTACGGTGAGCACAAGGGGCTTGCTTTCACCCGGCATTAATGTGAATTCCGATAGATTGATATTCAACCAGCTAGCATAGGATAAATATACCTTGAATCGCATTTCTGATTGTGTCGGATTTAAAAGGGTATGAACTGTGGTTTCAGGCTTGAAAGGACCACCTAATGGACCATTAACGGACAAATTCTCCCCCGTTATTATTTTAAGGCCAGAGGGATCGTTTACAGTTTGATTCGGCATTAAAGTGAGTTCAACCTTTTTGTCGATATACACTCCATTGGCGATCCGACCATCCCAGAATTTTACTAAACCAGAGTTTTTGAATTCTGTGAGCCCCTCGGTATTGAGCGATATTCGTACTGCCTTTTGATTACCTTGATCACCGCTATATAACGTACCTCCATCTGGATCAATTCGTATCCAAGCCTGCTGACTCGAAGCAACCCAGGTAAATTGCTCCGAACCGTTGTTACTGACAATATAGTCTTTAGAGATGGTATTGCTCCTGTAGGCCGTTGTAATGAAGTCCTCCAAGGGTGTGACTACCATCTGAGGGCCGCTGTTTCCCACACTCAGATAAACCGCACGATCGATGCTTTGACCGTTTGTCGTATCTGTAAACATTACCTTTCCTGAATAGCTTCCCTCTGCTAGGAGTCTGTCCGAGTAATAGTTGAATAGGGTGTAGGTAGTGATACAATGCATCCAAGCATCGGCAAAGGATCATGAATTTCTGGAGGCTCACGGATGAGTAAGACATATCGGCCCT
>Ga0315288_10008215_pt1 | contig 13179 bp, 13 predicted proteins | sample YL17G11_20_MG_FD_203454 | JGI IMG/M metagenome (GOLD analysis project Ga0315288, IMG submission 203454) | Sediment microbial communities from Yellowstone Lake, YNP, Wyoming, USA - YL17G11_20 | ecosystem: Environmental > Aquatic > Freshwater > Lake > Sediment | place: USA: Wyoming | collected...
GGTTCTTAGAAGAAAATAGAAGATATATCCACTTTGCCGAGGTGTCTCATTTTCTTTTGAGACGCCATACTGAAACGTACTGCCACCCTGAACGGTTTGGGATTTGCTTTCAAGATAATGACGATATATTTTCTGCCACTGGCACTCTTAATTACAGATTGAGCAATAAGGGGATGAAACCTGCAGAATCACTTCAGTTCTATAACCTTATAAGACAAAGGTTATTTGAACTGGGTCTGCGCAACCGTTGGGGTAACGTGGCCTAAAGGAGTGGGTACACTAATATAATCTTTTGATTAATCTGACATTTATTAAAGCTCTTGACCCACTTGTAAAATAGTAATATATTGAAAATTAATAAGAATCCGCTAACCAACTGCTTTCACCCGGCCATGAAATACTATAATTCACATACCACCCCGGCTTCCGCTCCCTATTTCCGTACTGAAACTACATATAGAAAATCTAGTGATCATTGGTATCACTCAAATTTGGTAATTTATTTTTCTGAACCCTGTTTCATGCACCCTGACCCCTGCTTTTCTGTGACCATAGATGTCACTTAAGTGTGATATATGTATTTTGGTGTTGCAGGCTTCCAACTGTCAACTGGTTACTATAACGGAAATAGCTTTCTATACTAATTTAACTTTTCAACCCCGTACCCTAGACAATTCTTTCTGGAATAGTACTGTAAGTATTTTAATATAGTAGCTTGGCCCAACCCCATTACCTTTCATATGTGTTTTTCTTCACTCCCTTGAGGGGCTGAAAAGGGATATGAACAACTCACCACAAGATTTTTATCGCTATTGGGGAAAGGCTGATTGGGAAAAGCAAGGCATCAGCCATTATGAGGGGAGACACTTTGCAATACTGGGCTAAAACAACTGAAGATGGATTGCCGGGTATAGATGTTTATCAGCATTTGTTGCGGGTTGCTTTTGTGGCAAAACATCTTGCGGAGCAGAAAGGCTCTTGCCTTTCGCAGTTTGGACTTAATGTTGCAGCCATTTCTTATTTGTCTGGCCTTCATGACATCGGCAAAATTTCACAAGGATTTCAATCAAAATGCCCTGCGTGGCTTGAACAAAACGGCCTTGTGGAAGAAAGCAGACGTTATGCATGGCAGTCTTTAGAAAAAGACCATTCTAAGATCAGTCAGTTTACGGTTCAACGTCTGCTGTCCGAACCGCAATTCGGGATAGATTCATACAGTGCATTATGGTGGGCCGCTGCCATTGGAGGTCATCATGGTAGGCTTTACTATCCCAGCGAAAGAGGTTTGCCGCAAGTGCCAGGTATGCGTGCTGACATATGGGAAGATGAGCGGAAAGTAATCTCTATGCAATTGCTTGAAGCGCTAAATCAGCGAACAGCAATCGAACTAACTTCCGTCTCCCCAGAGTCGCCAGAAATGTGGTGGTTTGCAGGGCTTACATCTATTGCCGATTGGATCGGCTCTGATGAAAGTTATTTTCCACCTGAGGAAGAACTATCACTAGATGAAATCAAAAACAGATCAATTAAGGCACTGGAACGCATTGGATTAGGGCAACTAAACATTGTTTCAGACCTCTCATTTGAAAAGCTTTTCCCTTTCTCCCCTAACGCACTTCAATCTTCTGTAATGGAATACATTAAATCACCGGGCGTCTATGTTATAGAAGCCCCTATGGGTATGGGCAAAACGGAAGCTGCGCTTGCCGCAGCTTATCAACTTCTTTGTTCCGGGCACGCATCGGGTATCTATTTTGCCCTCCCGACACAGGCAACCAGCAATCGAATCCATGAACGGCTTGCAGATTTTGCCAACCGTATCTGCCCGGATGCACCGTCTACCCGTTTGATCCATGCCAATTCATGGCTGCTAGAAGATTTAGTGCAGCCAAAACTCGAACGTACAGCTGAAAAAGAAGAAGATGCACGTCAAGGTCGTGATTGGTTTGCCTCGGCCAAGCGTGCCCTTATAGCCCCGTTTGGTGTCGGGACGATAGATCAGGCGCTTCTTTCTATAGTTGCTGCAAGACATTTTTTTGTCAGGCGTTTTGCCCTTGCAGGCAAGGTGGTAATTATTGATGAGGTGCATTCATATGATGTTTATACCGGCACCTTGATCGGCAGGCTGTGTGGAGAACTCGAGAAGCTTGGTTGCACGGTTATCATTCTTTCTGCAACCCTCACAAAAGCCCGACGCAATAGTCTTCTCAAAGCAACATCTTCTGAGTCTAATAATGATTATCCTCTCATTTCCGGCAAACTTCCAAGTGGTGAACTGCTCAAACCGGAGACAACAGAAGCACCAAGAGCAAAAGAGGTTAAGATAATATTCCCTTCTGAGGAAGAAGCATTAGCAAATGCTGTATCACAAGCGCAACAAGGTGCTTGCATCCTCTGGGTTTGCAACACTGTATCTCGATCACAGCAGATATATCGTCAGTTATCAGAGCTTATAAACGATACTATTTCTCTGGGGCTGATACACTCGCAGTTTCCTTTCTTTCAAAGACAAGAGCTTGAAGAATATTGGATGTCTGCACTTGGTAAAGAAGGGAAACGACCACAAGCCTGCATTCTTGTTTCTACGCAAATAGTGGAACAGAGCGTTGATCTTGACGCCGACCTGATGATAACTGAACTTGCCCCCACAGATATGCTCCTGCAACGCATGGGGCGCTTGTGGCGGCATCAAAGGGGTCAGCGGCCGGTCGCTGACCCGGAATGCTGGATATTACGCGAAGCGAATACTCTGGAAGAGATGAAGGGCATGAACGAAACAGCTATTAAAGAGGCTTTTTCTGCAAAGGCAAATGTTTATGATCCGTATGTTTTGCTGCGGTCTTTGCTTGTATGGTCGGAACGCAACGATAAAACAATTGCCTTGCCTGGTAAAATCAGATTCCTTTTAGAACAAACATATAATGACCTTGAGGATGAACCTGCGAGCTGGATTTCGCTCAGAAATAAAATAGAAGGCAACCATTATGCGGAACGAATTCAGGCAGAAATGAATACGCTTATGTTCAACCCGGCACTGCCGGATGACGAAGGGGTGCAAACCCGCAAAAATGATTTCCCCAAAGTTTCTCTTATCCTTGCTTGTGAATGGAACAGACAGAAGGCGGAGCTTGTAAATGGCACAAGATGTGTTCTTGTTGGTGATGATTTCATTTTAGCCACTGCGAAAGCACTTCATATGAACCTTGTGCGTGTTCCCAAATGGATTTTTGCAAATTTTACAAACACAGAAGTCACTAAACGGTATGTCCGGGGAGAACAGGCAATAGCAAAGGTTGAAGACAATGGCTGTATAAATGTTGCCGGTGTTAAGGAAAACGTTTCCTTACAATGGGACAAAGTATATGGAGTTAAAATTTTAAGAAACGGGGGGGTAAACAATGAATCTTGCGACTGAATCTTGGATTCCGGTGCTGCACAAAAGCGGTGAACACCGGCTTGTAAGTCTGCGGCAAGTATTCTTAGAGGGTGAAGAGTACACGGATCTTGCTGTGCGAACACATGAACGTATCGCACTAATGCGGCTTCTGATCTGTATTGCTCAGGCAGCTTTGGACGGCCCAAAGGACATAACTGAAAGGGAAAAGGTCCCAGACCTGCTACCTAAGGTAGTAGATGAATATCTCCATCAGGGTTATTTTAAATTGTTTGATGCAAAAAGGCCGTTTTTACAGATTCCAGACTTGGAAACAGCCGGAGAACCAACGCCGGTTAGCAAACTTGATTTTTCACTGGCGACAGGAAACAACACAACTTTATTTGATCACCGCGCTAATGCAAATGATTATAGATCATTTGTGGGAGGCCAAATGGCACTCATGTTATTAACATATCTTAATTTTGCACTTGGTGGAACAACATCATTTGCCGTTTGGGAAAAGAAGAAGATACCGAGATATTCAAAAGATTCTCCTTGCTCGCCTGGGTCAATGTACCATGCTTTTGTACGCTGCGAAACCATTAAAGATACAATTCATAAAAACTTATTGACTAAGACTGCAATAGAAAATTTCTATGGAAAGGGTAAATGGGGATGCCCAATTTGGGAGCGCATGCCAAGTTCCTTTGAGGATATTCAGGCAGTCGCCAATGCCACAGAAACATATCTTGGAAGACTAGTCCCGGTATCTCGCTTTATTCTTTTAAATAAGGATGGGCAAACAATGGTATTAGGCAACGGATTGCCATATTTATCATACCCTGAGGGGCCCCGCGAGCCTTCATCTACTGTTGTTGCCGTAAATAATGCAAGAAAACTTTTAGGTGCAGGTAATCGCGAGATCTGGCGCGAACTTTCATCTCTTGTGGTTAAACGCTATGCGGATGGTATGGGAGGCGCTCTGACCTTAATGAATCTTCCTGAAGATAAAGGTTTTGATCTATATGTGGGAGCGTTGATGAGGAAATCTGGTCAAGATGAGGTGATTAATACTGTTGAATCTGTTTTGTTTGTTTCACCAGCCTTGCAGACTGATTCTGGTCGTGCAGTTTATGAATCTGAAATTAAATTTGCTGAGGGTATAGCCAGTCGCCTCTACTGGGCGGTTGAGACCTACTTTAAAAATCTGAGTGATAAATGGGTAGAAAAAATAAAAAAAGAGCCTGATCCAAGGAAGCGTGCCGCATTACGGAAACAATTTGTGGCTAAATCAACTAACCATTACTGGACTGCCGTTGAGAAGTTGCGGCTCCTACTGATGGCATATGTTGACGCTATTGGTGGTGATGCTGATACAGTGGATAAAAGCAAAGACACATGGAGAAGTGCGGTACACTCTGCTGCACGGGATGCATACTGCCTTGCATGCGGCCAGGAAACACCCCGGCAGATGCGTGCCTTTGCTCTTGGTTGGGATCGCCTTTTTGTTCAACATACAGAAAATGAAGCATCTGATGAACCAGATGCTGAAGTAAATGAACAAGAATAGAGAGGAGGAACATCATGAGTAGTTTTGCAGAATCGCTCCTTGCATACCTTAGGGAGCATAAGGAAAACAGGGGCACAATGGCCAATTTGCGCTGTGCTATTATAGACAGCAAGCGCCAACGTGCATGGCCATTGCTTGCACGGTTTAATGGTATTGGAGAGGATTTTCGTGCCCTTACTGTGCAGTATGTTGCTGGGTTCTATGCCATGCATCCCAATGAGACTACGGGCAGAAATTTTGGTGATAGTTGCCGTTGTCTTATGGATTGCGAAGAGCTTAAGAAAATAGCAACGGCAGGAGAAGTCGGGCCGATTTCTCGCAGGTTTCAGCACCTTCTTGCTGCTGAAGGTGAAGAGGTTTTTTCTCGGACACTTCGTTTTGTGATGCGGTGCAAATCACAAGATGTGTCTATAGACTATCAGCGGCTTTTTGATGATTTGATGCAGTGGCAATACTATCCTGAATCCGTTCGCACTCGATGGGCAAGAAGTTTCTGGGCTCCACGAGAAGAGGAGGGATCATGAGCTGGCTTGCTAAAATTACTATAGATTATCAATTAGCTTACAAACGCCGTTTTTCCGACAATTATGCCTGGCACTGGGCAGCCTGGCAGGCATTCCCGGGACAAGATAGGGGAAAAAGAAATTACCTTACCCGGTTTGATTACCGCGATGGAGAGTTTACCCTTCTGCTCCTTTCTCATGTTAAACCAATGCGGCCTGACTGGTGCCCTGAGGATGCGTGGGCCATTGCAGAAATCAGCCCGGAATTTCTCAAAAAGAAATATTACCGTTTTGATCTTCGTGCGAATCCAACTAGGAAGGTGACCAAGTTAGACGATGAGGGGAACAAAACAAAAAACGGTAAACGAGTGGCGTTGTTGAAACCAGAGGAACTACGAGGCTGGCTTGAACGTAAAGCCGGGGATTCAGGTATTAGATTGCTTAATACTCCTGCCCTTGTAATAGATCCGGCAGTTTCTAACCCATTTTTTATAAATAAAAGAAATGAAAAGGGGCTGCATTTTAGTGTGCGTTTTACAGGTGCAATAGAAATAATCGATCAATGCAAGTTTGAAAACGCCTTCTATAATGGCATTGGAAGCGCAAAAGGCTTTGGCTTCGGTATGCTTATGCTAAAACCGATTAACATCAATTAAACCTATTTTAAAGGAGACGTCATGAAACACTTGGAACTTCATATTCTTCAGTCTTTTCCCGTCGCTTGCCTAAACCGCGACGATCTCAATTCACCTAAGACCGCCATATTCGGCGGTGTGCAGCACGCCCGCGTATCCAGCCAGTCTTGGAAACGGGCAATACGCGAAAAGGCTTCTGAATTGTTACCGGCATATTTCGCTGGAAAAAGAAGTCGGCTATTTATAAAGGCTGTTTCTGAAAGACTTCAAGCAAGGGGTGTTAATCAAGTGCAGGCTGAAATGCTTTCTAAGGCTATAGCACATTATCTCGGTAAACTTGATCCGAAGGACGACAACAAAGTCAAAACACTTATGTTTTTATCACCCTTTGAATTCGATAAGCTTGCCGAAATTCTACTTGTGTTGCCGGAAGAAAAAAAGGGAGAGATTTATAAAGCATTAGAGAATATATCTCCAGAAGAGCTTGAAAAAGAAGATACCGAAGAGGTGGTGGATGATATTGAAGATGAAAAAGCTGATTCTGCCCAGCAAAAACGCGGCAAAAAAATATCAAAACCCATGACAGCGAAGCAGTTTGCAAAACTGGTAAGCAAACTTTTTAAAATGCCTATAAAAAATGCATTTAAAGATAGTTTTGTCAAAGATGCAGCTGATATCGCTCTCTTTGGCCGCATGGTTGCAAATGACCACAGTCTTACGGTGGAGGGGGCTGCCATGTTTAGCCATGCACTCTCAACCCATAAAGTAGACAACGAGCTTGATTTTTTTGCAGCGGTTGATGACTTGCAGCCGATAGATGACTCTGGGGCTGGGCATACCAGTACCTTAGAATTCAATTCAGCTACCTATTATCGTTTTACAGCTATAAATCTTGATATGCTTAAGGATGAAGAACATTTGGCAATATTGAGTCTACAAGAAAGACAGCAGATTGTAAGGGCTTTTATTAAGGCTACTCTTGAAGCAGTTCCAGGTATGGGAAAAAACAATGCAGGGCGCAGAACTTCCATGAATGCTTTTACTAGACCCAGCTACGTGCTAGGTGTTGTTCGAAGTACAGGGCATCCGGTACAGCTTGTTAATGCTTTTGAGAAGCCGGTATGGGGTGGTAATGGTAAGGGACTTTTGGAAACATCTATCAAACTTTTAAAGGAAGAATATGAACGGCTTAATACTACATGGGGATTGCAAGCGGAAGAACTTGCAAGTGCTGTTATACCAGATAAACCGCTCGAACAATTTTTAAATGAGGTTATTAATCATGTCGAATAATAAAGCTTATATTGCTCTAAGGCTTGAGGGGCCTATCCAATCATGGGGATATGACAGCCAGTACAACAGGCGCAATACAGGGTTGTTCCCGACGAAGAGCGCTGTTTTGGGTATGTGTTGTGCGGCTATGGGTGTACCTCGTGGTAGTGAGCTTGAATCCTCAACTCTTGAGCGGTTAAGGTCGCTCCAGTTTCTTGTCATATCTATACCAAGGGTTCTAAACATTCGAGATGTGCCAGACGCGTTATCTGTTCGAAGGATAACAGATTACCATACTGTTCAAAACACCCGTACTGCAAAAGGTGACATCAAAGATTCTCATCTTACCTGGCGACAGTACCTATGCGATGCTACTTTTGGAGCCGTACTGAAAGGTGAGAAGCCCATTGTTGAGGAAACTGGTAATGCACTAAAAAATCCTATCTGGGGTGTTTGGTTAGGGCGTAAGGCTTGTATACCTACCGCCCCAGTTTACGTTGGAATATATGATACTGAAGAAGAAGCTTTGAATGTTCTTTTGCAGGGGCAGGAACTTAGCAATTTCAGTCATCAGCGAGAAGTTGATAGCTTTGCGGATGGAACTGATACGCTTTCCGATCAGCCCTTGTGCTATGGAGGCGTGAACTCTTCGCGAGCCTTTGCGCCACGCCGTATTAAATTGGTTGAGGGAAAACAATAAATTGCGTACACAAAACATCGGAGAGCTGCATGACACAATTGATGCATGATAAAGATATTCTTGTCATTTACGGACAAATACGGGATGTCCTGAGCCGTGCCCGAGTCAGGGCGTTGCGCTCGGTGAATTTTGAGATGGTGGTCAGCTACTGGGAGATCGGGCGGCTGATTTTTGAGGGAGAACAACGCGGAAAGGAGCGGGCCGGGTATGGAGACTATTTAATTAGAGCCTGTTCAATACTTAAATGTTATTCAAATACAATTAGTTATAAAGGCCGACAACAAAAGTTAACCCAAAAAAAGTGCAGTTACATGGGTTTTGGGGGCTAAAATAGAAGTTTTTTTAAAAAGTTAACCCAAAAATCCTGCATCTCATAAGATAAGTTAACCCAAAAAAAGTGCAGTTATCGCTATTTGAAAACCAAAAATTTTAGGATAACTCTTTATCCTTCAAATAGTTTATGCTCTTTGCCAATATTGAACACAAATATTGAACATAAGGAGCATAGCTATGGTCAATTTCCAGATTCCCCTGCCGGGGCTTGCACAAGATTTTAACAGCCTGTAATTATTGAACACGCTCAATTAAGGAAATGGCCGAGCGGCTGACAAAGGATTTCGGTAAAGGCTTTACGGCGTCAAATATCAAGTATTTCAGGCAGTTTTACCTCTCTTTTTCAATTGGTCACGCAGTGCGTGGCCAATTGCCCGTTGTTCGTCCGGAACTTTCCTGGACCCATTACCGCTTGCTGCTCAAAATAGAAAAGCCGGAGGTGCGGAAATTTTATATGGATGAGTGCGTAGCGGGTATCTGGAGCACCCGCCAGCTTGAACGGCAGATTAACTCTTTTTACTATGAGCGGCTGCTTGCGAGCCAGGAGCAAAACCGGGAAATTGTGCGCCAGGAAATTCACGCGCTTGAGCCGGGGACAGTGCCGGAGGACATTATAAAAGACCCGTATGTGCTTGAATTTCTCCAGCTGCGCGACAACCCGACCTTCAGGGAAAAGGAGCTTGAGGCAGCTCTGATCGGGAAATTGCAGGAATTTATGCTGGAGCTTGGACGGGGTTTCTCCTTTGTAGCCCGGCAAAAGCGGTTCACTCTGGATGAGCAGAATTTCTACATCGACCTTGTGTTCTACAATTACATCCTCAAGTGCTTTGTGATTATCGACCTGAAAGTCGGTACACTGACCCATCAGGATTTGGGGCAGATGCAGATGTATGTCAACTACTATACCCGTGAGATGATGAACGAGGGGGATAATCCGCCAATCGGCATTATCCTTTGTGCCGACAAGAGTGATGCCGTGGTACGGTATACATTGCCTGAAGGCAACAATCAGATTTTTGCCTCCCGGTACAAACTTTATTTGCCCAGCGAGGAAGAACTGGCAGCTGAACTTATGAGAGAGCGACGGACTCTTGAACTTGAAGGCAAACTGTCAGAGGGGAATTCATCGTCATGAGTCAGAATTTCCTGCCACCCCTCAAACCAATTCCGATGAAAGACCGCGTCTCTATTCTTTTTATAGAGAAGGGTAACCTCGATGTGCTGGATGGGGCATTTGTGGTGGTGGACAAGAATGGTGTGCGCACGCATATCCCGGTGGGCGGGGTTGCATGCCTGATGCTTGAGCCGGGCACACGGGTTTCGCATGCCGCCGTAACACTTGCTTCGCGGGTGGGTTGTCTGCTTGTCTGGGTGGGTGATGGCGGGGTGCGGCTTTATTCATCCGGGCAGCCGGGAGGAGCTCGAGCGGACAGGCTTCTGTACCAGGCAAAGCTTGCCCTTGATGATGAAGCACGGTTGAAAGTTGTACGAAAAATGTATGCCATGCGGTTTAAGGAAGCGCCTCCAGAGAAGCGCAGCGTTGAGCAGTTGCGGGGTATAGAGGGCGCACGGGTACGAAAGATGTATGAGCTTCTTGCAAAGCAATACAAGATTGAATGGAAACACAGAAACTATGATGCTACTGAATGGGAAAGCGGCGATATACCGAACCGTTGTCTTAGTTCTGCAACAGCTTGTCTGTATGGTATCTGCGAGGCTGCAATTCTTGCTGCCGGATATGCTCCTGCAGTCGGGTTCATTCATACCGGCAAACCGCAATCATTTGTGTATGACATTGCCGATATATTTAAGTTTGAGACGGTTGTGCCAGTGGCTTTTCGTACTGCTGGACGCAACCAGACTGAGCCTGAGCGGGAAGTGCGTCTGAGATGCCGTGATGTATTTCGAGAAACAAGGCTGCTGCACCGTATTATCCCGACAATCGAAGAGGTGCTTGCAGCAGGCGGTGTAAAATTACCGGAGCCGCCCCTGGAGTCTGTTGCTCCGGCAATACCAAATAAGGAGAGTATAGGCGATGTTGGTCATCGTGGTTGAGAATACACCACCCAGGATCAGGGGGAGACTTGCAATATGGCTTCTTGAAGTGCGCGCAGGCGTCTATGTGGGCAAAGTGTCACGGCGTGTGAGGGAGATGATCTGGGAGCAGATAGAACAGGGTATAGAAGGTGGCAATGCGGTTATGGCGTGGAGTACCAATACTGAATCAGGTTTTGATTTTATGACTTTGGGACCAAACAGAAGGATACCGAGAGAGATGGACGGGATAAAACTTGTATCATTTTTGCCTGAGGAAAAAGATCATAGTGCAGAACATGAGCCGCAAGAGAATATTTGAGGGTAGAATTGTTGGTAAAAAGAAATGGCAGGAAAAAGAAAAGATTTTTTATTAGGTTAGAGGAAGAGTGTTCCCCACGCATGTGGGGATGAACCGATTCCTACTATTGTCAAGATTTATTTGATAATGTGTTCCCCACGCATGTGGGGATGAACCGAAATAAAGGAAGCTGCGCTCGATGACTGGGATGTGTTCCCCACGCATGTGGGGATGAACCGAAATAAAGGAAGCTGCGCTCGATGACTGGGATGTGTTCCCCACGCATGTGGGGATGAACCGTATGCAAAAGCATTGTCAATGGCATCAGTATAGTGTTCCCCACGCATGTGGGGATGAACCGCACAAAGAGTATTTATAGTTTCAGCCTGAGATGTGTTCCCCACGCATGTGGGGATGAACCGAGATATTTCATTCGTTGGCAAAATCAATTCTTGTGTTCCCCACGCATGTGGGGATGAACCGAAAAGAGTTTCTTGTGTGGCAATTTTCAATGAGTGTTCCCCACGCATGTGGGGATGAACCGAATACAATCTCATCGCTGGTTTTCGAGGATGGGTGTTCCCCACGCATGTGGGGATGAACCGGTTTTCAAATGCTCGAAACAATATCAGATCCCGTGTTCCCCACGCATGTGGGGATGAACCGTTCAATAACTGTCTGTTTGTCCGCCTTGAGTTGTGTTCCCCACGCATGTGGGGATGAACCGCACTCTATAAGCTCCTGGTACTCAGTGTATGTGTGTTCCCCACGCATGTGGGGATGAACCGTTATACGGTGTAAAAGTGTTGGTAAATTTTAAGTGTTCCCCACGCATGTGGGGACGAACCGGTGCTGGAGGATAGAAAATGAGCCAATGTAATGTGTTCCCCACGCATGTGGGGATGAACCGCCAAACGGATGTGCCCGTGGGCGTGCAAATGGGTGTTCCCCACGCATGTGGGGATGAACCGTTATACGGTGTAAAAGTGTTGGTAAATTTGATGTGTTCCCCACGCATGTGGGGATGAACCGTAACCCTGCCCATTTGAACCCCACCATTTTAAGTGTTCCCCACGCATGTGGGGATGAACCGTTTCTAAATGTTAAAATTGGATCGCCTGCTTTGTGTTCCCCACGCATGTGGGGATGAACCGTACACAGGAAATATGTACCGCTACTTGTCAGGAGTGTTCCCCACGCATGTGGGGATGAACCGACATACGGGCAAGAGATACGTGTGGGTATGATGTGTTCCCCACGCATGTGGGGATGAACCGCCTTCCAGCATACTCCATCCAGGGGAGATAGAGTGTTCCCCACGCATGTGGGGATGAACCGATAAAGAAAACATGGCAAGAACGGCACGAGAGGTATTCCCCACGCATGTGGGGATGAACCGTATGAAAAGCTATCTGATATAACTGACCCCGCGTGTTCCCCACGCATGTGGGGATGAACCGCAAGAAAGAGATAGGAAAGTTATTGAAATATCGTGTTCCCCACGCATGTGGGGATGAACCGCAAGAAAGAGATAGGAAAGTTATTGAAATATCGTGTTCCCCACGCATGTGGGGATGAACCGTATGAAAAGCTATCTGATATAACTGACCCCGCGTGTTCCCCACGCATGTGGGGATGAACCGTAAAGCAAATGTTTCTTACCATCATCTGTTAAGTGTTCCCCACGCATGTGGGGATGAACCGACCTGGATGAGATCGCGGTGCAGTGAAAGCAACTTGATGTCGCATGATGCAGGTTGCAGGAAGTTGGGTTCAGCAAAATATAATTAACAGAGTACTTACGCACGAGTCCGAATCCGAATTTTGTTGAGAGTTATAATCTAGGGCGTCAGGATATGCCTTGCAAGGTTTAAAAGCTTTTATGCCAACGTCTTAAAAAATAGTATCAATGCCTGCCTTGAGTGAAAAAACATCCTACGATATTCATATTTACGCAATGAATGGACAGAAGAGTCTAGTGTCGTTTCGTTCTAATGATGCATAGAAAATCACCGCTCGGCATCTCAAAAAAAGAAATGAAAAAATTCTGCAAGAAACATCATATTCGCAGGCTCTCGCTCTTTGGTTCAGCACTGCGCGAAGACTTTACTGCAGAGAGTGATGTAGATATACTGGTCGAATTTGAACCTGGACAGGTGGTTGGTTTTATCCGCCTGGCGGGCATAGAAATAGAGCTTTCCAAAATGCTAAAAAGAAAGTTGGATTTACGAACGCCTGCAGAGCTTAGTCGCTATTTTCGCCAGGAGGTTATTGATACGGCAGAGGTGCAGTATGCTGCGGGATGATAAGATACGCATTCGTCATATGCTAGACCCAAATCAAGCGAGTATAAAATCTTTGGTGTGAATTAGCGCTACGCGACTGATCGCATAGCCAGAAAATTAACAGTGAGAGGCCACCATAGGTGCTATATATGATGTTCACAGGCATTATT
>Ga0315288_10008219_pt1 | contig 13174 bp, 11 predicted proteins | sample YL17G11_20_MG_FD_203454 | JGI IMG/M metagenome (GOLD analysis project Ga0315288, IMG submission 203454) | Sediment microbial communities from Yellowstone Lake, YNP, Wyoming, USA - YL17G11_20 | ecosystem: Environmental > Aquatic > Freshwater > Lake > Sediment | place: USA: Wyoming | collected...
AGATTTTATCCCAATTTAAAAATTTGGAAGAAAACTTCGAAAAACTTTCCAAAGAACTGAAAAGCTTCAAAAAAGAAAGCGGTTGGTTTTTGCAAAAAGTCGGGATGGTAAGATTCAACCCTTTCTCCGAAGTTGGAAGCGACCAAAGTTTTTCCGTCGCTTTGCTTAATGGGCAGGACGATGGCATAGTAATCACCAGTCTTTATACCAGGGAAAAAAACAGAGTTTACGGGAAACCGATAAAAGGAGGAATTTCGGAATATTCTTTATCTAACGAAGAAAAAGAAGCAATACAAATCGCAAAATATGGAAAAAATAACTCCCTCCTTCGCTAAAGCTACGGAGGGCAAGCAAAATTTAATAACAAAACCACCGGTGGTGGTGATTCTGGGCCATATTGATCATGGCAAGACCAGTTTATTGTCGGCCATTCGTAAGATTCAATTCACTGAGGAAAAACCCGGCGGCATCATCACGCAGCACATCGGAGCTTACCAGGTTGAATATCAAGGGAAAAAAATTACTTTTCTTGATACTCCGGGACATGAGGCCTTTTCTCAAATGCGTTCCCGGGGGGCAAAAGTGGCAGATATCGGCATATTAATCATAGATGCCGGGGCGGGGGTGCAGGCTCAAACCAAAGAAGCCATTTTTCATATCAAGCAATCGGGAATTTCCCCGATCGTTGCTTTGAATAAAATAGACAAACCCGAAGCCAATCCGGAAAAAGTCAAACGGGAGCTGGTAAAAGAAGAAATTTTAGTTGAATCAATGGGAGGAAAAATTCCTTCGGTTGAAGTTTCGTCTAAAACCGGCCAAGGAATTCCCGAGTTGTTGGAATTGATATTACTGGTGGCAGAAATGGAAAAATTGGAAACCGATCTTCAAAAACCGGCCGAAGGAGTGGTGATCGAATCTTATTTGGATAATCTGCGGGGCCCGACATCAACTTTGCTTTTGACCGTTGGAGTCCTGAAGACGGGTGAAATTGTCGGTACTCGTTCGGCTTTCACCAAAATCAAAAGTTTGGAAAATTTCCAAAAAAAATCCATTGAAAAGGCTTTTCCTTCCGACCCGGTTATTGTTTTCGGTTTCAACCAGGTTCCTAAAATTGGAGAGGAGTTTAGGGTCTTTGCCGACCTGGAGAGCGCCCAGGATTATCTTAAAATTGCCGAAAAAAAAGTTCCCGAAGTTCTAGAAATTTCAGAAGGGCAGAGAATTCTAAACTTAATCATAAAAGCCGACGTAGTCGGCTCCCTCGAAGCCATCGAAGGGATTTTGATAAATCTTCCCCAGGAAAAAGTTATTTTAAGGATTCTGAAATCGGAAGTCGGGAATATCAACGAATCAGACCTGAAATTGGCGACGGGAGGAAAGGCCATAATTTTAGGATTCCGGGTAAAAATCGACGTCGTCGCCAAAAAAATATCGGAAAGGGAGAAAATAAAAATAATGACTTTTGAAGTAATTTATGACTTGGTGGAAGAAATCAGAAAGCTCATGGAAAGATTTACCATAGCGGAAGAATTCAGAACTGATTTGGGAAAAATGAAAGTTTTGGCTAAATTTCTGGCAGAAAAAAACCGTCAGATTATCGGAGGAAGAGTAACGGAGGGAGAAGTTCAGAAGGGAGCTTCGATCGAAGTTATCAGAAACGAAGAAAGAATTGGGAGCGGAAGGCTGATTAATCTTCAAAGAAATAAAAAAGACGCGGACTTGATATCAAGGGGAGAAGAATGCGGAATACTGTTCGAAGGGGACGTAAAGATTGAAGAAGGAGACATTTTAATATTTTACAAAGAAGAAAGAAGAAAGAATTTATTGTAATTTTGTGAGCGAACGCATCCAACGCGTAAACCAACTTATAAAACGAGAATTGGGACCGATTATCTTGAAAGAAATTGAATTTCCTTCGGGAGTTTTAGTAACCTTGACCAGAGTCGAGACTTCAGTCGGCTTAAAACAGGCGAAAATATACGTTAGCGCAATACCGAGGATTAAATTAGACATTGTCTTAAAAATTTTAAATCGCCAAATCCATCCTTTCCAGCAAAAATTAAATAAGCGGCTCAGGATGAGACCATTGCCTAAAATTATATTTGTGGAAGAGAAAGAAACTGTTAAAGCCGGTGAGATAGAAAAAATCTTAATTGGATTGAACTCAAAGAGATAAATCTCTTTTCGACCTGCGCTTTCGTTTTGCGAAAGCTTGGTAATAGAAGAAATTTTAGCCGGGCTGAAGAAATAAATTTCTTCGCCACCTTCGTCCGCCCTGGGTGGACTTGGTAATTGAAGAGCAACGGAAAATAATTTAATATTTAAGTATCGTCAATGGCCGGGTAGCCAAGTAGCTAAGGCGACAGTCTGCAAAACTGTTATACGTGGGTGCAATTCCCACCCCGGCCTCCAGCACTTGCCCGGGTGTCGAAATGGTATACGAAACAGACTTAAAATCTGTCGAGCGAAAGCTCATGAGGGTTCGACTCCCTCCCCGGGCACAACGTACAGAATCAAAGATTTTTACCCCGTGAAGATGAAGATATTAAATATCTTTATCGTCTGCCTGAGTCGCAACGAAAGCGAAGATGAAATGAATGTTTCATCGCCTACAAATTAAAAAACCGCCCCTCTAAGGCGTTTTTTTAATTTAACTTTCGAGGATTTCGATATAAGTTCTTTTGGCGCCGAAATTTTCGGCTTCAATATGGGAAGAAAACCAGATATCAATCTGGTAGTTTCCTTTTTTCCAGCTCATTCTATCCTCAACAATAAAAACTTTTTCTCCGTATATCTCCGGCATTCTGACTTTTGTTCCAAAGGGCAAATAATTATTTGCTATAATTCCGTCTCTAACCTGAGCTCCGGACGCCGTGATAAAAGGGCTGTCGTCGGTTTCCCAAACGGAGCTGGAATAGGCGGTTATCACTACCGGCAGTTTTTGAACTACTTTTAGCTCCGGACCCGAAGGATCAGACGTTGAAATTAAAGCATTTCCTCCCAAAAGCGCTATTTGATCCCGGATGAGAACATCCGGGGGATTAACCGGAATCGAATCAGCTTTGATTTTAGGAAGGCCAAACTCAAAAATCAGCACCCCGGCAAGGGAAATGCCCAAAAACATAAAGAGAATCGGAAATTTAGAGTAGGTATTCATTTGACGAGCTTCCAAAGGAAGCGAGGTGGCAGATGAAAATGAAGTTTTCATCGACCTTAAACCCCCCTTTATGGGGGTTTAATCATAATACCTTATTCCGGGAGAATTGTCAATGGTCGAGCTTCCGCAAAGCGGAAGCGAAGACAAAGATGAATCTTTAGATTCATCGCCTACTAAGGCTTTAGCCGAGACGAAAGCGAAGAGATGTGTCTCTTCTTAATCTTCGTTCGGTTTTACCTCGCTCAATAGAAGAAGAAAGAGACGATCTTCTTCGTACGGTCGAGCTTCCGCAAAGCGGAAGCGAAGACAAAGATGAATCTTTAGATTAATCGCCTTCTGCTGAGCAGAGGCGAAGAGATAAATCTCTTCTTTGCTCATTCGCTCTTGTAAATGAGCGGGCGATGAAGTTTGCCCCTCTCGGGTTTGTCTTCATCTTTCGCTCTTCGTTCGCTTTAAGCTCACTTGAGCGGGAGACGGGATTCGAACCCGCGGCCTTCTCCTTGGCAAGGAGACGTTCTACCACTGAACTACCCCCGCATATTAGTGCCACGGGCCAGAATCGAACTGGCGACCAATTGATTTTCAGTCAATTGCTCTACCACTGAGCTACCGTGGCTCTATGCAAAGATTCGGCGAATCTTCGTCGAGCTCGACACTCGTAGGGCATAGGGCTTAAATCTTCGTGTGGGCGGTAAAGGACTCGGACCTATGACCTTCTCGGTGTAAACGAGACGCTCTAGCCTCTGAGCTAACCGCCCTCATATTTGATGTGCGCGAGAGAGGACTCGAACCTCCACGCCCGTGAGGGCACTAGCACCTCAAGCTAGCCTGGCTACCGGTTACAGCACTCGCGCTTACTTACTATTTTTCTTTCGAAGCTTCCCTGAACTTTAATCTTGCTCTTTCTCCCTTAGCTCCTCTCAAATAATAAAGTTTTTTCCTTCTTGCTTTTCCTTTTTTTATCACTTCTATTTTTTTGATAGTAGGTGAATGAAACGGAAAAGTTATTTCCACTCCGATTCCGGAAATCACCTTTCTTACCTTAAAAGTGGCCGGAATTCCCTTGCCGTGTTTTTTAGAGATAACCTGTCCTTCAAAACTCTGGATTCTTTCTTTATCTTTTTCTTGGATTGTTTGGTCAACACGAACGGTATCGCCGGAACGGATGTCCGGCAAGTCTTTTTTAAGATATTTCTGGTTAAAATTGTCTAATTTTGTACTCATTGTAGTAAGTGAATTTCGTTAGAAATTTCATCGTTTACCGAGCTCCGTGCGTAGCGGGGCGAAGGTTAAGAAGAGGGCGAATCCCTCTTCGCTAGATTGTTTAATGTTTCCTTTAAATCTTGAGGCAGTTCTGATTTGAACTCCCGTTCTCGACCGTTTGGCATTTCTATTTTTAGATAGCTTGCGTGTAAAAATTGTCTTTTTAAATTGTCAGGGCGAATTTGTCCTTTGAATCCGTATAATTTATCCCCTGCAATAGGATGGCCAAGGTGGGCAAAATGAGTTCTGATCTGGTGTTTTCTACCCGTTAGAAGCTCAGCTTCAACTAAATCATAATTTTCGAATCTTTGCAATACTTTGTAGCGGGTTTTTGCCGTTCTTTTACTTTCAGTTTTTGGATCAAGGGACAGATAAACTTTTTGTTTTCGTCTGTCTTTTGGCGAGCGGTCAATCAAAGTTTCAATTTCACCTGTTTCATTTTTGAGATGGCCGACTGCCAGAGCAAGATATTTTTTTTTGACCCTCCTCTCTTTAAATTGCTTTTGCAGAAATTCGAGAGTTTTATCGTCTTTTGCCACGATGAATATTCCGGAAGTGTCTTTGTCCAATCTGTGAACTCTTTTTGGGAAATCGTCGGAATTTACTCCCGCCGGCTTGTCGAAAACCTGGATATTTTCATCTTCGTAAATCCGAGTCATGACGAAGGCTGGAGAAGAGAATTCATTCTCTTTGTTTATAATTTTCATATTGTGGGCGGTATAGGGCTCGGACCTATGACCTCATACACGTCAAGTATGCGCTCTTCCAACTGAGCTAACCGCCCCTGGTGGGCGCACTTGGATTTGAACCAAGGACCCCGACTTTATAAGAGTCGTGCTCTAACCGCTGAGCTATGCGCCCAACTTTTTAAATGTGTCTGATTTTTAGTTTTGTCGATTTTTCTTTCTGCCTCTTCGGCAGATCCGTCGGAGAGGCGGATTTCCCGATTAATTGCTCAAATTCTTCTTTTTCAATGGTTTCTTTTTCAATTAAGGTTTCGGCGATTTTATTAAGCAAATGCCGTCTTTTGGCCAAAATTCTGTCAGCCGTTTCTTCGGCATTTTTAACAAATTTTTCCACTTCTTTGTCAATTTGAGCGGCCACTTTTTCGGAATAATTTCTTTGTTCGCCAAACTCTTTTCCTAAAAATACCAGTTCCTCTTTTTCTCCAAAGGAAATGGGGCCCAAGGAAGACATCCCGTATTCTTTAACCAGTTTTCGGGCCAATTCGGAAGCTCTTTCCAGGTCGTTGCCGGCGCCGGTAGTGATTTCCCCGAACTTTAATTTTTCCGCGCAAAAACCTGCAAGTAGAGTTGCCATTTCGGATAAAAATTCCGATTTCGTTTTGATCCTCTTTTCTTCGGCGGGCATTCTTAAGGTATATCCCGCCGCCAGGCCCCTGGCAACAATGGAAATTTTTCTGATAGGTTCCGAATCGGGCAGGGAAGAGGAAACCAAAGCATGGCCTGCTTCGTGAAAAGCCGCGATCCCCTTTTCTTTTTTTGACAAAATATGGCTTTTTCTTTCCGGTCCCAATAAAACTTTCTCGATTGATTCCAAAAGCTCTTCCTGAAAAACCTGATGTTTATTTTTTTTGGCAGCCAGCAACGCCGCTTCATTAACCACGTTGGCCAAATCGGCGCCGGAAAATCCCGGAGTTCTTTCTGCAATTTCTCTGAGATTGATATTCAATGCAAGGGGCTTTCCTATGCAGTGAATTTTTAAAACTTCTTCCCGGTCATTAACGTCCGGCAAATCCAGAATCACTCTCCGGTCAAATCTGCCGGGACGCAACAAAGCCGGGTCTAAAATGTCGGGCCTGTTGGTTGCCGCCACTACGATTACATTGGTATCTCTTTCAAAGCCATCCATTTCCACCAAAATCTGGTTTAAAGTTTGCTCCCTTTCATCATGGCCGCCGCCAAGCCCGGCGCCCCTGTGGCGGCCGATGGCATCAAGTTCATCAATAAAAATTATGGCGGGCGCCGCTTTTTTTGCGGTTGAGAACAAGTCTCTGACTCTTCCCGCACCTACTCCCACAAACATTTCAACGAATTCAGAACCCGAAATATGGAAAAAGGGAACATGAGCTTCGCCGGCTACCGCTCTGGCCAGCAGAGTCTTGCCCGTGCCCGGAGCTCCCATCAATAAAACTCCCCGGGGGATTCTTGCCCCCATTTGCAAAAACTTTTTCGGGTTTTTCAGAAAATCAACGATTTCTTTTAATTCTTCTTTCGCTTCTTTCAAGCCGGCCACATCTTTGAAAGTAATTCTTTCGCTGGGATGGCCTTCGGCGCCGAATAACCTGGCTCTGGCTTTGGTAAAATCAAAAGCCTGCATTGCTCCTCCTTTTGCTTGTTTGAAAATCATAAAGAAAAACAGGCCGAATAACAAAAGAGGGAGTACCGCAAATAAAATCGGTCCCAGCCAAGACAAAGTTCCTCCGCTTTCTTTTATTTCAACCTCCGTTGCCTTTAATTTTTCTTCATCTCCTCCGTAGTTTATCAAAGATTGAGAGAGCGCGGTTCCGGTTTCTTTCATTGATTTGGCCTTAGCGCCGTCCTGATAAATTACATCGAGATTATCGCCGGAAACCGTAATTTTTTTAATTTTTCCCTGATTGATCTCTCCAACCAGCTGAGTCAAAGACAATTGTTTCTCTTTTTCGGAGGGTTGCGAAAATAAAGTAAAAACGCCCGAAATTACCAGAAAAATCAGTAAAATAAATATAAAATTTTTGATTAAGTTACGCATATACCGAACTTCTTAAAGAAGCGAGGTGGAAGAAGAAATTTATTTCTTCGCCCAATACTCTTTTAAGATATCAAAAATTTTAATATAAATCAAGAATGAAAAAAGACTGGCCCCACAGCATATTATTGCCATGAGGCCAGGTTGAAGAATCCTACTTACCATTCCAGCTAGCAACTATTTGATAGGGAATGGCTGATAGGACTCTATTGACCAATCCCACAATTTGTCTGGGAAAGAGTTTAGTATACTCTTCTTCGGTGGGTTCCCAGGTGCGGGAACCATTAAGGATTAGTCTTTTGCTGTCGTGGAGATACCAAGAGTCATTCGGTTTCCGACCGATGTAGCGGAGGTTCTCGTTTCCGGTCTTTATTTGCCGTGTCTTCGTTTCCTGGTTTCGTAAAGTAGCAACTACATTGTCAAGGAATAGATTACAGGTGCGGTTGACTTGGATGCCAGTGAAAAAGTGGTTTTTACCCCTTGGTTTGGTCCAGATTACAACAGCGGCGCCTCCTTCAAAAGCTAATTCCCGGTATTCGGGATGGCCGAAGATGGCGACAACCTTTATCTCATTGGGAAGGGTTGTCCGTTCAGCGCCATACTTCTTGAAATTTTCTCGGTTTCGGTTTCGAGCTGTTTCTTGATCGTAGATAATGTCGAACAGTTCGAATACCCGCTCTTGGACCTTCTGCCAATCGATGTTCCCGTTGTTGTACAACCGTGGGTATCCTTCGATTAGGTAATGGAGACTGGTTTCCGGCAGTTTTTCAACATTATCTACTGCCGTGGCCATTTCCATAAGTGGTTTGAGTCCGGGGTCGGCAGAAAAGCCAAGCTTTTCTGCTAGAAGATTTGCACTAGAAGACCTTTTCAGTCCTTTACCATGTTGGTCGTATTCGTCCTTGCCGGTATCAAAATGGAGAATCGAGGGGTCGCCTTCTGATCCCGGTAGACTTTCACCAGCGTTTACGAAGACGATTTTAGCGTTTGCTGCTTTAGGGATGCGGTTTTTCGCCATCCAGAGGCAAAGCCAACCGTCATCGTCTGTGAACTTATGGGTAACCAAAGTTTTGATTTCCGGGGTATTTTGGTCAGAAATAATTTCCAGGATGCGGTCGATTATTCTCAGCGTTCGGGTTTCCTTTATGTTTGTTTCCACTTTTCTCCTCCCTATTAAATTTTTATTCAGGAACTGCAATGTTCCTGTGCTGTTATATTTATAACATTTAGTTTCAATTTTGTCAACATCAAAAAATCCCGCAATCGCGGGATTTTTTGATAAAAGTAACTTTTAAAGGTTTTATTTTTTTTACTTTTCAGCTAATTTTAGGCTCATTCTGTGTTCCCGCGGTTCAATGGATAAAATCTGAAATTTGTATTTTTCGCCTATTTTCAAAGCCGTTTCCATTTTAGATTTTGTTCCGAATTCTGAAATATGAATCAGTCCCTGAATCTTTGGCGAGATTGCGATAAAGGCTCCGTAAGGATTGAATTTGGTAACCTTGCCCGAAACTTCATCTCCTTTCTTGTGTTTTTCTTCAATATCAATCCAGGGATCTTTCTTCAATGATTTTAAAGACAAAGAAACCTTATCGTCGGATATGGAAATAATTTTCGCTTTAACTTTATCTCCCACCTTGACTATATCCGCCGGGTCTTCTATCAACTGCCAATCTAGCTCCGAAATATGGATTAATCCTTCCAAATTATACGCTTCGCCTTCTGTAATTTTCTTGTCCTCCGAAGCCTCGGCGGAGGAGGGAGCAGGGTAGGAAAATTTTATAAAAACTCCAAAATTGGTGATGCCCGTAATTTCTCCTTCGACCACGTCTCCCACTTTATAATTTTTTAAAATCTCTTTTACCTCCTCCGATCTTTTTGCCTTTTCAGATAAAATCAATTTTCCTTCTCTCGGATCAAGGTCAAAGACTTTTATTTCCATTTCCTTGCCGATAAATTTTTGAAGTTCCGTTAAAATTTTACTGCTCTCAGCTCCTTTCACTCTGGGATAGTGCTCTGACAATAATTGGGAAACCGGCAAAAAGGCGGGTATGCTTAAAACCTCTGCCAAAAGGCCTCCCTTATTCGCTCCCAAAATTTTAATCATCATTGTTTCCCCCTTTTCTTTTTTTCGCCGAAGTTCTTCCCAGGTGATTTCGTCGGAGGCTTGGCTCAGAGAAAGCTCGACATAACCTTCTTCATTTTCAAGATCGATTACCTTGGCGAAAACGGTATCCCCGACTTTAAACTTCTTCAGCTCATTTTTAACCCCCAGAAATTCTTTCCCGTAGATTATTCCCGTGCCTAAAGCTCCCAAATCCAAAAAGACGGCTGAACGGGCCTTGCCGATAAGTTTTCCCTCGACAATTTTGCCGATCTGAGGTGGTTTTATAAAATCCTCTTTTTCAAGTAAATCTTTCATCAAGCTTTATTCGTTTTATATTAATAATAAATATATATGAAAGCGCAGATGGAAAAGAGAACGTAGTTCTCTTTGACTCCTTTCAATTCGCAATCGTATTTCATAGCTTATCACAGCTCAAATATTTTTTCAACAGTTGAAAGAGAATTTCTTTTATGATAAAATAAAAATACTCAATGAAGCTAACGCTTCATTTCGAGCTTCGCTTCCACATGTAATATAAATTTTATGTTTATGTTTATGTATGGAAGCTTGCTGTATGCAAATTATTTGGAAAGGACAATCTTGTTTTCAGATAACGTCAAGCGAGGGGAAGAATAATCACGTGAATATAGTGATTGATCCCTTCGATGAAACCATTGGATTAAGGCTTCCTAAACTCGAGGCAGATATTTTATTGGTAACCCACCAGCATCACGACCATAACAATACAAAGCAGGTTTCAGGCAGCCCCTTTTTGGTTGAGGGGCCCGGCGAATACGAGATCAAAGAAGTTTATATCGAAGGATTACCAAGTTTTCACGACGATTCGTCCGGGAAAGAAAAAGGGTTAAATACCATTTATACGATAGAAGCCGAAGACATAAGGATTTGTCATCTTGGAGACCTGGGGCAAAAAGAATTGACTCCCGAGCAGCTTGAAAAAATCGGCGAAATCGACATCCTGATGATTCCCGTCGGAGGAGTTTATACGATCGGAGTAAAAGAAGCCGTAAGAATAATGTCCCAGATTGAGCCGAATATCATCATCCCGATGCACTATCAGATACCGAAGTTAAAATTGAAACTCGACGGGGTGGATAAGTTTTTAAAAACCATGGGAATAAAATCGATCAGTCCCTTACCCAAACTTTCAATAAAAAAGAAAGATATTTTATCTGAAGAAGCGAAAATAGTAATCTTGCAGCCGTAATTAGATGCCGAAGAAGAATAATAATATAAAAACTCAAAATACGGAATTCGGCCTTATAAAACCCCGGGTAATTACGACCGAGATGCAGGAGTCGTATATCGACTATGCGATGTCCGTCATTGTCGCCCGGGCGCTGCCCGACGTGAGAGACGGATTGAAACCGGTTCACCGGAGAATTTTATATACGATGCTGGAAGAAGGATTGAAGCACAATGCTAAGTTCAGGAAGTCGGCGACCGTGGTTGGCAATTGTCTCGGTCGCTACCATCCTCACGGAGACATGGCCGTTTACGATTCCTTGGTCAGAATGGCCCAGGATTTTTCGTTGAGATACCCTTTGATTGACGGCCAGGGAAATTTCGGGAGCATCGATAATGACCCCGCGGCCGCTCAAAGATACACGGAGTGCCGGTTGTCCAGAATTGGCGAGGAAGCGCTTAAGGATATTGAAAAGAATACGGTTGATTTCGTAGATAATTATGACGGTACGAGAAAAGAACCCGTTGTTTTGCCGTCTCCCGTTCCCCAGCTGTTATTAAACGGTTCTTTGGGAATAGCGGTCGGGATGGCGACGAATATCCCCACCCATAATCTTTCCGAAGTTTGCGATGCTTTGATTTATTTGATTGAAAATCAAAAAGCCGAAACGGAGGATCTTTTTAAGTTTATCCAGGGGCCGGATTTCCCGACGGGCGGCATTATTTATGACCAAAAAGAAATAATCCAGGCTTATTCCCAGGGCAAAGGCCCGATAGTAATCAGGGGGAAGACCGATATAGAAGAGCAGGAAAAGACGGGCAAAGCCCGCATTATTATTTCTGAAATTCCCTTTCAAGTTCAGAAATCAACATTAATCGAACATTTTGCCAATTTGGTCCAGGAGAAGAAAATTGAGGGGATAAAAGACATCAGGGATGAATCCGACAAAGACGGAATGAGAATCGTTATCGAGCTTTCCCGGGAAGCTTATCCCCAGAAGATTTTAAATCGGCTTTATAAATTCACCGATTTGCAAAAAACTTTTCATTTGAATATGCTGGCTTTGGTTGACGGCATCCAGCCGAGGGTTTTGAACCTGGTTGAAATTCTTAATTATTTTATTGAACATCGGAAAATCGTTGTTTTCAGAAGAACTAAATTTAATTTGGAAGAAGCAGAAAAAAGAAATCATATTTTAGAAGGTTTGTATAAGTGTCTGGCCAATATTGATGCCGTAATTAAAATAATAAAAAATTCAGCCAGCCGGGAAGACGCCGAGAAGAATTTAATCAAGCGTTTTCGCCTGACTAAAATTCAAGCCAATGCCATTTTGGAGACCAAGCTTGCGGCCCTGGTTAAACTTGAGAGGAAGAAAATTGAAGATGAATTAAAAGAACTCAGGGCGAGGATTAAAGAGCTGGCGGCTATTCTTAAAAGCCCCCAGAAGATAAAAGAAGTTATCAAAAAAGAAATAAAAGAGGTTAGAGAAAATTTTGGAGACGAAAGAAAGACAAAAGTGCATCTGCAGCAGCTGGGAGAGATTGCCGAAGAAGATTTAATACCGAAAGAAGAAACAATCATCACCTTGACTCAGGGAGGATACATAAAAAGAATTAATCCCAGGACTTATAAGATTCAAAAGAGGGGAGGAAAGGGCATTCTGGGGATGAAAACTCTTCAGGACGATACGGTTTCCCATTTCCTTTCGGCCAACACTCACGATTCCCTGCTCTTCTTTACCGATTACGGAAAAGTTTTCAGAACGCAGGTTTATGAAATTCCCGAGGGGCAGCGCGTCGCCCGCGGCAGGGGACTTTTGAATTTCCTCGAAATTGCTCCCGAAGAAAAAGTTTTGTCTTTATTCCCTTTGGGAAAAGAAGATATGGATTCCGGAATAAAATATTTAGTAATGGTTACCAAGGATGGTATAATTAAAAAAACTGCCTTGGGGGAATTCGAAAATGTCAGAAGGTCGGGACTTATTGCCATTACCCTGAAAAAAGACGATCTATTGAAGAAAATTTGCAAAAGTAAGGGCGACGATGAAGTAATTTTGGTAACTAAAAAGGGGACAGCCGTGCGCTTTAAAGAAAAAGACATAAGAGAAATGGGAAGACAGGCTTCGGGGGTGAAGGGAATCAGATTAAAAGGGAAAGACAATGTGGTAGGGATGGACGTAATTAAAACCCCCGCTTCCGCTAAAGCTACGGCGGGCAAGCAAAACTACTTGCTGGTGGTTACGGAAAACGGTTACGGCAAGAGGACGGACTTGAAAGAATACAGATTGCAGGGCAGAGGGGGTTCGGGAATTAAAACGGCCAATATTAATCCGAAAACGGGAGACCTGGTTGCTTCGTTTCTTTTGTCGGGTTTGGAAGAGGATCTGATTGTTATTTCTCAAAAAGGACAGGTCATCAGAACTAATATTTCTCAAATTCCAAAACTTTCCCGTTCCACTCAGGGAGTAAGACTTATGAAATTAGAAGAAGGAGACAAGGTTGCCTCCGCAACGTGTATCTAAAACAATGGAAGGTTTTCTTAACCCAACCGAAGTTTTAAAACAATTGGACTTAAAAGAAAGCATGACGGCTGCGGATTTTGGTTCAGGCTCGGGCGGCTGGGTAATTCCTCTGGCGAAAAAACTGGAAGAAGGAAAAATTTATGCCATAGATATATTGGAAGAGCCTCTTTC
>Ga0315288_10008220_pt1 | contig 13174 bp, 12 predicted proteins | sample YL17G11_20_MG_FD_203454 | JGI IMG/M metagenome (GOLD analysis project Ga0315288, IMG submission 203454) | Sediment microbial communities from Yellowstone Lake, YNP, Wyoming, USA - YL17G11_20 | ecosystem: Environmental > Aquatic > Freshwater > Lake > Sediment | place: USA: Wyoming | collected...
ATGCGATCAAGATTGTTCATGCGGATGTCCGAACAGTCTTGCTTGAAGAGATTGCGCGGGGGACCGGGGCGCGGCTGCGGATCGTCGGGAATATCCCGTACAACATCACGAGCGAGATCCTGTTCTGGTTGTTTGATTCGCGTGCAAGCGTCGAAGATGCCACTTTGATGGTGCAACTCGAAGTTGCACAGCGATTCGTAGCGCGGAAGGAGACAAAGGAATATGGTATTCTCTCGATCTATTTGCAGCTCTATGCAGAAACCGAGCTCTTGTTCAAGGTCTCCCGGAATTCCTTTTTTCCGCGTCCTGCAGTCGATTCGGCCGTGGTCCGGCTGAGTTTCAATCACGATCTTCCTGATTTCAATGAAGATCTCTTCCGCGCCATTGTCCGCGGCACGTTCGGCAAGCGGCGAAAGACTCTCCGGAACGGCCTGCGATTTATGGGATTTAGCGATGATGTATTAGACGGTTGTACCCTCGACTTGAGCCGAAGGCCGGAAACCCTGCTGGTCGAGGACTATCTTCTGTTAACGAATCAACTCGGAGCTTCTGCCTGCCTGCCGGGGCCGAAAGCTCGGAACAGGCGCTGACAGGTGGAGTGTGGCGCCACCCGGTGTTCATCAATTCTGAGACTCTTACGCATGAACCTGAAACGCTTCATTGCTCTCTTATCACCTGTCGATCTTACTTCGATCGTCTTTCTTCTCTTCATAACCATGCTCAACCTCGTCTTCCACACGCGCGTGCAGCAATGGCCAACTCTGATCCTCGTGAACCTCGCTATCATCGTGCTGATCGGCATACTCGCCTGGGGAGCAGAGACGAAGCAAACCAAGCTGCTGATAGGCCTGCACCGCTGGTATTGTTATTTCATCATTATCTTCATCTTCAAAGAGATTTATTTGATGGTTCACCCCATCCATCCCGTCGATTATGATCAATTCTTCATTTCCATCGACCGATGGATGTTTGGCGTCAACCCGACCGAGTGGATGATGCGGTTTGCCCACCCCGTACTGACGGAGATTCTCCAGATCGCTTATTTTTCCTATTACATTCTCTTCATCGTTCTCGGGGTAGAACTCTACAGGCGATATGCGATTGAGGATTTTGACAAAGCTGCGTTTCTGATTGTTTACGGATTCTACCTTTCGTACCTCGGTTACTTCGTACTTCCCGGTGTTGGACCGCGGTTCACGCTTCACAGTTTCTCCTCACTCGAGCTCGAGCTGCCTGGAATTCTGCTGACAGATCTTCTCCGGGCGATCATCAACGCCGGCGAGTCGATCCCGCGGGCTCATCCGAATCCTATCGAGGTCGTCCAGCGCGATGTCTTCCCTAGTGGACACACGCAACTGACGATCATCGTTATGACGCTGGGGCTTCGCTACCGGTTGAAAGCGCGGTGGTTTCTTCTCGTGTTTGGATCTCTCCTTATTGTGGCAACGGTCTACCTGCGCTATCACTATGTGGTCGATTTGATTGCCGGCGCTCTTCTCGCCTGGTTCACGATTTGGAGCGGAGACAAGCTGGGACCCTGGTGGAGGAAGAAGGCGAGCCGGCTCCATGCGGAAACATTGACTTGAAACTCTGCGTAAATTCCCCTATGTTTTTTGACACCGGTGATTGTTTTCTGATGGCGTTATACGAGAAGGTATGACCCAGGAACAGATTCTCAAAGAACTCGAAGCTCTGGCCACGAACAGCGGCATTGCTGTTCGCTACGAGAAAGGGGATTTTGAAGGAGGTTTCTGCGTTCTCAAGACGGAACGCCTGATTGTTGTCAATAAGAAACTTGCTCCCGCCCGAAAATCCTCCGTCCTCGCTCAAGGCCTCGCCGAAATCGGCATCGAAGATCGCTATCTCAAGCCAGCAATCCGGGACTATATCGAGGAAGAGCTTGCTCGGTCAGTTCGCTGATACCAGGCTTCCCGGACCATCCGCACCGTCAAACTCCATATACTCCTAGGGAGCATGCCTTGGAATACATACTCCTGTTAGAAGGTCTTATCATTGGATTTGCCCTGGCGCTCCCGATTGGCCCCATCGGTATCCTCTGCATCCGGAAAACTATCGCCGAGGGACACCTGCCAGGGATGGTGATCGGGTTTGGCGCAGCGACTGCCGATGCCCTGTACGGATTCGTGGCAGCTTTTGGACTGACAGTTATTTCGGACGCCCTCTTAACTCAGCAGATATGGATTCGTCTCATAGGAGGGGCGTTTCTGTGTTACCTGGGAGTGAAAACGTATCTGGCGAAACCGGCTGAGGCGTCGCAGCAAACAAATGGAAGGGGATATCTCGGCTCCTATCTCTCGACATTCCTCCTGACGCTGACGAATCCGCTTTCCATCATCGCGTTCCTTGGTGTCTTTGCAGGTTTCGGACTCCGCAACAGCGTGTTGAGCATCGGCTCCGCAGGTACACTCATCGCCGGCGTCTTTCTTGGCTCCTCATCCTGGTTTTTCTTGTTGAGTTACGGCGTCACGCTCTTTCGGGAAAAGTTCAATGCGACCGGCCTGGGGTGGGTTAACAGGATCTCCGGCTCCTTGATCATTCTTTTCGGAATCGTTGCCATCCTCAGCTTCTTTCAGTGAGCGGGAACGAAACGAGGCCTCATCCGGGCTCCGCCGACTGATTTCTCAGCACTCCACGTACTGACAACAAAACGTTTCTCGGAGCGGGTTGTCATGGACAAAATCATAAGACTGATTCCTTTCCTCCTTCTCCTCATTGTTGCCTCCGTCGTTGTTGTCTATCTCTTTCCCCGGGCGCATCCGCTTGGCGGACTACGTCTCCCTTTGGACGCTGCCGCGATCGAAGAGCGGTCCCGCGAGTTCCTCACGAGCATTGGTGTCGAAACCGGGGGCGTGAATCCGCAGGCCCAAATGCATTACAACGAATCGCTCTTCCGGCAAGTTCTGGAACTCAACGGAATCGAGAAGGCGAATGAAATCATCAGTCTCGGAATCCCAGTCCACTATTGGGATGTCGGATGGAGAAGGCCCTCGATGTTTCGCGTCTCGTCGAGTGATGACCGCAATGCGTCTAGACAAGAGGAACGGGTTTCCGAAATTCTGAGGGGAACTATCTTCACGCGTCTGGGTCCTGGCGGGAAGCTGATAGAATTTGAGCGAAAGGTGGCTGACAGCGTCGCCTTGCCGAGTCTGAATCAGGAAGAAGCCAAAGCTCTTGCACTGTCATTCCTCCGGCGATATACTGCGGCGGCGGCATACTTGCCTGACACTGCTCAGCCGGCCGCGTCGAAACGGATTGAGCAGAAAAACCGGGTGGACTATGAGTTCATCTGGAATACGAAATCGCCTCAACTCGACAATCCGGTGAAAATCACCATGCTCGTGGTTGGCAATGGTGTGGCACGGTATGAGGAGGAGATTTTGGTGCCGGAGGAGTTTAAGAGATCCGACGTTGAGAAGGTCTCTCAGATTGTCCTCCCCATTGTCTACATGATGGTCGTCTTGATCATGGTTGTCGTGGCGTTTCGCCGGTTCCGGTCATTTGAGATCGGCTTCAGGCTTGCTACCTTCGTTGCGCTCGTGTCGTCGGCAGTCCTTGCCGTTCAGATCTATCTCTCGTACCGGTCCGATGCGGGATGGGAAATGCTGATCCCGCTTCTTCTTGGACCCTTGTTCTATGGTGGTGGGCTCGTGCTTGTCTGGGGTGTGGGAGAGTCGATCGCGCGTGAAACGTGGAAGGAAAAACTCATACCGTTTGACCTTCTCTCAAAAGGGTACTGGGTTCATTCAAGAGTAGGAGAAGCCGTCGTCCGGGGAGTGGCCATCGGTTTCGCTGCGTTTGCGCTCTCGCTGTTTCTCTCCTTTGTGGCGGGAAAGATCACGCGCACCTGGGTAACGATTGAAGGGGAAAATGTCGGTCAGAGCTTTGGATCGTTCGCCGGCTGGCTCTATGTGCTGGGACACGGTGTGAGCGCAAATGCTTACAAGCTTTCACTGATCGTTCTGTTTGCACTTTCCTTCATCCGGAAACGCACAGCATCGCCTGTGGTTCTGATAGTGCTTGGTGCGCTTGTGATGACGCTGACCTCGCAGGATCGTCTCTCGCCGCTCTGGATTGGTGTCATCATTCAATTGATTGTGACCGGTGTGATTGTCTGGGGTTTCTACCGTTACGATGCATTGGTGGCTTTCCTGTCACTGTACACGATGACAGTGGTGGGTGAAGCGGGCCCGCTGCTCGTTTCGGGAAACCAGACCTATGTTCTCTCCGGAACCATTGTTGTATCGGCCCTTGGCCTCGTCGTGCTCGGTGGCCTCGCGACGATGACGAAGAAACGGGAACTGACCGATTTCGATGATATCATGCCGGCATTTGCGAGGCACATTACCGAGCGGCAGCGGCTGCAACAGGAACTGGAAATCGCCCGGAGCGTGCAAATGAGCTTTCTTCCGAAGGCCAATCCGCACGTCGTCGAGCTTGATATTGCATCCCGTTGCGCTCCGGCCCTGGAAGTGGGTGGTGACTACTACGATTTCATCAATCTCAAGGAGAGGCGTCTCGGCGTCGTGGTGGGGGATGTTTCGGGAAAAGGGACGCAGGCGGCATTTTTCATGACTCTGACAAAGGGCTTCGTCCACGCCCTGGCGGAGGTATCAAACTCGCCTTCGGCGGTTCTCACGCAGGTGAATAAGCTCTTCTACGAAAATGTCGACCGGGGTGTTTTCATCAGCATGGTGTATGGAGTGTTTGACACTGCCAGACACACGCTGACGCTTGCGAGAGCAGGTCATAACCCCGTGATTATGCGGAAAACGAAGGCAGATCAAGTGCAAGTGGTGAATCCGATGGGTCTCGCGCTGGGCCTCGATCCGGGTGAGACCTTTTCGAAGTCCATTCAGGAAGTGACGATCCCTTTCCAATCCGGAGACCTTTTCGTATTCTATACCGACGGGTTCCCGGAAGCCATGAACAAGACGATGGAGGAATTTGGGGAGGAGCGGCTGTGTCAGACAGTTCAAAAATACGCCCCCGGGAGCGCAGCGGAGATCATGGAGGGTATTTTCGCTGAGATGCGGCTGTTTGTCGGAAAAGCGAAACAGCACGACGACATGACGATTGTGGTCGTCAAAATCGTGTAGCCGGAGATGTAAGGTCCGATTCTTTCTGTGAGCGAACGAAGCTCGAATCGGACTCACCACAAACGTCGAACCAACGGAGTACGTATGAGAATTCTTGTCATCAACGGACCAAACCTGAACCTGCTCGGCAAACGAGAGCCTACGCTGTACGGCACGACGACGTTCTGGGATATCGAAAATCGACTGAAGAAAGAATTTCCTGACGTGATCTTCGAGTATTTCCAGTCGAATAGCGAAGGTGCTCTGATCGATCACATCCACAAAGCGGTCGATGGAGCTTTTGATGGCTTGGCCATCAATCCCGGCGCCTATGCCCACTACTCGTACGCAATTCGGGATGCAATCTCCACGCTGAAGATCCCCGTCGTCGAAGTCCATATGACGAATGTCTATGCCCGCGAGGATTTCCGGCACCAGTCCGTCATAGCTCCGGTCTGCAAAGGAGTCGTCGCCGGGTTTGGGGCTATGAGCTATCAACTTGCCGTCCAGTTCCTCGTGGAATCAAGCAGGTAACAACCCAGTGCAACCAACTGACCGCTGATAACTGATTGCTGATCGCCATCTCCGTTCTCTCAGAGCTATGATCAAAGCTGTCATATTCGATCTCGACAACACGCTTGTGGATTTCATGGCGATGAAGAACCAGGCCGTCGATGCAGCCATCCACGCCATGCGGGATGCCGGTTTCCTCCTGGCGCATGAGGAGATACGCAAGCGCATCGATGCTATCTATGCGGAGCGCGGGATTGAATTCCAGAATGTTTTTGACCAGCTCCTGTCTGACGAATTCAGCAAGGTGGATCACAAGATTCTCGCCTCAGGCATCATCGCCTATCGGCGTGCGCGTGAAGCGGCGCTGGTGTTGTATCCGCACGTGTATCTGACGCTGATCGAGCTGCTGAAGATGAACCTCAAGCTTGCCGTTGTTTCCGATGCGCCCGGACGCGAGGCATGGCTGCGGCTCTGCTACCTCAATCTGCACCATCTGTTTGATGCCGTTGTGACGTTCGACGATACCAAGATGCGCAAGCCGAACCCGGAGCCGTTTGTTGAAGCGCTGAAGCGTCTGGGAATACAGGCGGGAGAAGCGCTGATGATCGGCGACTGGGCGGAGCGCGATGTGGTCGGGGCAGCGCAGGTAGGAATGAAGACGGTCTTCGCCCGGTACGGCGATACGTTTGGCACCGTGGTGTCGCACGCCGACTACGAGGTGGATGATATCACACAGCTCATCGATATTGTAAGGCAACTGAACAGGGGAACCTGACGATGGGAGCAATTCAGGGAATCGGCGTTGATGTTGTCGACGTAAAGCGCATGAAAGTTGCGCTTGATGCGTGGGGTCCGGGCCTGATCAAAAAAATGTTCACTGATACCGAGATTGCGTATTGCAAGTCGAAGAAGAAATCGCATGAGCATTTCGCGGCGCGGTTTGCAGCGAAGGAAGCTGTCAGTAAAGCGATGGAAACGGGGTGGGGCGGCAAGTTTCGGTGGCGCGATGTCGAGGTCATCAACGAATCATCCGGTGCCCCAAAAGTGGTATTGCATGATTATGTCGCCGGACAACTGGCGGAATGCCGTGTTCACGTCTCGCTCTCGCACACTGAAAACACCGTGGTAGCGTTTGCGGTGATCGAGAAAAAGGACTGATGGGTTCTCGTGGGGGGGCGCCGATTGCAACTCAGATGGTTTCTTTCTATCTTCGTATGCGGAAGGCGTTCAAGAGTTCTCACGGATCAGGGAGCTTCGTATGAAGCATATCGGCATCAAGAAGCTTTATTACTCGATCAGCGAGGTCAGTACCATCACTGGCCTCGAGCAGTACGTTCTCCGCTACTGGGAATCTGAATTCCCTCAGTTGAAACCTGCCAAGAACCGCGCCGGCAACCGGATCTACACCAACAAAGACATCAAGCTGATTCTTTACATCAAGAAGCTCCTTCGCGACGAACGCTATACCATCGAAGGCGCCAAGCGTGTGCTGGAAGAGTATGTGCCCGAAACCGACGCGCCGGAGCAGCTTGAGCTTTTGAATGTACCTCAGAGGAAGAAAGTTCAGGACGAGGAGATCCGGGCCGAAATGATCGAGGTGCGGCAGTTTCTTGAGGAGATCGCTGGGAAGCTGAAGTAGTCCCGCTCTCCCTCTCATCTCCCAGGAGCATTTCCCCCTGTTTCGTTCGGCTTCCTGGCCGTCTCCCTCATTCAACGTTCCATTATTCCACTAATCCGGGCTTCACTCATTCATTACTCATAGACCCAAACACTTCGCACCTTCGATCGTCCTGCACCCAACTCCTCACTTCCCTTTTTCTCGAATTCTTTCTACCTTTTCCGCCATCTGAAGCGTTGCGGCTTTCCCCGGACTCGCACCGGCGTTCCGTCCTTCGCTTCGAATCTCTTGTTACCCTTTCCACATCGAGAGGAGCACCATGGATTTCTCATCGGTCGGACGCGGGCTTCTTGGACTCATCATCGTCACAGGAATTGCCTTCCTTTTCTCTCCCAACAAACGGGCAATCAGCTGGCGGCTCGTCGCCGTCGGTTTGGGGATGCAATTTGTGTTCGCCCTCTTTGTGCTGAAAACGAATATCGGAAGAGAAATCTTTGATGCGATCAGTAAGGCCTTCGTTCGTCTCTTCGCGTTCGCGCTGAACGGTGCACAATTCGTATTCGGATCGCTGGCGACATCTCCCGGCGAGAAGGGAAGTCTCGGGTTCTTTTTTGCCTTTCAGGTTCTTCCGACAATCATTTTCTTCGCATCGTTGATGGCGATTTTGTATCACCTCGGCATCATGCAGCGTGTCGTGCAGGGAATGGCCTGGGTGATCGCGAAGTTCATGAAAGCGAGCGGAGCGGAGTCACTCTGCGTTGCGGCGGCCACGTTCATAGGTCAAACAGAAGCACCGCTGGTCATCCGGCCGTACATTGCAAGGATGACGCAGTCTGAGCTCTACACGATCATGACAAGCGGCATGGCGCATATCGCAGGCGGCGTCATGATTGCGTACTACACACTGCTCGGTGTCGCTTACGCAAAATCATACGGCATGGGTGTTGATGCATCGCAGATATACTTTGCCGGACATCTGCTGGCTGCCGTTATCATGGCAGCCCCGGCGACGATCGTTGTCGCGAAGATGCTCTTTCCGGAAACGGAAGAGCCCCTGACCATGGGAACCGTGAAGCTGAAGATCGAGAAGGCCCACGCCAATGTCATCGAAGCCGCAGCAGCGGGTGCATCCGATGGTGTTCGTCTGGCACTAAACGTCGGCGGTATGCTCGTTGCTTTCATTGCGTTCATCGCTTTGGTCAATTTCCTGCTTGGATTGCTTGGCGATTGGACCGGGCTCAGCGCGACGTGTCTAACGCAGTTCGGCAAGCCATTGTCGTTGGAGCTCCTGTTCGGGCTCGTGTTTCAGTTCATCGCGTTTGCCATTGGCGTGCCGTGGGGAGATGCGCTGAATGTGGGCAGTCTGATGGGGATCAAGCTCGTGCTTAACGAGTTTGTCGCCTATACGCAGATGGCGGATGTTGTTTCGGCACACCAGCTTTCAGACAAAGCTATCGTCATTGCTACATATGCGCTCTGTGGTTTCGCGAACTTTTCATCCATCGCCATACAAATTGGCGGTATCAGCCCGCTTGCAGAAAACAGGCGAGGCGACATTGCAAAACTCGGTTTCCGCGCACTTCTGGGAGGCACCATTGCCACGTGGATGACGGCATCGATTGCGGGAATGTTTGTGAGTTGAAACAGTAAACAGTGATTCGTGAATAGTGATCCGGCAACTCAAAACTCCGAACCTTAAACTCCAAACTTGTCATGAATGCACCTCCAAAGCGTTACCAATGGTTTGCACTTGGGGACCTGAACGGGTTCTTCGGCCTCATGTTCGACAACCTTACCGTGCTCTCATTCCTCGCCGGGATCCTCGTCTTCGTCTTCAAATTTCCAGCCGACATCGTTTACACAAAAATGTTTCCAGGAACTGCTTTCGGAGTGCTCTTTGGAGACATCATCTATACGTGGATGGCGTTCCGGCTCGCGAAGAAAACCGGCAACACTACCGTCACAGCGATGCCGCTCGGGCTCGACACACCTTCAACCATTGGCATTGCGCTCGTCGTTCTCGGTCCCGCGTTCATCGGACTAAAAGCGGAAGGAATGTCAGAGCATGATGCCGCCATGATGACGTGGTACATAGGCATGGCAACCATGGTGATGATCGGCGTGCTGAAAGTTGTGTTTTCCTTCATCGGCCAGTGGGTTCAACGTGTCGTGCCGCAGGCGGGACTCCTCGGATCACTCGCCGGCATCGGTCTGGCACTCATCGGTGTTACTCCGCTCATCGACGTCTTCGGAATGCCGATCGTCGGTATGATCTCTCTCGGCTTGATTCTCTATACCCTCGTTGCGCGCATACGGTTGCCGAAGAATTTTCCAAGCGTGTTCGCCGCCATATTCATCGGTACTGCTCTGTATTACATTCTTGGATCCACCGGCTGGATGGGGGGGACGTACGCCGGTGCTCCGCCATTGGAGTTTCACTACGGATTGCCGACGCCGACGCTGGGATTCCTGGAAGGATTCGCGCGTGCGCTGAAGTATCTGCCGATTGCGATTCCGTTCGGTCTTCTTACAGTCGTTGGCGGCATCAACGTGACCGAGAGCGCGAAGGTCGCGGGAGATGACTTTAACACGAGGAGTATTCTCCTCACCGAAGCCGTAGCGACATTGATTGCAGGATTGTGCGGCGGTGTGGCGCAGTCGACACCCTACATCGGTCAACCTGCCTACAAGCGCATGGGTTCACGCGCCGGGTACACGCTCATGACAGGATTGTTTATTGGCCTCGGCGGCATACTCGGCTATGTCTCATTCTTCGTTGAGCTGATTCCACGAGCTGTTCTGGCCCCGATCCTGATTTTTGTCGCACTCGATATCATTGTGCAGTCATTCCTTGCCTGCCCCCGACGGCATGCTCCGGCAGTCGCGTTTGCTTTCTTTCCGACCATTGCGAGACTTCTCTCCATCAAGCTAGGCAATCCCGAGTTTGTGCCGATAGAGAACTTTCAAAAACTCATCACCTCCTCTGGAAAGGCCCTTCCCGAGCTCCTCGTCACTATTGCACTCGGAAACGGGTTTATCTTGACAGCGATGCTCTGGGGTGGATTCCTGGCCGAGCTGATTGACCGAAAGCTCAGAACCTCTGCCGTCTACCTTTTCTTGCTCGCCGGACTGACGTTCTTTGGGGTTATTCACTCTGCCTCACCCGACGGGGTGATGTATTTGCCGTGGACGCTCGACGAGTTCATGCGGAAGATCCCGTACCAGTTCGCGGTAGCCTACGTTGCGTTTGCTGTGATGCTTCTCCTCTTTTCGTTCACGAAGGAATCACGCGAGCCGATGCCTGAGCACGATTAACATGGAGACCTGTCAGGTTTATATCGTGACATATTTGAAACCTGACAGGTCTGCCGGGCTACCGTTACTTCAACACTCATCGTACTGTTCCGTTCGTTCTACGACTTCAACAACCGGCGCCGAGACAATCGGGAACCCCGTCCTAAGAAAGAGAGATTCGGCATGACCTCTCGTGAACGAGTCATCAGCGCCTTCGAACGGCGCGGCTACGACCGTATACCCATCAAACATGAAGCCACACCCGAAATCAATAGAATGATCATGCAGCACTTCGGTCTCAACAACATGGAACAGGTGCTACGCGTCGTCGGTGACGATTTTCGTTACGTCGAGCCCATCTATGTCGGCCCGGAATTGCGCACGTTCCCGGATGGAAGCATCGAAGGATATTTCGGCGAGCATTACCGGTACGCTCAATTTGAAGGAGGCCGTTACCTCGAGGCGTGCTATCTTCCCTACGCGGGAATCGAAACACTTGATAGACTTGATCGCTCTCATTTTCCGAGCGCTGACTGGTTTGACTATTCGACAATTCGTCAACAGTGCGAAGCGTTGAAAGACCGATATGCCATCTGCTTTGGCACGGCGGGAGATATGGACTTTATCAACAGCATTGCACGGGCCCGCGGGATGGAAGAAGTGCTGATGGATATGCTCGAAGACAACGAGGTGTTTCTCGAGATCATGGAGGCGCGATTCAATTTCTATTTCGAGCAGCATCGCCGCGTGCTGGAAGTCGCGAATGGATTGATCGATTTCACCCACGTCGGTGATGACCTGGGGAACCAGCGTGGACAGATGATCAGCCACGAGATCTTCGAGCGTCACTTCGCACCGAAGTACAAGAAGTACTTTGACATGGTGCACAGCTACGGTGCGCGCACGATGATGCACATGTGCGGCACCGTCGAGGCCTTCTTGCCGCGGCTCATCGAGCTGGGGCTTGATGTGCAGGACGTCGTGCAGCCGACGACGCCCGAAATGGACATCGGCTACCTGAAATCGCATTATGGTGACCGGTTGACGTTTTGCGGATCGGTGTGCGTTCAGACAACGATGGCCTGGGGCACTGTGGCAGATGTTGAGCGCGAGGTGCGCCGGCGTCTCGATCTTTTCCCGAAAGGGGGACTCTTTCTGGGCCCGTCACACGCCATACAGGTTGGCTCGCCGCTTGAGAATATCATTGCGCTCTATCGAAGTGCTGGCTCGCTGGCGGAGAAGGTTGATGCGACGATTCTGGGGGCGAAAGATGGTTCCGAGCCGGAAAAAGTAAACATGTCAAAGCTATTTTGAATGATAGGAAAAGAATTCAACCGCCCCCGAACCAAGAACGTCCCCGATAGAAAACGTCGGGGCAGGTCGGGGCAAGCAAGGCCGCCAAGAAGAGAACGGGGATAGAAATTCTCTTGATCAAACGTCCTTTGGGCTCTTTGCCTGCCCGCCTCCGAGAATGCAAAGAAGCAGGCGGGCGGACTTCGCGGTTCGCTTCTCCAAAGCTGAAAGGAGTCGCTGGTGACACCCCGTGAACGTGTGCTTACTGCCATGCGCCGCACCGGCAAGCCCGATCGCGTGCCGTTCGAGATCAGTTGGGGCGCGTTTACTCCCGGCCTGATGGAAGTGTACCGCCAGCGAACCGGCTCCGCCAAGGATCCCGCAGAGTATTTTGATTTCGATACCCGCTTGGTGAACATCGATCCAACGCGGAGAAAAAGAGACTTCTCGGGCTGGTTCAAAGAAACCACTCCTCCCAACACGCTCTGGGATGAGTGGGGGTACGGAGCGCTCCGGGGGTCAGTCGAGCACTTCCTGGAATACCGATATCACCCGCTGGCCGGGTGCACTACCGTCGAGCAGGTACTGGAGTTCGATTGGCCGGACGTCGATGCGGAGTATCGGTTTGAAGGGGTCGCAGAAGCGACCCGCACATTTCAGAGTCGCGGATACGCTGTTGCTGGCGAACTCTATCTCACGATTTTCGAAACCGCGTGGCTTCTGCGCGGCATGGAAAAGCTTCTGTTGGATTTCTGTCGCAATGATGGAATCGCCGATGCCATTTGTGAGGCGATCACCAGAATCCGTGTCCGGCAGGCAGTGGGATATGCTCAGATCGGTGTCGACATTCTGCGTCTTGGTGACGACGTCGCCACGCAGCGGGGACCGATGATGGGCCTGGATCTCTACCGCATGTACTTAAAAGAGCGGACGAGGCGCATCATCACTGCGGCGAAAGAGGTGAAGCCGGATCTTCTTGTGTTCATGCATTCTGATGGCGCCATGGCGAACTTCATCCCCGAATACATCGACATCGGCGTCGATATCGTGAACCCTGTCCAGCCTGAGTGCAATGACCTCACGGAAATTGGACGGCGGTATTCGGACAGGCTCTCCTTCTGGGGAGGTATCGGCACGCAGACAACCATGCCGTTCGGGACTCCTCAGGAGGTCGGGGCAAAAGTGCGGGAAGTCCACGTGCAACTTGGCCATCACGGCGGATTGCTCCTCGCCCCGTCGCACATTCTCGAACCCGACGTGCCTTGGGAAAACGTCTTGGCGTTTGTCGAAGCGGCGAGAAATACGAAGTATTGAAAGTCATGCTTTGACCCCCTGCTTGACCAGAAGCCGTCTCAAAAAT
>Ga0315288_10008221_pt1 | contig 13172 bp, 10 predicted proteins | sample YL17G11_20_MG_FD_203454 | JGI IMG/M metagenome (GOLD analysis project Ga0315288, IMG submission 203454) | Sediment microbial communities from Yellowstone Lake, YNP, Wyoming, USA - YL17G11_20 | ecosystem: Environmental > Aquatic > Freshwater > Lake > Sediment | place: USA: Wyoming | collected...
CCATCGTCCGCGTACTCCAATGGGTTGCGCCGGGCGGGTGAGTCTGCAGGGTTCGATCAATGATCATTTTCACGGTCGCATCGTCGGTACGGCGGGAACTCCGTCCATGAGACGCATCTTCGCCGATCCCGGCCGGTCCAAGTTTTTCAAAACGCGTTCTCCACAAAAGGATCGTCGGACGGGAAATCCCGAGACCTTTGGAAATGGCGTTATGGGATTGACCGTCTGCGGCCGACAAGCAGACACGCGATCTCAGGACGACTCTCTGAGGAGTCGTTTTCGCGTTGACCCAAGCTTCCAGAGTTCGTCGCTGTTCAGGGGTTATGGGCAAAACAGAGGCTGGCTTCCACATGGAGAGATCATAACACAAACCAGCCATCATTGTAAATATATTACTGAGACACTACACTAGGTTTTCAGTTAGGCGTTTCTCCCGGCGCAGCTGCTGAAGGATGTTTCTCTCAACCTCAGGGCTGATCGTTCAGGTCTTATGGGCTCTCTAATAAGCGATCGAAAATTGAGAGGGGTTCTGGCGCGTTAGCCTTTCAGCAGGGCAAAGAATTGGCTTTTGCCGATATTGAGGATGTCGAGGATTTATCGTAGTTCGATCTCTCTGTTGATATAACCCTGAAGCAAAGACCTGACCTGTTGGTCACGAAAAGACGTATAAGGCTGTTTGGCTATAATGACAGCTAAAAAACCCTTGACAAATACATATTTTTATATAAATATATAAATATATAACTATATAGCTATAGAGGGATATTCGAGCTTAACAATAGCTGGTTTGGGTTCTGAAACACTTCGAGGGCTGGTACGGATGGTCCATCCGCTCCCGATTGAAGTCCGTCAAGGTGGTAGCGAGAATGTTCCGCAACCGGGAGCACTTCAGAATCGCCGTCTATTTTCATTGCGGAGGTCTAAACCTTCTCCCTCTTACCAACAAGAATATCAGATGAGCCTGATTTATTTATATTAACAAAAAAATTTTAAAGAGGAGGAGGAATTGAAAAATTTTATGTGCGTTGTGGTGAGTGTGATTATCTTGCTAGGTGGATTTATATTTGCTCAGGAACAAGGAGGGGAACTGAGGGGAATCGTAAAAGAGGAGGGAGGAGAGCCTCTTCCCGGAGTTATGGTGAAAGCTGTTAGTGAGGCGTTGATTAGAGAAACAACCGCTGTCACTAATGCGAGTGGAAGGTATCGTCTGTTTCAATTACCCGCTGGGAAATACACCCTCACTTTTAGCCTGACAGGTTTTGCAACGATCATCCGGCAGGAGGTTGAAATTATCCTGGGAAGAACTCTTTCCTTGGATATTGTCATGACGCCTGCCACTTTAAAGGAAGAATCGGTAGTCATAGGAGAAGCTCCTGTTGTGGACGTGACAAAGAGCGCCACCACATACGAGATCACTAAAGATATGTTTGACAAACTTCCCAGAGGAAGGAATTTCGAATCTATAGTTTACATGGCTTCCGGAGTGAATGAAGAAACGGCCCAACTCAATGGCACTTCATTTGATGGAGCCTCCAGTTGCGAGAATATGTATTACTTCGACGGAATGAACACGACCCATGTCCAATACGGTTATGCTGGACAGGGGATGGTGTTTGAGAATGTGACCGAAGTTCAGGTCAAGGACAGCGGCTACGAAGCTCAGTACGGCGGATCCATGGGAGGTGTCATCAACGTCATCACGCGAAGTGGCGGAAACAAATATCATGGAGAAGCCATTAATTATTTTGAATCCAGCCATCTTGCGGGAGGAGAAAGGCCTAACTTGTTGCTAGACCCCTATAACCCGGAGCAGGCAACTTATAAGACTTATCTCAAGGATAACCACTCCGTTTATGAAGTGGGTTTTAACCTGGGCGGCTATCTGATCAAAGACAGGCTTTGGTTTTTTGCAAGCTATGTCCCCAGATTCGAGACCACAAAACGGACTGGTGTCTTTGTAGATTTGCCAACTTCGAACGCTCAGTTCAAAGAATCTCAAAGAGCGGACAGGGCTTTGGTCAAATTGACCTTTCAGCCTCTCTCCAGGCTCCGCATGAATTTGAGCTTTAACAATGACTACTCACAGTTCAGAGGAAGCCTGCCGACCCAAGACGGACTCTCGGATCCAAATTATGACTATGCGCAGGATGGGCGGAATTATCCGACATGGACGGCGAGTTTTAATGCCGATTTCACGGCAAGCAACAACCTGCTGATCAACATAAGAGCCGGGAGGTATCGCGGAAACACATACAGTATTGTCGAACCCCCTCCTGATCCGAGGTATTATTTCGAGTTTTCTAACATCGACATGCCCGGAGTTCCTGCGGACATGGTTCATGGCGTGGATTGGCATTCTACTCCTTACGACGCGGGATGGGCGTATAGAAGAGGTATAGAAGCCAGATGGTCAGCATCGATCGACGCAACTTACTTTATGAGCCTGGCCGGCGAGCATGCCCTAAAAGCAGGATTTAATTGGGACAGGAATCAAAGGGATAATTGGAACGCTCTTGCGCACGATTATTATTATCTTGATTGGGGAGTTGATTATTCTTCTCCAAATCTTGGGGATGTTCCCACGCAGTATGGTTATTTTTACGCCGTAGATCCTGCGGGGGATATTTACGCACCCAACACGGATAGATACAGCTTCTACGTGCAGGATAGCTGGACGATGTTCAAACGATTAACCATAAACGTCGGGGTCCGGGCGGAAAAGGAAAGTTATCCTTCTTTCGTGGATCCAACATCCCTGACAGCCAAAGAACATCCTGAATACCTGAACGATTTCATCAAGTTCGGCTTTGGTGATAAGATCGCCCCGCGGTTGGGATTTGCCTACGACATTTTTGGGGATAGCAGACTTAAGGTGTTCGGAAGCTATGGCATTTACTATGACGTCATGAAACTCCACATGTCGGCCGCGACCGGGGGAGCCACTTGGGTGGAACATTACTACCGAATACCCGAGTGGCTTATTCAGGATTTTCGTCTGCCCGAATATAACCATCAACAGAATAATCCACCCGCTGAACTGGCCCCTTACTACCTCGAATCTCGGAACCTCTATATCCCTTCTTTCAATATGTTCCAGCCGGATATGAAACCTTACAGCAAGATGGAATATTCTTTCGGCCTCCAAGGAAAAGTTTCTGAGGATATATCCTTTTCCGCGCGATACCTTCATAACCACATTCTGTGGGCCATCGAAGATATAGGTGTCGAAACGCCCGAAGGATCCAGCTATTACATCGGCAACCCCGGCTCTGATTGGATCAACGGCAACTATGCGGAATCGGGTATCGTCCCCGCGGGAGTGAAATGTCCCAAGGCTAAAAGAACGTACGATTCTCTTGATCTAGGTCTTGACAAAAGGTTTTCCAAGTCATGGATGGGCGGATTTCACTATACGCTGAGCCGGCTTTGGGGCAACATGTCCGGCTTAGCCAGCTCAGACGAGCATGGAAGGCAGGATCCCAACACATTGAGATATTTTGATGGTTGGTGGTTGGCTTATACCCAGAATTACCCCCAAGAAAGTACCGGCCTTCTCAACACAGACAGAACTCACCAGTTCAAGTTCTATGGGGCCTACAGCTTCGGTTTCGGCCTCACTGTGGGAACCTACGTTTTCGCTGCGTCCGGAACCCCGGAATCCACGGAACTCTATATAAACGACATGCGCGGGTTTTATCCCGCCGGTCGAGAGGATATGGCGCGGACTCCGTTTTTATGGAGAGCTGACGTTTATGCTGAATACAAAATTAAGCTCTCCGAGAAATACGCTATCCAGCTCAATGCTAATATTTACAATGTTACCAATAACCGGATTGCGCAGCGCATATACAACAGATACAACCTACAAGGGGTTTGGCTACCTTGGCAAACCCTTGTGAACGGATTTGATTATTTGCAGGTTGTGAAAGAACAGAATCTGCTTCTTGATCCCAGGTACGGTAGAGAATTTTATTTTCAAAGCCCCCTATCGGTCAGATTAGGAGTGAAGTTTATATTTTAAGTTGTGTAGTGCTGTGGACTGAAAAGAATTCGTTTGTTGGAGGGGTGGTTGCAGCCACCCCCCCAATCCGGCCCGTTCCTGAATCACTCGGTCGGCTAGCCCAAGCCTACGGCGCTCGGCGGCCCGGGGATGAGTGCTCGTCCCGGCCTGCGTCGACTCCCACCCAGGGGAGGATTGTCAATTTGACTTGTATCCTCCCAGTCCTCCTTATGAACACAGGCCACGACCGCTGGAATTCATGTAATAATTTTGTATAATGAGGGAGCGATGATGGAAGACCGCCTCTTGACCCTCCGGCGGATTCTTATTCTATTCCTCTGCGCGTTCGCGATTCCGCCGGGACTTTCCGCCGCCGGGACTGAAAGCCCCCTACCGCCTCGCAACCTGCTACTGATCACTATAGATACGCTGCGCGCCGACCGGGTCGGGTGTTATTCCTCCCGGCATGTCGATACTCCGCAGATCGACAGCCTGGCCGCAAAAGGAGTCGTCTTCGTTAGGGCTTTTGCCCACACCACGGAGACCCTCCCTTCGCACGCCAACATCATGACAGGCGCCACTCCATCCTATCATGGCGTTCATGACAACACGAACTTCATCGTCCGCGGCGGACTTCTCACGCTTGCCGAACACCTCAAGGGATTCGGCTACGCGACGGCGGCGTTCGTCGGGGCGTACCCCCTCGATTCGCGCTTCGGGCTCGATCAGGGCTTCGATACCTACGACGACAGCTTCGACCGGGTTGGCCCGACGCCGAACGACAGCTGGACGCGGCGCGCGGATGACGTTCTCTTGAGCGCCCTCGCCTGGCTCCAAGGGCAACGCTCGCCTTGGTTCCTCTGGGTCCACTTCTGGGACCCCCACGATCCGTATTCGCCTCCCGAGCCGTATAAAACGCAGTACGCGGAGCATCCTTACGACGGTGAGGTGGCATATGTCGACTCGGTTTTGGGGAAGCTATGGGAAACCATGGGGCGGAACGGGCTTTACGGTTCGACGGTCATCGTGCTCACCGGAGACCACGGCGAGTCCTTGGGCGAACACGGCGAACGGACGCACGGGTTCCTAGCCTATAATTCATCCCTCCGGATACCGCTGATCGTCGCAAGTCCGGGCGTGGGACACCGCGTGGTCCAGTCCCCGGTCTCCCACGTGGATATCTTCCCCACGGTCTGCGACCTGCTAGGGGTCGCGAAGCCGGGCTCTCTGCAAGGGCACTCCCTCGTCCGAGCGATGACAGGAGGCAGGCCGGAGGAAGCGCCAATCTATTTCGAATCCTTATCCCCCTATTACAACATGGAGTGGGCGCCGATCACGGGATTCATCCGGAAAGGCGAAAAGTTCATCGATTCCGTTTCCCCCGAGATCTACGATCTCGACCGGGATTTCGATGAGGCGAAGAACATAGCGGATTCGGATTCGGCGGCCGCGGCCAAGAGGACCCTTAGGGAACTCGTCGGCGCGCAAACTTCTGTGCAGGTGGACGAGGCCAGCCGTCCCCCGGACCGGGAGACTGTCGAGAGGCTGCACAGTCTGGGCTACTTGGCAGGTACTCGGCCCTCTCGCGACCGGACGAAAGGGAGCTTCGGCCCTGAGGATGACGTCCGGGCACTCCTGCCGTTCTACTATAGGTCCATGGACGCCCTCGACCTCGATCGGGCGGGAAAGACGCAAGAGGCCATGGAAGAGCTCAAAGCGGTCATTGCGGCGCGGAAAAACATCAGTCCGGCCTACCTGAACCTGGCCTCCCTCTACAAGGAGTCGGGACGGGTCGCGGATGCGGCCGTTGTGCTGAAAGCCGGCCTTGAAGCCCTGCCGAGCAATTACTATCTTTATCTCGAGTACGTCACGGCCCTCTACGAGCTCGGCGACCATGACGGCGTGATTCGCGTCTTCGAAGGGCTGCAGCCTCCCCAGGTCGATTTCGACCCGCTGATCTGGGACTATGTAGGACTCGCCTGGCTAAGAAAGGGGAATACCACAAAGGCCAGGGAGTGCTTTGACCGGTCCCTGATCATCGACCCGGACAATCCCGTCACATGGTACAACCTGGGTAACCTTCAATATTCTGAGTTCAAGGAGACCGGAGACACGTCGCGGCTCGTCCAGGCCGAGGAGAGCTTCCGGAAGGCTGTCGCACTTGACCCCTCGAAGGGCGCGGCCTTTTTCGTTCTGGGCGTCGTCTTGTTCCATAAGAAATCGGATTCGGAGGCCGCGTCCTGCCTGGACAAAGCCCTGGCCCTCGACCCCAGACTATCCGAAGCCCATTATTATCTGGGGCTTATTCGACTGCGGGCCGGGGACGGCCCTGGAGCTTGCGCCGCCTTCAGAAAGTTCAAGGCGACACCCTCCTTCGGCCGTATATCGGCCGAGGAGAAGCGTATGATCGAGGACATTATCGCCAGGTTCCCCAGATAGCCGGGGTCCGTCGCGCTTCATTTTTGTGGTTGAGGTCTAGTCTTGCCTTTCAATGGATCAGCGGCGGGTCCAAATCCTGACTTCTGGAGCATCCCCCTCATCCTGAAGGCCGATGCCGGTCCTTAACTCGCGCCTGAACTTTCGATGCCGAGGCAACGAGGCGATGTCCGCCTTGATAGCCTCCCGGCCCTTAATGGCCGGCCTGCCTGGGAAGAGGATTTCCGCGTCTAGAGAGAGGCTACGGACGCGCGAGTTGAAAAGATAAATGATAAGCCGTAGAATAGGGGCCGCCTGCTGAACCTTTAAAGTCCGGCACTGAGCGGGCATAACTCAGCGGTAGAGGACGTCCTGTGAGCTGATCTGGCGAGCAACAATGAGAGCTAAGCACTCCCGAGTATGTTCATCCAAAATGACCAGGATACGGAGCGGCCTTCCATCTGTCGTCCTCGCCAGCGCGAAATCATAGCTCCAGACATGATCCTTCTTCTGAGGGCGGAGCCGGATGCACGATCCGTCGTTGAGCCATAGCCGGCCCCGTTTGGGCTGTCTCCTCGGCACTTTCAGTCCCTCCCATCTCCATATTCTCTCGACTCGCTTGTGATTGACCCTCCAACCCTCGTCTCGCAATAAGGCCGTAATACGACGATATCCGTATCGTCCATACTGACAGGCCAAGCCTACGATGCGTTCCACCAACCTCTCCTCATCGTCCGGGATCTTGAAGATATGCCGCTGCGTCGAACGAGACTGATCCAGTACCTGACACGCCCGCCGCTCCGATACGCCCAGCTGTTCACAGACTTGATGGACGGCCCGGCTTCTTTTCGCCGGGCTCAGGAGTTTCCCCGGAGGCTCTCCTTCAGGATGGCATTGTCCAACGCCAAGTCGGCCACAAGCTTCTTCAGCCTGCCGTTCTCGGTCTCCAGTTCCTTCAACCGCCTTGCCTGATCCACCCTCATCCCGCCGTACTCTTTCCTCCAGCGGTAATAGGTCTGTTCCGAAACTCCGAGCTTCCGGATAGCCTCTCCGATGTTCGTACCCTGGCCCAGAAGAACCTCGGCCTCACGCAGCTTGCCTATGATCTGCTCCGGAGTGAACCGTACTCTGCCCATCGAGTCTCCTTTCTCCCAGGTTTTTCTCATTATACCTGGACCGATTTAAGGGGGGCAGGTCAATCTTTCGCAGGCGTCTGATTTCCCTTCCTAATGTGGTGATCAACTCTTGGGTCGTGAAGTCGTGGGACTTCTTTGCGGTGGGGAAGGTGAGGGACGAATGGAACACGCAACGGGAGTCTTGGTCTCGAAGGACAGCCACAGCGCGACATGGGGTGCCGTCCGCCTTAACGGCTTTGCAACGGCTTATTCTCAAGCACGTCCAGACACTCCTCAACCAGTAGATTGAGGCGAGCACGGATCACGATATCCTTGATGCGGCGAATATTGTTAAGTACCCGCTTCAAGGTCGCGATATCAGATTGCCTAGTCATAACCATATCCCGTTTTGATTCTGTAACCATGATGCCCCCTTTAGCTTTCGCTCAAATGTTCTCACACACATCACACACTTTTTGTCCTCACACGTGATCAACCACTGGGGGAGAGTTTCAGAAAGGCTTCTACGAGGGCTCTTCTCAAACTTCTCTATCGTTTTCTGAAATTCGGTATTCAACGTCTCGGACGTCCATGACCACGATTCTTTACCGCCAGGACCGCGTTAATAACCCCTTTCCACGCTCTAGAATCGATTATCTTAAAGGTCTCCGTATATAATATCCAATCCCACGGAGGTTTTGCAAATAGGGGTGTGCTACCAGGGCAAGAAACGTCGTAAACTGTCAAGAAAGGTATATTGTGCACTACTTCCTACCCTCTAACGCCATGCATGCAAAGGATCGGCTGGCGTCGGATGACATAAGCGAGAGGAAGATAAAGTGAGAGATTAAGATCTCGGATGAGCCGTAGGTTGGCCATTCTTGTGAGCTGTACAGTTTGGAAATGGGGCATTTGCAAGAAATGCGGGGGGGGGGGCGGGGGTAGCGGGTATTTGGGATATCGGCGAAAAGGCGCCTATTGAAGGAGGTTTTTGGAAAAAGGGGGGTATGTGGCAATCTAGGCATATGAGAGTTGGCGCCATTTCAAGGGCTGGGCGGCGATGATCCGAAAAGTCTATGAGGTTGACCCGAGGCCGGGAGTATCCTTTTTCGCGAGGGGAAACACCTATTCCATGCTTGACGAGAAGGATTGTTTCCTTGCCCGAAAAATCAAATTCCTATACATCGACACGCCATCCGAGCATGGCAACATGATCTCTCCAATAATCCCTTCTGAGCCGTTCTAAGCCCTTTTTAGCGTTCAACACGACAGAAATCTTGACAGCGATCCTGGACATCATGAAGAGGAATAATTAAAAAGGCAGCAAAAGATGGATTGGATACAGCCTCATGAATTCAAGGAACTTGTTGCCGATAGGCGTCAAATGCATGTCGAGAGGGTCAGACGTTATGAGAAGGCTGGCTTTGAGGAATTCAATATAAGCACCATAAGGCGTAAGAGGAACATTGCCCCGAAAGTGCGTCCGATACCACTCGTACGTAAAATCATTGGTGACCGAACCCCGGCTGGCCATCTCCCAGAGAAGTTCGAGTTGTGAACGAAACATGACTTTGGCGGTTCGCTCGAAGAAAAGAAGGCGTTCGAGTTCTTGAATACGCGATTTTGTCGCTTCCAGATCCTTTACATCGGGGGAGGGCGCAGGAGGCTGAAGAGCAGGAGGCTGTTGGGCGAAAGTAGCTTTGGCTTTGAGGAGATCAATATCCTTGAGAGCTTCGATTAATCTGGAAACTTGAGGGCGGAAGAGAAGGCAGAAGAAAATGAAGAGAATGATCAGTGCAATAGGCCACCAAGACCAAGAGGCGATGGTCGAGAGATATCGAAGTAGGAGGTCGTGACCGGAGAGGTGGGGGAATACAAAGATGCCGGCAAGAGGAAGAACCACGGCAGCCAAGACTATAGCGATGACGAAGATAACTATGGTCTTCATTTTCGTTGACATGGCTGACCTCTCATCCGAACCCTTCAGCTGGCCTGATTTTACTTCAGCCACGCGACCGACGCAATGGGAAATTTCCTGGGCAGCCAGCCAGAGGGTTTGCGGCCGGCGGCCCGCCCCCGGAAAGCGCGATAGTTCCCCGCCAGTTCCATTCTTCGGGTTGAGCGTAAACTCCGGTTGACGTTCTCTGGATTGATTCTCGCGTCCGAGCCGGGCCTCATCGCGTCTTTCCAGGAAGGCACGGTCATCTCCATGATGTTAGCCCGTTTCTTGAGGCTCTTCTCCCCCCATGCCGGGAATCTATCGTCCTCGACATCCGGAGCGGACCGTCCTCTACCGGGTACTGTCGCATCATTTCGAGCGGTTTGTCGCGGAGTATAAGAGCCTTGTAGTGGCTTAATTGGCAAATTATTCCAACAGGGGAAAAGGTGACATTTTGCGGGTTGCCCGTAGGTTGATATGGAAACGCTGTTTTTCGACATAAATCATATGGGGGGAAGGTGACATGAAAAAACGATGTCACGGACTTTTAGGGTTGGGTTGGTGGCAGATACCTAAGCGACAGGAAGATAAAGTGAGGGATTATGGTCTCGGATGAGTCGTAGGTAGGCCATTCTTGGCTATTGAGCATGTCAGGGAACGGGGTTTGCAAGAAACGGGCGGGGGGGTCGGTAGGGGGGTAGCGGGTATTTGGGACATAGGCAAAAAGGTACCTAGGGAAGGGGGTTTTGGGAAAAAGGCGGTATATGGCAATCTAGGCGTAGTAGAAATGGCGCCATTCCAAGGGCTGGGCCGAGATGATCCGGAAGGTCTACGAAGTTGATCCGATGGTCTGCCCCAAGTGCGGGGGGACGATGAAGATCACCGCTTCCATCACGGAGTATCCCGTTGTGGACAGGATCATGGAGCATCTGAAGCTGACGCTTTATAAGTGTCGGCTCACGGAGGATGATTGACACCGCCGCCCAGCTGGCGATATAATTCCGGCGTGGTCAGAAGGGGGAACTCAATGTCGGAGCGGCTTCTCACCTTGCAGTGGAAAAAGAAAATTCTTATATTTGGCCGGCGTTCGGAGCCCATTCGACTCACATGAGGCTATTATGGAGGATTTTATACCGATCCTTATAAGACATCATGATAATAACATCAACTTTCCGGGAGAGGTTAAAATTACCTCGTTGAGGCTTGAAATGATGCCGTATTCTCCGATGTCTTATATGGCACTGCATGCGGTCTTTGGTTTTTTTTATGGACCCATATAAACATTGCTGTGTCTGAAGAGAGAACGCCGCAAGACCATATGCAAATGTTCGTCGAGAGGAAAATAGACACCGAGAAACTCCGCGAGCTCATTGGGCAGTTCCCAATCACCCTACTTACAGGCCCTCGTCAATGCGGGAAGACAACTCTGGCGCTGAGCCTTAAGCCGGACAAGCACATCTCTTTTGCGGCTCCCACCGCAGCAGCTGAATTCGATAGCCTGTGCAAAAACGACAAGTACTGTTCCGGGCTAATCATCTTAGACGACATAGACTTCTGTCCCGAGGTGCTCCCACGGCTCCGTCACCTCGTCGATGCAAAGAAGGATGTCAGAATTCTTCTCTTAGGCTCGGCTTTCCTCTCCACCAGAACTGAACTCTCAAGACACCTCATGGGGCGAATGGCCCAGTACGAGCTCGGTGGTTTTACCCTGGCTGATGTTGGGAGTTATCGGCTACAGCAGCACTGGTTCCGCGGGGGATTACCTCCATCATTCCTTTCGCCTAATGACGCAGCGAGCTCCGCCTGGAAGCGAGAATATCTTTCAGGCTACGCCTATTCATCCGTCTTTCTCGAATCCACGGGAAGTTCTGCACACATCCTCGGTCGCCTAATCACCGCCCTACCAAAATACAGCGGATTATTAGTGAATTTCTCCAATATTGCTCAGACTCTCGAGATATCTCGCCCAACTGCGAAACACTATGTTGACATCCTAGCGGCTGCAGGCCTTGTCCGACTTCTCGAACCATTCACTCGATCACGCGGACAAGCTCTCGGCCAGATGCGAAAGCTATATGTTCGTGATTCTGGTTTACTTGCCTTCCTTCTTGGCATTCAACAACAAGGCGACATTGCCGGACACAGGATGTCCCCAGTCTTGTGGGAGGCCTATGCCATCGAGGCGCTGGCAGCGTTTGTGCAGAGCGAGTGTCGAGAGCAGTTGCGGTTCTGGCGTGACAGAAGTGGAATGGAGCTTGAAGCGGTTTGGGAGCATGAGGGGGCGCTAATAGGAATAGACGTGCAGGCAGAGGAAGAGCCACGTGTCACTCCCAATATGCACGCAGCCCTTAAGAGCTTCGACTTAAGCCATATATGTGTTCTTTACAGAGGGCATAAGATCCACAGACTCGCCGAGCACATCCTCGCAATCCCGATCACCGAACTTGGTTCTGCTCTTCCTGGTCGACAGAAACGCAGAGCCGCCGGCGAACTTGCCCGCGCGGTGCCCGATGCTGGCCCCAAAAGAAAGGTATTTGTTTCTTATAGCCATCATGACGATGACTTCGTGGCTCGTCTTGTCAAGACCCTTGAGTCTGGTGCTGTTCACGTGACTGTGGATTTCAATTCACTTCGTCTTGGAGATCGAATCGATGAGTTCATAAAGAAGTCGGTTCGAACCACCGAGTGGACCATCCTTGTTGTGTCACAAAAAAGCATCCGCTCTCCTTGGGTAATGGCTGAGTTCCTAGAGACTGTTCTTCATGAGCATTTCCAGGACCAGAGCCGGCTTCTCCCGATAACTCTGGACATATCCGTTTCCGATCTCGACCTCCATCTTGAACTAGACAAGGAGCTTGAGGGCAAGATCCTTGAGGTCAATGAAATGATTAAAAACGCACTTGACCGACATATGGATATCGATTGTTTTGTGGGGGTGAGAAGACGCCTTCTTGATCTCAGGAACAATGTTGGCAAGGCCCTTGACAGGCTTAATTCAGTTCTAGTCGGTGACTTCTCAGACAGTGCTCAATTCAATCCGAAGGTGGCGAAACTCATCGAGGCTATCCAAAGGGAGAAGTAGATACGACGAGACACAACTAGAGCCTGGAGCGTACCCGCAAAACGCGGTCTGCTCAGGCTCGACGTTAGACGCCGGGGTATAGGAGTTTGCTTTTCCGCGTTGCGCGGTTTTCCCATCAAATTCGGAATTGGCACCGTCCTTCTTGAGAAACGGATATACCCGGGTGCTGATCGATGTCAACGACGCGAAAGCGAAGGAGGCCCTCCGTCCGTTCCTTGGCCGTCATCCCAAGTGCGGGGTACGATGAAGATCATCGCTTTCATCACGGAGTATGCCGTTGTGGATCGGATTATCGACCACCTGAAGTTGACCTTTGTCGCGAAGAAGCCGCCGCCGTGCCATGTCTTCGAGCGGGTTGCGCTCGCAACGGCCGAGCGTGGCGGGGGATATTTTTGATTATTCGTGATCAGGGGAGAGCGGAAGTCTATTGTCTTTTGGTCGGTGTGAGAGGATTTTTTGCCTCAACATGCTCTTCCGCCGCCGCTTATTGCGTCGATTGACATCGCCGCGCGGCCGGAAGTATATTACCAGCGTGGTTAAGAGGGGGGATTCATTCGGGCCGGGCTTCCCGCGCCGCGTCAGCTGATCCTGGACAAGGGGAAGGACTTGAATGAATATAAT
>Ga0315288_10008224_pt1 | contig 13171 bp, 14 predicted proteins | sample YL17G11_20_MG_FD_203454 | JGI IMG/M metagenome (GOLD analysis project Ga0315288, IMG submission 203454) | Sediment microbial communities from Yellowstone Lake, YNP, Wyoming, USA - YL17G11_20 | ecosystem: Environmental > Aquatic > Freshwater > Lake > Sediment | place: USA: Wyoming | collected...
AATATCAGGCAATTTTAAATCTCGATAAAGATGATGATGATAAAATGGCAAGGTATTTTTCATCTCCCTTAACATCGATAATAAAATGGGGATTTGAATTGGCCATCATGGAGGAGAAAAATGGAAAGAAGTGATTTTGAAAAATATTTAAGGCAATTAGAGGATTTAGATAAACAAATAGGCGACGATTCCGATCCCGAGCCACTAATAGATGAACTTAATAAAGTTCTTAATGGATTATCATCGGAAATTAAATTAGATACCGCCAAAAAAGCGTTATCAGCAACATTAACTTTTATTAACACATCAAATAATCCCGATCCTGTTTTTGATCATGAAGGCGATAGTGGATTTAATATTCGGGCAAGTCTTAATCGAGATATCTTAATAGATATAGGACGGTCCCAGGTTATACCAACAGGTCTTTATTTTGAAGTAGATAAAGGATTAGAGGTACAAATAAGGCCAAACAGCGAATTGTCCGAAAATAGTAATATGATGATATTGAATTCTCCTATTACGGTAGATAGTTCATATCGTGGCGAAGTAAAAATTATTTTGGGTAATTTCGATACAATACCACACACAATAAGAAATGGCAACAAAATAGCGCAGGGTGTGGTTTGTCCTGTTTATGGCGAAGGAAATTTAAATTTTGTCAAGGTAAATAATTTTCGCTCGAAAAGCGACGACTAATCCTGCTTGCGCGATTCAATATTTTAATGTTTTAGAATTTCTAAACGCTAAAACATTCCAAGCAAATATTTACTTATAATAAAAATACTATTATATTTCTTTAATTATGGAAATATATATTAGTATCAATGGTGTTTTACGCAATTTCATAAAAAAATTTGATCATCATTATCGAGAGTATTTCATGGAAACGTATGAAGAAGATCTCGAAGAAATTGAATCTTTTTATTATCATGTAAAATACCCGATTCGGAACGATGATCTCCTAAAATATTATGCTTTTCAATCAAAAGAAGAATATGACAATTTTTGCTTTATTGAATTTTCTTTGGAAATTTTTGGACATTCTACCATAAGTTACTCATCAGTAATTGGAGATTTAAATAAGTTAATATACAAATATCCGGATATTAACTTTACAGTGGTGGGCATTGATGAATTAGGTAAGGCAAAACCATCCACGTTATTTTTTTTATCTAAAAATGGATTTTTGGGGAATAATATAAAATTTATTAGGTCTGATAATATTGATAAGGAATGGAAGAAATGCGATGCGTGGATTACTGACAGTGAACAAATAATAGATAATTGTCCCAAAAATAAGATGGTAATAAAATTTAACACCGAATATAATGAACATATTTTCGGTGAAATTGAAATAAACAATATAAATAAAATTGAAGAAATATGCTTGAAATCCTTGGAAAAAAATACTACATCGATGTCGACGAAGTTATTAAAATTTGTCGGCCAGTTTATGAAACTAACGGTTCCGAAGAAGAAAAAAAAGAACAACTATTTAACGGCGCTCAAATAGAATTAAATATATTTAAATTTGAGATTCTCAAGGCTTGTATTGAAAGAGTTCTGAATGATTATGAGGATCTAGATGAAAAATTAGGTGAATTTGCGGCAGAAGGATCTACAAGTCTTTCCTTTAAAGTGGCATATAACACATTATTAAAATATAATATATTAATTGAAGATGACGACAACTACCAGTAAACAATCAGCCATCGAAACGCTAGAATTGGCTCAAGATAGATTAGAAAAAAAACAAAGTGTCATATATTTTCTAGCATACGACACTAAAGATCACGCGAGAGCAGCCATAAAACATATTTACGATATGGCATTGGTTTTAAAAGATTTTGGATATAACGCCAAAATTCTTGTTGAAGAAAAAGCATACACAGGAATTAAAAATTGGCTCGACGAAACATATGACAATATTCCCATTGTTTCAATAAAAGAAGATAAAGTCGAGCTCAATATAGACGATATTATTGTTGTTCCTGAAACATATTCAAATATCCTATCTAAGTTATCAAACATAAAATGTGGCAAAATAATGCTAGTGCAACAAAAAGAATATATGTTTGAAACATTATCTATTGGAAGTAGATGGAGTACTTTTGGATTTGATAGATGTATCACAACAACTGAAAAAGCTAAAAAATATATTTTAGATTATTTTCCGGAATCATTGGTTTATGTTATTCCTCCATACATTGGTGATAATTTTTCCCCAACAGAAACGCCAAAAAAACCATACATAGCAATTAGTTGCCGAGATAGGTTAATACATAGGAAGCTTATTTCTGAATTTTATTTAAAATACCCACAACTTCGATGGATTACTTTTAGAGATATGATTCAAATGACATATATTGAGTTTAGTGATGCGCTAAAAGAATGCATGGTCTCGGTATGGATCGATGACGAATCAACTTTTGGTACATTTCCATTAGAATCAATGAAATGTGGGGTCCCTATTGTTGGTAAAATACCATTTACCGAGCCAGAATGGTTGGGAGAAAACGGATTTTGGACATATGATGGAAATAATATTGTTGAACTTCTTGGAACATATGTTTTGGCGTGGTTAGAAGGCGCAGACATAACAAACGATATGAAAGATAAAATGAAACAAACCACAATGCCATACACTAAATCAATACATAATGAAATTACATTATCCATATTTACTACTCTCGTTTCTCAAAGAATTGATTTAATAAAAAATAATCTAGAAAAATTTAAAGCAAAAGTAAAGGAATGAAAAAAATAACAATTATTCTTCCGGTTTATAAACTGGATGTTGAAGATATGTCGATGTTAAATAATGTATTGACCTCAATTGATGATTTTCACAATGATGTGAAAGTAACAATTGTTTGTCCTGACAGTTTGAAATCGAAATTTGTAGATATAGATCTTGGCCAAAAATTAGAGATCAAAATGCTGTATAATTTAACAAAAAAAACCGATTTTGTCAATCAAGTCAATATGGGTATTGATGATTGTAATACAGAGTGGTTTTCAATATGTGAAATTGATGATGAATATAGAAAACCTTGGTTGTCTTCCATGAATGAGTACATGAACGCATTTAAGGATGTTGATGTGTTCCTGCCCATTGTTCGAGATATCAATGTTGAGGGTAATTTTATAAATTTCACTAATGAATCTCTATGGGCATATGGATTTGCAGATAAACAAGGATATTTAGACAATGGTCTCCTGCTAGAATTTCAAAATTTTCAAACAAGCGGTGGATTATATAGAACTGAAGTAATTAAGAACAATGGCAAGTTTAAAGATAACATTAAATTAACGTTTTCGTATGAATTTTTACTAAGATTAACAAATAACGGAGTAAATATTATGTCGATGCCCAAAATTGGGTATCAACACGTCAATTTAAGAGAAAATTCACTATTTTGGTCATATAAAAACGATGAAAAGATGAAATTATCAGAAAACGAGGTCACATTTTGGTTAGAAACGGCAAAAAAAGAGTATTTTTTTAAAAATAAAAGAGAAATAAGGTATACAGAGAGCTAAATGCCAAGAAAGAGAACCCAAAAAATTTATTTTGGGGAGGAACAAGAAAAAGCGGTAATTAGATACATAGAAACTAAATCCGAAGAAGAAAAAAACAAGATATTCAATGAATATTTAAAAGAACCTCTCGAAATAATGGTAGAAAGTATTATCAGAAGATACAAATTATACAGAAAAGACTTTGTATTTCGTGATTTACATACAGATACGATGTCATTTCTCGTTACAAAAATTAATAAATATGACCACAGAAAAAATCACCGGTCATATTCTTATTTTGGGACCATTTGTAAAAATTATTTAATGGGATCCATACAAAAAGATGTAAAAGACTTCAATAGAACAATTTCTTATGAAGATATTTCGTCTACTATTGAAGAAAATCCTGATTTATCATATGTTATTGACGCAACTCCACTAGATTACAAGGATATCATATTCAAATTAAACATAAAATTGGTCGAATTTATGGAAAATGAAAAACTTAACGAGAATGAAGAAAAACTTGGATATGCATTGATCGAAATTTTTAACAATTTCGATAAAATTTTTCAAATTGGCGAGGGAAACAAGTTCAACAAAAACTTAATATTGCTGGCAATCAGGGAAATGACCTCATTATCAACCAAAGAAATACGAATTGCAATAAAAAAATACAGAAAAATTTATGATGGTGTTCTTTCGTCCTTTTTAAATTAAGAAAAACACTATTTATAGTAATAACATATCACTAAAAATGAGAGATAGAAGAAAAACAATCGAATTGAATGTCGATTCCGCCTTAGCATTAATGCAAGAAATATATAACGACATTGTGGAACAAAAAAACACAGCATCATTGATAACAAAAAAGATGTTAGCGTTTATGAAAGAATCTGACGATATGAGCATTATTGGCCCTGTCATCAAAGAGCAACAAAAAATTTTAAATGAATGTACCGAAAAAAAGATATCATTGGTGAAATTACAAAATATTCTATTAAAACAAAACGGAGGATCTGCAGGAAATAAAACAGACTATGGAAAAATGGAACTAACATCAGAAGATAGAAAAACACTTCAGGATATCCTTGATGAAAAAAGTGATGTTATTGATAACGATACAAATAATGATGATGTATATAAAGCATAATGGCAAGTAGTGATGTTCAAAGGGCTAAGATTTACTCAACGGTTTCGGCATTTAAAGTAATTGACGCGACTCAAACTCCTGTTGCCAGATATTCAAATGAACGATATAACGACATACTAGACTCAACAAACGGAATAGTAAAAAAAACTATTACTGATTTCACATCAAAAATAAAAGGTAAAACACAAAACAAAAAAGATATTTTTGAAGAGATACTTAATTTGGCGGACGCTTTTCTGGGGGACGAAAAAGAAGACCCGGTAAACCCTAACACAAAAAACGCCGGAAAATCAAAAATTTTTAAATATGCAAAAATTGCAGCAGAAAAGGCTCTAAAGTCAAGTAATAAAAACATTACTGCCGAAGTTAAAAAAACACTTTTTGGCACCGTTTGTAATCCATCCACGACACTAGGAACAAACTCAATCACTATATCCCCAAAAGAATTCGATTTTTTTGATATGTTAAAAGTAGATCCATCAACAGTAACTGGACAACTTATGTACGAAAATCCGTTACCAAATATTGACGATGGCATAAAATTTAATCGTGATTTATATAACACATTCGATTCAACGAATCCATATTATTTTAAAAATCTATTTGAATTATCATGGGATTCTGGACAACAAAAATATCTTGTTAATCATTTACCTGAAACAGCAAGAATAGGAGATTTCTTAGATGATTATTATAATTCAATTGAATATCCCGATATAGAACACATACTTAAAACAGCCATGCAGATGCTGCTTGGTGGGGACGGTAATGAACCAACAACATTTAAGATCGGAATGAAAAATGTAAATCGTCTTCTCACAAAATTATTCTCAATATGCGGAAATAAAGCCAACGAAAAACCCTTGTTAAGTACCACAGATACTGAGCTATCTGAAGACGAAACCGATATTAAAAATTATTTTGATTTTGATGATATTGAGGGTATTGATCTAGATGATGAGGATGCTTATGACCGAAGAGTTCTTAAATACAGAGACTGTAATAATTTCGAAATCGAGCTCAATCCGAATTACCCCGAAGATTTTGTATATCTTCTAGAAAAAAAACCATTGGAAGAAAATGTGATAAATACCATAAATAAAGCGGCGATCGACGCGCATGAGACATCCGAAAGCGGTGTGCATCTGGAAGGATTTCAATTATCACTATTTTCATCCTTCATATTAAAAATACCAAGAGCATTGGTTGCGAGTTTATTGTCTCCCAAAATGTTCTTTCCCGTTGTTGTATCATATAAACTCATTAAAGGAGGATCTTTAGATGTTAAAGATATTATGAAAATGTTATCTAATTTATATTATAATTTTATTAGAACAACATTCTGGAATTTTATTAAAGAATTTTGGTTATTATTAAAAGGAGATATCTTAGCTTTTACCAGAAGAACAGCAGCAAGGATTTTAACAAATCAACTTAGAAGAATAAGATGCATAACTCAAGTATTAATCGACATAATACGAAAAGCTCTTAGTACAAATATTGGAAGTTGTAGCGAAATATTTGGGATGATATTACAGACACTTTCTGCTGCGCTTAATATATCGGTAAGAATGCCAATTCCAGGAATGTTAATGATGCTTTCCGAATATTTACCGGGATATAGCGCCGACAGAGCATTTATGAATTCAGTTGAAAAAATACAATCGTCAGGAATTAATATGGGGCCAATATATGGTACGGAAAATAAATTACCGTTGATAGTAAAGGGTATTATTGATGGGTATTCGGAGGAAATCGATACAAATTCTTTTGTCCAAATAACATTAAAGCAGGCAGTAATTCCTGCTGGACCAGGTGAGGCAATAATACCGCCAGGAATAGTTTCGGGATATGGAAAATTAAGATAATCATGGACATAGAAAAAGTAAACGAGATTGTAAAAAACGCCAAGGACAAGTCTAATAAAGATTTGATTGATGTCAGAGACATACTGATGTCGGAGTTTAATAATACGAAGGATATAATAGTTGATTTGACAAAACATTTGGAAGCCATTGGAAATTCTTATGAAATCGTAAATACTGAAATAGGAAATAGAATGAAAATATGAAAATAATTGATATTGGTATCTGCGTTAATAATATTGATCCTAAAGGTATCGGCAGAATTAGGTATCGTCCATATGGTATGTATACTAGTGAAATTGAGAGGGGAGTAGAATACAAAGAATGGGACGAAATGGATCCGTTTATCGCATTACCCTTTCTGCCTTTTCATATTAATATAATTCCGCAAATTCAACAAGGAGTAAAATTAATTCAGTACGATACTAGCAAATCAACACAAAATGTAGAATATTTGAGCGGTCCATATTCGTCGCCACATGACGCACAAAATCAAACATTCGCAGCACAGCATAGGGACACAACATATGGCGGAGTAATTGTAAAAGGACTAAAAGATATTAGAAATAGAGATGGATCTTTTAATACTCCTACTACCCGCGGAACAATTATTAATGAACGAGATACGGGATTTCGTGGTAATTATGGTTCTGATATTATTTTTACAGAGAATGGCGTACAAATAAGAGGAGGAATGTTAATCGATAAAGAGGGAAAAGATAAAAAAACATTACTCGATTCTCCCGTTTTGTCAAAAAAAATGGGCAGATTAAATTTAAAAAAATTCCCCACAACATTTCTGGGCACGATAGAAGAAATTGATACATCACAGGTAGCCTCAAGTCTTTTAAAATATGTAATAGAATATGATATTAATAGTCTATCATCGCCAACCGAATTAAGATTATTTGTATATAAAGTAATGGCGACTACCGGAACTCAATTTAATACAAATTCATTCGGAAAAGACACTCTTTTCTCACCAATGGATATATTGCAAGTTTATCTAATTAACACACAACTATCATTCACTGATGCAACATATATAAAACAACTAGACGGAACAATTAATTCAGCATACATTGAACTTAGAGAATTATTGTTTCAAATAGATAATAAGAATTTAACGGCATTGGATTACACCTATCCAAATGAAGACATACATCCGTTTTATTTTAGACCAACGGCAGATTTTATGCTACAAAAAGGTATAATTGAATTAGAAAATATAAATAAATCAATATTTTTAAGTAAAGTACAATTACGAAACAGAACTGACGGATATGGATTAATTTTTTCAAGACTAAGCGCTAATCCGCCAGTAATTCCAAGTAAAAAAACAAATATTTTAGGAAAAGAACTTAAAAATTCGGGAGAACAATCATTTGCTAATTTAAGCGCCGATAAAATATATTTAACAAGTACAACGCCTAATATTGGGCCAAACGTAAAACCAATAAATTTTAATGAACTAGACGAATATGAACTAACACAAGACGACTATATCGCACAAATTGACCCCAATACCCAGCCAATGGTTAGAGGAGAAAATTTATATAAATATTTACTTGCGATTGTTGAATTACTTAAAGATCATATTCATAACATAAACGAACCGCTAGTAAAAACAGATAAAAATTGGGAGGCATTAATGAATTTAACGAATTCTCTAAGAAATGATTTACTAAACGACTCAATTCGTATCAACTAATAGGATATTTATAATAAAAACTTATGTCATATTATCGATCATACTTTGCTAAAAATAATACGATTCTTAAAGATTTAACCACCAATACCGCTAAGAATCCTAATACTGAAATATTTTACGGATCAGGATTTTCAAAATTTATTTTCCAGATAGATTTAACAGATTTACAAACTAAATTAACTAATGGCGATTTAGTTCTTGACGAAAACACCAGGCATAATCTTCATTTGACTAATACAATTTTTGGAGATGAGTCTCTCTTGGGTAAAGAAAGAGGCACTGGAAGAGAAAGAACCGTTGCTTTTGATTTGATTTTATTTGTTATGCCAGAAGAATGGGATGAGGGCGTTGGTTTTGATTATGAATATGTTTATGATTATACACTAGGTAATCTTACGTGGGATGTAAGGCCAAGCAACTGGTTCTATAGAACATCAATAAGCGGATGGACAGAAGAAGGAATATATAGCGGAACACCAACAACATTATCCACAATTCATTTTGATAACGGTAACGAAAATATAAATGTGGACATAACATCACATATTAATAACATATTATCAGGATTAACACAAAACTATGGACTTGGACTTGCTTTTAGTACTCCATATGAACTTATTACAGAGCTAGAAATTGATCAGTCTGTTTCGTTCTTTACAAAATATACACAAACATTATGGGAACCATATCTTGAGTCTGTTTTTGACGACCGAATTGATGATAATAGAGAAAATTTCTTTATAGAGTCAAACCGAAATCTCTATTTATATGTGAATTACATGGGACAACCATATAATTTAGATCAAAATCCAACTGTTGATATTTTAAGTTATGATGCGACAACAGTAATTTTGTCTGGTCTAACGACTACGCATGTAAAAAAAGGAGTATACAAGGTAACGTTTGGGTTATCAGGATATCTTTGTGACGGTAAGAGATTTTACTATGATAGATGGTGTAATCTTATAATAAACGGAATTCCTATCGATTGTGTCACACAGAAATTTATTCCAAAACAATTTACCGATTTTTTTGACATCGGAGCAAATTTAACTGATGTGAACAAATATGCTATACAATTTTATGGCGTTTCATTAAATGAAAAAATTAAAAGAGGATCCATAAGAAAGATAGTCGTTACTTTTAGATCGATAAACGAAATAAAATCAATATTACTCGATGAGGTATATTATCGAATTTATGTTAAAGAAGGTAGAACTCAAGTAAATGTATGGGAATGGACAAGGCTAGATAGAACAAATGAAAATTCATTCATACTAGATACTTTTTATATGATACCTCGTGAATATTGGATCGAAATCAGAGCCAAAGTAAATTCTGAAGACATATTTTATAGAGACGAAATAAAATTTGAAATTATATCTGAAAAATAAAAGAAATGTTTAATATTGAAATGTATTGAGAAACATTTGAAATAATAGATATTTATATAAAAAAGTAAAAATGATAACACCAGATAATGCCAGATCACGAACATATGGAATACTATCGGGATTAACTTTTATAGAAAGCTTAATCACGGAGGCAGCGGACGATGGATATTATTCCATCACAATGAACATAAACGATCCAAGAGTAAATCCTGTCGTTGTACAATCATTAATTGAAACGGGATTTACCGTACAAACAATTACTGACACACTCTATGATAGATATATTATTGACTGGCTACCAACGCCATCCATATCATTATCCGCAACGCCAAGCAGAACGCCATCGACAACGCCAAGTATCTCAATATCGCTAACACCATCATTATCAATATCAAGAACTCCAAGTATTTCAGCATCGGCATCACGAACGCCAAGTCAGACTCCATCGATAACGCCAAGCGGAACGCCAACGCCATCAAAAACCGCGTCAACAACGCCAACACCGTCAGAAACCGTATCAACTACGCCTACGCCAAGTATATCGCCATCAATTACAACGTCAACTACTCCGACCATAACAATATCAATAACAACAAGCGAAACCCCGACAAGCACTTCAACGCCGTCAAAAACCCCAACGCCGTCAAAAACCCCAACGCCAACAACAACACCAGTACCTGGCGAATTTGGACTTCTTTACAACACATATGCAATGGAGTATAATGTATCTGGAGAAACTATATCCCCAACAGGTTGGCATGTACCAACTAAAACAGAATGGGAAAATGTATTCAATTATTATAGTGGATCAACACTTGCCGCTGATTCTTTAAAAGAAAGCGGATCTGCTCATTGGAACCTACCTAATACTGGAAATAACGAATCCGGTTTAGGATTGGTTGGTGGCGGTTTTAGAGCCATATCACTGGATGATTTTTCCGATATAAAGAGTAGAGGATATTATTTTACATCAAGTGATTATACTACGCCAACATATAAATGGGCATTTGATCTTGAAGCCAATGACACAGATTTAGATTTCTTCGGCATTTATAAATACTCCGGAATATCAATTCGTCTTGTTAAAGATAGCACCGCTTTATTACACGGCGAAACATCAACAATGACAGATTATGATGGAAATCTTTACCCAACCATTTGTATCGATGGTGTTGAATTCATGGCAAAAAATCTAAAAGTAACACGTTTTAATAGTGGAACAACAATACCGGAAGTAACCGATTATACAACATGGCTTGGATTAACATCTCCGGCGTTATGTGCATATAATAATGATTGGGATTATTCATACACAATGCCATCGCCAACGCCAACAACAAGTAAAACGCCATCGGTAACGCCAACAACAAGTAAAACGCCATCGGTAACGCCAAGTAAAACGCCATCGGTAACGCCAAGTGAAACGCCAACGCCATCAATAACGCCAAGTGAAACGCCAACACCATCAATAACGCCAAGTGAAACGCCAACGCCATCAATAACGCCAAGTGAAACGCCAACGCCGTCAATAACGCCAAGTGAAACGCCAACGCCGTCAATAACGCCAAGTGAAACGCCATCGGTATCATCATCCGTAACGCCATCAATAACGCCAACTACAAGTCAGCTTCCAAATTTAACAGTACAGAACGTAGACGGATTATATGGAATCGTTGAGGTACAAATAGACGGATCAACAGTTTCATCGTTGTCATACCCAATATTATCCGGTGATACACAAACCGCATTTGTAACGGCAGGACTTACCAACATAACAATCGAAGTACGACTTGCTAGTCCATCTACCGATGAATATATTACAATACACGGAATTAATCAACGTACAATAGGTGGAGACACTATTGATCAGACCAATAATAATACAACAACGCCAGTAACAATTAGATATAGCAGTACATCATACTAATAATTTAATATTGACATATTCAATAAATTATTGTATTATTAATTCATGAAATCGGTTTATTTGATACGAAGCAATGATGGCAGATATAAAATTGGAATTGCTAAAAATCCGGAAAAAAGAATAAGACAGCTTCAAACCGGAAATTCCGATACGTTAAAATTAATTACATCATATCGTTCAGAAAACGCAAATAAAATTGAAAAAGCGCTACATAGATATTATTCTTATGGTAAAATGATTGGAGAATGGTTCGATCTTTCAATAAAAGAAGAGGCAGAATTTACTAAAATGTGCTGCCGTGTTGATGAAGCAATAATTCTTTCATCAGTTCAGGTATTAGATGGTTATTAGGGTTAATACCTAATAAACCATGAAAAGAAAAAAACGTTTACATGAAACTACAGATCGTCGTGAATATCACATTTTAAGAACAGTTGATGAAGACCCATATAGTGATGGATGTTCTATTTGCCCAATGGATGATCATTGTTCAAAATATAAACATCGTAAATGTAAACCAAATAGAGTAAGGGAGAGAAATTGGAAATCTCAAAGAAAATTTCATAGGAGAAATATAAAATAAAAGATTTTTAATCTATTCATTAAATCTATAATTCGTTTATATTGTTTTCCTTCTTGTAATTTTTCTTTTGCAATTTGTTTTTGTGCCCCTTCACGAACTTTCATTTCCTTCTTATTCGAATATTCATGAGCCTTTTCGTAACTCCACCCATTATACTTCATTAAATTTCGTTCCAACCATTCATGTCCTACAATGGCTTGGAAATCATCAGGCTTATTAAGAAACACATCATCAATCCAAATTTCATCTTCTGGTATGTGTTTTTTATATTCAGGATAACTATCAACATAATGATGACCGCCTTCGACAAACGCCATAAATTTCAGTTTTCCTTTTATATAACTTCCATTTACCGCAAAAATTTTAACTTTATTTCCTTTTGCGTCTTTGGATATACCCATCATTTTTTTATTTAAACCACTGGATTCTTGTTGTTCATCTAAATCATTGTAATCATCTGCGGTATCGGTTCTAATTGGAGTTTTTGAACCATATTTTCTTTGAACGTATTCATTTATACTTTGCTCGCTATACCCCAATAGTTTTCCAATTTTCCAAGCTTCATCTGAATTTTTATCGTTTAAATATCCTCCTTTACTTTTAGCAATTTCATATAATCTATTAGCCTTTTTTTCGTCGCGATAAACAATAGACATCATAGTATTTTGTGATGTCATTCTTATGGGTATAGCGCCAAGTTTATATTTTTCTAATTTTTTAATGTGTTGTTTATTTAAATCGATGAGGGCAACATCTTTTTTACCCTTAATAAGCATTCTTAAAGCATTTGCATCATTGCGAGCCTCTTTAGGGTGAATTTCTTCAACAATATTTAATTTTTCATTGTATCTTTCAAGAAGGGATCTACGGCTCATTTAAATATAAAATACATCAATAAATATCTTTAAATATAAATAAAAATAGTTTAAATTTATATGTTTAAAACATTTACTGTCAATGACAGATCGAAAACCAAATTATTATTGGACATTTGAAAAGTGTAAAGAAGACGCCCT
>Ga0315288_10008225_pt1 | contig 13171 bp, 16 predicted proteins | sample YL17G11_20_MG_FD_203454 | JGI IMG/M metagenome (GOLD analysis project Ga0315288, IMG submission 203454) | Sediment microbial communities from Yellowstone Lake, YNP, Wyoming, USA - YL17G11_20 | ecosystem: Environmental > Aquatic > Freshwater > Lake > Sediment | place: USA: Wyoming | collected...
GGATGAGCCAAGTGAGGAAGCTCCGGTGCCGGAGCAGCTCGCGGTCGAGTTCAAGCCGCGACTCGAACAGGAACGCAAGTCACGGATTGTGAACCAGGCAATCAGTGAGTTGCCTGAACGCCAGCGGCTGGCCTTGATTCTGACCCGGTTCGAAGGCAAATCCTACCTGGAAGCCCGCGAAATCATGGGGGTCTCGCTCTCGGCAATCGAGTCTCTAATCCTGCGGGCAAAAGAGAACCTGGCGAAACGCCTGGAGCCGTTGCGCGCACGGGGTGCAGTCTGACCGCAAGTTTTTCCCGCGAGGCGGTTCTAAACAGGAGAAGAAGATGCCACATATCAAGAAGTCAAAACTGTCAGCCCTGGCCGACGGTGCGCTTTCTCCCATAGAGAGTGAGCGCGTCCGGGGCCATCTTGACATCTGCGGTCGCTGCCGGAACCAGGCCGAGCGGCTGTCCAAGGTTGCGGAATTCCTCAGCCTGGCCAACACCGACGAACCGACGATTCCGCCGTTCTTTCTGGCCCGAGTCAGGCAGAGAATTCGCTCTCGGAAGAAACAGAGCCTGTTGCACGGCCGGTGGTTACCGCGCGCACTGATTCCAGCGGGCAGCATCGCACTGTTCCTGATTGCGGTTGCCGGCGGCGGTTATCTGGGAACCAGGGCATTCATGCAGCGCAACAACTCGGCGACCGCCTCGGAAAGTCAAGCCGCGAGCTACCTGGGGGCCGACGTCCTGGGTGACTATCCGACCGGCTCGATGGGCGATGTTCTGGACAATCTGCTGTCGGCTCGGGGCGGACGATGAAAATCAGAATCCTGGTTGTCGCCTTGATTCTCTCGGTCGGGCTGAACATCGGAATCCTGTTCAGTTCGCTGTATCGTCGCCGGGCCGAACGCCCGACCACCCAATCCGGGTGCCTCATGGAGCGGAGTTATCTAAACCGTCGCCTGAACCTGACTCGCGAACAGTTGGCGGGGGTTTCGGCCATGCGCGACAGCATGTATCAGCGGGGTATTCCGTTGCGACGCGAGCTCTGCGACCTCCGGATGGACCTGATGCGGCACTTACGGGAAGCGGCTCCCGATTCGGCGGCGCTGGACTCTCTGATTCGGGAGATCGCTTCGCTTCAGACTCGGCTGGAGTCTCAGGTCGTCAGCAATGCCCGGCAGATAAGCGCGGCGCTGAAGCCGGAGCAGCGGAAGCTCTTTGTCGGACTATTCGAGAGCCAGTTGTGCGACCCGGACGCGCGACCGGGCCAGTCTGGCAGTGAGATGAACTGCAGTCCAAGGGGCATGAGAGGGAGTCGGTGAAGAGCCGGGGCCGGACCCGGGAAGTCTTAGATCGCGATGATTCGGAAACCAGAGAAAAGGAGATAGAACATGAAGAAAGTACTGATTCCGGTCGGCATTGCCGCACTGCTGGCAGCCGTCGTGTTTCTGGTCGCTCCGGCCTTCGGGCAGGGACGGCACATGATGGGGCAGGGTGGTTGCGGTATGATGACGAGCGGCGGGCGGCAGTCAGGATTCAAACTGACCGCCGTGCAACGAAAGCAGCTCTCGGACCTGCAGCTCAAACACCTCGCTGAGACCGCGGAGTTCCGCCTCGTCCTGCAAACTAGGGCGCTAGAACTCGACAGCCTGTGGAGCGTGGACAACCCGGACGCCAAAACAATCCTGGCCAAGATGAAGGAGATGAACGTCATCCGGGACCAACTCCAGGAGAGGATGGTGAACCACTGCTTGGCGGTCCACAAGATAGCCGGCAAGGGCTTCTGCGGGATGGGTCGAGGCTGCGGCATGGGCGGTTGCGGCATGATGGGACAGGGCATGATGATGGGGCCGGGCATGATGGGCTGTAGCGGCCACTATGGTTCTGGCGACATGCCCAATGATGGCGACTGCGGCAGGGGCGGTTGCGGAGGGCCGTGTCACTGACTCCAGGTATCGAAAGTGAGAAGCAAGAATTATGAAGTATGAAATCCGAAATCCGAGCTTCTTACTTCTTGCTTCTCACTTCTTACTTGCCCGACCGGTGACCGGATGAAGAGAAAACTCACGACCACGGTGATTGTCGTTGCGGCGCTGACGCTGGCCGGCCTCATCGGCGTGGCCTGGGCGCGCAAGGCAAGAGGGAAGAAGAACCACACGGAGGAGACCGCGCTGGTGACCCGGCGCGACATGAACGCGACGGTGCAGGCGACCGGCATCATCAAACCGATGGTGGGCGCGGAGGTGAAGGTCGGTTCTCGAATCTCAGGCGTGGTCAAACGCCTGTATGCCAACATCGGTGATGCGGTGCACCAGGGTCAGGTGATTGCACAACTGGATGAAGCAGAACTGGTCGCGAAGCTGGAGCAGGCCCAGGCCGCTCAGGCCAAGGCCCAGTCTGAACTCGACTACGCCCGGGCAAACCTGGTCCGAGAACAGGAACTGGCAAAGCAGAATCTCACTGCTCAGCAACAGGTGGACCTGACCGAGAACGCCTATCGAGTCGCGCAGGCCCAACTCCGGCAGGCGCAGGCCAACGTCGAGTATACCGAGGTCCAGCTTTCTTATGCGACCATCACGGCGCCGATTTCCGGGGTCGTGGGTTCGGTGACGACCCAGGAAGGCGAGGCGATATCGGCCGGACTGTCCGCACCCACGTTTGTCAGCATCATTGACCTGAACCGGCTGGAGGTTGACATCTATGTGGATGAAACCGACATCGGCCGGATTGCGACCGGTCAGGAAGTGAGCTTCACGGTTGATGCCTATCCGGACGCGGATTTCAAAGGTACAGTCACGGCCATCTATCCCAAAGCCGTGATTCAGGACAACGTCGTAAATTACATCGTGGTGGCGAAGATTACGGATTTCCAGGAACGGACCCTGCGACCGGAAATGACCGCGAATGTCTCGATTCAGCTCGGGACGCGCGAAGGAGTGCTTGCCGTTCCGACCCGCTCGCTCCAGCGCAACCAGGGTCAACGCCGGCTGATGGTTGTCGCCGGGGACAAGGCCGTGCCGCGTACGGTGAAGACCGGCTGGAGTTCGGGCAGTTACACTGAGATTCTGAGTGGCGCAAGTGAAGGCGACACGGTCGTCATTGCGCCGGAAGAGACGAAGCAAAGGATGAAGGATGAATGATTTGATGATTCAGGCACAGGATATTACCAAGACTTACGGCGCCGGCAGCAGCCAGGTGAATGCCGTGCAGGACGTGTCGCTCGACATCCGGCGCGGTGAGTTCGTGGCCCTGGTCGGCGCGTCCGGGTCCGGCAAGTCCACGCTGATGAATGTGCTGGGCTGTCTTGACCGGCCGACCAGCGGCACGCTGTTGCTGGACGGCGATGACGTCGCCAAGATGCCGGACGAAGACCTGGCCCGAATTCGCAACCGGAAGATCGGGTTTGTCTTCCAGATGTTCAACCTCCTGCCGAGGGCGAGCGCGCAGGAGAACGTGGAATTGCCGCTGCTCTATTCCGACCTCGCGCACCCGGGTCAGCTCGCCCGGCAGGCCCTGGAGGCGGTTGGCCTGGGCAATCGGGTCCACCATCATCCGAACGCCCTGTCCGGGGGCCAGCAGCAGCGCGTCGCGATTGCCCGGGCGCTGGTGACCGACCCGGAAGTCATCTTCGCGGATGAGCCGACCGGCAATCTCGATGCCCGGGCCAGCTACGAGATTATGGCGTTGCTCCAGAACCTCAATACCCAGGGCCGGACGATTGTGCTGGTTACCCACGAGGCGGACATCGCCGAGCATGCCCGGCGTATCGTTCGGATCGCGGACGGCCGGATTACCAGCGACCGAATCGTCGAGCAGCCCCGTAGCGCCGAACAGGGCCTCAAGGGGCTGCCACCCGGGGGTGACCAGTGAAAGCCGGTCGAGCGGTCGGCGTCGCTCTACGCAGCCTGGGCCGCAACCGGCTACGGACGTTCCTGATGATGATCGGGATTGTCATCGGCATTGCGGCCCTGACCCTGATTGTGGCGGTCGGGCTGGGTGCGCGCAAGCGGGTGATGGAGCGGGTGCAGAAGTTCGGGCTGGAGAACATCATGGTTTTTGCCGGGGCCGGACGCGAACTCGGGCAGATGGGCGTCGGCGAACCGGCCACAACTCTGAAGCTCGAAGATGCCGAGGCAATCAAGCGCGATATCCGTGCGGTCGCCGACGTCGCGCCGCTGGCGATGCGCCAGGTCGAGGTGGAGTACGGCGGCAAGACCACAAACACCGGCCTGTTCGGTGTCGTGCCGGCGCAGGCCGCAGTTTGGGATTGGGACGTCGTCAAGGGTGAGTTTGTCAGCGATGAGGACATGAGCCGCTCGGCCCGGGTCTGCCTGATTGGCGCCACGCCCCGGACGGAACTGTTCGGCGCTACGAACCCGCTCGGCGAGAAGGTCCAGATTGCCGGCAACCTGTTTGAGGTCAAGGGTGTCATGCAAACCAAGGGCACCAGCCCGGCCGGGACGGACATGGATAATCGGATTAACATACCGTTGACTACGTTCATGCGCCGGGTGGCGAATGTTGACTACCTGTACGCGATCCGGCTGCGCCTGAAATCGTCCGCGTCCATGACGCAGGCCGCGAGCGCGATTCAGACACTGCTGCGCGAGCGCCACAAACTCGCGGCCGGGGTCGCGGATGACTTCACGATTCGGACTCCGACCGAAGCAACTAACGTCGCGGCCCGGGTCGCAGGGACCTTCAACATCCTGCTTGTGCTGGTGGCCGCAATTTCGCTGATTGTGGGCGGCGTGGTAGTGGCCAATATCATGCTGATTTCGGTGAACGAGCGGCGCCGGGAGATCGGTTTGCGCAAGGCCGTCGGGGCTCGGAGCCGCGACATCATGCTGCAGTTCCTGCTCGAAGCCAGTGCCGTGACATTGGCCGGCGGGGTCATCGGGATTCTCCTCGGCATCACCAGCGCCAAGCTGCTCAGCATGGTCGCGAAGATTCCGACCACGCTTTCCTGGGCGAGTATTCTGATCGGCGTCGTGTTTTCGGTTCTGATTGGAATCATCGCCGGGGTACAGCCCGCGCGACGGGCGGCCCGACTTCAGCCCATCGAAGCCCTGCGTTCCTGACAGAAACTGGAGTAGGAAGTATGAACTAGGAATTATGAGGCTCGGATTTCATACTTCACTATTCTGACTTCTGATTTCTCCCTGGGGATTTCCTGATTCATAATTCCGAATTCCGATTTTCCCTATGAAGATTGCCCGCAGTATCCGGCTGTCGAGCCGGCAGTTGCTGGCGCACAAGCTGCGCACCGCCCTGTCGCTGGTCGGCATCACAATCGGCGTTGGAGCCGTCGTGCTCATGGTCGCAATCGGCAACGGCGCACAGCAGAAAGTCCTCGCGAAAATCCAGAGTATGGGCACCGACCTGCTGATTGTCAACGCCGGGCAGGTCCAGAAGCTCAGCGGCCGTCAGGCAGTACGCGGAACCGTGACTACCCTGATTCCGGACGATGGCGCCGCGATTCTCCGCGAGTGCTCGGCAGTCAGAGCCGTCGCGCCGGTGCAGAGCCGCAAGCTCCTGGTGAAGGCCGGGAATCTCGCTACCACCACCAGCGTGATTGGGACCGTCCCCGAGTTCCGCGCAATCCGAAACTTCCACGTGACGCGGGGTTTGTTCTTCAGCGACGAAGAGAGCGCCGCGGCCCGGCGCGTGGCGGTGCTCGGGCCGACCGTAGTCCGGAATCTCTTTGAAGGACAGGACCCGGTTGGCGAGTTGATTCACATCGGCAAGGTGCCATTTGAGGTCATCGGCGTACTTGAGGCCAAGGGAACCGACCTTGCCGGGGCCGACCAGGACGACCAGATCTTGATCCCGGTGCAGACTGCGCTGCGCCGGTTGTTTAACGTGACTTACGTCAACACGCTGTATCTTCAGGCCGTCCGCACCGAGAGCATGGCGGTCGCGACGGCACAGGTTCGGGAAGTCCTGCGCGACCGGCATCGCCTGAACCGGCAGGACCGGCCTGATGATTTCACGATTCAGAACCAGACCGAACTGCTGGCGACGCAGCGCGCGACCACCGGGTCGTTCACGGCTTTGATTGTGAGCATCGCGGGCATCTCGCTGCTGGTCGGTGGCATCGGAATCCTGGCCGTGATGCTGATTGCCATCCGCGAGCGTACCAACGAAATCGGCCTGCGGCGGGCAGTGGGCGCGACCCGAAGAGACATCATGGTTCAGTTTGTCCTTGAAGCGGTCATGCTCAGCCTCGGCGGAGGCATCCTCGGTGTGGCGCTGGGCGCGGCCGGTGCGCTCGGCGTGAGACTCGTGACTTCGTGGGCGACCAGTATCTCGTTGCCCTCAATTCTGCTCTCGCTCGGATTCTCGCTGCTCGTCGGGCTGTTCTTCGGCGTCTACCCCGCGCGGAGGGCTGCGCGACTCGACCCGACCGAGGCACTGCGGAGTGAGTAGAAGGATGCAGCCTTTGCCGCCGCGAGTGAAGCAAGTCGGGAAGCTTCCCGTCTTGCCTTGACCAGAATAGAGAGGGCACTTCCCCGGGACTTCACTCGCCCTTTTCACTCGTGCAGCGGCCTGCGGATACGAACCGCCAAGACGTCAAGCACGCCAAGTGGGCAGAATGGTTTCAAAATGCGGTTGACAGGAACCAGTGTCGCCTGTATAATTGCACAATTATGCAACTAATGTCCATGTCAAAGGCCGCGGAAGTGCTGGCGGCGCTGGGTAGCGAGCACCGGCTTAGGATTGTCGAATTGCTGCGCGGCGGCGAGCGATGCGTCTGCGAGATTACGCCCGAGTTCGAGCTTGACCCGTCGGTAGTATCCCGTCACCTCGCGGTGCTCGAACAGGCCAGGGTCATCGTCTCCCGCCGGACCGGACGCCGTATTCACTACCGGATTGTCGACCGCAGGGTTCTGCGCTCAGTCGACCTCGTCCGGCATCTGACCGGCGCGCCGGAACCGGCCTTAGCGGGAGAAGAGAGAACGAGCGTGCGATGCTGAGCCAACTGCTGAGCAGTGCCGAGCACCTGATTAAGACCCAGCCGCTTCTCGCTATTCCGGTCATCTTCGTAGGTGGGCTGGTGACCGCGATGAACCCGTGTGTGCTGGCTTCGATTCCGCTGGCAATCGGGTTCGTCGGCGGCTATGCCAAGGGGCGCAGCAAGAGCTATGCGCTGCTGCTTGCGTTGTTCCTGTTCCTGGGAATCGCGGCGACCTTCACCGTGCTGGGCATGGTCGCCGGACTGGCCGGGACGATGTTCGGGACCACCAGCAAGTTCTTTCCCTGGTTGATTGTCGTTGTCTGCCTGGTCATGGGTGTGCAGATTCTCTTCTTTCCCAACTTTGAGCTTCCGCTGCCGCGCGGCATCACGCCGAAGACCGGCGGAGTTGTCGGCGCGTTCATCCTCGGCGCGCTGACCGGCGTAATCGCCACGCCCTGCGCGATGCCGATTCTGGTGGTGGTGCTGTCCTATGTTGCGTCAAAGGGCAATATCATGTACGGCGGGGTTCTGCTCTTCACTTATGCCCTGGGACATTCGGTGCTCGTGCTGGCGGCCGGTTCGTCGATGGGACTGGCCGAGGCGATGGTCAGTTCCAGAGGTTTGCAGAGAGCTTCGACGATTCTGAAGAAGGCGTCCGGCGTCCTGATATTGCTGGTCGCTGCCTATTTTCTCTATGATATCTTCAAACACTAACCCAAGGAGTAAATGATGAAAAGGAATCTCTCGGCCGTCATAGTCCTGTTGGGCATGGTCGCAGTCCTGGTTTCCTGTTTCACACGGCCACCGGCCGCGAAGAAGACCGAATCCGGGTCCTTGTCGGCAGCAGCCGGTGCGATTTGCGAGACGGTTCCTCAGCCGGCTTCCGTAGCGACGGAACCAACCTCTGCACCCGTCAAACCGGCGCCCGAACCAACCGAGAAGCCGCCGGTCGTCAAGCCTTCCATGCCGCAACCGGCCGGAGAGAGCGCCAAACCGGTCGCGGTCGCGCCGAAGAGCCTGCCCAGAATGTGGGACTTCGGGTCTGAGAACTGCATGCCCTGTAGGACCATGATGGGAATCCTGAACCCGATGATGAAGGAGTTTGCGGGCAGAGTTGACGTTCGGATTATCAACGTCTATGAGGAAAAAGCACTGGCGAGCCAGTATCGAATCCAGATAATTCCCACGCAGGTCTTCATGGATACGACCGGCAAGGAACTATTCCGCCACGTCGGCGTCTTCACGCGCGACTCAATTGTCGGCAAGTTCAGGCAGTTCGGATTCGTGAAATAGACTCGTTCAAAGGAGACTGACATGCCATGGTTTGCCGGACTACCTCGATCGGAAGTGAACTGGCATCCGACGATTGATGCCAAGCGTTGTGTCAAGTGCGGGATGTGCATGAACTGCGGCAGAGGCGTCTATGAATGGACCCTGGAGGGGCCCACGGTCGCCCGGCCGAACGAATGTGTGGTCGGTTGCAGCACCTGTGCCAACCTGTGCCAGGGACAGTGCATCACGTTCCCGCCGGTTGACGAACTGCGCCGGGTCTATCAGAAGAACGGCATCTGGAAGAAAGTCAAAGAAGCCCTCAAAGCTGAGGGCAAGATAGCTGCGGAGTAAGAGTGCTTCAACCGTTTGCCGACCTCGTCGTCTACCGCTGGCTCGGGTTGACGAAGGGCACGCATCTGGCCGATGCGCTGAACTTCTACATCTTCGACGTCATCAAGATATTCCTGCTTCTGACGACTATCATTTTCGTGGTGTCGATAATCCGGAGTTTCTTTCCGCCCGAGAAGACGCGTAAGTTCCTGAGCCGGAAGCACGGGTGGGTCGGCAACATCCTGGCCGCCCTGCTGGGCATTGTGACACCGTTCTGCAGTTGTTCGGCGGTTCCGCTGTTCATCGGGTTCTTGGAATCGGGAGTGCCGCTGGGCGTGACGCTGTCGTTTCTCATCTCCTCGCCGACCGTGAACGAGGTTGCGTTGGTAATGCTCCTGGGGCTTTTCGGCTGGAAGATTGCGGGTCTGTACGTCGCCAGCGGCGTGGTCATCGCGATTGTCGCGGGCATCGTTCTAGGTCGGCTCAAGCTCGAACGTTATGTCGAGGAGTACGTCTATCAGACGAAGCTGGGCAGTGTTGACGTTCAGCAGCCGACCTTCAAACAACGGTTCGTTGACGCGTGGGAGTACACGAAGCAGATTCTGAAGAAGGTTTTCCCCTGGGTGCTGGTGGGCGTGGGCGCCGGGGCCCTGATTCACGGCTACGTGCCGGTTGACTGGCTGGCGAAGGTTGCCGGGCGCGGCAACCCGTTCGCGGTGCCGATTGCCGTGCTCGTCGGCGTGCCGCTGTACTCTAATGCCGCTGGCGCCATACCGATTGTCCAGGCCCTTACCGCCAAAGGCGTACCCATCGGCACGGCGCTGGCGTTGATGATGGCGGTGACCGCGCTTTCACTGCCGGAGGCGGTCATCCTGCGCAAGGTGATGAAACTCCGCCTGCTGGGTATCTACTTCGGCGTTGTTGCGCTGGCGATTGTGGCGGTCGGATACCTGTTTAACGCGGTTATTCGCTAGGAGGTGAGTATGACAATCAAGGTTCTGGGTTCGGGCTGCGCCCGATGTCATGAGACCGAGCGCCGGGTGGTGAATGCCCTGGCGCAGCTCGGTCTGGCCGCCGACGTCGGCAAAGTCACGGACGTGAAGGAAATCATGGCCTTCGGCGTGCTCGGCACGCCGGCGGTAGTCATAGACGGCAAGGTAAAGTGCTACGGACGAATCCCCACGGTAGACGAAGTGAAGAAGTGGATGGTTGAGGAGAAATAGAGTGCCGACTGTCCTCTTCGTCTGCACCGAGAATGCCTGCCGGAGCCAGATGGCGGAAGGTTGGGCGCGGAAGCTTCTGCCCGACTGGCGGGCATTCAGCGCCGGGTCAAAGCCGCGCGGGAGCGTGGATGCCAACGCGATTACCGTGATGCAGGAGGTCGGAATTGACATCTCGGCAAATGCCTCGAAGGGGTTCAACGATGTCCGGGGACACGATACCGATTGTCGGACAATCGGGTCATGTCCCCGGGAATTCGACTACGTAGTCCTGATGGGCTGCAAGGACGGCTGTCCGTTTGTGCCCGCGAAGAAGACCTTTGACTGGGGCATTCCCGACCCGGCGGGCAAAGACATGGAGTTCTACCGGCAGGTTCGGGATCTCATCCGGGTCAGAGTCAGCGAGCTCCCGGTCCGGATCGCCGAGGGACTTGAGTTTCGTGCGAAGCTTGAGTAATCTCAGACATGCTCTCACTGATTTCGATGATTCTGTGTCTGGTCTCGACCTACAGTATGGGTGAGCGGGTTGAGATAAGCGGCAAGGGCCGCATGCGGTTCCGGCTGGTGGCGCCCGACATCGCGGCCGAGTCAATTCAGGGTATCAGCGGCGAGTATCTACGCCGGGGCTTTGATGCCCGGACCCGGCTTGAGCTCGGAATCGCGTACCGGCTGGCCAACCCGCTTCGACTGGGCGCCGCGGTGCGACTGAGCAACGAGGAAGCCGATGCCACGGCCTATCCACCGGACCTGGTCTCCACCCGTGCGGTGGCCGGCTGGTGGTGGGCCGAGTTCCGCCAGGGAATAGTCGAGGCAACGGTCGGCGCCTACGATGCCAGTTTCACTCCGCTGACGCTTATGCGCTGGGACCTGTCGGACAATCCGCTCGGGTCGGGCAGCGCCTGCTGCGCGGTTGCGATGGGCGGGCTGCGCGGCAGCAGTCTCGAGGAATTCGTGGCCGACTACAAGCTTGAGGGCGCACGCCTGGTCCTGAGGCCCGGCAGCCTTCAGGGCACCGCAGTCTTCGCCCGAACCGCCCTGCCGCTCGAGACCCGGACCTACGCCCAGTACCTGGGCGGCCTGCGCGCGCACTATGACCTGTACTGTTCCTGGGCCATGACCCGGGCCCGACTTGGTGTGACCGGTCTGCGGGTATCGGACGACCGCAACTCAGTCACCCTGGCGCAGCATCCGCCGCTGCGCAGCGACGTGCTCGGGGCCGACCTGGAGTTGCCGATTCTCGGGCAGTTCGCGCTGCTCGGGGAATGGGCCTATAGCCTGCGCGACGACAATACGCGTATCCCGGACCCGGAGTCACGCGGCGCGGGCGTCAACGCCGGTTTCCGATTCGGTGACCGCGAGAACCTCGACGGGCAGCTTCAGTATGTGCGCTCGGACCCGGACTTCTTCCCACTGATGCGCGCGCTCAGTTGTCCGCGCGACCGGCACGGGATTCGCGCTTCGGGCGTCCTGAGGAACCGGATGCTCGGTGCCGTCAACATCAGCTTCTCGGTCTATGCCAAATTCCAGCAGGAGGTGCGGCCGATGCTGGGCAGTGTCTTTACCGCCGGTCAGTACCCGGGGCGGTACTGGATTGCCGCGGCCACCTCGCGCCTCGAGCCCTGGTATGGTTACAGTTTCGGGATTGACGGCGAATGGCGGCACAATACACGGCGTGACGACCCGGTTACCGCCGCCCATGATGAAACCATCGGCGCGACGGAAGTCATCGCCTCGCTGATTGCCGGTTATCGCTTCACTCTGCAGAATACGATTCAGTTGAAATATGCTCTGGTGCGGCATGACGAGCAGGCGAATGCCTATCACGGTCAGCTCGCTTACTGGGCTCATCTGCCGTCCCTGGAGCTGAACCTTAAATTCTGAGGTAACATGAGACACTTGTTCGGACTGGGCGCCATACTTCCGGCGCTGCTCGTCTTCCTGCTGGTTTGCACTCCGGCCAGACCGACCAGCGGCACTCTGGTGGGCCGGATTCTGACCGAACTCGGATTGCCGGCAGCCGGGGCCTCGGTCAGCACCCGGCCGGCAACGGCCTCGGCCCTGACCGACTCGGCCGGTCGGTTTGTACTCAACTACCTGCCGGCCGGCGACTACCGGCTTCTGGCCGCCAAGCCCGGATTCCTATCCGACTCGTTGCTCTTCTGTATCCGGGCCGGCGAAACCACCCAGATTGCCGAGACGCTCCGTACCGTCGTCCGAACCGTCGCCGCCGAGATGCTCACCACGATCTGCAGTTGTTCGGATGAATGCCGAAGCAGCATCTACGCCCTGAAAGACTCACTCGGGGACCGACTGCTGCACGTCGAGTATCACGCCACCGACGACACGCTGGCCGAGTGGTGGGAGCCATTCATTACCGATGCCGGTGAACAGCGCCGGCGCTACTACGCCCCGGATTTCCATCTGGGCGGCTGGCTGTATCTTGACGGCCGCACTGAGCAGCGCACGACCGGGGCCTATCGCAGGCTGATTGACTCGCTGTTGCTGGTCCCGGCGGCGGCTCACCTGAACCTGTCCGGCACGAAGTCCGATTCCGAGGTCCAGATTGCCCTTGACTTGCACGCGGTTGAAGCGCTCGGCCCGGACTGCGGCGTCGGGCTCGGCATCTATGAGGCCGGGCCAATCGCCTATGACCGGGGCACCGGCGATTCGGTCTACTTCCGTAACGTTCTGGTTGACTTCTGCTTCGCCGAGACGCTATCCCTGGAGGCCGGGGCAAGCGCAACGGTCGAGCGAACCATCGCGATTCCGGATACCCTCAGTCCCAGATTGCTGCCGTTCCATGTTGTGAACAAGAACGATCTTGGCATCTTCGCGATTATCCAGGACCTGAACACGAAACAGGTCATTCAGGCCGTTCAGAAGCGGCTCTAGGTGGGACTGTGCTGTCACTATTGCTCATGCTGTCGGCCGGAATTCCGAATGAGTCGCTGGCGGTCCGGCTCGGACCAATCCGCCAGTCCCTCGCTGACGCTTCGGCCCTGGTCCAGGCTGGCGAGAATGACTCCGCGGCCAGGGTGCTGAATGCGGTCAGCGCGGCCTGGGAAGAATTCCGGGTCGAGGTCGACCCGGACAGTCTTGTGCGTCCGTACGGCTGGACTGCCGACATCGCCCGGATTTCCGGCGCTTTGACCGACATCAGCGCCGCGCTGGCTGAGGCTGACGCCACTGGCCTGCCGGCCCGATTGGCCCGTCTGCAGCAGCTCCTGACCTGGCTTCCCCGGAACAAGCCGGAGGTGATGAAATTCTCCGGTTTCAAGTGCGCGTCCTGCATCGAGTTGGAGAAAGTACTTGAAGATGTCGCTGAGGACTATGCCGGACGGGTGGTGTTCCGGGAAGTTGATGCCAACCAGGAAGAAGAGCTGGTCCGGGAGCACCGCGTCACC
>Ga0315288_10008228_pt1 | contig 13169 bp, 10 predicted proteins | sample YL17G11_20_MG_FD_203454 | JGI IMG/M metagenome (GOLD analysis project Ga0315288, IMG submission 203454) | Sediment microbial communities from Yellowstone Lake, YNP, Wyoming, USA - YL17G11_20 | ecosystem: Environmental > Aquatic > Freshwater > Lake > Sediment | place: USA: Wyoming | collected...
TTACCGGTAAACGCTGGGAGCATATCTTACCAGATGCTTTTATTTTTGCTACTAAACTTCACAATAATTCGCCATGAGCCCTATTTAGTTATTTTTTTTTGCTTTTAAAATTTTTTGTATGGATGATATAATTCATCCCGTTCGGTTTGTGCCAGTCAATCAGAAAGACCAGGAGAAAGGAGGAAAGTTGAGATGGCCAATAAGGGTATAGATTGGTCTTCGCTGTGGAAAAGGGACGAATGGCTCGCCGTCTGGATCGGTTTTCTGATCATTGTCTTTTCTTTGGCGGGCCTCCAGTTGACGGGCGTGAAGTTCAAATGGACAACCGACGGGGAATTCGCCTCTTTTGTGAGCGAACAGAAACCCGTGGTGGAAAAGCTGGCCAAAGAGGCCGGGGATAAGGGCGAACAAGCCTTTCAGGAACAAGCCCTGGCTCTGAAAGCCGCCATGGAATCCAAGAGCCGGAAAACGGTCGGGGAGGCGCTCAAGAAAATAGATGAAGCGGCCAAAGGCGTCAAGGATGAAGGCCTCAAGAAAAAAGTCGGCCCATTCGTTCGAAATGTTCGAGGAGAGATGGGGAACCTCCTGGACAAAGTCTTTGCGGGTGGCAACATCCTGGCGGCTTTTTACATTCTGATCTTTTTCTGGATTCTGGCCACGATCGGGGCTGCTTTCATGGGCCTGGAAGTGGGGAAATTCGCCGCGGGGTTCCCCGTCGTCTTCATCATCGCCTTCATCGCTCAGTTCCTGGCCGGCAATTACACGATTTTCTACTATGGGCTCGAGTATGTTCTCTGGTGCCTTTTGATCGGTTTGATCATTAGCAACGTGTTCGGAACCCCCAAATGGCTCATGGCCGCCGCCCGGACCGAGTATTACATCAAGGTGGGTCTGGTAATTCTGGGATCGGGGATCTTATTCGGAGAGATCATTCAGGCTGGAGGCTACGGAATTATCCAGGGGCTTCTGGTCGTCGGGGTTGTCTGGTACGTTTGCTATCGGTTTGCCCGGAAACTGAATGTAGATGAAGAATTTTCGGCGATTCTGGCCAGCGGCGTTTCCATCTGCGGTGTCTCGGCGGCTATCGCCACTGCGGGCGCGGTGAAAGGGGACCCGAAGAAGCTGAGCTACGTAACCTCGATCATTCTCGTCTGTGCCGTACCCATGATGGTCATTATGCCCTGGATTATCAAGGCGGCCAATATGGATCATGTGGTGGGTGGAGCCTGGTTGGGAGGGACTCTGGATACCAGCGGCTCCGTGGTGGCTGCCGGCGCCCTGGTGAGTGAAGCGGCCATGAAGATCGGGGTTATCGTGAAGATGTCCCAAAACGTCCTCATTGGTTTTGCAGCCTTTATTTTGGCGATCGTGTGGACCTTTAAAAAGGCTGCCCCGGGGCAAAAACCCGGGGCGATTGAGATCTGGTTCCGTTTTCCCAAATTCGTCCTGGGATTTATGATCGCCTCCCTCATTTTCTCTTTTCTCCTGGATCCCAAGACCGTTAACGCTGTCAAGGGGCAACTGGGAGCATTGAGAACTTGGTGGTTCGCCCTGGCCTTTACCTGTATTGGATTAGAGACCCGTTTCGCCGATTTGTTCAAGATGGGTGGTGGTAGGCCGGCAGTTGCCTTCCTGGGAGCGCAGGTCTTTAACATTTTCTGGACTCTCCTCCTGGCCTACCTCATCTTCGGCGGTGCGATTTTCCCCGCTCCCAAGTTTTAAAACCGGCAGTTCGTCTTTCAAAATGGCCCATCCCGTCTCCGGGTTTCCCAATTTCTTCAGTGGAACCTGCCAGACGGGGTGGGATAGAGTGACATTATCACTGGACAATTCACTACTGACAAAATTATAGAACATGTACATTCCTTTGATTTTTCCTGTGATTTTTTCTTGACAATTCAGATTTATTGAAATAAATTTTCCCCAGAATAAGCTGTGTTCCATAACAACAATCACCTCAAAAGGCGGTGCCATCCGTTCATAGCTTTTCTCAAACCCATGAATAATGATATAAGCTTGTTTCCCCATAGGGTCCCCATATCATTTCCGGGATCAGGAGCTGTCGTTTGCTGAAATCCCCCAAGGAGGAGGTTTATGGAGGTTAAAGAAGGCCACTGTTTACCCGTCGAACACTTAACCAGCGAACTGGAAACCCACCTAGAGAAAGGGCTTACCCAGGAGGAAGCCCAGTCCCGGCTGCAGAAGCATGGCCCCAATGAATTGACGGAACACCCACGCCCAGGCTTCCTACGGATGCTTTTGGCCCAGTTTAACAACTTTCTGGTGATCATTCTGATCATCGCCGCAGTGGTCTCCTTGCTTCTGGGTGAGATCATTGATGCCACCGCGATCATGATCATCGTGGCCCTGAATGCGGTCGTGGGCGTTGTTCAGGAATCCAAAGCTGAGCAAGCCTTAGCCGCTCTCAAGAAGATGGCCGCTCCCAATGCCCAGGTCATCCGGGGCGGGCACCAGATAACGATTCCCTCCCGGGAGCTGGTGCTGGGCGACATTGTGCTGATCGAAGCGGGGAATTATATTCCCGCGGACATGCGCTTGGTGGAGAGCGTAAACCTCAAGGTGGAAGAGGCCTCTCTGACCGGGGAATCTGTGCCGGTGGAAAAGGTGGCCGGGGTCGTACTGGATAAGGAGATTCCCATCGGCGACCGGAAAAACTCCGCCTTCATGAGCACTTTGGCAACCTACGGACGGGGCAAAGGAATCGTCACCGGTACCGGAATGCATACCCAGATCGGCATGATTGCCGAGATGATCCAGTCCTACGAAGAAGAGGCGACCCCGTTGCAACAGAAACTGGATCAGCTGGCCAAAACGCTGGGCATCATCTGCCTGGCTGTCTGCGGGGTTATCTTCGTCTATGGCCTCATCCGGGATACGCATTTTGGAACGATCGTGAATGAAGGATTCATGGCGTACCTCCGGGCGGAGAAAAAAGATATCATCGAGCTTTTCATGACCGCCGTTAGCCTGGCCATCGCTGCGGTTCCGGAAGGTTTGCCGGCGGTGGTAACGATTTGCCTGGCGCTGGGGATGCAGTCGATGATCCGACGCCACGTCCTGATTCGCAAGCTGCCGGCCGTGGAAACTCTGGGTTGCGCCACCGTAATCTGTTCGGATAAAACCGGAACGCTTACCCAGAATGAAATGACTGTTGTTCAGGCATGGGCGGGGGGCAAGAGGTTCAAAATCTCCGGGGAGGGGTACAATCCCATTGGGCAGTTCTTCATGGACGGGCAACCTTTCGACCCGGCCAAAGACCCGAATGCCTCTCTTCTTATGCATTCTGCTCTACTTTGCAATGACGCCAAACTGGAAGAGGGGGGGGAAGAGAAGGAGGGGAAGTCCTGGCGTATGGTGGGAGATCCGACCGAAGGGGCCATGGTCGTAGCCGCAGCCAAAGCCGGCTTCTGGCGAGGGCAGACGGAGAAGGTCCTCCGCCGGGTGCAGGAAATTCCCTTTGACTCGGAAAGAAAGCGGATGACCACCATCCACCAGATGCAGACCGATGGCGGGAATTTTTGCTTTGATTGTCCTTCCACCGTGGCTTTTGTGAAGGGGGCACCTGATATCGTGCTGGATCTTTGCGACCGGATCTTCATGGATGGAAAGCCCGTTCCTCTCTCGGAAGAGAAGAAAAGAGAAGTTTTGGCGGTGAACCGGGACATGGCCCGGCAGGCCCTTCGCGTATTAGGGGCGGCGTACCGTCCAATGGATGGTATCCCCCATGAATGTACGTTTGAAAATGTAGAGAAGGGCCTTACCTTTATCGGGGTCATGGGCATGATTGACCCGGCGCGGCCAGAGGTGAAAGAAGCCATAAAGATCGCCCAGGGCGCAGGTCTGAAGAGCGTGATGGTAACTGGCGATTACAAGGATACGGCGGAGGCCATTGCCAAAGAGATTGGTCTATTATCACCGGGCGGGCGGGTCCTTACCGGGGCAGAGCTGGATAAGATGAGCGAGGGGGAACTTGCGGCCATTATCGATACGGTAGATGCCTGTTGCCGGGTTTCCCCCCAGCACAAGACCAAGATCGTGGATGCCTTTAAAGCCAGGGGCCATGTGGTCGCGATGACCGGCGATGGGGTAAACGACGCGCCGGCCCTGAAACGGGCGAACATCGGCGTGGCCATGGGAATAACGGGGACCGATGTATCCAAGGAAACTGCCGACATGGTCCTCACCGATGATAATTTTGCCAGCATCGTGGCCGCGATTGAAGAAGGCCGGGTCATCTATTCCAACATCCGGAAATTCGTGTACTACCTGATCTCCTGCAACATCGGGGAGATCCTAATTATCTTCTTGGCCATGTTGGTCGGTATGCCCCTGCCCCTTAGACCCGTCCAATTGTTGATGCTGAACTTGGTGACCGACGGTGCCCCGGCCCTGGCTCTGGGTATGGAGAAAGGCGAACCGGGCATCATGAGACGTCCTCCCCGGCCTACCAAGGAGCCGGTGATCAACTGGGAGATGCAGGTTGGCACGGCGGTGCAAGCCGTTGTTATGACCGCCGCGGTACTTGTCGCCTATTACTGGGCCCTGCAGATCTACCCGCAACAAGTGGAACGGGCCCAGACCATAGCCTTTGTTACTCTATGCTTGTCTGAGCTGTTGCGGGCTTTTACCGCGCGGTCGGAACATTATGGGATTTTCACCATCGGAGTCTTCTCCAATAAATGGATGATCTGGGCAGTAGGAAGTTCGCTCCTTGTTGTTCTGGCGGCGGTTTATGTACCCTTCCTGCAGCCCTTCTTTGACACGGTGGCCTTAAGCCTGAGCGATTGGCTGCTGATGGTCCCGTTCATCCTTATGGCTTCCATCGCTGCCGAGCTTACTAAAATCTACCTGCGTTGGAAGGCGGCCAAGCTGGCCCATGCTCCGGCTGTAGCCTAAAGCTTAGAAATGTCGGGCGTCCCTGTAAAAAGCAGGGGCGCCCTTTTGAAAAGTCATTCCCTACCGGCCTCCCGTTTAATCCCTCAAGCCCGCATATAGAAAAGAAGCGCAAAGCGCAAAAAAATCCTTGACTTCAAAAGTTTTAGTAAGTGATAATTAATAGGGGAATTTCGCTCAATCATTGCAATGATATTTGGTTCAAAACAACCGCCATCCAAAATTTGGATGGTCTTTTGTTTTCCCGCTTTGATGATAGTGGTTCCAGCCCAGCATCTTTCTCATCGATCTGATGTCGGCCTAGCATAATATTGAGAAGTCGCCGGAGAATTGGTTGAGTGCAGCTCTCAATAAGAACGGAGGAAAAGGAGATGGCGAAAACAGAAACACCCCTTTTGGATGACCTGGAAAGGGGGAAATGGCCGAGCTTTGTGAAAGACATGAAGCAGGCCGCGGAAAAGAAGCCGATGGCCAAGGACCTCCTGCGCCAGCTCGAGCAGTCCTATAAAGATAAGATCGGGCACTGGAAGCATGGGGGAATCGTGGGGGTGAAGGGTTATGGCGGGGGAGTGATCGGAAGATATTCGGACCGGCCGGACCTTTTCCCGGGAGTGGAGATGTTTCATACTTTACGGGTGAATCAGCCCACGGGCTGGTTTTACACCACCGAAGCCCTGAGAACCCTTTGCGACATCTGGGATAAACACGGCAGTGGACTGACGAACATGCATGGCTCAACCGGGGATATCATCCTCCTGGGAACCACGACGGATCATCTGCAATCTTGTTTTGACGACCTGTCGGAGGCGGGGTTTGACCTGGGAGGTTCGGGTTCTGCCCTGCGCACCCCGAGCGCCTGCGTGGGTCCAGCCCGCTGTGAGTGGGCCTGTATCGATAGCCTGGATATTTGTTACAACCTTACCATGCATTTCCAGGACCAAATTCACCGTCCCATGTTCCCCTACAAATTCAAAATAAAAGTTTCGGCCTGTGCCAATGATTGCGTGGCGGCGATTGCCCGGGCGGACTTTTCCATTATCGGGACTTGGAAAGGAAAAATTCATATCGACGGCCAAGAGGTTCAGGCCTATGCAGACTCCGGTCTGAACATCCGGGATGAGGTTACAGACCTTTGCCCAACCAAGTGCATGTCCTGGGATGGAGGGAAGAAAGAACTCAAGATCGATGATGCCGATTGCACTCGCTGCATGCACTGCATCAATATGATGCCCAAGGCCCTGCGCCAGGGAAGAGAAAAGGGAGCCACCCTGTTGATTGGTGGCAAAGCTCCTATCGTGGAGGGGGCTCTACTTTCCTGGGTGATTGTCCCCTTCATGAAACTGGAACCTCCCTACCAGGAATTGAAGGATCTGCTGGGGAAGATTATGGAGTGGTGGGATGAGAATGGAAAGATGAGGGAAAGGATCGGAGAGCTGATTAATCGATTGGGGATGAGAACCTTCTTGCGGGCCGTGGGGTTGCCGGCCGTTCCGCAGATGGTCAAGAACCCGCGGACCAACCCTTATGTTTTCTTCTGGCCCGAAGAGATCAAGAAGGAGGTAAAGTAACATGGGAAAAACAGATATTGGCCCTCCCGATTATAAGAAATTTCTTCCCCCGGTGATCCAGAAGAATTATGGTAAATGGAAATACCATGAAATTCTCAAACCGGGGCTGTTGAAACACGTGGCTGAATCCGGTGACGAACTCTACACGGTTCGGGCTGGATCAGGAAGACTCTTAAGCACCGATCATCTTCGAGAAATCTGCGAAATTGCCGACAGATACTGCAACGGATATTTGCGTTTCACCAGCCGCAACAATATCGAATTTCTCGTCACAGATAAGAGCCAGGTGGAACCCTTAATGGCCGAGCTAAAGAGTAAGAACTACCCCATGGGCGGAACGGGCCATTCGATAACCAACATCGTCCACACTCAGGGTTGGGTTCATTGCCACACTCCAGCGACGGACGCCTCCGGTCCGGTGAAAGCGGTGATGGATGAACTCTATGACTATTTCGTGACCATGAAGTTGCCCTCGCAAGTGCGGATTGCCCTGGCCTGCTGCTTGAACATGTGTGGCGCCGTGCATTGCTCCGACATCGCCATCCTGGGCATCCATCGTACGGTACCCAAACCGGATCATGCCCGGGTGATGAATGTTTGTGAGATTCCGACCACGATCGCTTCCTGCCCCACCGGAGCGATCCGTCCTGACCCGAAGACTAAAAGTGTGGTCATCAATGAAGATAAGTGCATGTACTGCGGCAACTGCTACACGGTATGTCCGGCCCTGCCCATTGCGGACCCGGAAAATGACGGCATCTCCATCTGGGTGGGAGGAAAAGTCTCCAACGCCCGGACGCCCCCCATGTTTTCCAAGCTGGTCATCCCTTTCCTTCCGAATAATCCACCGAGGTGGCCGGAGGTGGTGAGTGCGGTGAAGAATATTGTAGAAATATACGCCAAGCATGCCCGCCAGCATGAGCGAATGGGGGAATGGATCAACCGCATCGGATGGGAAAGGTTTTTCAGCCTGACGGGCATCGAATTCACCGATAAACATATCGATGATTTTACGATGGCCCCGGATACATACCGGACGACCGTGCAATTTAAATGGGGGTGAGAAGTGAGCGAAGAGCTGAAAAAACAAATTATTGACACGGTAATGAATTCCAAGAGGATGCTTTCCGCCAGGGACATTGCCCGGTCCAGGGGGATCGAAGCCGAACCGGCGGTGATCAAAAAGCTAATCACCGAGCTGGTCAATGAAGGAAAATTAGAGTATACCTCCTACGGGGGAGCCAGCTTCCTGAAGATCGCTGGGAAAGAATGACCGGTTATTATCCTCGGCTGGTCGTGGCTGCGCTGCGCGGGGGAGCGGGGAAGACAACCCTCTCCCTCGGTATGGCCGGGGCCTGGAAGAAGCGTGGGCGGCGAGTGGCACCTTTCAAGAAAGGACCCGATTATATCGATGCCGCTTGGCTTTCTATGGCGGCTGGACAAGCCTGCCACAACCTGGATACATTTCTCATGGGTCGTCAGCAGGTCCTGCTCTCCTTCTTCCAGAAGGCGACCCCGGGTTCCCTCTCGCTGGTCGAGGGAAGTCGGGGTCTTTTCGATGGAATGGATGTGGAGGGAAGCCACAGCACGGCTGAACTGGCCAAGCTCCTTCGGGCCCCGGTCGTCCTGGTGATCGATTGCGACAAAGTGACCCGGACAGCGGCGGCGATGATCCTGGGATGCCAGCAGTTGGACCCGGACGTGGAAATCAAAGGCGTAATCCTAAACCGGGTCGCGGGCAGTCGCCATGAGAAGATCCTGCAAATCTCGATCGAGCAATCCTGCAACCTTCCGATCTTGGGCGCTGTGCCGCGGATGGAGGATTTGCCGTTTCCGGAAAGACACCTGGGATTAACGCCTCCGCAAGAACACTCGGGGGTTCAGAGGGCCTTGGAATGGGTGCTGGAAATTGCTGAGAAATACCTCGACCTGGACCGTCTTTGGGAGATCTCCGAAGAGGCTTCTCCCCTTCTGCCACCCTCGGCGGAAGGAAAGGACCGGACCCACAGACCTAAAAAAATTGCGGGGCCACCCACGATTGGAGTGGTCAAGGATTCGGCATTCCAGTTCTATTATCCGGAGAATTTGCAGGCTCTTTCTGACCGGGGGGCGCAACTGGTGGAGGTAAGCGCAGTCCAGGCAGGAGAACTTCCTCCGGTAGATGCGCTATACATTGGTGGCGGATTTCCGGAAACGCATGCTCAGCCCCTGGCTGAAAATGTCAGCTTTCGAAATTCGCTCCGGGAAGCAATTGAGAATGGGTTGCCGGTCTATGCGGAATGCGGCGGCTTAATGTACCTGGGAGAGAGTCTGACGGTCAATGGGCGGAGTTATCCCATGGTGGGAGCTCTGCCTGTTGCTTTCAGGATGGAGAAGCGCCCCCAGGGGCATGGTTACACCCTGTTAGAAGTGGAAAAGGAAAATCCATTTTTTGAGGTAGGGATTATTTTGAAAGGGCACGAGTTTCACTACTCACGCATTCTCTGGCTGCGTGAGGGTGAAGCCCACTTCGCCTACCGGGTAAAGCGGGGGGTGGGCATCGATGGGACAAGGGACGGGCTCTGTCGCAAGAATGTTCTGGCCACTTACTCCCACCTCCATGCTCTGGGAACCGAGGGATGGGCGGATGCGCTCGTGGACAAGGCCATGCTCTACCGCGCCCATGAGATTGCCACGCTGGCGGCCGTTTGAAAAGACACGCTGAATCTGATTGAAAAATGAAAATTGATGGTCTCGTAAAAAGTCGTCACTCCGGTGAAAACCGGAGTCCAGGAAACTAATAACTGGTGGAAAGAACTAGATTCCGGCTTTCGCCGGAATGACGGGAAAAACCACTTTTTGACTTTTTACGAGTTCATCAAAATTGCAAAATGGAAAATGCAAATTTTAGGCGAAAATCTTAGTCATTTTGAAATTAATGATCTCGTAGAAAGTAAAACTTCCCCTTCACGCCTTGGCGTGACGGGAGGGGATGAACCCTGCACCATATGGTACAGGGTGAAGGGGAGGGGGATAAATAACTTTTGGAAATTTCCTGATTCTTCACCCTCATCTTTGCCCTGTGGAGTATTGAAACTTACTCCCGTCAAGGGAGAGGGAGTATTTTTGACTTTTTACGATTTCATCGAATTTGCATTTTGAATTTTCCATTTGGTCCCGCTGAGGCGGGAAAATTTAGCCAATTTTTCAAAGGCCTAAATTGTTACGAAATCTTTTAAGGAGGATTTGAGGATGCCCACGATTGAGTTGGCCGGAAAAGCTTATGATGTGGATGAGGATGGTTTTCTGCAAGTGTTGGACAACTGGAGTGAAGATTTTGCCAAAGCCTATGCCAAAGAAGAAGGAATTGAGGGACCTTTGACCGAAGAACACTGGAAGGTCATACAGTACCTGAGAAATTATTACCAAAAGTTCGGCATCGCGCCGATGATCCGGAAGCTTTGTAAGGAGACTGGGTTTGACCTGAAGAAAATCTACCAGCTCTTTCCTTCCGGCCCAGCCAAGGGAGCCTGCAAGCTGGCGGGCCTAGCCAAACCCACCGGTTGCGTCTGAAACGTGGGGTCAGGGAAATTCCCCGCCTTTTCCTTATCCAGAGCGGGTTGGGGAATCGGCCGCAGGCGTTTCCCGTTTGGAGAATGAGGGGTATTTTTCTACTTTGGGAGTAAAAGATCTTCTCCTGCACAATCGATCAGCCATCGTACAAAAATGGTTTGACCGGATCGTAAAAACCTACCCCGCCAATAGCCAGAAATTTATAAAGGAACGAAAAGATCGGTTTGCCAACCCGGTGGGTTCTACGATCCTCCAGGGGATCGAGGGTTTGTATGAGGAACTCCTCCGGGATATGGATACGGAAAAGGTAACGAAATATCTCGATCCGATAATGCGGATTCAGGCCGTCCAGGGTTTTTCCCCATCCCAGGCTCTCTCTTTCATCCCTTCGTTGAAAGGGATCGTTCGAGGGGAATTGGGAGAGAAGATCCTGGGGAAGCGGCTTGCTGAAGAGCTTTTAGAATTTGAAACCAGAGTTGATCAGCTAACCCTTCTCGCCTTTGACAACTACATGAAATGTCGGGAGAAGATTTACGAGATCCGGGCGCAGGAACTGCGGAACCGGTCGGTCGAAGTAATGGAGAGAATTCAACGGAGGGAGATAAGACGGGAAAAGATCCCGGGTATTCCAAAAGGCGCTGGAGAGCAAGAGGAATGAAGCGGGAGGGGGGAATATGAATCTCGGGTTCGCTCTTTTGGCGGTGGCCATTCTGGTTTTGATCGCCGTCCTGGGAGTGGGCCTCGCCGGGTTATATACGATCTTCGGAGTTGTCATTCCCTATGCCGCCTTTGCCATCTTCCTGGGGGGCGTCGTCTATCGCGTTTTGCGGTGGGCCGGGGCACCGGTTCCTTTCCGGATTCCTACAACCTGCGGGCAGCAGAAGTCTCTTCGATGGATCAAGCATAACCCTCTCGAAAGCCCCCAAAATACAGCCGGCGTCGTCGGCCGGATGGCCCTTGAGGTCCTCCTGTTCCGTTCTCTCTTCCGAAATACAAAGATGGAATTGAGGGGAGAAAGGCCTCTTTATGGGGGAGCGAAGTGGCTCTGGCTGGCCGGATTGGTTTTCCACTGGTCCCTTCTCTTCATTATCCTGCGGCATTTGAGGTTCTTCCTCGAGCCGGTCCCGCAGCTGGTGAATATGCTGGCCAACCTCGACGGGTTTTTTGAAATCGGCGTGCCGACGCTCTATCTTACCGACGTCTCCATTTTGCTCGGCGTTTCCTACCTTTTCTTGCGCAGAGTAATCATTCCGCAGATGCGTTACCTTTCCCTTCCGTCGGACTATTTCCCCTTATTTTTAATTCTGGGTGTGGTTCTGTCCGGCGTTCTCACGCGCTATTTTTATAAGGTGGATCTTTTGGGAGTGAAGGAGTTCTCTCTTGGCTGGGTGCGCTTTCATCCGGTCGCTACAGAAGGGATCGGTCTTTTTTTCTATGTTCATCTTTTCCTGGTCAGCGTTCTTTTGGCCTATTTACCCATGAGCAAGCTGATGCACATGGGGGGGGTTTTCCTGAGCCCCACGAGGAATTTGGCCAATAACAGCCGCATGCGGAGACATATCAACCCCTGGAACTACCCGGTCAAGGTCCATACCTACGAGGAGTACGAGGATGAATTCCGGGAAAAGATGAAGGCGGCCGGATTGCCCGTGGAAAAGGAGTAAAAGTGTCCCTGGCGAAGGTCCCCAAATCCGATGAACTGGTGAAAATCAGTTACCACCCTCCCCGAAAAGGATGGATGAATACGCCGGTTACTTTCCGGCCGGGCACCTGGTGCTACGGTGCAGCCCCCAAGAATCTTAGGTCTCTCGGTTTGCCCACCCCAAGAGAATGGCAGCCCACGGATGAAGATTGGAAGCTGCCGGAAAACTGGAAGGAGATCATTCTTAGGGGATTCAAAGAGCGCCTGGAACGGTTCCGGTCTTTCCGGCTCTTCCTGGATATCTGCGTCCGGTGTGGGGCCTGCGCGGACAAATGCCATTTCTTCATCGGCTCCGGAGACCCCAAGAATATGCCCGTCCTCCGTGCGGAACTCCTCCGGTCGATCTACCGGAGGTATTTCACAACTTCCGGAAAGCTTTTGGGGAAGCTGGCCGGCGCCCGGGAGCTCACCCCCAGCGTACTTAAAGAGTGGTTTTATTATTTTTACCAGTGCACGGAATGCCGCCGGTGTTCGGCCTTCTGCCCTTACGGGATCGATCAGGCTGAAATCACCATGATGGGCAGGGAGCTTCTTAACCTGGTGGGCTGTAACATCAACTGGGTTATCGAGCCAGCGGCGAATTGCTTCCGGACGGGAAATCACCTGGGCATCCAACCCCACGGGGTCAAGGATTCGCTGGATTTCCTCGCGGGGGATGTCGAGGAACGAACGGGGGTCAAAGTGGAGGTACCCATCAATCGCAAGGGTGCCGAGATCCTCTTTGTCTCCCCTTCGGGAGACTACTTCGCCGACCCGGGGACGTACACCTGCATGGGTTATCTCATGCTCTTCCACGAGATCGGTCTCGATTACACCTGGAGCACCTACGCTTCGGAGGGGGGGAATTTTGGCCTTTTCACTTCTCACGAGATGATCAAGAGGCTGAACGCCAAAATCTACGCCGAAGCGAAGCGGCTGGGAGTCAAATGGATTCTGGGCGGAGAGTGCGGCCACATGTGGCGGGTTTTGCACCAGTACATGGACACCATGAACGGCCCGGCTGATTTTCTGGAGGAGCCGGTCTCGCCGATTACGGGGACGAAGTTTGCGAATGCCACATCCACCAAGATGGTTCATATCACGGAGTTTACCGCCGACCTGATCCAACACGATAAATTGAAGCTGGACCCCCGCCGGAATGACCACCTGAGGGTGACCTTCCACGACTCCTGCAACCCTTCGCGGGCCATGGGTCTTTTTGAGGAGCCCCGCTACGTCATCAAGAACGTGTGCCAGAATTTTTACGAGATGCCGGAGAATACCATCCGGGAGCAGACCTTCTGCTGCGGAGGAGGGGCCGGCCTGGGTACGGACGAAAACATGGAGATGAGGCTCCGGGGAGGACTTCCCCGGGCCAACGCCGTCAAGTATGTTCACGAGAAGCACGGAGTAAACCGGGTGGCCTGCATTTGCGCCATTGACCGGGCAACCCT
>Ga0315288_10008229_pt1 | contig 13169 bp, 9 predicted proteins | sample YL17G11_20_MG_FD_203454 | JGI IMG/M metagenome (GOLD analysis project Ga0315288, IMG submission 203454) | Sediment microbial communities from Yellowstone Lake, YNP, Wyoming, USA - YL17G11_20 | ecosystem: Environmental > Aquatic > Freshwater > Lake > Sediment | place: USA: Wyoming | collected...
GCCTGTACGAGGCGCTGCGGCAGCGGCGCCGCGGCGAAGAAGGCGGCTAGCGGGGGGTCTTCTCGTCCTGGGTCGCGGGTGCGCGAGGGGGCGTCGCCGGGGGCAGCGGGGAAGTCCGGGAGGCGCCCCTGGGAATCCCGAAGGTGAACGTGGTCCCCTCCCCCACCCGGCTCTCCACCCGGATGTCGCAGCCGTGCATGGAGAGAATCTCCCGCACGATGGAGAGCCCGATCCCCGTGCCTTCGTACTTCTTGCGGGACGAGGAGTCCACCTGGTAGAACCGATCGAAGATCCGCCCCTGGGCCTCGGGCGGGATTCCGATGCCCGTGTCCTGAACCTCCACCTCGAGCATTCCCCGTGCGCCGGCCTTCACCCGGAGGGTGATCCGTCCCCCCTCCCGGTTGAACTTGATGGCGTTGGAGAGCAGGTTGAGGAAGACCTGGGAGATCTTCGCCCGATCCGCCTTCACCATCAGGTCGTCGGTCTCGTACTCGGTTGTGACGTAGATCCCCCGGCTCCGGATCTTCTCCCGGACCAGCTCGATGACCTCGTCCACGACCTGCCAGAGAGGGAACTCCTCCAGCTGGAGCGAGGCCTCTCCCCTCTCCATCCGGGAGAAGTCCAGGAGGTTGTCGATCATCTCCACCAGCCGGTCGATGTTGCGCAGGGCGACGGTGAGCCCCTTCTCCTGCTCCGGAGTGAGGGGCCCTATTTTCCGCTTGAGGATCATCTCCGTGTAGCCCTTGATGAGGACCAGCGGCGTCTGCAGCTCGTGGGAGACGTTGGCCAGCAGGCTCGATTTCATCTCGTCGAGGGACCGCAACTCCTGGTTCAGCTTCTCCAGCTGGGAGTTGCGGTTCGCCAGGTCCTCCCGCGCCGCCCGCAGCTCCGTCACGGCGGCCTGGAGCTCCTTCTCCGACGCCAGCAGGGCCTGGTGGCTTTCGCGGAGGGAGTCCTCCGCGCGGCGGCGCTCGGTGATGTCCCGGAACGAGTAGACCCTGCCGGTGACTTCCCCCTGCGGATTCCGGTACGGGCCGTGGGTAAGCTCGAGAACGCGGCGTCCGGGTCCGGCCAGCTCCAGGGCGAGGGTGCGCGCCTCTCCGTCTTCCGAGGAGACCTCCTGGATCGCCCGGAGCGTGTCGGGCCGGAGACAGATCTTCGCCAGCTCCTGGTGGAACCGTTCCTCGCTCCAGTCCATCGCCTCCTCGCCCCGGAACCCCAGCAATTGCTCAAGCCGGGGATTGACGAGGATGGGGCCGCGTCGGTGGCCGCGGGTCTCCACTACGACGATCCCGTCGGAGGTGGAATCCAGGGTCGTGTCCAGGAGGGCGCGGTTGGCGCTCAGCTCCCTCTCGAACCTGCGCCGCTCCGTCTCGTCCCGGAGGGTGCCCAGAAGGGCCGGAGCGCCCTGGTGCTCGATACGGGAGAAGAACGCGCGGGCCTCCACCGGCACGGCGCTTCCCGTCCGGTGGAGGTGCAGGTCGAATTCCCCCGGTTCATCGCCCGATAGAATCTTCTCCAGGCGGCTCAGCGTGAGGAGAAGATCCTCGGCGAGAAGGAATTCCTTGAAAGGAAGTCCCATCAGGTCTCCGGCTGGATGTCCGAGCATCTTCGAGACGTTCCGGTTGGCCGCGACGATCCTGCCGCCCTGGAGGACGACGACTCCATCGCTCAGGCCCTCCACCAGGCTGCGGTGCCGCTCCTCCGCCTCCTGGAGCCGCCGCTCGACGGCTCCCTGCTCGGTCAGATCCCGCAGCACGCTGACGAATCCCGATGCCCCCCCGGGAAGAGCGACTTCCGCCACCGAGAGAGAGGCGGAGAAAGCGCTCCGGTCCTTGCGGAGGAGATGGACCCTCTGCACGAGGCCCGATTCGCGCAGGGACCGCCGGGCAAGCATGGGCACGATCCGGTTCCAGTCCTCTTCCGGGAAAAGGACCTCCACGCTGCGGCCCACGAGCTCCCCGGCCGAGTACCCCAGTAGGGATGCGGCCCCGGCGCTCAGGAAGGTGATGTGTCCTTCCCGGTCGGTGGCCACCACGCCCTGGTCGCGGGCGGCGTCCAGGAATGCCCGGGCCTCGTCCCGCTGCCTCTCCAGAGATCCGATCCGCTGACGCAGCTCTGCCAGGAGATTGTTCAGGCCCGCCACCAGCTCCCGGGCCTCTTCCGCAATGTCCATCGGGAGCTGCCGGACAGGTCCCGTCTGGCGAATCTCCTCCACACCCTGGACAAGCCGCCGGAGGGTCAGGTGAAGGGAACGGCGCAGGAGGGGGATGATGATGAGGAGAATCGCGACCAGGGTGAGCGCGAAGAAGCTCAGCGCGAGCAGGAGGCGGCCGAGGGGATCTCCCATGAGGCCCGTGAGGGCCTCGTCCCACCGGCTCAACCCCTGCCCAGCCGCCGTCCAGAGCGCCATGACCATTCGGCTCCACTCTCCCGTGGAACGGTCCGCCGGGGCCGACTCTCAGGAGGAGATCAGTGCCCCTCGTGGGGCTTCCCTCGCCCGGAGGGTAGATGGGGCGCGGGGGCGCCGAAGAAGAAGCCCTGCCCCAGCCGGACCCCGAAGCCCCGCACCGCCTCGAACTCCTCCTCCGACTCGATTCCCTCGGCGATGACCTTCGCGCCGATCCTCTCTCCGATCTGAAGGATGGAGGACACGATTTCCTGCTTGATGAGGTTCTGGTGGATTCCCTGCACCAGGGAGAGGTCGATCTTCAGGAACTCCGGGCGGACTTCGGAAATGGTCTGGAGGCTCGAGTAGCCGGTGCCCACGTCGTCGATGGCCACCTGGAAGCCGTGGTCCCGGATCCTCTCCAGGCGGCGGCCGAAGGTCTCGAAGTCATCGATCCCGTCGCGCTCGGTGATTTCCAGCACCACGCTGGCCGCCTCGAGCTTCCCGCCGAGGCGCAGGTCCCGGGCGTGGTCCTCGGCGAACCGGGGGTCCGCGAGGGTGGCGGGCAACGAGTTCAGGAAGAGCTTCTTGCCGGAGTCCATTCCCCGGGCCGCGTGGAGGGCCCGCCGCCGGCAGACCGAGTCCAGAAGCGACGAGATCCTCATGCGGCTCGAGTGACCGAACATGGCCCGGGGGGTCTCGAACTTGGTGCCCCGGGGCCCCCTGGCAAGGGCTTCGTATCCGAAGACATCCCCGGAGTTCAGGTCCATGATCGGCTGAAAGTGGGTCTCCACCAGGCCGGCGCGGATGATCTGGCGGAGCTCGGCGCCGCTGCGCAGCTCCTCCCGCTGGGCGGCCTTCACGGCCATCAGGCGGGCTTCTTCGATGGCGCGGTATACCAGGCGCTCGATCCGGAAGACCGGCTCGCACCTCAGCAGCGAGTAGCCGGCGCTGATCTCCAGCTCCGGGAGGAGGTCCCGGGAAACAGCGGTGGACAGGGCCTCCGCCAGGCGCCGGCGGATACCTCCCGCCATGGCTTCCAGCTCGGCCAGGTTCGGCTCTGTTCCCAGAAACGTCTCCGGGACGAAGAGAATGAAGCTGGCGCCGTGCACTCCCGATAGGGAAAGAAGCCCGCTGGCGGGATAGGCCGTTCCGCGCAGGGCACGGAGTTCCCGGGACATGCCTCCCAGGATCGCGTCGAAGGCCTGCCATCCGCAGAGCCATTCCACCCTCTCGAAGTCGAACACCTCCAGGTACACCAGCCCCAGCCCGGGTCTGCATTCCACCATCCGCTGCAGGTCGTCGAAGTGGTAGGGGAAGGCGTAAAGCCCCGTGTTCCGGTCGAACAGGGCGCTCTTCAGCTCCAGGAAGGAAGCGCGGAGGTCGCCGTCCCCGGAGCGGGTGGCGTGATCGGGCATCTCAGTGGCCTCCGCTCTCGGAGAGTCTGTGGAAAATCCGGTCCACCCTCTCCAGAAGTTCGTCGTAGGAGAAAGGCTTGGTGATGTAATCGAACGCCCCCTCCTTCAGCCCGTGCACCTTGTCGCGCAACTCGAACTTGATGGAGAACATGGCCACGGGGATGCCCTGGGTCTCCTCGTCCACCTTGAGCAGCTTGAGGATCTCCCAGCCGTCCATCCCCGGCATGTTGATGTCCAGCAGGATGAGGTCCGGCTGCGCCGAGGAGACCGATTTCAGGGCCTCCTCACCGGAAAGCGCACGGATGACCTGGTACCCGCCGCTCTCCAGGATCAAGCGGGTCATCTCGACGATTTCCTCGTCGTCGTCCACCACCATGACCCGGCGGGCCTGGCATCTCTCTGTCAAGAGGCGGCCCCCCGCTGTCCCACGAATTCTTCCAATGCCCGGCGCCCCGTCTCGTCCAGGTCCACCAGCCGCACCGCGTTTCCGGCGATCAGGTAGGAGGAGGGATCATCCGGAACCCCGCGAACCACGACGCCCCGGGCCGAAACCACCGAGGCGCCCGCGGGGGCGGGCAGGGTCACGTCCACCTGCACGGACTCCCCTGCCTCCAGCAGCCGGCGGGTGAGGACGAAAAGGCCGCCCGCGCTGACATCCTTGGTCCGGCCCCGCCAGGCGGTGTCCCCGGAGCGAATCTCCACCGGAAGGGAGGCCGGGACGCGATGCTGGATCCGGTGGCTCACCCGGGCGAGGGAGGAGATGGCCTCGAGCAGGACATGGGGATCTACGGGTGAGTCGATGACCCGCTCGCAGGGCGGGGACGGCGCGACCTTCGCGGCGTCCCGGGGCCGAATGAGAATAACCGGAATCCTCGACGTCTCCGGGTCCTCCTTCAACCTGCGGGCGCAGGGGATCCCGCACTCTCCTCCATGGCCCCCGGAGTGGAGAAGCACCAGGTCGGGGCGGGATAGGCGGGCCTTCTGCAAGAGGTCGTGGGGAGTGCGGGCGAGAAGAAGATCGAAGCCGGCGCGTCGCAGAAAGGAGCGCTCCAGCTTGAGGAGAAGCTCGGCTTCGTCGACGATGAGGATCTTCGTCATCGAGCCCGTCCCGGCCGCGAGTCCGGACCTCGCGGGCCGCTGAGTCGCATCGCCGGCACGAAGCGAGTGGAGAGAGGAAAGCAACCCGGTCGGCAGAAAGTTAGCACAGCCATCTTCGGGGAATCAAGCCCCGCAAGGAGTTCAGCCGACCCGGGCCTTCCGGGGTTCCTCCACCTGCCCCGCCTCCTGCGACGCCTCCACCCCCGGGATTCCTTCTCCGCCGGCGAGGAGGCCATTCCGCTTGAGCGGGATGCCCAGACGCTTCATCTTCTCGATGAGCGTGGTCCTCTTGATCTTGAGCAGCTCCGCGGCCCGGGTCTTGACCCATCCGGAGTTCTCCAGGGCCTGCAGGAGCATCTTCTCTTCGTACTCCGCCATCACGGCGTCCAGGGAAACCCCCTCCCCTCCCACCCGGATCAGGGGGAGCGGAGTCGCGACCGATTCCTGGATCTCCCGGGGAAGGTCCTCCAGCGTCAGCTCCTCCCGTCCCCGGCAGAGGGCCACGGCCCGCTCCACCACGTTCTCCAGCTGCCTGACGTTGCCCGGCCACGGGAACTCGCCCAGCGCCCGCATGGCCTCCGAGGTGAACCGCGGGACGGGCATCCCCATCTCGCGGCCGTACTTGTGAAGGAAGTGGTTGACCAGAAGCGGAATGTCTTCGGTGCGCTCTCGGAGATCGGGAAGGTGGATCTGGATCACGTTGAGCCTGTAGAAGAGATCCTCGCGGAATTTCCCCTCGGCCACCAGGCGCTCGAGGTCCTCGCGGCTGGCCCCGATCACCCGCGCGTCCACGGGGATCTTCTCCTTGGCGCCCAGCGGAAAGACCTCCCTGTCCACCAGGACTCTCAGGATCTTTGCCTGGAGTCCCGGGCTGAGGGCCCCCACGTCGTCGAGAAAGAGGGTTCCCCCGCCGGCCATCTCGATGCGTCCCTGCCTGTCGGCCGCCGCGTCGGGAAAGGCCCCCTTCACGTGCCCGAAGAGATCGTCCTCCAGGAGGCCCTCCGGTATGCCGCTGCAGGCCACCGAGACGAAGGGCTGATCCTTGCGGTCGCCGTTGAAATGGAGGGCGCGGGCCACCAGCTCCTTGCCCGTGCCCACCGAGCCGGTGATCAGCACGGTGCTCCTCGTGGAAGCCACCTGCTCGATGAGGGAAAGGACTTTCTTCATGGCCGGGCTGTTTCCGGCCAGGCTGCTGATGCCGAAATGGCTCTCAATCTGGCGGCGGAGGAAGAGATTCTCCCTCCGGAGCCGGCTCCGTTCCAGGGCCTTCGCCACCACCAGCTCCACTTCCTCCATCCGGAAGGGCTTGACCACGTAGTCGAAGGCTCCCATCTTCATGGCCTTGATGGCAGTCTCCACCGACGCGTAGCCGGTGATCATGATGACGGAGAGTTCCGGATGGTGCCGCTGGACCTCCTGCAGCACCTCCATCCCATCCATGCGGGGAAGGACCATGTCCAGGATCAGGAGGTCGCAGCCGGTCTCCCGGATGGTGCCCAGGGCCTTCTCGCCGCTCTCGGCGGCATGAACCCCGTAGCCCATCCCGGCAAGGGACTCGCTCAGGACCTGCCGGACGCCCGGGTCGTCATCAATAACCAGGATTTTCTCCTTCACAGCGGCATCCTCCTTCACTCCCCGTGATCTGCCCGCGCAGCGGTTCGGTGTCGAGGGTGGGAAAGGCAAGAGGTGTGCCAGGGGAACTCTCTGGAGTGGCTCCGGCCAACCGGCTCAGACGGAAGGAATTAGAGAATAGCGGTGGAAGATGGTGTCAAGGCAGTGACGTGAAATGTCAGGTGTCCTACGAATTAACGTCAGGGGGTTGACTGAAAACCGGGATCCTCAGGCCTGGGATTCGCCCCGGAGACCGTTCCCTTGAGGACCGCTCCCGCCTCCACCCTCAGGCGGCGGGCCCGGATCCGCCCCTCCAGGATTCCGGTGGCGCGCACCGCCAGCGTCCCCAGCACCTGGAGATCGCCCTGCACCGAGCCTCCGATCAGGGCTTCGGTGGCGCGGGTCTCCGCATCGAGCACGCCGCCCGCTTCGACGGTGAGACGGTCCTCGATTCCCACCGTCCCCTGGACCTGGCCGCGGATGACCAGAGGTCCCCTGCCCCGCATCTCGCCGCGGAACCGGGTGTTCCGTCCGATGATGCTGGGAACCGGCGCGACCCCGTTCATCACGGAGAGCCGCGAGGAGCCGGAAGCGTCGGCTCCCGGGATGAGGGGATCTTTTAGTCGTTTCCTGAAGAACATCGGGCCGGCTCTTCCAGGATAGGGTCAGACGCCTCGAAGGAGGGGGAATATGGAGCGGGCAACGGGGATCGAACCCGCGACTTCAAGCTTGGGAAGCTTGCACTCTACCAACTGAGCTATGCCCGCCCGCTTCGTAAGCCGCGGGAAAATATAACCCTCCCCGTCGGCACCTGTCAATGGGCGGAGCCGATGAACCCTCCTCCCAGAACTTCGTCCTCCCGGTAGAAGACCGCGGCCTGCCCCGGTGTCACGGCGCGCTGGGGAGAGCGGAAGCGGATTCGGACCGAGCCGTTCCCGTCCGGCTCGACGACCGCCTCACCGCCGGGATGGCGGTGGCGGATCTGGACCGCGGCCTCCACGCTCCGGCGGGGCGGCTCCATTCCGATCCAGTTCGGTCGGGGCACGCTGCACGAAGAGCGGTACTGCTCCCCTTCCCGCCCCAGCACCACCTGCCGCTTCTCCCCCCGTATCTCCAGGACGTACCAGGCCTGTTCTCCGGAGAGCCCGAGGCCCCGCCTCTGTCCCACGGTAAAGAGATGAACGCCGTCGTGCGTTCCCAGCACGTGCCCCTCACGATCCACGAATTCCCCCGCCGCCGGCGCTGCGTCTCCGAGCTCGCTCCGGAGGAACCCGCGGTACCCCTCCCGGGAAAGAAAGCAGATGTCCATGCTCTCCGGCTTATGGGCCACCCGGAGGCCGGCCTCCGCCGCCAGCTTCCGCACCTCCTCCTTGGTGAGGTCCCCCACGGGAAAAAGCGCGCGGTCCAGCTGTTCCGGGGTCATCCCGAAGAGAAAGTAGGACTGGTCCTTCTCCCGGTCCTTCCCCCGGAGCAGCCTCGTCCTCCCCGTGGCCGGGTCCCTTCCGAGACGGGCGTAATGGCCCGTGGCCACCTGCCCGCAGCCCAGCCCCTCCGCCCGCCGCATCAGTACGCCGAACTTGATCTCGCTGTTGCAGTGGGCGCACGGGAGCGGGGTTCTCCCCTTGGAGTACTCGGCGACGAAGTCGTCCAGGACCGCGCGCCGAAATTCCTCCTCCATGTTGAGCACATAGAACGGGAATCCGACCTGGTCGGCCACCCGGCGGGCGTCCAGGAAATCCCGGGGCGAGCAGCACCGCCCGAAACGCCCGGGATCGCCCTCGCTCCGGTCATGGAGCTGAAGGGAGAGGCCCACCAGGTCCCTCCCCTGGCCGTGGAGCAGGAGCGCGGCCACCGAGCTGTCGACCCCCCCGCTCATTGCCACCGCGATCCGCCCTTCCGCCACGCCTGCATCCCCCTCCCGGATCATCCGGTTCTTCCCGGTGCGGCGCCCAGCGGGACAGCCGCCCAGCGACCCGCGCCACGGATTCGGGCCACGATTCCGCAGAGGCTCTCCGCGAGCCGAAGCAGGTCCTCTTCCGTGGTCCCCCGCCCCAGGCTGATCCGGAGCGTGGAACGGGCCTCCTCCGGGGAACATCCCATGGCTTCGAGGACGTGGGACGGACGCACGGTCCCCGCCGAGCACGCCGAGCCGGTGGAAATCGCGATCCCTTCCAGGTCCAGCGCCATCACCATCTCCTCCCCCCGGCACCCGGCCACGCCGACGCTCGCCGTGTTGGGAAGGCGGCGGTCGGGGCGGCCGTGAAACCGGAGCCCGGGGATTCTCCCTGAGAGATCCTCTTCCAGCCGATCCCGCAGGGCGCGCAGCCGCGCTCCCTCGGCGGGAAGCTCCAGGACTGCCAGTTCCGCGGCGGCGCCGAATCCGGCCAGGAGAGCGACCGCCTCGGTGCCCGCCCGCCGGTTGCTTTCCTGGCCGCCTCCCCGGAGGAGCGGGACCAGGGTCACCCCTTCCCGGACATACAGGCAACCCACTCCCGGCGGTCCTCCCATCTTGTGCGCCGACAGGGAAAGGAGATCGACGCCGAGGCCTCCCGCCTCCAGCGGCACCTTCCCCGCGCTCTGCACGGCGTCGGTATGGAGAAGGACCCTTCGGGGGCGCAACCCCCGGGCGACCTCGGCCACCGGCTGCAGCGTCCCCACCTCGTTGCTGGAGTGAATCAGGGAGACGAGAATCGTGTCGTCCTGCACCTCCCGGAGAACATCGGCGGGATCGACGACTCCTCCGGCGTCGGGCCGGATTCGCGAGACAGGGTATCCCTCCGTCTCCAGGTGCCGGAGGGGCTCCAGTACCGAGGAGTGCTCGATGGCGGAGACGATGATGTGGCCCGGACCCCTTGCCCGCGCCGCTCCCAGAATGGCCAGATTGTTCGCCTCGGTGCCTCCGCTGGTGAAGACGATCCCCTCGGGGCCGACGCCGAGGAGCGAGGCCACCGACTCCCGGGCCGCCTCCAGGACCACCTTCGAGCGGTGGCCGGAGCGGTGGATGCTGGAGGGGTTCCCGTACCCGTGCTCCAGGACCCGGGAGATGGCCGCGGCGACCTCGGGACGCAGCGGCGAGGAGGCGTTGTAGTCGAGGTAGGTTTCGAGCAAGGTGTCTCCGTAATTATCTGGGGGATCGCAACTTAACACAGGGCCGACAGCGAGTCAACGGGAGGCCGCCCACCTTGATCTTTTGGTACCGTGGTGATAGATTGCAGCGCTTCCGACCCAGCGATGGAAGGGCTCGGCGGGAGCGAGGTGATTCCATCCCCCTGCCGTCGGGTGCCGTGCCCGTCTCCGAGGTAGCCGGTGAAGAGCTCCGCGGAACTCAAGCAGACCGTCAATCTGCCCCGCACCGATTTCCCCATGAAGGCCAATCTGCCGGACCGAGAGCCGCGCTGGCTCACCCGCTGGGAGAGATTCGATCTCTACGCACGCATCCGCGACGCCCGGCGGGGGCGCCCGCGGTACCTGCTGCACGACGGCCCTCCCTATGCCAACGGGAACATCCACCTGGGACAGGCCCTCAACAAGATCCTGAAGGACTTCGTCGTGAAGTCCCGCAACATGATGGGCCTCGACGCCACCTACCGGCCGGGCTGGGACTGCCATGGTCTTCCCATCGAGCACCGGATCGACCGGGAGCTGGGAAGCCGGAAGAGGGAGATGCGCTCCCTGGACATCCGGAAGGCCTGCAGGGCCTATGCGGAGAAGTACATCGACATCCAGCGGGAAGAGTTCAAACGCCTCGGTGTTCTGGGGGAATGGGACCGCCCCTACCTGACCCTGGATCCGGCCTACGAGGCAGTCATCATCGAGCACATCGGGAAGTTCTTCGTCACCGACGCGGCCTACTACGGGAAGAAGCCGGTCCACTGGTGCGCCCACTGCCAGACGGCCCTGGCCGAGGCGGAGGTGGAGTATGAGGACCACTCCTCCCCTTCCGTGTATGTGCGCTTCGAGCTGGTTTCCTGGAAGCTGAGGGATCGCTTCCCCGCCTTGGGGGATCGAAAGGTCTCCGTGGTGATCTGGACCACGACCCCCTGGACCCTTCCGGCGAACCTGGCCATCGCTTTTCACCCCCATTTCGTCTACGAATTGGTGGACACCGGGCAGGAGGTTCTTCTCATGGCCCGGGACCGGGTGCCGGAGGTGGCCGCGGCCTGTGGTCTGCGGGTGGTGGGCTCCCTGGGAAGGCTGGAGGGCCGCGAACTGGAAAGATCCGGAACGGCCACGCGACCCTATCCCCAGGACGATCGCCCCCATTCCGAGTTGATCCTCGGAGAGCATGTCACCCTAGATCAGGGAACGGGCTGCGTCCACACCGCCCCGGGCCATGGCCAGGAGGACTTCGACGTGGGGGCCCGCTACCATCTTCCGCCCTACACGCCGGTGGACGACGAGGGGCGGTTTGTCCGGTCCTCGTTCCGCTCGTCGGAGCCGTACGCTCAGGCCCTGGGCGGAGAGCGGGTCTGGGACGCCAATGCCTGGATTCTGGAGGATCTCCGGCGACGGGGACTTCTGCTCCACCAGGAGACCCTGCGGCACTCCTATCCCCACTGCTGGAGATGCCGGAACCCCGTGCTGTTCCGGGCCACGGACCAGTGGTTCATCTCCATGGACGCGACGGGGCTGAGAAGGCAGGCCCTGGCAGAGATCGAGCGGGTCCGGTGGATTCCCGAGGCGGGCCGCGTGCGGATCTCCAACATGGTCGAGAACCGTCCCGACTGGTGCATCTCCCGGCAGCGCACCTGGGGCGTGCCGATTCCGGTCTTCGCCTGCACGAAGTGCTTCCCCGGAAATCCCCGGGCCTTCGTGCGGGACGCCGCCAGCTTCGCCCAGATCTCCCGGGTGTTCCGGGAGGAGGGTTCTGACAGCTGGTTCCGGGAGTACGCCGACCCCCAGGAGATGCTGGATCGGTTTCTCCCGGCCGGCACCGCCTGCCCCTCGTGCCGGCGGCGCGAGCATCTCCGCCCCCAGCGCTACATCGTGGATGTCTGGTTCGAGTCGGGGGTCTCCAGCTTCGCGGCACTCGCCCCCGGCGAGTGGCCCGCCGACCTCTACCTGGAGGGGACCGACCAGTACCGGGGCTGGTTCCAGTCATCCCTGCTGGTCGGGGCCCATGCGACCGGCACAGCTCCCTACCGCGCCGTGGTCACCCACGGATTCACCCTGGATGGCGACGGCCGGAAGATGTCCAAGTCCCAGGGGAACGTCGTTTCCCCCCAGCACATCCTCAAGAAATACGGCGCGGACATCCTGAGACTCTGGGTCTGCATGGTGGACTACCTCGACGACATGAAAATGTCCGAGGAGATCTTGTCCCGGAGCGTGGAGACCTACCGCAAGATCCGGAACACAGGGAGGTTCCTCCTGGGTAATCTCTATGATTTTGATCCGGACCGTGACGCCGTCTCTCCGGAACGACTGCTGGAGATTGACCGCTGGGTCCTGCACCAGACCAACCTGGTGCTGGAGCGCACCCGCTCCGCCTACCAGGCGTATGAGTTCCACAAGGTCTACCACGCCTTGAACCACTTCTGCGCCGTGACCCTGAGCGCCTTCTACCTGGACATTCTCAAGGACCGTCTTTACACCTCCAGCCCCGCCTCCCCCGGCCGGCGCTCGGCCCAGACCGCCCTCCACCGGATCCTGGACGTGCTCTGCCGTCTTCTGGCTCCCGTGCTCAGCTTCACCGCCGAGGAGCTCTGGCAGCACCTCCGAAGCCGCGGGGAGCCGGAGACCCTTTCCGAATCGGTGCACCTCGAGGAGTTCCCCGCCCCCGTTCAGCTCCCCAGGGAGACGGATCTTCTGGACCGCTGGGAGCGCCTGGCGGAGGTCCGCGAGGAGGTCCTCAAGTGTCTGGAGGTGGCCCGCGGCGAGATGGGAATCGGGAACTCGTTGGAGGCCGCGGTCACCCTGCAGGCGGAGGGGGATCTCGCCGCCCTGCTTGAGAAGCACCGCGCCGAACTGCCATCCCTCTTCATCGTCTCCCGGGTCGATCTGGGGGAGGCGGGGGCGGGCGCGCGCGCGGCGGAGCAGGTGGCCGGACTGCGCATCGGGGTTCGGTGCGCGCCCGGCGAGAAGTGCGACCGCTGCTGGAACTACACCCAGGACCGGAGCCGGGACGGAGATTTCGGGGACCTCTGCGGGCGTTGCGTCGCGGCCGTCCGGGAGATCCGGAGCCGGCGGCCCGCATGAGCCCCTTCCGGCCTCTTGTGGTGCGGCTGCTCTATTTCGCGCTGAGCCTGTTTCTCTTCGGAATGGACCGGGGCACGAAGGCGCTGGTAGTCCGGCGGCTCCCCCTCTACGAGTCGGTGCCGGTGGTGAAGGGGTTCTTTCACATCACCCACGTCGCCAACACCGGCGCGCTCTTCGGGCTCCTGGCGGGGATCGCATCGCCCCTGCGGGGACTGGTCTTCATCACCGTGCCCGTCCTCGCCATCGCCCTCATCCTGTTCTTCCAGATCCGCTCGCGAGAGGGGGACCTTCTCACCCAGCTGGGGCTCTCGCTGATCCTGGGAGGAGCGCTGGGAAACCTCTACGATCGCATCCGCTTCGGGCACGTGGTGGATTTTCTGGACTTCTCCGTGGCGGGCCACCACTGGCCCGCCTTCAATATCGCCGATTCCTGCATCTGCCTCGGCGTTTTCACG
>Ga0315288_10008231_pt1 | contig 13168 bp, 15 predicted proteins | sample YL17G11_20_MG_FD_203454 | JGI IMG/M metagenome (GOLD analysis project Ga0315288, IMG submission 203454) | Sediment microbial communities from Yellowstone Lake, YNP, Wyoming, USA - YL17G11_20 | ecosystem: Environmental > Aquatic > Freshwater > Lake > Sediment | place: USA: Wyoming | collected...
TAATCTGCTTGCGGGGCCACCTTTCCCCACCTAGAATCGTCTCCATGAGTATTTTGCGTGACGGCATGCCAAAGACCGAAGAGCGCGTGCGTCTCCGGCTCATGCTGCGTGGCGCGGTGCAGGGGGTGGGCTTCCGGCCCTTCGTGTACCGTCTGGCAACGGACCTGAAGCTCTTCGGCTGGGTGATGAATTCCCCTCAGGGAGTGCTCATCGAGGTCGAGGGAGACAAGGAGAGCGTCCACGCGTTTCTCCTGCGGGTCGAGATGGAAAAGCCGCCGCGGGCCTCCATCCAGAGCCTCGAATCCTCCTTCCTGGACCCCCTCGGCTTCACGGGATTCACGATCCGGGAGAGCGACGGCAGCGGCGCAACCACCGCCGTGGTGCTCCCGGACATCGCCACGTGCCCGGACTGTCTTCGTGATATCTTCGACCCCCCTGACCGGCGGTACCTGTACCCGTTCACCAACTGCACCAACTGCGGCCCGCGCTTCACGATTATCACCGCGCTTCCCTACGACCGGCCGAACACCACGATGGCCCGGTTCGCCATGTGCGAGGCGTGCCGCCGAGAATACGAGGACCCCGAGAACCGCCGGTTCCACGCCCAGCCGAATGCCTGCCCAGCCTGCGGGCCGCAACTGGCCTTGTGGGACCAAGCGGGGGCCGTCCTCGCCGCGCGACACGAGGCCCTGCTTTCGGCCGCAGCGGCTATCCGGTCCGGAAAGATCGTCGCGCTGAAGGGGCTCGGCGGCTTTCACCTGCTGGTGGATGCAAGAAACCAGGACGCGGCCCTCCGCCTGCGGAAGCGGAAGCACCGCGAGGAGAAGCCGCTCGCCATGATGGTGCCCTCGGTCGAGTCGGCGAAGGCGTACTGCCGGGTCTCCGACCTGGAAGAGCGCCTCCTCCGCTCCCCGGAATCCCCCATCGTGCTTCTCCTCCGCCGTGAATCCGGAGGAGCCCCCTCGGCCGAGGCGGCCGAGCGCCCCGAGGCGATCGCTCCCGCCGTCGCCCCTCGCAACCCCTGCCTCGGAGTGATGCTTCCCTACACCCCCCTGCATCACCTCCTGCTCCGCGAACTGAACTTCCCCGTGGTCGCCACCAGCGGCAACCTGTCGGATGAGCCGATCTGCACGGAGGAGCAGGAGGCGTTAGAGCGGCTCGGCGGCGTGGCCGATTGCTTCCTGGTGCACGATCGCGCTATTGCGCGACACGTGGATGACTCCGTCGTCCGCATCCTGCTAGGGCGCGAACTCATCCTCCGCCGCGCGCGGGGATACGCCCCGCTCCCCATCCACCTCACACGGCGGCTGCCCCCACTCCTGGCCGTGGGGGCGCACTTGAAGAATGCCGTCGCCGCATCCGTCGGCTCTGAGGTCTTCATCAGCCAGCACATCGGCGACCTGGAGACGGCCCAGGCCTTCGACGCCTTTCGCGGCGTGATCGCCAGCCTGGAGGCGCTCTACGACCTCCACCCAGCGGCTCTCGCGGCCGATGCTCATCCCGACTACCTCTCCACTAAATTCGCCCTTGGTACCGGGCTGCCCGTCATCCGGGTCCAGCACCATCACGCGCACGTCCTGTCCTGCATGGCTGAGAATGCCCTGGAGGGCCCGTGCCTGGGCGTCGCCTGGGACGGGACCGGCTACGGCCTCGACGGCACGGTGTGGGGCGGCGAATTCCTTCGGCCGACGGCCACGGGAATCCAGCGCGTGGCGCACCTCCGCACCTTTCGCCTCCCCGGGGGGGAGCGGGCCGTCAAAGAGCCGCGGCGCGCGGCCATCGGCCTCCTCCACGAGCTATTCGGGGAGGCCCTCTTTGCCATGGAGGAGCTGGCGCCGGTGCGGGCCTTCTCGCTCAGGGAACGAAGGATCCTCCAGGGCATGCTCGCGAAGCAGATCAACGCCCCCTTGACCTCGGCCGTGGGTCGCCTCTTCGATGCGGTTGCCGCCATCCTGGCACTCCATCTGGGCCCGCAGTTCGAGGGCCAAGCCGCCATGGAGCTGGAATGGGCGCGGAGCGGACTCGAGACGGACGAAGCCTATCCCGTCCGTCTGACAGAAGAGCAGTCCACGCTCATCCTGGATTGGGAGCCGCTGGTCCGAGGGATCCTGTCCGACGCGCGGGACGACGTCCCCGTGGCCCGGATCTCCGTCTTATTTCACAACGCCCTCGTCGAGGGCATCCTCGCGGTGGCGGGGCGCATCGGGGAGGAACGCGTCGTGCTCACGGGCGGATGTTTCCAGAACCGCTATCTCACCGAAGGTACCGTGCGTCGCCTGCGGGCGGAAGGCTTCCGCCCCTACTGGCACCAGCGCGTCCCGCCCAATGACGGGGGCATCGCCCTGGGGCAGGTCGTGGCGGCATCCCGCACAGTGGAGGAAGGCCGATGTGTCTAGCCGTTCCGGGAAGGCTGTTGAGCATCATGGGCGAGGACCCGCTCATGCGAACGGGCAAGGTGAGCTTCGGCGGGATCCTGAAAGAGGTGAATCTCGCCTGCGTCCCCGAGGTGAAGATCGGCGACTACGTCATCGTGCACGCCGGGCTGGCCATCAGCATCCTGGACGAGGAGGAGGCCGCCCGCACCCTGGAGTACCTGCAGCAGATCGAGGAGATGGGTCAAAGCACACAAGGGTCCGCATGAAGTTCATCGACGAGTACCGCGACGCCGTCGCCGCGAAGCGATATGCGGAGGCCATCGCGCGCGCCACGACCCGGCCGTGGACCATCATGGAGGTGTGCGGCGGGCAGACCCATGCCATCGTCAAGTTCGGCGTGGACATGCTCCTGCCCTCGGCCATCACCCTGATTCACGGCCCCGGCTGTCCGGTCTGCGTCACCCCGGTGGAGATGCTGGACAAGGCGATCGAGGTCGCCTCACGCCCCGAGGTGATCTTCTGCTCGTTCGGGGACATGCTCCGGGTCCCCGGCAGCACGCGGGACCTGCTGGCGGTCAAGGCGGCCGGGGGCGATGTCCGGATCGTCTACTCGCCCCTCGACGCCGTCCGCATCGCGCGCGAGCATCCCGACAGGCAGGTGGTCTTTTTCGCGGTGGGCTTCGAGACCACGGCCCCCGCCAACGCCATGGCGGTCGTTCACGCCAGGCGACAGGGCCTTACCAATTTCTCGATGCTGGTCTCCCACGTCCTGGTCCCCCCCGCCATGGAGGCGATCCTGGCCTCGCCAGGGAACCGCGTGCAGAGCTTCCTGGCGGCGGGGCACGTCTGCACGGTGATGGGCACCACGGAGTACGAGCCCATCGCCCGGATGTACCGGGTCCCCATCGTGGTGACCGGCTTCGAGCCGGTGGACATCCTGCAGGGCATATTCATGTGCGTCAGGCAACTGGAGGAGGGACGCGCCGAGGTCGAGAACCAGTACACCCGCTCCGTCCGGCGCGAGGGGAATCAACCCGCCGTGCGGCTCATCCGTCAGGTCTTCCGGGTCTGCCCCCGCAAGTGGCGCGGGATCGGAGAGATCCCGCGGAGCGGGCTGGGACTTGCCGAAGCCTATGCAGATTTCGACGCGGAGGATCGGTTCGGGGTGGCCGATCGCACGGCGGACGAATCGCCGGACTGCCGGAGCGGCCTCGTCCTCCAGGGAGTGATGAAGCCGCCGGAGTGTCCCGCCTTTGGCACCCGCTGCACGCCCGAGCATCCCCTGGGCGCGACCATGGTCTCCTCCGAGGGCGCGTGCGCGGCCTATTACCACTACCGACGGGAGCGGCTTCCCGAGGCCCTCCCGGTGACGGAGCCATGACCCATGGAGGGCATCCCGGAGTTCTCGCTTAGCTGTCCCATCCCGATCAGCGACTATCCTCACATCCTGCTCGCCCACGGCGGCGGCGGAACCCTCATGCACCAGCTCATCGAGCAGATGTTCGTGCCCGCCTTCCGGAATCCCTTCCTCGACGCGCGGCACGATGGCGCGGTGCTCGCCCCGGACGGCGTCAGGCTGGCCTTCACCACGGATGCCTACGTCGTACGGCCGCTCTTCTTTCCCGGCGGCGACATCGGCAGCCTGGCCGTGAACGGCACCGTCAACGACCTGGCCATGTGCGGCGCCCGCCCGCTCTACCTGAGCGCCGCCTTCATCCTGGAAGAGGGGCTTCCCATGGCCACCCTCTGGCAGGTCGTGCAGTCCATGCGCCGGGCGGCGGACGTCGCAGGCGTGCAGCTCGTGACCGGGGACACAAAGGTGGTGGATCGCGGGAAGGGGGACGGCATCTTCATCACGACGGCGGGCATCGGTGCCATCTCGCACCGCCTCACCATCGCCCCGACGAGCGTCCGCCCCGGCGATGCCGTCCTTCTCAACGGGGACGTGGGACGCCACGGGATCGCCATCATGGCGGTGCGGGAGGGGCTGGACTTCGAGACAACGATCGAGAGCGATTGCGCGCCCCTCGCCGGCCTGGTGGGAAGCCTGCTGGAGGCGGGGATCGAGATTCACTGCCTGCGCGACCTCACCCGCGGCGGGCTGGCGAGCGCCCTGGTCGAGATCGCCGGGGCCGCCCGCCTGCGAATCGCCATCGACGAAGGCCGCATTCCTGTCCGGGAGGATGTGCAGGGGGCCTGCGAGATCCTCGGCTTCGATCCGCTGTACGTGGCCAACGAAGGACGATTCATCTGCATCCTGCCGTCCTCCGAGGTCGAAAGGGCGCTCCGCATCATGCGGGCACACCCGTTGGGCGCCGAGGCCTGCCTCATCGGCCGGGTGACGGGGGATCCTCCCGGCCTCGTGACCATGCGGAGCAGGATCGGGGCCAGCCGCGTCGTGGACATGCTGAGCGGGGAACAGCTGCCGCGGATCTGTTGAGTCCCTGAATCCGTCGTCGGCGCGAAGAGGAGCGCCGTCCGCCTCTGCCTGCTCGCCCACCCGGCGCAAGCAAGCAAAACATATAGTTGCCCTCTCCGTACCCATCAGTTCGTCAGCGGCATTTGGTTGACGCGGCTCCCGCCCGTGGGCCATGCTACCTTGGCGCCTAGGGATCACGTGGTCCCTCGGCTGGAACTGGGTCGCGCCCCTCAACAGCGAACTCCTGCCAGCCGCGTCCATCAGCGATCAATGACCCCGCGGAGTGCCGCCGCCTGCACCGCACGTTGCACGCACCCAGGTCGGTGTCCGTCTAGGCCAGATACGGCGGGGCAGACCGTCAGAAGCCTCTTCAGGTCCGCCCGGACCTCGTCAACTCGCTCCACCGCTCGCGATCCGCTACACCGCGGAAACTCGCCACAGAAACAAGCGAGGCGCTTGGATCGAAGATCGAGGACCGCGGACCGGGGATGGAGTCTGTGGGGTTACCTCTTTGATGTGCAGTTGGGGCCGTCAGGCATTCCGGTGAGATTGTGGGCGGGCCGGTTCGCACCAGGCGAGAAACCGGTGTCATCTGCGTGCTACGTCATGCTAACCCTGGCTGGAACCCGCTTGACGGACCTGGACCCCCGCGATCTCCTCAAGGACCCGCATCGTCGCGATATGGTCCAGATCGCCCAGGCCTTTCGCCAGAGCGGCCGTTTGGATCTGTCCCGCCGCGTCCAGGGTGATCAGGGAGACCCCCAGGCTCCGCCCCGTGGCCAGCGTCACCTTGCCCTTCAGTTGAAGGTCCATGCTCGCCTCGTCGGTTGTGGGAAAGTGCCGGCATTCTCCGAGGGCACGGGAGTCAAGTCAATAGCCGGCACCGTGAACGTTCAACTTCCCTCGCAACGCCGGAAACGATTCCACCGCCGCCCGCTCGTCCGTTCCTTGTGAATCGCGATCATCAGACCTGCGTATCAGCCTTTACCCTGGAGAAGACCGGCGCCGTGTTGACGACCAGGACGATGGCCGCGATGGCCAGCAGCGTCGCGGTGAGAGGGCGGGTATAGAACACGCTCAGCTCACCCCCAGACATCTCGAGCGACTGGCGGAGCGCCTTTTCCATCATGGGGCCGAGTATGAGCGTCAAAGCGAACGGAGCGAGCGGAATGTCGAGCTTCTTGAAGACGTAGCCGAGCAGCCCGAAGGCCAGCATGACGCCGACACCGAAGACGCTGCTGTCCACGCTGTACGCGCCCACCACCGCGAAGCCGAGGATGAGGGCGAAGAGGATGGAGTAGGGGATCTTGAGCACGGCCACCCACATCGGGATGAGCGGCAGGTTCAGGATGAGCAGGATGACGTTCCCAACGACAAAGCTCGCGATCACCGCCCAGACAAAGTCGCTGTGCTCCTGAAACAGCAGCGGACCCGGGAGCAGCCCGTTCATCATCAAGGCGCCCATAAGGATGGCGAGAGTTGGAGAGGCGGGAATGCCAAGCGTGAAGAGCGGGATCATGGCGCCGTTGGCGTAGGCGTTGTTGGCCGTCTCGGGTCCGGCGACGCCCTCGATCATGCCGGTACCGAACTTCTCGGGTGTCTTGGAGACCCGCTTCTCAACGGTGTACGAGATGAAGGTCGGCACCATCGTGCCGATTCCCGGGACGAGGCCCAGGAAGAGGCCGATGCCGGTGCCGCGCAGGACTGACCCGATCGAGCGTCGCACGTCCTCGCGGGTCGGGACGAGCGAGCTCATCTTTGTCTCGAAGACCTGGCGGGCTGGCGATTCGACGTTGAGCAGGATCTCGCTGATGCCGAAGAGGCCCATGACGACCGGCACAATGTCGAGCCCACCGAGCAGTGTGGTGAGGCCGAAGGTGAAGCGCGGAGCGCCCTGGACCGGGTCGATCCCGATCATGGCAATGAGAAGGCCGACGATAGCGGCCATCAGCGCGCGGACGATCGAGCGGCCCGCCAGTCCGGTGACCATCGTAAGCCCTATCAGCATCAGGGCGAAGAACTCCGGCGGCCCGAACCGGAGCGCGAGCGTCGAGAGGGGCAGCGCCACCACCACCAGGGCCGCGACGGCGGCGTTCCCGCCGATGAAGGAGCCGATCGCGGCGATCGTCAGCGCTGCGCCGGCCCGGCCGTTCCTGGCCATCTGATACCCGTCCAGGCAGGTAACGGCGGAGGCAGCCTCGCCGGGTACGTTGATCAGCACCGAGGTAATCGTGCCGCCGTACATCGCGCCGTAATAAATGGCGGCCAGCATGATGATCGCGGGGGTGGGTTCGAGCACGAACGTTACGGGAATCAAGATGGCGGTGGCCGCCGAGGGGCCAATGCCCGGCAAGACGCCGACCAGCGTGCCGAGCAGGCAGCCGATCAGAGCGAAGAGAAGGTTCATGGGCTGGAGCGCGGTGGCGAACCCGTTCAGCAGCAGTTGCAGAGTCTCCATCGTTCCCCCTAGAACCCAAACAGACCAATCGGCAGCGGAATCGCGAGCCAATGGGCGAACACGTAATACACGCCGAAGCTGCCGGCCAGGGCGATGGTCCCGGTCACCAGCGGGTGCTGGCGCCCGAGGGCGGCGAGCAAGAAGAGGTAGAATGCCAGCATGACCAGGCGGAAGCCGAGCGGTTCGATCAGCACGATGACTCCCACGAGCGCGGCCACGACCGCTCCGATACGGAGGTAGCCTTTGCGATCCGCGTAGAAGTCGGCCGGCATCGCTTCGGGCTTGCCAAAGGTCGCCTGCCAGAACATCGCGACCGCCAGGATCGCCAGCAGGATCGACAGCCAGAGCGGGAAGAATCCGGGCCCAGGGCCGAGTGGGGTGTAGTAGCGCAGCCTCAGCGACTCTCGGGCCAAGAAGGCCGCCACGAGCATCGACACCACGCTGGCGATCTGATACCAACGCTTCATGGCCCTCCTCTTATCCGGTCTGGCCTCAACCCGAGGCCATGGACCGGAGGGGCACCTACGCCCCTCCGGTCCACCAGCCTCCGGGAACGGCGCTCCGGGCTACTGCTTCTTGGCCTCGGGGATCAGCGGCTCGACGATCTTCTCAAAATCCCTCCAGTAGGCGGCAAACTCGTCGGGCCCCATGAAGCGGCCGACCAACGCCACTCCGCTGAGCTTCTTCTGCGCCTCCTCGCTGTCCACCGTCTTCCTAATGGCGTTGCCGAGGAGGTCGACGATCGCGCGCGGGGTGCCCTTGGGAACGGAGAGGCCGGTCACGTTGTACCAGGTGTAGTCCTTGTAGCCCTCTTCCTCCAGCGTCTTGACGTCCGGGCAGTACTTGCTCCGCTGCTTGTCCATGACCCCGATGACGCGGACCTTCCCGGCGGCCAGCATGGCGTAGACGCTGCCGACCTTGCCGATGCGCAGGTCGACGTGACCGCCGGCCAGGGCCGTCGTCGCTGGGGCGCCGCCGTCAAAGTGCACTAACTTGAAGTCAGTGCCGGTCTTCCTCTTAAAGTAGAGCGTCGCCATGTGGTCGGAGCCCATCAGCCCGTCCGTGGCGGCCTTCAGCCCCCCCGGGTTCGCCTTGGCGGCATCCACCAGGTCCTTCACGGTGCGATATGGGCTTTGCGCATTGACGACCACCGCACCGACGTCGAGGTTGTGCAGCGCGACCGGCTGCAACTCGCGGATCTGGGGCACTGCCTGACGGTCCGGATCCATGTAGACGGTAAGGGTGCCCGGGAGCGCCGTCATGACAAGGGTGTAGCCATCAGGCTTGGCGAGCGCCCCCTCTGTGAGGCCCGTCTGCGTCGCGGCGCCGGACTTGTTGACCACAACGACGGGCGTGCCGAGCTCCTTCTCGAGTGTGGGCGCGATCAGCCGGGCGGTAATGTCACTGGTACCTCCCGGCGGATTGGGCACGATGATGGTGATCGGCTTGCCCTTCTGAGGGAAGTCGGCCCTGACAGCGCCCGCGAACGCCGACTCGTACGCCGTCACGATCAACGCCAACGCCCACACAATCACTGCGATCTTGACGAGCAGAGTTCTTTTCTTGCTCATGGGTTTCTCCTCCTTTGAAAGATCACCGTTGATGTCCTGCCAGCCGTTTCGCCATCACGTTCAGGCCGTCTAGGCCCTAGGCGCTCGGCGCTCTCCGCACCTCGACCCCGATGATCTCCTCCAGCAGGCGCATCGTGACCGTCTGATCCAGCTCGCCGTACCCCTTGGCGATGGCCGCCGCTTGAAACTGTGCCACGGTTCCCAGCGAGAACATGGGCACCCCCAAGCTCCGGGCAGCGGTCAGGGCTAGCTGGACATCCTTGTGAGAGAGCTTCAGTGGGAAGTTCGCCGAGAAATCACCCGACAGGATTTTCGGAGCGGTGCGCCCGATGAGGGGAGACCGCTCTGTCAGAACCTCAACGACGAGCTGCGGATCCAGGCCGGCCTTTGTCGCCAGCGCCAACCCCTCGACCAAAGAGGTGATGATGCATGCCCCTACGAGGTTTACTGTCAGCTTCATGACCGAGCCGTGCCCCATGGGTCCCACGTGCAGGATCTTCTTGCCCATCGTTTCGAGCAGCGGTCTCGCCTGAGCGAGATCCTCCGGCGTCCCGCCGACCATGATCGTCAGGGTTCCCTGCTCTGCCGCCCCCACGCCCCCCGTCACCGGGGCCTCCAGGTAGCGGACGCCGAGGGACTGCGCCCGGGCGGCCATCGCCTGGCTGGTCCCTGGATCCACCGTGCTCATGTCTATGACCAGGGTTCCGGGGCGACATCCGGCGAAGGCACCGTCGGGCCCCTCGAGGACCGCGGCAAGGGCGGCCGGATCCGAGACCATCGTGATCACCGCGTCCGACCCGGCGGCTGCCTCTCGCGGTGAGACGCACACCGTCGCGCCCAGCTTGCGCACTTCCTCGGTCTTGGCGGCCGTCCGGTTGTAGGCCCGCAGGGAGTACCCCGCCTTGAGGACATTCTTCACCATCCGCCCGCCCATGATGCCGAGACCAATGAAGGCAACCGTCTGGGTCATCTCTCCTCCCTTCTCCCGTCGCGCTAGGAGCTACCGCCCCATGACCAGGTTCGGCAGGACCGTCACCGTTTCGGGGACGTACGTGATCAGGGCCAAGACCCCGATCAGGGCCAGCATGAAGATCGCGCACTCTCTCGTAAGGTCATTGACGGAGACGTTCGCGAGACTCACCATGCGCTCATGGCAGCTTCTTCTGGACGTACGCCGGCGTGCTCTGCCGGCCGCTTTCCAGCAGCGCCAGGTACAACTCCTGGAGCCTGGCCGTCACTGGCCCGGGCTTGCCCGAGCCGATGCGCCGGCCATCCACATCCACCACCGCAAAGATGCCGCCGGCCGTGGAGCACAGAAATACTTCATCGGCATTGTACAGGTCGAACGCGGACAGCTGGCGGGCGACGGTGGCCATGCCGGCCTCGCCGGCCAGCTCGATGACCGTCTGGCGCGTCACGCCGACCAGGATGTCCTCGTCGGGCGTGTAGAGCATACCGCCTTTGACGATGAAGACGTTGTAGCCCGGCGCCTCCGCAACGTAGCCATCCACACTCATCTCGATGGCCTCGTCGAAGCCCGACTCGCGGGCTTCCATGCGCGCCAGAATGTGATTGAGGTAGTTGCAGCTCTTGATTTTGGCGTCCAGGCACTCGGAAGGGATGCGGCGCACCGAGACAATTTTGGCGCGGATGCCTTTCGCACCCTTGTCGCCGCCCAAGATGCTGAGGTAGGGGACGGCGAAGACGATCAGATTGGGTTGGCAGCCGTACGGGTGCATCAGCGGCATGTCGCCGACGCCGCGCGTGGCGATCATCTTGATGTACGCATTTTGCAGCCTGTTGCGCCTGATCAACTCCAGCACCACGTTTGTCAATGCCTCTTTGCTCGACGGGATCTCCAGTTTCAGCGCGTGCGCGGATTCAAAGAACCGGTCGATGTGCTCTCCCAGCTTGAAGACCTTGCCGCCCCACGCACAGCACGTGTCGAAGACGGCGTCGCCATACAGCACGACATGGTCAAACACGGAAACCGTGGCCTCGCTCTCCGGCACGAACTTCCCGCCAATGTAGACGGCTCGATCGGACGCACCGGTGATTGGACTCATGGTGATTCTCTCCTCCAACCAGTTGAAAGCTCACGCTGGAATGCCAATTCCAGCGCATTATTGAACTTTGCAAAACGAATGGAAAGCCGGCCGCTCGACTGCCCCCTCACCCTCCCCTCTCCCCCATTGGGGGAGAGGACAAAGGTGAGGGGGGACAAAAGGCGTGGCCTCGTTCCATTACATATGCAAAGGTCAATAGGTGGCGGAGTTGCCAATCCGCCGCGAGCACTTGGTGATTGGAATTTGCTTTTCGGGCCCGCCGGCCACGACTCCGCCCAGTTTTCCTCGTACTCCCGCGGCGGCCAGCAACCCGCCCCACAGGGCCGCCTCACTTTCCGCCTCTGAGACGACGACGATGACGGAGCCTGGCGCAGCACCCTCGATGGTCTCGACGAACCGGTCCCGTGGCCTCTCCTCGGTTCGGGGGAGCAGTCCAACCGCCTTGCGCCGGACCGTCAGCGCCCGCCCAGCGAGCCGGACCGCCGGGTCGAGCGGCCGGATCCTGGACCCCATGTAGAGCTTGTGTCCCCGCCGCATCAGCACGTCGCACACCGCGCTCGTCGTGGTTTTGTCCAGCAGCTCGCGGATCTCTTGTGACAGCATAGGTAACTCCTGGGAAGGTTGGATGACTCCTCGGGTTGATACTGAACCGGGTACCGATGGCGCCGGGTCAGGCGCGGCATTCATTCCGACGCCTCCTGTCGGTCTCGATCCGCGCCTTCAATACCTCGAGAATGCCGCCAGCCGCGATGATCCTCTGGACTAGGTCGCTATAGGGCTCAATAGCAGCCCGTTTCCCGTTCGTTAGGTTGTCCAGCCGCCAGTTTTCCATGTCGATCTTCAGTTCGTCCCCCTCCTCGACCATCCGGGTGATACCTGGAACCTGGAGCGCATGGAATCCAATTGCTACAGAGTTCCGGAAAAAGAGCCGGGCAATGGATTCGGCGATGACCGCGGCGAACCCTAGGTTCACGAGGACGGTGTTGGCGGGTTCCCGATGGGAACCTAACCCGAAGTTCCGGCCAGCGACCAGGATGTCTCCGGGCCGGATCAGCTTGTAGAGGCCGGGGCGCCAGGCCTCCGATGAGATCTCTCAGGGTCACCCCGTGCTCTTCCGCTCCGTGCCGTCCGCACACACCTTGGTCCGAGGGGTGGATGGATAACGCCTTCGTCGCCATAGTGCCGACTCGACCTGGCCCCCTCTTTGGCCGACCTGTTCATCGTCGGGGCAGCCCCCATCGATTACGGCCCGGAGCTTCTCCTCATGCCCTTCGGATTCCGCCTCGCGGCGAGGCCGCGACCGTCGCGCCCAGCTTGCGCACCTCCTCGGTCTTGGCGGCCGTCCGGTTGTAGGCCCGCAGGGAGTACCCCGCCTTGAGGACATTCTTAGCCATCCGCCCGCCCATGATGCCGAGACCGATGAAGGCCACTACCTGTGCCATGGTCCTCGACCCCTTTCAGGCCTACGCGCGAATCCCGTTGGCCTCCGGCCCTGCGCCCCTACCTCGCGATCACTCCGGCGCTGAGGAATCCACCGTCCACATAGAGGATCTGCCCGGTGATGTAGTCCATATCCGGGGAGACCAGATGCGCCACGGCCGCTGCGCAGTCCTCGGGGCTGGCGAGTCGGCCCATTGGAATCCGCTCCAGGCGCTTGGCGATCGCCGCCGGTGTAACGTTCGCGCGCAGGTATGGGGACTCGACGACTCCCGGCGCCATCACGTTGACCGTGACCCCATGGGGAGCCAGATCAATCGCCATCGCTTTGGCGAGGGCATGCACCGCGCCCTTGGCGGCCGTATACGCCGCAAAGGGAGCCATCATCACCGTGCCGGCGATGGAGCCGATGTGGATGATCCGGCCCCACTTCCGTGGCACCATCTGCCGGGCCGCCGCGAGGCTGCAGTAGAAGTAGCTATCCACGCAGCCCGCGAAGGTCTTCCGCCAGTCCGCGTATGTCGTTTCGAGAAAGGACTGACGGACGCGCCAGGCCGTTCCGTTCACCAGGATGTCCGTGGGGCCGAATCGTTCCGCGACCCTCGCGAAGAATTGCTCTACCGTCTCTGGAGCGGTCAGATCGAGCGCCTCGGCAAAGAACCGCGCCCCGGCGCCCTCCAGGTCCTTCGCGACCCTTTCCACCTTGGCGAGGGTGTTGCCGGTCACGGCGACGGCGGCTCCCTCGGCCGCCAAGCGCAACGCAATGGCCCGTCCGATGTCACTGGTGACGCCGGTAACGACGGCGACCTTCCCTTCGAGTTTCATGGATGACCTCCGACTCT
>Ga0315288_10008233_pt1 | contig 13165 bp, 11 predicted proteins | sample YL17G11_20_MG_FD_203454 | JGI IMG/M metagenome (GOLD analysis project Ga0315288, IMG submission 203454) | Sediment microbial communities from Yellowstone Lake, YNP, Wyoming, USA - YL17G11_20 | ecosystem: Environmental > Aquatic > Freshwater > Lake > Sediment | place: USA: Wyoming | collected...
ACCGGACGCTGCAAGCAAGACTTACGGTGCAGTCGAGCCAACCCTTACCGGCACTATTACCGGTTTCTTGCCGGCTGATGGGGTGACCGCAACTTATACCCGAACTCCAGGCGAGGCTGTCGGCACCTACACCATCAGCGCAGTGCTCAGCCCATCTGAAGTGCTCGGTAACTATGACATCACTTACAACACGGCCGCCTTCACGATCAAACAGAAGGCCGCATCCGTTACACCGAACGCTGCAAGCAAGACCTACGGCGAGATAGACCCAGCCCTTACCGGCACTCTTAGCGGTTTCTTAGAGGCTGATGTGGTGACCGCAACTTATAGCCGCGCTGCAGGAGAGACTGTCGGCGGCAGCCCGTACACCATCAGCGCCACCCTCAGCCCAGCCGGAGTGCTTGGCAACTATGACATTACTTACAACACGGCAGCCTTCACTATCGGCAAGAAGGCCGCATCCGTTACACCGAACGCTGCAGGCAAGACCTACGGCGAGATAGACCCAACCCTAACCGGCACTCTTACCGGTTTCTTGCCGGCTGATGGGGTGACTGCAACTTATACTCGCACCCCAGGCGAGGCTGTCGGTACCTACACCATCAGCGCTACTCTCAGTCCAACCGGAGTGCTGGGCAACTACGCCATTACTTACAACACGGCTGTCTTCACTATCAACAATTACGTATTCGGCGGCTTTGGCCCTCCGCTTATGATCAGCAGAACCAACTACAAGCAGACGAGTACCATTCCGGTGAAGTTCAAGCTCTTCGATAACTCCGGCAATCCAGTAAGCTATGCCGTGGCAAGGCTTACTGTGAACGGTGTAGCAGCAACCTCAAGCGGCGGTTCCAATACGGGCAACCTGTTCCGCTACGATTCAAGCGGGAAGCAATATATCTTCAACCTCACAACGAAGCCGCTTGTAATTGGGGTCAACACTCTGACCGTTACGCTTGATGACGGTAAGACGTACAGCTGGACGATTACACTCAGATAACTTGCTGTAACCAACTAACTAAACCTATATAAAAGAGAGGGGCTGCGAATCCGCAGCCCCTCCTTCTTTCTGGGATTGACAAAGCGATGCGATAACATAGAATAAAAAAGGGAGGATTTAATCCTCCCTTTTGCTATCTTGATAGCTCTAATTGTGACCACTGTTTGTGCGCCTTATGTTTATTCGAACTTGGCCCCGCACTCGCCGCAGAAGCGCGTTCCAGCGGTAGATTAAGGCTCGTTGTCAATGAGATTCTGGCAGAACTCGTATAGGTCAACGCATGTTTCTTTGTAGTAATACTGCTGAGTTTCACCCCTGGCTGCAGTAATCCAGTCGTCGCCAGCATATGTGAGGTAGCCGATAAGGAACTCCTCCCATGCAGTATCACCAGCCAGAGAAACTGTGCCGGCGTTGTAGGTAGCATCAAATTGACCCTGAGTTTTAGGGAAATATATAGCGAGACCGTGTGAACCGGGCCATCTCGTTCCATGTCTTTCGTAAATCACAGCCTCGTCCAGTATAGTGGTAACTGTGCCCGCATAGTTTTTAACGGTCTGGGCGTCTGTTCCATCATAGACGGCCAGGGCTTGTGCTAAATCGTTCAGGCCACTAACCACCGCATCGATCTTGGTGAGGTCAACTGCAGCCATTGTATAGCTTGTCGGTATATATGCGATATAGTAACTTTCTACGATGATTGTCGCCAGCTCGGCGGCGTTTATATCCGGGGTCGCGGTTAATTGTGTGAAGATCGCGTCATATGGCCACCCTGAGGATGGCACCGCATCCTCGGACGCGACCATAACGGATGCATAATCGTGAACCTCATAGGCCACCTCTGTCATGCCCATGAAGCAGGCGTCAAATCCCATTATATCTAACGGTCGCCCTATGAACGCGGATATGTCACCGAGTGCGCTTCGCATCTCCGAGAGATTCAGATTGTCATTGCCTGAAGTTGCATCCCAAGAGCAGCCGCTCCATCCTTTGCCGTGGCTGGAAATGATCAGTGCATATTTTTCTGCCGGGTAGTTGGATGCAGCCCATTCTGCAAAACTGACTAGAGTATCGGGATCGCCCATGTTTACCTCGCCGATACTCATTATCTCGTTGCCGTCGGCAGGGGTCAGTCCTTTAGTTACCAGGAATCGGCGGCAATCGGTCCAGTCGCTGTAGGAGTCGTCATATCCAGGAATGCGGTCGAGTTGAACAACGATATTGATATCCTCGTTTGAACCAATCTCTGCCATTTCCATGAAGTCGTTGATAGCCGTCTCTTCAAGTGTGCTGTCTTCGGCATCGATATAAACTATGAATGTCCACTTGGCAGGTTCAGCAGGGTTATCTGTTAAAGCTGATCCAGCCTTGGCGTTTTCTTGTTCTATTGCGGAAGCAGCAATAGGATTTGCTGCGGCGGCGCTATGGCCAGCCTTATCGGGAAGGCGACTAGATTCGGTGGGGTAAGTAACTATAACAACTCCAACTAATAAAGATATTAAACCTGTTAATACCAGTATAGAGACGTATCTATTGATTGTGTGTCCTTTTCCCCTGGCATTCATTTCTATTAACTCCGTTTACTACTGAGACGATTGTACACCCAAAATAGAACATTGTCAAGTAAAATACTATAATATACATTAAACCATGATAATAAAGGATAAAGAATACTATTAAACAGTGTAAATACACAACAGGGGGAATTATTAAACCATCATAAAAATAGATAAAGAACACTATTAAACACTATAAATACATAACAGGGGCATTAGATGATGGTGTCACAATAGTGGTTTAAGATAGCATCAGTAATTTTAGAAATCATGTAGGTAACTGGAGGTAGTTATAGGATAATATGAATTGACTTGCAGGGTAAACAATGTGATAGTTATTACATAGACGCAGCTGGTTTTTCTATTTGTGAAGTCAATAAAGCATGAAGTCCTGCCCGATAGGAACGTTAAATACTTAAACATTGATGTGTAAGTTCAGATTCGGGGGTTGATCAGGGCTTGGCTAAATAGTAAATTGGAAAGCAACTAGACAAAGTAATTAGATTATTGAAAAGAGGAGGCAAATGATGCGAATACTGAATTTAAAGCATAGTCTGCTACGGAAGAAGGGGGCGAGAATAGCTTTGACGCTGGGTTCAATCCTCGTCATTGTTACAGCTCTTGTTAGCCCTCTTGTTAGCCCTATGGTAGCCTCGGCAGCTGATCCGGTCCAGATAGTCGCATTTGTTAACACACATACTGGAGAAGTGCGAATAGCTGCTGCAGATGACTTTGCAGCCATTAGTAGACTTATGCACTTAGGCAAAAACTGGGTACAAATAGACTTGGGTGCCCAGGGTTTCAAGGGTGATACAGGAACCACTGTTGGTGAGCAAGGACCTGTTGGTGACAAAGGACCTGTTGGTGACCAAGGTCCAGTAGGTCCTCAGGGACCCGCTGGTGCCCAAGGTCCAGTAGGTCCTCAGGGACCCGCTGGTGGTGCTACTGGAGATACCGGTGCTACTGGTGCCACTGGTGCTACTGGAGCTACCGGAGCAGTAGGTCCTGCCGGCCCCGCTGGTGGTCCTCAAGGTCCTAAGGGTGATACTGGTGCCGCTGGCGCAACTGGTCCTGCTGGTGCCACAGGTGCCAAGGGCGACACTGGTGCTGCTGGCGCTGATTCAACCGTACAGGGTCCTAAGGGTGATACCGGCGCTCAGGGAATCCCAGGCGTGAAGGGCGACACTGGCGCTGCTGGCGCTGATTCAACTGTACCCGGTCCTCAGGGCGACAAGGGCGATCAGGGTGACAAGGGTGACACCGGTGGTCAGGGTCCCATTGGTCTAACTGGTGACAAGGGTGACAAGGGTGATAAAGGTGACACCGGTGGTCAGGGTCCCATTGGTCTAACTGGTGACAAGGGTGACAAGGGAGACAAGGGCGATCCTGGTACTCCCGGAACAGTAGTCAATTACAGGGCGGGTACTGCAACCATTATCAAAGATGCCAGTTCTGTCACTGTAACGTTTAGTGCAATGACTGATGCCAATTACAGTGTATCTGCACTCATAAGCAACACTCCAAATCTTGGTGGTAACGGCTATCTCCAAATATCTGCTAAGACTGCAAACCACTTTGTCATTACCTTAAGAGGTGGGAATGGCGGCGCAGCAAAGGCTCCGGATGGTGGAGTCGCATTCGATTGGATAGCTATCGCAAACAATTAGTGTTAACCGGTTTGCAATAGAACAGCATTGACAAGTGGCAGGCTGCACTCCGGCCTGCCACTTCTTTTTTGGTATAATGGCGGAAGTACTTGTAACCTGACGGAGGTTTACGTGAAAGAAAAACACAGCGGCCTGTTGAGTAAGAGTGTATGGATTTTGATATCATGCCTGCTTCTGATCCCCTTGCTGATTAGCGGATGCGGGGGCGGCAGCGAGCAAACGAATATTGTTACAGTAGACAGCGTGAGCACAGCCTCAAACGTATCTATGACCGATGGCGTGTGGGACTGGCAGCAATACGTTCAGCAAGATAGCTTCCCTTCAGGCTACAATGGGACGTTCTGGGTCATGTTCAACTTCAGTAATATACTTCATAAAGATACAGTCAACATCAAAGCCAATATATATATACTGTCCAACGGGGAGACCTGGGATGTGCAGAGCAAGAATGCCAGCATAACGGACACCACGGATAATACACTATGGTGGGGGGGCCTTTTCGATATCAGCAGTTATCCGGATGGAGATTATTCAGTGATTGTGAATATAACTGATCTAATAGCGGGAACATCGGCCGCAAAAGCGGCATATTTTGAAATCGGCGCGGCCCCTTAAACTGGATCAGTGATACTGGGGAATAAAAAAGGGAGGATCGAGTTCTAGCGATCCTCCCTTTTGATATATAGATGGTTTTTTAGCTATGGTAATAGATCGTTCAGAAACTTGTCGCTTATTGTCGGTGTATTACGGATGCGGTTTGCATTGGCATAATCAAAGGCTTCCTCTACAGTAACATCAGGCAGGCCAGGAATAGAGTCATACTTGTCAGCCTGTCCTAAGGACATCCCCTGTTCGATCATGTAGTAAGTAAACTCACCATTTTGTAGGCTAGACCACTCGTAACTTAGGGTAGTAGCTGTTGACGCCATAGCAATTACCCGGCCATTTCCATTGAGATCGTCGGCCATGCCCCCTGCGTAACAGGAATCAAAGATGAAGATTATCCTTGAGGTCTTATATTGGCTAAACGCTGCTCTGAGCTCGCCGTCCCAGATGGGGACCAGTTTGGTGCCGTCGTGAGACCAGATACACTGGTCTGTCTTCTCATTGTCCCCATCGTTGGCCTTGCCACGTCCCCCGTGCCCAGAGAAGAAGAACACTACTTCATCATTAGTAGTTGCCATGCTTCCGATAGTTTCAATAGCGCTTATGATATTGAACCTTGTCGCATCTTGATCAATAAGACTAATGATCTTTGTAGCATCGAAACCATATTGGACGGTAAGAGCTGTATACATGTCGAGAGCGTCGTCATCAGAGTAACTCAAGTCGGAGCCTGTCCCCGGATAGTCCGAGATGCCTATTATAATGGCATATCTGTTCCCGCTGACAGGTGATCCCAAGATTCCAGTTGCCGACCCCTTTGTTTTACCAGGTTTATTAGCCGGTGATTTGTCCGACGGAGCACCTTTTGGCGTATCGGCTACCGTTAGCTTCATGGCAAGCTCGACATCGGTGGCGTAAACAGGGTTGTGCTTGTCAACTTTTATAGGCTGATCTGCATATACTATTGAGAAAGCGAATAGATTGACAATCAGTGCGAGTCCGATAATAAAGTAAATAGCAGCTCTTTTCATAGAACACCCTCCGACTTAAAAGCTTTTTCAGCGATGGAATTATTTTATTATTACCATGGTAAAAAAGCAAGATATTTGCACTGTTTGTACGGTCTTCTGTTTATTCGAGTTTTGCACCACACTCGCCGCAGAACCGCGTTCCAGCCAGGCTCAAATCGGCTTGTAATTAAGCCTTTTTACCGCTATAAAAAACAAGAGTTGCTGCTTAATCGCCCCGATTTCGTAGCCAAATTCGTAAATGCCAGCTTTGACGCCGGTGTTACTGCTGTAGTGTTATTTCTGTCGAAAATAAGAGGGAAGAGCGATCAGCCCTTCCCTCTTATCTATACGTATTTGTTTGTCAATCAGTTTTTATTTGTACTGTATAATCTTGCCGCTGGCGCCTACAGCGAAGACGTTAGCAAAAGAGCTGCCCCATATGCCATAAAGTGCTGTAGTGACGCTGCTGTTCATAGTGCTCCAGGCGATGCCGTTGTAATGTAACACGGTGCCGCTGTCGCCTACTGCAAAGACGTCGTTGGCCCCAGTACCCCAGACACCGTAAAGGTTCTTCGTAGTACCGCTGGTCATACCACTCCAGGAAGTCCCATTGTATTTGCGGATGGTGCCGCTGTTGCCTACAGCGAAGACGTTAGAAGCAGATGAACCCCAGACACTGTTCAGTTGCCATAGGGTTCCGCTGCTCGAGCCGCTCCAGGAAGTCCCATCGTATTTGCGGATAGTGCCTAGAGCACCAACCGCGAAGACGTTTGAGGAAGATGAACCCCAGACACTGTTCAGTTGCCATAGGGTTCCGCTACTCGAGCCGCTCCAGGAAGTCCCATTGTATTTGCGGATAGTGCCTAGAGCACCAACCGCGAAGACGTTTGAGGAAGATAAACCCCAGACACCGTTCAACTGAAATATAGTGCCGCTTGTCATTTTGCTCCAGGCATTGCCGTTATAGTATCGGATAGTGCCGCTGTCGCCTACTGCAAAGACGTCATTGGCCCCAGTACCCCAGACACCGTTCAGCGACGGCGGAAATAGGCTTGTGATGCCGCTTGTCATTTTGCTCCAGGCATTGCCGTTATAGTATAGGATAGTGCCGCTGGCGCCGACAGCGAAGACGTTTGAGGAAGATGAACCCCAGACGCTGTTGAGTTGTACCGTAGTGTCGCTGGTCATTGCGCTCCAGGCAAGAGGTGTATACTCAACCTCCAAATACACCTGAGTGCATCCCGAGCATTGCAGCAATCCCCCTCTTAGAGATACGCCAAATTTGCAATCCCTTATATCGTCCCAAGACCAATTCTCTTTAAGATCTGTAAAATCGTAAGAAAATGTCTTGAAACCTTCGTTGATTGCCACAGGTGAGCTCTCGTGCAGTTCGCCGTCATCAAATAAGAACTTGGCCCGCTCGTAAGTTCCTGAAGAGGTTTGAACGCAAATATATTCCGTTACCTTCTTTACAACGCCATTGGGGTAGTCAGCCTCATCAAAGCCGTGACTGTACACATCAGAATGCCAGGACCCGGTTATGTCGCAGCAATAGACCTCGCTACTTGTCCCGTCAGGGGTCTCATCATCTACCAAATCCCAGTGCGTGGAATGAAATATTGGATGAACCAGAGGGATGTCTTTTTGAACATCTCCTGCAGGGCGAACTATCACAGCGAACGACTCACTCCCACAAGCATCCCCTATGCCATCGCCATCCGAGTCCGCTTGGTCTGGATTGTAAGTATAGGGACAGTTGTCGCTGTCATTGTCTACGCCATCACCATCCATGTCAGTGGCAGTGCAATACGTCTGAAGCTCCATGGTCTGCGTTTCGGCGAAGTTAGCCTCGTCTACCACCTTCACAGGGCAAAGGAAATCGCCATCAACAGACCACCACTGGGTAATCGTCCCTGTGTTTTTACCTGTCACGGTGATCACTACCTTATAACAATCATAAGTCGCCTCATAAGCTGTCCCCTGGCGCACTGTTATCGGTTCCCCTGCCTCTACCAGCGAACTCCAGCTATTATTGAAACTCCCTATCACGACGTCAGTCACACAGTGCTCCTCATTGGTCCACGCGTTCCCAACCGAGAGCGGCGTGCCGATGTTGCCATTCACCACGGAAAAGTTGTCGTATGTCAATGTGGCAAACCCATTGATCCAAACAACAATCCTTGCCTGAGCCAGATTGCGCCGCTGCATGATGACCCTTTCGGTTTGGTGCACCCACGTTTGCCCGCCATCCAGTATCCGTATATGCTGGCCGACTGCGTCGCGCTCCGGGTTGTCGGGGGTAATGTCGCATATGGATCTATAGCATAGAGCCGGCATCCCGCCCACAGTTATTTCCTCGGCAGCATCCACTGTATCAGTCCACTCGGTATCAGGTTGACCGGGGTAGGTCACGTAGTACGTCCAGGTATCGCCAACATGAACGGTAGCGGCCTCCACTCTAGGGACTCCCTGGTATGTGAACAGAGTGCTAGGCATGGCCAAAGCCATCGTTGCAGCCAGCAACATTACCAGCACTAAGACTATTAATCTAAAACTTCCGCGCTCTCTACTCATTTGAGACCCCCCTTACACGATTATCGCCAATGCTAATAAATATTATTACATAACAAGTAATCGTCTTGCTAAACCCTATCGACCCGACATATTTAGCGTCGCGCCCCACGATCGCTTGTGGTTTGCCTTTTTTGGAGCCGAGTATTGGGTTATTCAATGAGTCAGGATCTGAGAAAACCGTATGCGGATGATACTCCCATGTTCTCTAGTTTGTCAATAAGAGGATCTGTTAGTTAATTTAATATATACATGCCCCCAAGAGTAACTGAACGGAACGTCAGAATGTGCACTTTACTGCCCCCAAGTGACGCAGGTTTCTTGGCTCCCTTCTTGATATCCAGGTATGTAATTGTCAAAAGTTCACAAATATGTTAACCTGTTAACGCATGAGAGAAATACGCTTTTACAGGACTCAATCCGGCCATTGTCCTGTCGAAGATTTCTTGGATTCACTGCCGGCGAAGACAGCGCAGAAAGTCGTTTGGGTTCTGCAACTGATTGAGGAACTAGACACGGTACCTGCGACTTATCTCAAAAAGCTGGATGGTACTGATGATTTATGGGAGGTCAGAATCCAAATCGGCGGCAGCTCTATTCGTTTGCTCGGCTTTTTTGCCGGAAGGAGTCTATTCGTCCTGAATCACGCATTCATCAAGAAAACGAATAAGACGCCGCTGAAACATATCAAAGTAGCCGAAGCTCGGAAACGGGATTATTTAAGACTAAAGTGAGGTCAGATATCATGAGCGATGTTAAGAAATATGTCACAGAACGTAAAAAGGCCGACGCATCTTTCGATGAAGGGTTTGATGCCGGATACGAGACGTTTAAAATAGGCGTTCTACTAAGACAAGCGCGGGAAGAGGCGGGAATGACGCAAGCTCAGATTGCGGAGAAGCTGCATACCAAGAAATCAGCCATTTCAAGAATGGAAAACCATGCCGAAGATATTCGCTTGTCAACACTGGAAAAGTTTGCTATAGCCCTGGGCAAGAAAATGCATGTGGCGATTCGATAAACCTAAGCCTTAGGGCGTGACCTGCCCTCCCCCAAACCGAGCCAGTTCCTCACCACCGATGTCTCTGGGGAGCTTCATGCCGGAATAACCTTGTCTTTAACAATATGCAAGCGAATAATCGGCGGTTTGTGTATCTTATCAAAGTGGCAGCGGACGGCATCCTGCGTCATCGCCTTGAGCTCTTCCAGGCTCTCCGCCTCGGTAAAGATGCCATGATCAAGAGCCTTAGCTGTGAACCCGTCTTCAGGGTCTTCTTCAACCAGAAATATTATTTCCGTATCCACGCCGCTCTCCCATTACAGGATTGTACCATGTTTATATTCTTGCGTAGACTACCATATCCGGATGGTTTCAATCCACCTAGGGCATGCTAAAGGGCTGGCTCTCTCTTGAGGTTAACAATGAGACAGCTGCTGCTGATCCTCGTTTCTGTTAAAAAACAATCGAGCCTCTGGACTATTAAAATCCAGAGGCTCTTTGATTATAATGCCGGTGATTTGTCGGAAAAACCTGTATCGGGCGATACGACATTGCCGTGTTTATTCGAGTTTGGCACCGCATTCGCCGCAGAACCGCGTTCCAGCCGGGTTCTTGGCCCCGCACTTGGCACATTTCGACAGGCCGAGTGGTTTTCCGCAGTTGTTGCAAAACTTTCCCGTGCCGGCCGGTTTCCCGCATTCCGGGCAGAGCGTCTGTTTACTTTCAATATCTCCAGTGAACACCTCAGTTTTTGATGCCTTTGCCCTTATATCTGCTACCATCTTCTCCGCTCTGGAAGCAGCTACCTCGGTGCTCTCACGCGGCGCTTCCTCGATGCACAGCCCTTCCTGCTCGTTCCAGTCGTTCTCGCAGACGTATTTCTTGCACCTGGGGCAGCGCTGGAAATGTCCTTTAGCTTCGTTCTGAGCTACTTCGAACGCTTTCTCGTGCTCTTTATGCCAGTCAGGGGACATGCCCTCAAATCTTTCGCTGATGGCATCCGTTCCCCGCTGCAGGCCGTACCCGGCGCCGGAGAACTTGCCTGTGGCCTGAGTGGCGGCATCGACAAAACTTCCCAGACCTTTAAAGAACCGCCCCTTTTTATAGGTCTTTGATTCTATGAACCCGGTTTTGTAGCCTTCGCGACAGAGATCACAATAAAATGTGAACTGGAACCCTGCGTTGGTGCTGTTATCCTCGAAATTGCTGGTGAAAGGTTGCAGACTCATGTTCCCCCCTTATTTCAATGGTTTACCGCATTTAATACACTTATCGCCGATGGGCGTTTGCTCAGTTTTGCATTTGCGATTGGGACAGACAACTGTCAGCCGAGCTTGACAATATTCGCAGTAATCCCCAAGGAAGTTCGCTGTACCACACTTCGGACAGGTGATTTCCAGCGACAGCCCGCAATGGCCGCATTTCTTCCAGCCCTTCTCGATCTGAGATTGGCATTTGGGACATCTCAATGGACCGAGCGGGTTCACCTTTCCACAGATGGGACAGACGGCTGAATCAGGTGGAATCAGCTTTTCACAGTAACGGCAAGGATGCTTATAACCGGGCATAGTATACCTCCATTCCTTACCTGCTGTTTATTACCCGATTTGAATTATATCTGCATCGATGACGCGGTGCAAATAGCAGTCGTTATGTATTATTAATATACTACGATCTAGCCCTTCTGTCTTTGACGGTAGGCATTGATGTAACGGCCGGCATGACGGTCACGGCCCAGCACCAGATCGATAGCCAGTATCATGGAGCGCACCTGGCTTACATTTACAATGGGGCAGGTTATACCTGCTGCGATAGCCATCGCCAGGAAGGCGCCATTCAGCAGGCTGCGTTCCGGCATGCCGAAAGAGATGTTGCTGCCACCGAACGTCATATTGACTCCGAGTTCCGCTTTCACCCTGCGGATGGTCTCAATGGTTACGATACCTGCCTTATTATCAACTCCAACGGCCATAGCCAGGCAGTCTATAATCACATCTTCGCGCGGTATGCCCAGCGCCTCTGCGCTGTCGACGATTTTGTGGGCAATATTTGCACGTGTCTCTGCATTATTAGGAATGCCGTTTTCATCCATTGTCAGTCCGATAATCGCTGCTCCGTATTCTTTAACCATAGGAAGTATACCCTGCATGGAACGCGTTTCACCATTTACCGAATTGATGAGAGGTTTCCCGCGATAAACCTTGATTGCTGCTTCGAGCGCCTTGGGGTTGTGACTGTCTAGACAAAGAGGTACGTCCACTGCATCCATTATGGCCAGTACTGCCTTTGGTAACAGGACCGTCTCATCAAGGCCGGGCACCCCGACGTTGACATCAAGAATATCGGCCCCGTCTTGTACCTGGGCAATGGCTTCTGCCTGGATGGCTGCCATGTCACCGGCCTGCAGCGCGGCGGCCAGCTTTTTCTTGCCTGTGGGGTTGATGCGCTCTCCGATGAGCACTGTAGGTCGAGTACTGCTTATCAGTATCTCTTTTTTCGCGGATGATACTCTAGTCTCCATCAGTTACTCCATATCATAGGTTCAATTCGCGTTGCTTTGGTATAAATTTTATCAAACCCGGGCGTAGTGGACAGTTCAATATATTGAATCCGGCGGGCAAGGTCTTGAGCTTCGTGCCGCTTCCTTCTGGATATTAGTGCCATACGCGCTCCCGTACCTGCCGCGTTTCCCACTTGACGGAAACGATCCAGCGGCAGCGATGGAAACATGCCAATTGTTATCGCGCTAGTGAGGTCAAGGTAGCTTCCAAAGGCTCCAGCGACGATAACCTGATCTATATGCTTCTCAGTAATGCCTTTCGATTGCAGCAGCACCTCGATGCCTGTGCGCACTGCTGCCTTGGCCAACTGCAGCTCTCTTACGTCGTGCTGAGTTATGGTGATTGCCTTATGCCTGCAACTCTCCTCTTCGGATACAAGTACGAACTCGCGCTGGCCGTTCTCAATACGTACCAGCGGATGATCTTTCATTTTCCCCCCGGCGTCCAGCACGCCGGCCTGATAAAGCTGGCTCACGGCATCGATGATCGCGGAACCGCAGAGACCTGTGGCAGGTACTCCACCGATAGTATGGTACTGCACTTTGTCGCCTACTAACTTAAGCCGGTCTATAGCCCCCGGCGCCGCCTTCATGCCATACTTGATATGGCCTCCCTCGAAAGCCGGGCCCGAGGCACAGGAGACGCATGATATCTCGCCTTTGCTGACGAGGGATATCTCTGTGTTTGTGCCGATATCGATTGCAAGCACTGTTTTATCGGTTTGAGTTACAGCTGATGCTAATAGCATGGCCACATGGTCCGCGCCGACGAACCCGGCGACGTTGGGCAAGAAGTGCACATAGGATCCTGGAGCGAAGTGCAAGTCCAGGTTGCGAGCCTTTATGTCTATTGCATCTTTCGTCGATGGGACAAAAGGTGGCCGCAACAATTGCTCAACGGGAAGTCGCAGGGCCAGGTGATGCATGGCGGTATTGCCCACGACCACGGTTTCAATTATGTCATCTAACTTTACCCTGGCCTCTCTGCATAAGTGGGCAGCCAGTTTGTTTAAGGCATCAAGGGCCAGTTGCTGCATCTGAATCCCACCAGACGAGGAATCTCTGGCGTATACAAGTCGAGTGATGACATCGTCGCCGTAGATGGCTTGCGGGTTTGAGATACCCTGTGCGGCAAGGGTGTGGCCGTTATCCATATCCATAAGGTATCCCGCGATTTTGGTCGTACCCAGGTCAATAG